>Ga0209342_10000301_pt1 | contig 55435 bp, 81 predicted proteins | sample RifCSP16_2_FD_184023 | JGI IMG/M metagenome (GOLD analysis project Ga0209342, IMG submission 184023) | Soil microbial communities from Rifle, Colorado - Rifle CSP2_sed 16_2 (SPAdes) (version 2) | ecosystem: Environmental > Terrestrial > Deep subsurface > Rock core/Sediment | place: Rifle... | reverse complement strand
CCTCGGCGCGGAGCGTCCGGCAGAGCGCGGCCGGCCCGGCGCGGTCGAGGAGGGCGACGCCCAGGACCGCGCGCTCGGCCTCAAGGCTGTTCGGGGGGATGCGCGACGTGAGCCAGTCGGCGAGCGTCGGCATCAGGGCGGGGAGTTCCGCACGATCATCCGAGATCCCCGTTCGTCACGAGGGAGGAATGTCCTCGATTCATAGCAGCCTGTCCATTGTCAAGAGGGTCCAATCTCCGCCGTCGAGTCGTGAACCCAGTGCTGGATCTGGCCGGCGGTCTTCGTGAGGTGCGCGGCGAGCCCAATCTGCGCGACTCGGTGCGCGCTCGCTTCCCGCCATGTTGAGACGAGGACCTCGTGCTTCGTGCGATTGACGAGGTTGAGGAACGTCACGCAGTACGACCGGACGCGCGAGTCGTCAGCCATCGGCCCTACCGCCCGTCGAGGAACAGCACGGGGCAGGCGACGACCTGGCCGGGCGCGGGGTAGTCGAGCACAGGTTCCTCACATCGCATGCCACGAGCCTGGCACATGGCACACATCCGCAGCGGCACCGCCCGCAACGCCGCCTCGATGTCGGTCATGGTCTGAGCCAAAGAGCGAGTAGTTCTGGGATTGGCAAACACGCGAGCGCCAGGAGTAGCCAGACCCACGGATTCATCCCTTCCTCCTCGCCTCGGCGGCGCGGGCACGGAACTCACGAGCAAGCAGACGCAATGCCAGCTTGATCCCGTTTTGGGCGAGGAGAACATCGGAATCTATCGCCGTCGCTGGTTCATCGGCCCCTCGCTCCAAGATCGCCGCCGCCTCCTCCCACACAGCCGCCTCGCGCTCGCAGGCGAAGGCGTCGAGGGCGAGGGCCGGTATGAATCTCTCGGAGCAGATGTCGCATTGCCACCATCCTGTTGTGTGGCCTTCTTCGTTGCGTGTAGTCGTGTATACCACTCGGTTGTGTGCGCACGCCTCTCCGACCATCACAGCACCCCTCTCAGCATGAGCCCGACGACGATGCTGGCTATCCAGAGTCCAAGAAGACCGAAAAAGATCGCAACCGATGAATTCACAGCACCGCCCCCGCGCTGGGCGTCTCGTTAGTCGGCATGGGCGGGGTCATCCTTATGTTGAGCCTTTGTAAAGGCGAGATGGTAGTAGCAACCGGGACAGAGCCAACGTCCTTCGCGCCATTCGCAATCGTGCTGAGCCTTCCGACATTCATCGCAGATCGAACGTCCACAGTTCACTTCTCCTCCTTCATCGCCGCGACGACCGCGGGCAGGGCGAGCCACGGGTGTTCTAGTTGCAGACCAAGGTCATCGCCTGTTGGATCGGCCATGAGCATTGCTGCCGCCTCCCGGATCGCCGCGCGGGCCTTGCACAGGGCAATCTTCGCCGCTGCAAGCTCACTCGGATTTCGGTGGTCACAGTCGCCATATTGCTGGAAGGTCGTGCAGTTCCGTGGGCATTCTTCCAGGCGCTCTCCCTCCGGCGCGGCGTGCTCGACGGCGGCGAGAATTGCCTTCGCCCATTGGCGAATCGGATCGCGATGGACGCAATCCTCGAGCGCATGCGAAGTTAGGCAGTTCTTCGTCTGAGTCGCGTGAAGAATCTCGCCAATGGCCTCCAGCGCCGCCTGCCGAGATGTGGGGGCGCTCACGAAATCACCGGAAACTTGGGAGGGATGGGGCACCCCGTCGAAGAGTGCTCGCACGGAGACTTCCCACAGCCCGGACAGGTATTGACGCCGCCTGTCGTGATCGTGGCGAATGCTGGGCAGAAGCCACAGACACTCACCCACGGAGCCCAACACCGGCCACAGCCGGGGCATCGCCATCCGTCCATCATCCCTCCTCCTCCCTCGCCGCCAGCCCGCCTAGGCGCCGGGGCGTCGTCGTCCATGCCTCGCACAGGTGCCGCGCATGGCGCGGGCAGGCTGGGGCGTCCGGCTCCTTGCTCATGGCGCCTCCCCGAAGGTATCGAGAATCCAGCGGGCGAGGACGAGCGCCTGTTCTGCCGAACAGTGCCCATTGAGAGCAAGGCCGCCAGCCTTGTCCACAACCGCGATTGGGTCCATAACGCTTCCAACATTGAATGCTGGTGGCTTCGGGGATTTCGCGAACTCTTTTGAAAATTCACTCGCCTTGCTCATCGTCTCCCTCCGTTCGTCATGCGTTCCCTAAGAATCTCCGCCCCGCACGCCCGGCAGACCGGCTCGGGCCAGAGGGAGACGGCCAGGAGACAGGCGAGGGCCGCAAGGGTGAGGACGCGGGCGAGGCGACGAGCAGAGGTCATGCCAGCGCCGCCTTGAAGTCGTCACACTGCCCACACCCCGACACGCCTGCGAGATCGGTCGTCGCATGGACGGTCACGAGATGCTCCAGGAACCGCTTGAGGTCGCGTGCTTTCGGGCTGAGATCGTCCATCGGTGTCGTCATGTCCGTTTTGGGCGCTTCGAAGATCGGGGGCCTTCGACGCCCAGTTGCCGGTTGAGTCGGCTTATGTAGGAGCGCTGCGTCCCGAGTTGCGTGGCGGTCGCGGTGATCGTCTTGGCCGCCGCCAGATGGCGCATGAGGAATAGGCGCCGGAAATAGCGCGTGGCGTCCGACAGATTATTCGGGCAGACGGTCACGGCTTAATAAACTCGAAACCGAGCGATGCTTTGCAATCCAAGCAGCACCGGTGCCTCATCAGCGATTGTCGGAAATGCTCACAAGGGATAACCAAGCTGATGCTTTCTCGTGTCGTGACCCGTCGGCCGCAATGGCTGCATTCCCGACGTCGCCGACGATAACCAGCGACGGTCAAGCGAACATCCATTACTCGTAGCCCTCTCTGTTTGCAATAGGGGCATTTCATCGGACTGCCTTCACTCCGACGTCGTGACGTCTTCCCTAGCGATGCATAGCTGCTCACGGCCCATCCTCGCTGATCCGCCGCGCCGTCGCCCACGAGATCGGGTGGCCGCCGACGGTCGGGGAGGGGACGCTGGCGATCTCGACGCCGCGGTGTTTGCGGTCGATGACTTGCCGATAGACGAAGGTGTGCCCGCTGTTCGGCGCGTCTGAGTGGATGACGGTGCCCACCAGTGCGTCCCGAATCGGCTTGATGGCCGCGGGCAGGTTGTCATCGTCCCAGCCGGCGCCGACGTGCGCGGTGAAGGTGATCGTCTTCGGCGTCTCGCGGCAGATTGGGCCTCGACATGCTGTCCGACTCTCTAGGAAGATCCGCATCGCCGTCCGCTCCCGCCAGTCCTTCGCCAGTCGCGCGTGCTTCCGCCACCCGCCCCAGGAGCCGTTGAGGGGATTGCGGAGCTTGCCGGGGATGAAGACGGTCATAGCGGCAACACCTCCTGCCGGAGCCGCTTCGCCGCGAGGTCGAGATACTCCGCCTTGAGGTCGATGCCGATGGCCCGGCGCCCGAGTTCCTTGGCGACGTAGCAGGTCGTCCCGCTCCCGGCGAAGGGGTCGAGCACGGTGTCGCCGACCTTCGACCCCGCGAGCACGCACGGCTTGACGAGGTCCACCGGGAACGTGGCGAAGTGCGCCTCGGGATATGGCTGCGTGGCGATCTCCCAGACCGTGCGGCGGTTGCGGGTCGCTCCTGTGCCGATGTCTTTCATGTTTCTGCCCTCCCTGTTCGCTGGCCCATTGTCGCCGTCTCGGAAATGGCCTTGCCCCCGGAAGGCATTGACGCCGCCTTTCCCTACTGCCTTCATCGGCCCATTCGTCTTGCCCGGCACGCGGTAGGATCCTGCCTGCTTGTCAAGGGTTGACTGTGACAACCGCTCGACCGTGGATGCCGTGACACGCTCCGCGATCGCCTCCGCGTCGTAGTAGTACCGCTCCCGCTTCGCCAGCAGGAAGAGGTATTCATGCGCCTTCGTCGGCCGATCCGTCACGCTCTCCGGCATCGGGTTGCATTTTGCCCATATGATGTCCGACCTTAGATACCACCCAGGCTCTAGCATCGACGCGGGCGCAGGGAAATCCACGTCTGACTGCCCGGTGCGATGGAGCGCGATCAGCGCAGCGTGGGCAGCCTCGGCTCGTTCTCCCGATGATGGGCAACCGATCAGGATACGAGCCTGCTGTTGCTTGGCGACGAGGTATGGGTACAGCTCGCGGACAAAGTCACGGCACTCGATGGTGCGGAGGTTCCAGCGATAGATGCGCTGCTTCCTACGCTGGTTCTCGTCTGGGCCTTGCGAGCAGATGGAGCCTTTCCCCACGAGCGCCATGATCCGCTCGACCAAGGCAAGCGACGTGTTGCTGATCTCGACGCCCGGCCCGAAGTTGTCGTTCGTCCGGTAGTAGCCCTGGCCGTTGTGCTGCCCCGCCTTGCGCTTGTGGATGAACAGGCATCCCTCGGCGTCCAGCATAGCCGCGAGCCAGATCCGATCCTCGACGCACTTGATGCTGCCGGTGTAGTACGGCTGCTGGAGCGCGAAGGCGACGCGCCAGGGGATGCCGACGAGGTCTTTATGTTTCAGACCTATGGACGGCGCGTCCCGGTGCGCCTGTCTACCTCCATGCCTCACCCGCCCGCGTTTTGGGTCGGAATAGGCTGTGGCCTCTCCCTGTCCATTCACGCCTCCCGCGAGAGTTTCGGATGGCATACACGTTCCACCGCGATCCGCTGCATAGCTATCCCCTAAATTCAGCCAGAGCGTCCCGTCATCCCGAAGCACGCGCCAGACCTCGCGGAACACGGCGACGAGGTCGGCGACGTAGGCTTCTGGCGTGGGTTCGAGGCCGAGCTGGGTGTCGATGCGGCGGGCGCCGCAGTTCCCGCATACGCCACCCTTCCACCCTTCTCGCTCATGGGAGTCGTTGCCGGGTCGCCCGTTCAGCGTGGAAGAGCCGGTGCTACCGGGTCCCCATGTGCGCTTCTGCTCGCTCCCCTTCGTATGTCCGCACTCCGCCTCTCCTCCCTCCCACGTCACTGTCCCGTAGTCGCGCAAGCCCCAGTACGGTGGACTGGTGACGCAGGTCTGCGCGACAGCGTCGGGCAGTTCGCGCAGGATGGCGAGCGCATCCCCGCGGTAGAGCGTGACCGCGGCGTCCTGGTAATACGGCGTCACTCCGACCCCTCGCCATGCACCCTCGCCCACCCCGCCGCCCAGTCCCTCGGCATCCGCCCGGCGAGCGGGTCGAGGGGCGGGAGGGTGGCGGCGGCGTAGAGCGGGCCCTTGTACCAGGGCTGTGCCTCGATCACGAACGGCGGCCCGTGGTGCCAGAGCCACAGCCCGCGCGCACGAGCCACGAAGGCCGTGCAGGGACCGGAGCAATACTTGCGGCCGCCGGAGCCGTGGAATCGCGGATCTCTGGGCAAAGATTGACCGCACACGGCGCAGGGCTTCCGCGTCCACGAGGCCTTGCGGCGGGTGGCCACCGCCGGCTCTCCCTCACGGTGGCTATGGCCCAGACGACACCGCCACAGGGCCACCGCGGGCCAGCCGGCGTCGGTCGACGTCCGGGCGATCACTGTGTCCAGCTCGAGAGCAAAGCCGTCGTAGCGGCACAGCCTGGGCCGCTGGGAGCCGATGTCGGGGGTGGTCACAGCCTGTACCGGAGCCTGTGCAGCTCGCTGTGAGGCAGATGTCCAGCAGAGTTACTTCCGACAGAGGCGACCAGAGACCGTCCGGGAGGGGCGGCCCAGGGCCTAAGTACCTGATTGCCTAGCTGGGGCGTCCTTGGCAGGACTCCTGCTAGGGCGCGCGTCCTTCTACCCCAGATTGCCGCGTTCGGCATCAAACCCTCTGATTCAGCGGGTGAAGGGCAGGACTGCTGTGCTGGAATTGTTCGGCTTGGCCGCCGTCCGTGCTGCCTCGACCCGCTCAAGCGCCCCGCGCATCCGGTCGACGTTCTGCCGACTGTACCGGCGCGCCGAGCTGAGCGACTTGTGCCCGATCAGCTCCATGGCCGTGAAGAGGTCGACGCCGTTCAAGAGCAAGATGTCATAGGCGGTGTTCCTGAAGGCGTGGAAGCGTCTTACGCCGAGCTTCGCCCGGCCACACGCCGCCCGGAACGCCCGGTGGAAGCGGTCATCCCCCACCGGCAACCCATCCACGTGGAACACCAGGGCGCAGCCCAGCCGGCGGGCCGTCGTCCGCCGGGCGAGGAGATCCGCCATGGCCGGCTCGATCGGCCGCACCCGTGGATCGTCGGTTTTTGTCGCGTCCAGGAAGAGGAGGCCGCGCTTGCTGTCCACGCGGTCCCAGGAGAGGTCGAGGACCTCCGAGATCCGCCACCCGGTCAGCTGCCCGAAGCGCACGATGTCCGCGAGCCAGGGCTTGGCCTCGGCGCAGAGCGCGTCAACCTCGGCCGGCGTCCACACCGCCTTGGGTGCCAGTGGCACGGAGATCCGCGGCTTGTCCGGGATCCTCGGCAGCCGGTCTTTGGCCCACCGGAGCGCCGCGTAGAGCCCGCTGAGGCGCTGCGCGATGGTCCCCCGGGCGAAGCCCTTGGTGAGCTTGCCCTGGATCTCCCGCTCGAGGTCCTCCGTCGTCAGCCGGGCGGGCACGAGATGCCCCCACCAGGCGCCGAGCGCTTTGATCGTGCAGGCGAAGTCCACCGGGCGCTTGACGCCCTGGATTAGGCGGTGAGTCTTGTACTCCGCGAGGAGCTGCGTCACGGTCAGGCGCTCCGTGCGCTTCGGCAGGATGGAGCCGCGCAGGAGCTGCTCCCGCTTCTGCTCGAGCCGGCGCTTGAGCGCCTTGATGGCGTCGTCCCAGGTGACGCTGCCGGCGGGCTTGCCGACCAGCGTGCTGACCGCCTCGCGGCGATCCCCCTTGGCATACCAGGAAATCCACAAGCTGTCTCCACGATGGTAAATCCGCCCGTGCCCCCTCATCCCGCCGCCGCCTTTCTCCGGGGCCCCGCCCCGCGATCGAGAAGGATCTGCTCCAGTCGCTGGGCGGAGACACGCACGCACGTGCGGCTTCGGACCACGACGGCGGCATTATAGGGCGGTTTGCGAAGCCACTTCGTCATGGCTGCCGGAGAGATCCTGAGGCGTTCGGCGGCCTCTCCGATGGTCAGCGCGCGGTCCTGAGGTGCGATCTGGGCTGCCTCTCGTCCGGCAGCCGGGAGCATCGCTGCGATGATCTCCTTCTCCAGGTGCCCCACCTCGCGGAGCAGCGCCCAGAGTGCCGTGAACGGCAGATCGGGGAGCTTGGTGCCGTCGGCGACGACCTCGGCGAGCGTGGGGACGGGGATCACTTCCCCAACCCCAGCGCCTTCCAGCACGCCCGGCAGAGATCATGCTTCGGCAGCCGCCCCTTGCGCGCCGCCCGGCCCGCCATCACGCGGCCCCCCTGCATCCGCTTCCGCACCGGCACGACGATCTTCCGGCCGCACTCGCAGTATTTCGGGGAGGTGGGCATTAGCGGCGGCGGCCGAGGATGGAGAAGAGGTCGAAGAGCGGATGCGGCGGGCGCGTGGTGGCCGGATCGGCGATCTCCGCACGCGCCGCGCAGGTGTCCGGTCCCCACACGGGATCGTAGTTGAACGGGAAGACGTACCATTGCGACACCCGAGGGGAGACGGGATGGGTCAGCGGGCTTGCCTCTGTACTCGCCGGGTCCCAGAAGTAGGTGCAGCTGATATGGCTATCGCCAGGGATCGACCGACAATATGCGCAGCCATCACACGGCAGCATGGGTGCCTCCGAATTCTTTCTCCAACCAAAAAATGCACCGTGCCGTCGTCTCGCTCATGCCGATCCGCTCCGGCTTCTCTGAGACCCAGGCCAACACGTCCTCAATCGGGATCTGTTTCCACGGGTCGAGTCTCGCCTGCTGGCGTTCGGCGACCGAGGGCCGCGGCGGCAGCACGATCTCCCGCGACCCGTCGGGATAGGTCCGGACCTCTCGCCCCGCCAGCATTTCCACCTCGGTCTGCGACACCGCTTTCCTGTAGGGGCTCAGGTGACTGTGTCGGCCCATTCCGGCCGGCGGCTCCGAAAGCGCATCCTGCAAATCCCGCCGCACTTGGCGGATCAGTTCCTCACGCCCGGACTGCTGCCGGATGATCGCGGGCTGGTCGAGCGTGGACATCCAGGCCCAGTGGAGGCGAAAGCGCCGGAGCTTCTCGGCCATGAACGCCGCGCGCGCCGCATCCGGCCAGCGGTCGGGGCGGTCGGCATTCAGGCTGTGCGCCTCGCACCAGGGGCGGAACCAGCCGGGGCAGTAGGACATTAGAGCGATCGTTTACCGGCGGCCCGAGTCTTCGCCCAGCGCTCCACTGTATGGCGCTTGACGTGCGCGGCATTCGTCAGGACTTCGAGATTCTCCAATCGGTTGTCTTTTCTGTTCCCGTTCCGATGGTGGACGACTTCATCCGCCAAAAGCTGTCGTCCTAGGGTTTTCTCCATGATGGCCCGATGTTCAAGCGTCCGGGCCCCACGCTTCCCCGTATACACGCGGACATATCCGCCCGCATGGGAGGCCGAACGGCCGCCGCGCCACGCGGGGGATGCGGGCCCTCCACGCCGTGCGATCTGTCGCTGCTTTGCCATGACCGCATCGACGCGTGCGTGATGCCCATGGACAAACCGCATGGGTTGCCCCTTGACGTACCCCTGGCGCGTCGAGGTCTTGATGGCCTTGTTCGTAGTTTGCCCGCATCCGCACTCGCAGCGTGTTGCCATGGTTAGAGAACCTCGGCCTCGGGATGTTCGTCCGCGACCTCGTCCACCTGTATCCCGCGCTGGGCCATGGCGCTCTCAAATGCGTCCGAGATTGCCCGAGCCCGCTTCATGTCTGCAAAGCTCAGCGGTTTGCCCATCCGTAGGGCGAGCCCTTTGTATTTGATGCCAGTTGAGTTGGTGGCGTCCTGCAATCCGAAAACCGTGGTGACCGCAATCAACGCACTCTTCTTCTGCCGAAGGCCCACGGCATAGGCACCGAACGGCTTGATGGCCGTTGGCGGAAGCGAAAGGAGCGTCGGGATCTCCTCATTCTCACGAAGGAAGAAGACCGCGAGCCGTTGCTTGCACGCCTGCCCTCGGCCTTCTTTCCCACTCCCCCATTGGCTGTGCGGACAGGCGGTGCAGATTGCGGCCTGCCGTCCTGGGCCCGGCTTCGGTTCCACGCCGTCATTCGAGGAGCATGTCGGCGGCGTGTTCGTGACCTCGGCACTCTCCCAATAGCCGCGCATGAGTTGCTTGAACACCACAACACCTTCCACTTCCTTCACGGCTTCGGCCTCGCCAGTCACAGACGGCACTTCCCAGAAGGACGCCCCGGAGGTGGGGTATTTGACCCGACTGAATGTGATCGGTACTCCCTCCGTCGTCGCCGCGCTCTCCTCCCGGAAGAAGGCGATCGCTTCCTGCTGCTCCGTGGGTGAGAGCGCCGCCCACTCCTCTTCGGAGAACGGCAAGCCGTGTGGGATCACGGCGAGGGCGGTGGTCGGCGCGGCGGGTGTCGAAGGAACCATGGGAACCTCCTGTGTTGGTGAAAAGACGGGGCCCTGAAGTGATGGTTTCGGTTTGCCATGCGGGCGCACGGCGATCCATTCATCTCGCACGAGGATATAGGGTTGGAGGCAGCGGGGGCACTGCCAGCGCCGCTCTCCGGTCGCCAGACGCTCGGAGCTTTGCAGAAAGCCGGTTGGCGCATGGGAGGCGCAATCACACAGGCCTTTCTTCATGCGCCGAGCCCTCCGACGAGCAACCGAACCTCTGCGGTCGTGAGATCTGCGTAGAACTGAAGCGCTGAGAACCGATCCGTCAGATGCTTGACCGTCAACTCGGCTCCGTCCCGGCGGAGTTCGACCTCGCGCAGCCCCGTCCGCAACCGTCGGCACCCTTCGTGCTGCTCCACCGCCACCTTGACCGCCGCGGTGAGTGCCGCCTCCGTCGGCTTCTTGCTCTTGGCCTCGGCGAGCATCTGCGCGCGCATGAAGGCCGCGGCCTCTGCCTCGAGGTCCGCGAGTCCTGTCTTCTGCTCCCGGACCTCGGCGCTGAGGCGGATGAGGGCCTCGCGGGCCACGTTCAACTCGTCCGGGATCGTCCGGAGGCGGAGCTTGAGATAGGCGATCTGGTCGAGGGTCGGCGCTTTGAGGTCAGACATGGGCAGGCTCCAGGTTGAAACACGCATCACACGTCCCCCCGAACCACTCCAGAACCGCGCGGTGCATCGGGTCCACGAACACCGGATCGCCGCAGAGGGCACACGGGAGCGCGCCCGGCGTCATACGGATCGCCTTAGGCTCGGGCAGGAAGAGCCCACGGGCGGGCTCATCACCCGCCTTTGACGGTTCTTTGGCGGGAGTGGTGTGAGCACGAGTCCCGCTGTCCGTCTCGTGGGCCTTCGTAGTCGCAGGCGAAGAGGCCGATAGTACTCCCTCGCCCGTTGTCGGACTCTGTTCTGTCCGCGCTCCACCCTCAGAGGGCTTATCCGCGGTTGCCCCTCGGCCTAGGGATTCTGGGTCTTTTCGCTCGGTAGACGCTCCCTCGCACCGCCATGCCAGGTATTGCTCCACCGTGAAGAATCCCCCGCACCGGCGGCACTGCGCGAAGCCCATCGGCGTCGGCTGGGAGAAGTCGAGGTCGTGGGAGACGAAACCGGTGGCCACGCGGCAACTCATGGTCTTGGCCTCATCACACACACCGGACATGGAATCAGTTCGTGCTCTGTCTGGGGGTCCGCGCAACAGCATGAATCCTCGAAACAGGCACCGAGGATCAGGCCATCGCCATCACACTCAGGGCACGGCCCATCGTCGATCTCGAACTCAGTGTCGTTCATACGCCCCTCCACGCCCGCCGCCCAGCGGTCAGCAGAATCGCCCCGATGATCGCCAGCAGGATCGCTGAGCCCATCAGCGCCGGACCTCGCGAGCCCGCGCCCGCTTCGCCCAGACGTCCTCGAACCCGAGCAGCATCGCCGTGACCACGAGGATGTCCGCCGCCTCGTCCCGCGGGAGTTTGCGGAGGCGACGCGCCCCGGCGGTCGCCCGCTCGTGGACCCGGATGCGCCGGAGGACGGCATCATCCTCGGTGCGCACCTCGAACGGCTCCTTGAACAGTTCCTCCCGGCACCAGGTCCAGACGACGCGGTACCAGGGCCGCGCCTGGACGGACGGGAGGTTGTAGAATTGGTCCAGTGCCTTCGGGTCCGTGTGCTCGCGGTCGGGCATAGCTACTTCCCCGCCCGCTTGCGCTTCTCCAGCTCCAACCTGATCATCCGCGCCAACATCTTCAGGTGGTCGGTCGCGGCCTTCTCCAAGTCCGCGAAGCTGATCTCTGCCGTCTCGATTGTCATGGTTAGATCCCCTTTCGGTTAGTCAGCGAACAGCGCAAACGCCGCGCACCAGCCCGCGATGGCGAGAAGCGTGACGAGGCCGGCGGTCAGTGCGTCGAGGAGCGCGCGGTGGCGGGATTCGAAGGCGCGGGCGAAGAGCATGAGACGGCCGGTTCGTAAGCTCATCGTGTTACGCCGAGATGCTCAGGCCGTTCGGCCGTAGGACGGACAAAGTACGCATGTGGCCTTCCATCAAGGCCGGGGTGGAGACGATCATCAGGGCCATCATGGAGAGATCCCTGGCGAAGGCAGAGGGCTCCAGCCCGCGGGCCCGGGCGGCCTCGACGATCGCGGCCCACTCGCTCGGCGAGTACCGGACGCTCTTCGGATCGCGGCTCTCGGCGTGGGCGAGGGGCTTCCGCTCAGGCATGGGACTGTCCGAAGGGTTTGCCCTGACGGGCCGCTACCCGGGCGGCGGATTTCAACCGCCAGCGAAACTGGGACTCGGGCACTTGGTAGAAGCGCCCGTTCGGTTTGCCGCCCTGCGTTGTTTCTCGGGTGTGAGGGACGCCCAGCCGGGCCATCTTGCGCCAGGTCTTTGGGCTGGCTGACCAGATGTGGACGATCTGCTCCTCTTCGTCCCACCGGATCGTCGTTTCCTGCTCAGCGCGCATCAGGCCCATGTACCGGCCTTTCTCCGGGGCCACACCCCCGGATGGCTATGGAGGGCTAGGAAGCCCCGGCGTTTTGGAGAATTCCTCGTGTAGGGCGGCCTTCCCCGGGCTCCTGGGCCCCGTTTTGGTGGTCGGCCAGCAGCCGTTTAGCGGTCTCGACGACCTTCTGGCTCTGATCGCGGCCCGCCAGCACGTTGCAGACGTGGACCTTCGTCACCCCAGCCGCCTCCGCGACCGTCTGCTGGCGGATCCCCGCCTTCTGGAGTCGCCGTTTCAGGCGTGCTAGGCTCCCATTGGATTGGGTTGGGTTGGGCATCGCGGTACACATATAGCGCACAGCGCTCAGCGCTGTCAAGGGGAGATTTTCGGCCGTGCCTAAGCGAGTAAAGTTTCCGGGCTATGAAGAACGCGCAGAACAGCGCTACAGACTTCTAAGTCCTGAAGATAACAAGAGTAAATTCGCCGAAGAGCGCGGCGTCAAGGGTTACGAGGTGGGGAGATGGCTGAAGACGTTGCCCGAGAGTTTTACGGTCTGTGAGCGCTGGGCGGCAGCGCTGGGTGTACCCACCGCGTGGCTTTTCGTTGATGAAGCGGGATTGCAGGCCGTGGTCAATTGGATAGAGAAAGGCCGCCCCATTCTCCCGCCCCCGAAACCAAAAGGCGTCCCCCGGTTGAGGGCCCTAGGGGGCAACGCCAAAGGGCGGCCGAACCCAAGCCGCGACAAGGGATAGGCCTCCTGATCTGCTACCCTATCGCCCGAGCGCTGATTCTGCGGCGACGGAGGGGAGGGACCGACCGATGACGGCAATACGGAAACTACCTGTGCCGCTCGATTATCAGGACTGGTTCTCTATCGGACTTCTTTTTTCCTGCTCGCCTGGCTCCTGGCGTTCATCGCGTTGGCCTTCTATGTTACCGAAGAGAAGGGGCGCTCTGGTGTGGCTTGGGGATTCGTCGCGCTTTTCTTCACACCCCTGCTCGCTCTCATCGCCCTCGCCGCGCTCCCCGACAAGCTCGGGCCGATCGTCGTGACGGTCGAACCGTCGGAGGCTGAGGAGGTTCCTGAGTACAAATGGCGAAAGGGCTAATAGCCCGCCCACTCAATCCGTCGCCTCGTGCTCCGCCGTCAAGGTGTAGACCCGCCCCCGGGCCGTCAGCGTGTAGACCCGCCCCCGGGCCGTCAGCGTGTAGACCCGCCCCCGGGCCGGGACAATGAACCGGGGCGATGGGATGGCCAGGAGCGGGCTCAGCCCCGTGAGGGTGAGAAGCCCCGTCCCCGGCACGATCTGGACGGCCCCGCCGATCTGGAGCGTTTGCCCGGTCAGGAGCAAGCCGCCAGCTGCGGGCGTCAGGCGGAGATCGGTGCGCAGGGATGGAGCGAGCCCGTCCAGCGCGAGCGCTCCCGTCCCCGGGAAGAGCCCCCGGTCCTGCCGCGGCTCGAGGCCCGCCAGGGTCAGCAACCCGGTGCCAGGGACGATCTGGACCGCTCCGCCCAGGATGGCTGTCTGCCCTGCCAGGACGAGCGCACCGGCCCCAGGGGTAATCTGGACCGCCCCGCCGATGGTCGGAGCCTCCCCGGTCAGCAGGAGGCTCCCAGAGGCCACCATGAGGCGGGTATCGACTTCCAGGATGGGGGCGACGCCGGAGACGATCAGGCTTCCGGCAGCCGGGGTTCGGAGCGTGCCGCTGACGGGGCTCGGGCTGCCCTCCGCGAGCACCAGGCTCCCGACCCCCGGGACGAACAGAGAGCCGACTACCCGGCCCGGCGCCAGCCCGTCCACGGTCACGGCGCCCGCGGCCGGCGTCAGGAAGGTGGCGACGAGAACCGTCGGCGTTTGGCCAATCAGCGCGAGTGCCCCGGTGCCAGGTGTTGGGCCTCCGAGCTCTCCGAACTCCAGCGAGCCGGTGCCCGGGATGATCACCGTCCCCTGGATTAGCGAGGGGGCCGCGCCGGTGATCTCAAGGCTGGCCCGAAGCGGGGTCGGAATGGCATGGCCTCGAGCCAGCACCAACTGGCCGGTGTTGGGCTGAATTGAGGTGTCGGCCATGCCTATGTGCCCTTACGCATCCCTGCTGGCGTCAGAACCGTCCCGATGACACGGCTCGGGGCCGCGCCGGTGAGCACCGCGGCCCCGGCGGCCGGTGTGATCGCCGCCGCGTCCTGCTCCTGATACACGCCAATGGACACGTAGCCCGTCTTGGCAGCATCGCCGCCTGTGGATTTGTGCTGATAAACTCCTATGTCTCGATATCCTGTAGGCATGGTCTAGAGTCCCGGTAGAGTGCCGGGGAAACCTGCACCGCGACAGGCGGCTCCTGCCCCAGCCGTATTATTCAAAGTGAAGTCATCCCCCGCCGCGTTTGTGAAGGGATCGCCCGTGAGCGTCACATCGTGCGGCGAGGCGTTGACGTTCTGCCGCGCCCCGCTCGTGTTGTTGTAGAAGGCGTTGTAGTCGATCCATGGGTAATCGGCGTGGGTCTGGGCGGTCGGCTGATTGATCCCGTAGCCGCCATTGTTGACGAGGATATTATTCTCGCAAACGCCCGCGCCGATGTTGAAAGAGTAGGACTGTGTAGCGCGAATGCCATCCCCACCATTACCATAGAGGATGTTATTGAGGATCAGACCGCCGTAGTTGTAAATTAGGCCGTGACCGCCGTTGTTCGCGATCACATTGCCCGTGACACGACCCGTGGTGAACACAGCAACACCGTCGCTGGTGTTGTCATGCACCCAGCAATCCATGACGCCACCGACGGCATTCGACCATATCCCGTTGTTGTTATGATCGACTTCGCAGCGTATCAATGACCAATACTCGTAAGAGGCCGACAGACCGTACTGCACAAAATGGTGAATGTGACAGTTGACCAGTGTTCCATGTACGGTGGTCGGGTTCACCCCTCTAAGACCCACCGAAGTGCCGTCCAATTCAAGATTCTCAAACGTCCACCCAAGTCCTGGAGTCAAGCCATCTATGGCTGCCGTAACCGAAATGATCGGTTGTCCGAGATCGCCCCGCGTCGTCGCATAGCCCACAAGGCGTGTGCGGTAGGCCCCGCCAAGGCTTGCTGGCGACAACGCCGTCGTAATGTTGTACGTCCCTCCCCGTACATACACCATCATCCCAGCGACCGTGGAGAGCGTGAGCCCTTGGGCAATCGTCAAAAACGCCCCGCCGAGGTTGCCCGTCCCGCCCGTGCTCCCGCCGGTCCCGACCGACCGATCCATCGTGGCGACACCCGCCGCAACGGAGACCACCTGATACCACCCCGTCGTGAACCCCGTCCCGCCCGTGACGTTCAGAATGTTGCCGACTTCCGCCGCTGAGAAGGGAAACGCCGCGCTCGTCAACTCGGTGGTCGTCCCGCCGATCACGAGGTCCGTGTAGGCGATCTGCGCCGCGGCCTGCTGCGACCGATCCGTGCCGGACGCACCGGTGACGAACCCGCCGCCATTGGCATCGTTGCCATCGGTGCGGACTTCCCAGACGGTTGTAGCTGGAAGTGCCATCGTCTAGCCTCTCGGGTTCACCGCCGCCGCGAAGAAGGCGTTCCGCTTGGCGTTGCCTCCCGCTTCGGCATCCGCGATGAAGGCGTCCAGCAACGCCTTGAGCGAGGTCAACGCCGCGCCGGTGATGCGCCCACGGCCGTCCACGTCGGAGCCGTCGGCGATCAGGTCGGCCGTGTTCGGCACCAGCGCGCCGAGCCCCTGGCCGGCCCAGACAGTTGTCGCCGTTTTGGCGGTGTTGTAGAACGTCGCCCAGGCGTCGCACAGGACGCGGGCGTGTTCGTTGGCGAAGCGGACCACTTGAGGATTCGTGATGTCAGGCATGAGAGGCTCCTTTGTTAGGCATACGCGCCCGCGCGCCGGATGCGGATGGGGGTGCCGGGCAATCGGCGCGCGGGACGACCCCGACGCCGTCGAGACGGACGCTGCCCCGCATCATGCGGCCGCCGACGCGCGTCGGACGTCACGCCAGCGTAAAGACGCCCGTCGCAGCCGGCAGAATGGAGAGCGTGTTTGGCGAAGCGATCGTGAACTGCGCTGAGGACAGCGAGGCAAAGCAGAGCACCTTGCCCGCGCCCGCGCCCGTCGAATTCCGGATCAGCGCGAACCGGATGTTGATGAGCGAGGAGCCGGAGGCCGTGAACACGAGCCCCGCCGTCGTGTAGGTGAACTTGTACTGCTTCGCCGACGCGCCGACCGTCCACTGCCCCGTCGCCGGGCCGATGTTCCGCCCACCCGCGACATAGCCGCCGCGCGCCGAGATCTCCGAGCCGATCGAGGCGAACGTCGAGCGCGTCGAGAGGACGATGATCGCCGCGCTCGCGCTCGTCTTGTGGAGCGACATCTTGAACACCCCAGCCCCGAGCGTGATCGTCCCCGCGCCGAGGTACTTCTTCGCCTTCAAATGACCTTGCCTTCAGCCGGCTCTTTATCCGGCCACTCCGCGTTTCCACGGAGGCTGGGACTATCTCTTCATCCCTCTCGGGATGCGGCGCGCTCGTGGAGGTTTCGACCGGTCTGGCCTACTCCCTCTAGTCTCTGAACCTTCCGAGTATTCCTACTCGGCTTGGCTGCGGATTCCCCTGCGCTTGCGCGTGTAGGGTTCCCGACAATTCACGCCGTTACCATCGCGCATTACTGCGCGACTAGCCCAGGCGAGCGTAGATCTTCCACGTGCCGACTGCCATTTGTCGATCCCTCCATCATGGTGATGACGTCGTGTGTTGCAATGATCAAGGGGTGTTCCGGATACAACTCCCGGAAGAGCCTCGCCTTCATTTGCGAGCTGGCGTTATGCCACCCCTTGATCTCCCAGAATGCTCCAGTCTCGGGTACGAAAAAATCAGGAAGGTATGAACATGAGCCTAAGACAAATCGCTTTGGCTCGTATTGCCATCCGATTCCTCTGGCATCCAACGCCTTGGCAAATCGCACTTCATAGGACGAACGAAAGCGCACGCCGTTGTATTCTGGCCGCGGGCCGCGCATCGGGCTTATCCCTGTCGGAATGCCCTTGTTCCAAGGAATGGAGCCTGGGCGCCTGCCGCTATTTGCCCTCTGCTCCGGGGACATCATTTTCCCTTTGTTGTGCGCGGGTCTCCCCTTTTTTGCGGTACTCATCCTAATCCGAGCCTCGAACGATTTTGCTTTCCCTAAAAGAGCTGCGGCGATCTTCGCACGCCATTCGATGCTCTTTGGTTTTCCACGAAGCGCTGCACTTCTCTTTGCCAATGTCTCGGCCGATGGAGACGCCATAGATAGCCCCTTGTTCCAGGGAGCGAAACCACGGCGTTTTCCAAAGTTCACACATTGATCAGCATTCATTTTGATGCCTTTGTTCCAGGGGACGCGGCCATGGTGGGCTGCGGCGTTCTTCGCCCGCGCTTCCTCTGAATGACACGACCCCTTACGCATTTGCTTTATTGTCCTCTAGCTCTGCGGCTACATTGAGTATATGCGCCAAGAGCCCATCGCCACGAATCTTGATCTCTATCTCATCCCCCAAAACTTTTAGTAAATCTTGTAGCTCGGTTGCCTGCGCGATCATCCACGGGTGGCAGTAGAAGATCCGGTCGCCCTGGACGGAGAGCGGCACGACAACCGCTGCATCGTTTTCGGGTTGTGCGTAGGCATGATGCGCGTCATCAGCCGCGAGACAGCTATCGCAGCCGTACAGGTGAAACCGCGTGAACCCGAGCATACGGAGCAGCGGGATCGCGCGGAGGAGCACCGTCGACCCGCCGGGCACGTACCACCACTTCTCGTACTGCGCGTTGAGCAGATCCGTGATGAGGTCCGTGCTCGTGTGCCAGATGAGCGTGCGGTCGATCGGCAGTCCCTCGAACACACCCGGATCGCACTGGGAGGCGATGAGGTACTTGCAGCCGGCGATGACCGGCTTGGTGAACCGCGCATTGAACGCCCGCGCGTCCACGATGATCTGCGCGGAGGGGGTGAGCCCGTGCTCCAGCGCCCAATTGTACGCCCCGTTGAGCGTGATGAGCTTGACGCCGTGCGCGCGATGCTGCTTGATCTCTTCCTCGAAGGCCGGCATGGACGGCCCACCGCCGAGGATCATGACTTCGATGTCATTGGTCGGATGCGGCTGCACCTGCGTCCAGCCCTGCGCGATGTTGTGCTGGACGTTCGCCCGGATCTGCTCATCGGTCACATTGAGAATCCCCGCCTCGACGATCGCAGGCCCGGCGGTCCACGCCGACACGTAGAAGAGGCAGGCGCCGTCCACCTCCTGCGACCAGTGGACGACGCAGTCGCGCTTGCGGAATTGCTCCATCCACCACGCGAAGGGATGGAGGCTCAGATGGAGCGGCTCGCCGATCAATGCGCCGCAGGAGTCCTCGACCGTGGAGATGGAGAAGAAGACGTGTTGCGCGGCCAGCAGGATGTTGTTGAGGACGGCGTCCACCTTGGCGGGCGGGATGTGTTCGAGGACGTCTGTGCAGAATCCATAGGGCGCGGCGACGGGGAGCTTCTGCTCGAGGTCCGCCTTGAGGAAGCGGAGCGCGTGCGCCTGCGTCGTCAGCATGGCGCGCACCTCCTCGTCGAGGCAGTTGTTCACGAAATCGAGCATGGTGACCCTGAGCCCGCCGAGGAGCGCCAGCATGAGCGCGCCGCGGCCGGTGCCGCAGCCGAAGTCGAGGACTTCCGCCCCGGGCTTCGGATGCGCCTGGGCGAGGAACACTTGGGCGAGCTGCTCCCCGGGCGCAACCGTGCGGTACTCAGGGTGCGCCCAGAGCCTGCCATATTTGAGCGCCTCCGGATTGCCCGCGCCGATCGTGACAACTGGGGCGGCGCCTTCGAAGCCCGCGTGCCCGGTCTCGGTCATCTGCTCAGCCTTTCATGGTGTCGTGGGGGTGAGGATCGTGCCGATGACGCGGGTCGGGGCGACACCAGCCAGCACCGTAGCGCCGGCGTTCGGCGTGAGCGACGCCCCCCCCGCCACGCTCCGCAGCTCCAGCGCCACCGCCGCCCACAGCGAGGCGGTGGCCGGGGTCCCGACCGTACAGACGACCGACGCGGGGGTCGCGGAGCCCTTGTCGATCAGGCAGCCGTTGACATCAGGCGAGCCGTCGCCGAGCGCATACTGCGTCGATCGGAACGTCCCGCTGGACGCAGCGGAAAAGGCGGGCTGGGCGGTGTCTTCATCGCCCAGCCCGGCCACCACGACGTTTTCGGCATCCTGCGTGGTCAGCGCGATCGTCGCGCTGGTCCCGTTCCCCGTCGCCGTCACCACCGGCCCGAGCGCCTGGACGCCGGAGTATTCCGCCACGCTGACCGTGCCCACGGCGGCCGCGGTCCATGCCACGGACACCGACGTGATGCCGGCCGCAACGTTGCGTGCCACCCAACACTCCGCATTGACCCCATCCGTCCCACTCGTGTTCTGCACGCCGCCCTGACGGACGAAGGTCGCACCCGTCGCGGTGACCGAGGAGACCGTCGGCAGCGCGGCCGGGTCTTCCCCGTTCTCCACCATCACGACCAAATCGTTGCCCGCGACGGTCGCCGGGATCGTCACGACGACGGGAGACGAGTGGGCACTGTCGGTGGTCTTGTTGCTCCCGCCGTTGACGAACTGAATGGGCGGCGCCTTGAACGCCGCGATCCACACGCGACCGTTCCCGGCACCGACTTCGGTAAAGCTACTGTTGTAGGTGCCCGTTGCCGTCACAATGCGGTAGGCCGTGGCGCCGGGCCAAAAGGAGGCGCCATTGGTCACTTGGTCCAAGAGCGTCATCGACGCGCCCGCCGTATGCGTGGCCGGATTACTCACCGAATCGCCGCCCATGAAGCCGACCAGAAACTCGTCCGCGTCGGTCGTCGCGATCCCCGGCGAGGTGAAGGGGGAGGCCGCATCCGCTTGTCGGGCCCCGAGGTCGAAGGCCCCGACAAGTTTGGCGTCTCGAATCTCGACCATCCAGATAGACGGCTGGCCCGCACTGGTAATCGTCAACGTGAAGGTATGATTGGTGCCGCCTAGAATGTTCTCCGCATAGTACATGCGGGTCCTCGGACTCGCACCCAACTCCGTTTGGATCTGCGTCCACGTATTCCCTTTGGAGTCCGTAAAGGAGACAAAAGGATCACCCGTGTTCCAGTCGCCGCACAGAACGATCGTGCTCCCAGGGGTCGTCGTCCTCGCGGGGGTTGTGACTGTGGTGCCACTCGTGGTGGAGGCAACGGCGGTGACGCCGAGGGAGAGGGCCATTTACGCGCCACCGGGAGGCATCGCGCGCGTCACCGACCCGGGCTCCCCACGAGCGCGGCGGGATCAATGTACTCGCAGCGCTTGAACACTCCGAAAATCGGATCGCCAAACACGGCATTCGTACACGGGGTGCCATCGGTCAGCGTCTTCTGCACGTAGACACTGTTGGCCCCGTAGCGCACGACCGCCGTCCCCTGAAACGCGCACACGCCGTTTTCGTCCGCGCACCGCGTCCAGACTGAGGGCAGTGAGGTTGTCGGCGGAGGTGGAGGAGGTGGAGGAGGCGGGGGTGGGGGTGGAGGTGGGGGCGGCGCGGGCGGCAGAATGACGACGGCGACGACGGGAGACGACGTGCCTTCCACGCCCGAGAGATTGACGGCGACAAGGCGGACATAGTATTGCCCGGCTGCCGTGGGACACGGCCACGACCAGCTCGCGGCGGGTCCGAAGCCCGAGGGCACCGTGGCCACCTTCACCCCAGGATCGGTGGGACTGGTCGCCAGGTAGACGTTGTACTCCTTGAGCGACCACGACACAGGACAGGACACGCCCGCGGGCGTCTGCGCGGAGGCCGGGATCGCCAGCGCGGCGAGCAGCAACAACACTCCCCATGTCAGGTAAAGCCTACCTGAGAGGCCAACCGAGCGCGGAGACCCCTTCCCACGAAGGTGGAACAGTCGTCGTCCAGTTCGTAAGTGGAGTGACGGAAAGAGCAGCATGGGGAGTTACCCTCCTACCACGGTCATGCGAACCGTAGCGGCTTCATGTTGCAGCCACCGGAGCGCCTGCTGACACGCGAGGAGCAGCGCGTCCGCGCGGGTACCCGTGTCCACGGGACCGATCGCGGTATGCTGCTGGCCCCGCCAGCGCACCCGCACCCGCCACTGCGTCATCGCGTTTGTCGGCGTGAGCCGCCCGTGCCACCGGATCTGCACGTATCCGCCCTCGCTGAGATCTGTGAGCGCGAGCATCGTCCAGGCGAACTGCCGCTCAAAGATCGCCTCATCCACAGCGTGCTGGGCGATGGCCGACACCTTAGTGGCCCTCCTGTTGGCACGACAGCGTCGCGTCTTCTTCGAGCAATGAGCCCGTATTGAGCGTGGCCCGGAACCGGAGGTTGTAAAGATGGCCCGCCGTGCCGGCCTTGATCGTGACCGTGGCGATCGCACCGGAGATACTGGCGCTCGCGCTCACGAGGATCGCCGTCGTCTGATCCGTGCCGTCGTTCAGATCCTGCACCGCGCAGACGGCCGAGCTTACGGTCGTGCCCGCGGGGAGCGCGGGGGCAAAGTCGATTGCCACGGGGAACTGCTCGAACGGTTGCTTGAAGAAGCTCCCCATCAGTCGAGGTGCCCGCGGCGGCGTCGGATCGCCGACCAGAGGAGATAGCCCACGACCGCGACGACGGCAGCCAGGAGGAGCCAGGGCCACAGCGCCACGAGAAGGCCGAGGGTGACGAAGACGCTGACGGCGAAGTCCATTACTTGTCCAGCCTCTTCGGAGCGCCGATCGACACTTCCGGCACCACCAGAATCGGCACGCCGATTTTCGACGCAGTATCCGTCACAGCTAACCCCTCCTGCGTACAGGTCATCGTCCCGCCCTGGACGCCCGTCCCACCAGCCCGCATCGTGCCGTAGACGCTCGTGATGGACACACACCACGACCGCTCGCTCTTGCCGAGCTGCTCCAGCACCTTGTCGGAGGGGGCGAGGGAGCAGCCGGTCAGGGCGACCACGGACAGCCAGAGGAGGTAGCGCATCGTGGCTCCTATTTGCTCGAAAACTTTCGGATGCAGTCCGATCGGTCGGCATCGGTTTTCGCCTCTTTGAAGCACGCGATCAGGGCGGCCTGTGTCTGGATGCGGCGCTGATCTTCGAGGACAGTCAGGATCTTCTCCAGGCTCTCCTGTTGCCGCTTCGATTGTTCGACGTGAAACGTGATGCCATCGGCATTCCGCCGCGTCTGGCTGTCGAGGATGCCGTACTCGCCCGCGAGGCTCGTAAGCACAATGACGACGATGAGCGCCCATGGGCCCCCTTTGACGACGTACTCGAGCAACCGCAGGTGCCCATTGACACGGGCGGAGGTCGGTGGCTCATCCGGGAGCGTGGCGGTCATACCCAGGCGTCCTCGCGCATCGCCTTGGCGAGGCGGTCGTAGCGGGCGCCAACCTCTCGCGCCGCGTCGCTGTCAAGAATTTCCGCCGCCGCGCGTGGATAGTCCCGCGCTTCGAGCGCCTGGTACATGAGCCGAAAGCGCATGAGCCCCTCGAAGCCCACGTGATAGCCGATGTTCAGCAACACGCCCTTACGGGGCTCCGAGAGATCCTTCCAGATCGGCAGCGCGAGGCAGGCCGTCTCCACCTCCTGGAGTCGGTCCATCAACATCTGCGTCATCGCCGCCTCAGACAACCATCCGCTGGTCAGATTTGTCCCGTAGCCCACCGTCCAGATCCCGCGCGTATCTTGATAGGGCTTCGGCCGCCGGCCCTCGTCGCGCTTGAGCTTGGCCGCCGTCTGCTCGAGGAGTGGCGTCATCGCGGCACCGACACGCCGAAGTAATCGATTTCCAGACCGACCGCGCCGCTGAAAGAACTCCCGCTCGCCCCGGGACCCAGGTTGACGGTCGGAATGGTCGTCGTGATGACGCCCACGCTGACGCCGTCGATGAAGAACTCGACCGAGGCGCCGTTGCCGCTGCTGCGCGCTTTCCCGATGTGGTAGACCCCATCCGCCGCGCTGATTGCGGTCGTGATGCGCGTCTCCACCCGCGTGGCAGGTTGCGCCGGATTCGTCAGCTTACAGCAGACACATTCGATAAACCCCCCAGCGGTGTGGGTAAAGTAGACGCCATCGTAGATGAGGGCGTCGGATGGGCCGAATGAATTACCGACTTCAGTGTTACCGGCCAGCCCAAGGAATCGTATCCCAGCGCCAGTTCCGTACTGCGCCCAGCGCACCCAGAGCGCTTGATTGCTGGAGGCGATCCAGAGTCCACGCGCAAAAGCCCCATTGTCTTTCGCGAGGGTCATCTGCGCGAAGGTCGTTCCCGCGCCCGCTACAATGACCGTGCCGATCGACTTCCCCGACAAGGTGAACGGGCTCGTTCCGTTCCAGTTCCCACTGGGCATGACTTTGCCGCCCACAGCTGGAGAGGGATCGAGGATCGTAAAGAAGTCTTCCCACCAGCCGATGACATCCACCTCGGGGAAGTTCCCTGGCCCGAACGGCGGCACAAGGGGAATCTCGCCCCCGGAGGTCGGTGGCGTAATCGGCGCAATCGAGGCCACCCAGAGGAGCTGCAACGTGACCATCCCGGCATCGAAGCCGGGACTCATGTTGACGACCTCGAAGACTTCGTCCTCCAGCCCGCGCAGCCCGGTATTGATGTTGAGGATGTTCGGGTGGGTGACCTGCACCAGATCCCCGGGCTCGAGCAGATGATTGCGGTAGAAGCATTGCACAGTGAGCTGGGCCGGGGGCTCCGAGAATCGGCGAAAGACCTCGAAGGCGCGATCATCGAGGATCGTCTGCGCGTCCTCGCTCTTCTGAATGCCCATCGACTGAATGAGCAAGCGCGGCTTAGCCCCATAGCGATCGAACGACGCCGTCTTCGTGTACACCTGCCGGAGCCCGTACTCGCCCGGCGCCCCGGCGCTCTGATTGAACTCGTACTCGAACTGCACGATGTTGATGATGTTGCCGTCGCCGGCGTTCCATCCCCAGCTGATGATGTCCTGCTGGGTGAAGAGGGCCGCAATGGTCCCGGGCGGGACAAAGGTCTTATACCGCTTGACGGTGAGCTTCCCCTCCTGTGTCACGAAGGGATAGCAGTTGAGCGATTGCAGAATGTCCTTCTCCAGAAACCGCTTGCCCTCTTGCGGTCCGACGAGGGAATAGGCGTAGGTCTCGGTGGGGAACTCGAGGGCCCGCAGTGTTTCGATCGCGGCGACATCCACGAAGCTCTCGGGCACCTTGAGCCCGTCGGCAGCCGAGAGCACGTCATACGGCCCGTTCGTACCCAGGCCGGTTGAGAGCAGGACGCGCAGGAGAATCGTCAGCGGATTCCCCGTGATAAGCGTCGGCGTGTCCTGGCTCGCCTGGAGGAAAATGGTCTGTCGCGTGGTGCGCTGCATGTCGGCTACGCGGATCGTCACCGTGATCCCATCCGTGGCCACTTCGCGGGAGGTCACGAGCATCTTGATATACGGCATATACGCGGATTCCGCCAACCCCGCATAGCCGGCGTAGATCTGCACGCGGGTCCCGGGGCGGATCTGCTCCCCGTTCTGCACGAGATCGCCGATCGCATGCCCCGCCGCGACCGTCCCATCGACCGCACGCGTGATGTCGAGAAAGCGCCGCGTCACGGCATCGTAGGCCTGATACCGGATGCGTTCGGCAACGCCGCCGGTAAACACGTCGAGCGTGCCGGTGGTCGGAAATCCAGACGGATCTTCAATCACCATGAGCGCGCCGCCTGAGGGCGGGTCCGTGGCCGTCATGGTCGCGTTCAGCCGTAGCACGCGCTGCCCCATATGGCGGAGGATCTCACCAGCTCGATCCTGGAAGGTCAGCGTGAACTGCCCGATCGTCGACTGCCCCAGCTCCGGGCTGATCGATTGCGCGACGCCGGCCACCTTCATCAGCATCGTGAGCTTCTCTGTCGTCGGTTGCAGAATCTCGCCGGTCGAGAAATCCCTGGAGAAGGCGTAGTCGACCGCCGAGGCGAAGGACGGAATGGCATAAAAGCGCACGAAGAGACGCGGCTGGGTTTGGAGCTGATTCTGCTGGACGAGATAGGGCGCCGTGGCGGTTTTCATGGCGTCCGCGTGGGCGCAACCCCGGTCAGCACGAGCGCGCCCGTTGTCGGCGTCAGGAGCGAGGCCTGTCGCACGGTCGGCGCATAGCCGGTCAGCCAGAGGCTCCCGACCCGCGGCGTGAAGGACGGCGGCGTCCCTTGGCGGAAGGTCAGCGAGAGCGCGTAGTGAATGCCTCGCGGGGTCGTTCGGCGGGGCTGCCACTGCACGTCCACCAGCTCGGCCGTCGTGAAGAACGTGTTATAGGTGTCGTATTCCAGTTGCCCCGCCGCCGTCTCCAAGCGATCGAGCTTGAGTCCGGACGCCAAGCCCAGCGCGGCATGGGTCCGCCACCAGGTGCGAATGGCGTCGATCGTGGCCTTCGTCAGAAACTGAAAGGACAGCCGCACTTGTGTCTCGATCCGGAGAAAGAGCGTCTCCGTCGTCCCGTCTTCGGCGACGTTCTGCTTGCGGATGGCCGCCTCGTTGATCTCGATCAGCGAGGCCACTTCGCGCGGCTCACTGGCCCCGAAATTGATGACCGTCGGCGTCACACCGTAACTCAGGCTCGGGTAGAACGCGGTGGCGGTGGCCATCTCAGACCCGCACGACGTCGCCCGAGAACGGCGTCGCCGAGATGCTCACGATCTCGTCCGTGGCGGGATCGCGGTAGAGGATGTTGAGGTTCAGGTCCTGGTCGAGCTTGGCGAGGTCCTTCAGGAACGCCACCCGCTGTTCCGGCGTGAGCCCGTTCAAGGACGGCCCTTCGACGCGGAGCTGCTGCCCGGCGAAGGCCCCGGCTTGATCCGCGCGGAAGGTCGTCGTCCGCTGGACGGTGCCGCCGAAGGGGCTGGCGAGGAGATCGGAGGTCGACAGCTCGATTTGGGATTCCATCTGGATCAGTTGCCGCAACTTACTCTTCACCGCCGTCTCGAGATCGGCATTCGGCCCACTCAGGAAGCTGGGGTTGACGCCGGCCTGGATCACCGCGCGGAAGCTCGTGGGGCCGTAGCGGCGGAACTCGTCCACCGTGGCCACGGCAAAGGCAGCGTTCGGATAACCGATCGCGAGCCCCGGCCCGACGTCCGGCATGCCGCTGGGATAGACGAGCGTCCCGATCGCCACCGCGGAGGTGCCCCCGCTCGTCCCCGAGCCATTGGCCGCGAGTAGATCGAAGAGTTCCTGCACACTGTTCGTCGCCTGCACGGCGCCCCCGAGCGCCTGCGCCGCCCCCACCGCCCGGTTGACCTCCGCCTGCTGGCGGGCTTTCTTCGCAGCCGGGTCGGGTTTGCCCAGGGCAGCGGCGCCGCCACCGAGGGCCGCGCCGGCGACGGCGCCGATCACCGTGCCGTAGGGCCCGAAATATGATCCAAGGATCGCGCCGCTGATGGCGCCCGAGACGGCGCTCGTGGCGATATTGGTCGCCGTGGGCGGATTTGACAGCCCGCCGTAGATCGTGAAAGCTAGCCCCGCTAGGGCAGCCGTCGCACCGAGCGCGGTCCCGATCGTCGCACCGGAGCCTCCCGCCATCGCCTGAATCTCGGCACTGGTCGCCGACACGGTGGCCATCTCTGCGGACGCGGCCCCGGCCGAGACTGTGCTGGCCCCGAAGAGCGAGGGCGCGACCGAGGAGAGCGGCGTGTTGAGGAACGCCCGGAGCGCGGAGCCCGCATCGCTGAAGAGACTCAGGAAACCACCGGTGCCGCCCGTGCCGCCGCCTGCCGCTCGGCCCCCGATGCCCGCCATGGAGGCGGCGACGCTGGCGCCACCCGCAGAACCCGCCGCCATCGGCACGAGCACCGTCTGCCCACCGCCCGCGGCGACGGACTGGAAGAGCTGCCCACCGACCTCGACCAGACCGCCCGGGCTCATGCCCGCGCCGAGGAGGCCCAGGCCGCGGACGAAGGTCTGACCGCCGCCGAAACCGAGCCCTTGCTGGAGCGAGCGCAAGAGGGGCGCCGTCGCCATCGTCGCTAAGGCATCCGTGAGGCTCCGGACCATGGCCAGGCCGAACTGTCGCCCGATGTCCGGGAGCTTCTTGAACTCGCCGGTGATGACGCTGAAGAACCCGTCCGAAAACTCCCGCTGCATGTTACTGGCCGTCTGCTGCGCGAACGTCGTCATGATCGCGCCCGAGCGTTCGGCTTCGTCGGCCGCGAGGCGGAAGCCCGCTGCCAGGCCCGCGAGTGGCTCGTTCTGCTCGCGTCCCGCCCGCACGATCTCCGCCGTGCGTACGCTGGCCTCCATGTTGGCGAGCGCCTGCTTGTCCAGATCGAACCCGGCCTGCTGCACCTTGAGCTGGCGCTCCGCCTCGACCGCCGCCATCTCGAGCGAGAGCCGCTGGGCGTCCGTGAGCGCCCCCTGCTCGCGGAGGACATTCACGCGCGCCTGGTCGATCGCGAGCAGCCGCTCGGCGCCGGCCGCGGCGCGCCGCACCCCGAGCGCCGCATCCTCCGGGCTGACGCCGGTGAATCCCATTTCTGCCTGATTCGCACCGGCGACGGCCGTCTGAAGCTCGGCGGCGAAACGCCCCATCCTGACCCGGCGCCGCTGCTCCTCGAGGCCCTCGAACGCCACGCGGGCGCGCGTGGCCAGGGTACTGATGTCCTTGTCCAGGCGCCCCTCGATCATGCCGATCTCAGCGGGCGAGGCGTTGCGGGCGCCGGCGGCGCCGATGGCCTGCTGCGCCTTGATCCGGAGATTCCGCTCTTCCAGGCTGAACTGGGCGCTCAACTCCTGGTTGATCGCCTTGACGAGCCGGAGGTATTCCTCCTCATCCTGGAGGACCTCAGCCTTACCCAGCTGCATCCCGCGCAACTGAATCGTGGCCTGCACCTGCTGGAGGAGCGCCTCTGTCGTGCTCTTCGCCTGGGCCAGCGGGAGATTCAGCGCCGTGGCGGCGGCCGCCGCCTGGAGATCCTGCATCGCGGAGCGCGTGATCCCGAGCGCATCCGAGAGGTCGCCGAACGCATTCCGGAGCCGCCCGCCGAAGGTCTTCGCGCGCTCGGCATAGGCTTCCAGCTCGATCGAGGCGGCCAGCATCGCCTGCTGTGTCGAGGCGATGTCGAAGCTCTGGACTGCGATGTTGAGCTTGGCTTGCGCCTCCGCCGCATTGAGCACCGAATCGAAATAGCCCTTGAGCGCGACCGCGCCCACGACGGCGACCGCCGTTACGCCCGCGAGTGCCGCACCCATCGAGCCCGCGCCGCGCGCCACGAGACCGAGATTCCCGACCATCGCACCCAGCGTCGGGTTCAGTGACGAGCCGACATCGGCGGCGAGCGCGCGCGTCACCCGCGAGACCTGGCCGAAGCCCTCGCCCATGCTCTTCGACGCCGATGCAACCGTCTCACCCATCATCTTCGTGAGCGCGCGGATCTTCTCGAACTCGGGACCGGTCGTGTTCGTCGCGGTAATGTTGATACCGATGGTGTTGTCAGCCATCACTCGTCCTCGATCCCCGAAGCCCGAAGGAACTCATCGCCATCCGATGCCGCGGCCCCGCCCCGCTTGAGCAGATCGTCCTGGAGCAGGATGCGCCAGTCGAACAAGAACTCAGAAATCCGCCACCCGGTCCACACGACGTGCGGCGCCGTCCGGCACTTGCTCGCCAGGAGCTTGATCGCCGCCTTGATGTTCTCGGCGGGGACCGTCGTAAAGGGCGGGAGGCTCACGATCCAGGCCGCCTCCATGCGAGCCCACGTGTGCGTGTCCGCTGGCGGAGATGACGGGTCGAGGGCGCGCGCAGGGTCCGCCGAGGCGCCCCCGGGGATCCATCCCACGGTCCGGAGGTAGGGCATCAGCGCGTCATCGCGCGCGCGGCCCATCCGCTGAACCACCCAGAGCGGCAGTGAAGGAGCCAGCACGACGCGCGTGAGCAGGGCATCCGCCCACCCCTCGAGGGCCGCCGTAATCGCCTGCTGGCCCTCCGGCGTCTCTTTCGCATAGCAGGGCATGGCCGGCGCCGAATTCGGAAAGCCGTGAAAGAACTCGGCCACGGTCACATCCCGGGCGAGGAGCGAAACCGCCCCGGTGGGCAGGGTGATAGGCAGGAGGAAATCAGGCAACACCGGCCGCGGACTCCTCTTCCTTTACTTCTGACGTGATTCCATGTTTTGCCTCTGACGTGATTCCAGAGAATCGCAAAATCGCCGCTGCCGCCACAAGGGCATCGTCACCCAAGCGCAATGCTTGCTCCATGGTCAGCGCAGGATCGAGCGAAGCCATCGCCACCACCTTGACATTGAGCTCCGCCAGCGTGCGCCGACGGGCCTCGATGATCTCGGGCGGCAGCGTTTCGAGCCAGGCCGCCTCCTTCGCCGCCCAGTCCTCCCGGTCCCAGGACTCGGAGCCGGGAGGATTCGGCGGGAGGCACAGCAAGAACTCCGCACGGGCGAGCTTCCGAACCTTGAGCGAACAGGCTTCGCCTACCGTGGCCGAGAGGCCAGGGAGCGTGATGTGTGTCTCGGAGGCGGCGAGGATCTCCGCGATGGTCGCGAGGCGGGCTGGGGGCCCCCCGTTGGAGTGACTGGTTACGCTTGGGCCTGACATGCGGCCTCCTGTCGTTCGGTGACGTGCGGCGGGTGCGCTTCTAGCGGCATACGGGTACCCTTCCGAAGATTGCACTTGAGACAGAGTGGCCAGACATTGTCCCACGAATGATGACCACCCTTGATGATCGGGATGAAGTGGTCGACGGTCAGTTTCTCGCCCGACGCTCCACATTGGCCGCATCGATGTTCATAGAATATGAGGAGCGATTTCCATTCCGCTCCAGTCACGACACCAGGAGCGGCCCTGCGGCGAGCCGTCGCGGTAGCAAGAAAAGCCTTGATCCGTTCAGGGAACCTCGCCGCATAGCTGGCCTTCGCGGCATTGACACGATCCGGGTATCGTTCTACGTAGACCCGCTTGTAATCACCACGAGCCGCCATCCTGTCCTCTTCGGAGGCAAACACGCGCTTCGGTTTCACACCACGGCGACGGTTACGAACCATCGCCAATGCAGCAACGTGGACATGATTTGTCTTCGCCCAGGCCATGCTTCTAGATAGAATCCGGTCTTTGTTTTTTAGATAGAACGCCGCCATCACCGCCTTGATGCAGGACTTGCATCGAGGAATGTAGCCACCGCGATTCAGACGCCCCTTATAAAACTCGGTCAGGGGCTTCTCTTCGCCGCACTTCTTGCAGCGCTTTATTTCCATGCGCCTCTCTCAGCTGAAGATCAGGCTGAAGTCATCTTGGCCTGCACTGATCGTCGCGAGCAGGGTCGTCGGGAACGACGTGAGCCCATCGCGCGAGCCCCAGGACCGCTGGACGATCTGCAAGCCCGCCGCCAGGGAGGCGTTGAACTTGAACTGGAGCTTGTTGTATTGCACGCTCCCGATGAGGAAGCTGGCATCCATGAGCGTGCCGGCCTTGTGGTCGGTGAACCAGTCGTGCGTCGCGATCGAATTCGCCTCTGGATCGATCGTGAACAGCGGCCGGCGATCCGCGATGAAGAACCCGGCCACACCACCCACGGCGTTGACCGACGGCACGGCCTGGAGCACATTACCCATCCGGAAGCCGATCGTCCCGATTCGCGGCGCATAGTTGTCGGTATCGATCTGGAAGGCCGCGGACTTGACCGTCGGATAGGCCGGCGTCCCGGCAATCGTGCCCGCCACGAAGGCCACGTCCGATTCGCCGAGGAGCATCCCCTGGAAGCTGAAGCGCGCGGTGATGATCCCACCCGCCCGCATGGTGAAGTCCACGTCGCCGAAGCAGCCGCCCATCTTCAGCGTGGAGCCATTCTCCTGCACGATGTAGATCGTGTAGGAAGAGGGAGTGGCCACCGGGTCGACAGTGACGATCTCCGCGCCGGCGCCGCCGCTGAATGTGGAACTCAGGCCGCAGGCCTGCAACGCGCTGTCCGCCTCCGGCTTGACGCTGGCCGAGTATGCAGCGCCGGCCCCACGGATGAACATTTCGAAGGTGACCCCGGCCAGTTCGCGGCCGATCCCGCTGGGGAGCCGCCCGATGTCGCCGGAGAGCGCCAGGTTCTCGATCTCCTCGAGCGTGATCGCCGGGCTGATGTTGAAGGCAGGCACGATGTTGGCCGCGAGATAGGAGCCGCCGAAGGCGTCGGTGCCATAGGTCGACTCGACCTTCATCGCGACCACCATCCGCCGGCTGCGCGGCACTGTCAGGTTCGCCATGATGCCCTCCGTGTCCCGCTAGGGGACGGTGACGTGCTCCGTCACGAGCACCGTGACTTCGCAGTAGTGGACGAGGACCGCACCAAACATGCGGGCCTCGAAGATCCGGACCTGCGGGTGGCCCACGAACTGCACCGAGCCGTTCCAGCACGGCCCTTCCTCTGCGCGGATGGCCGTCCGCACCAGTTCGACGAGATCCTGAAGTTCTGCTTCCGACGCGTCCGCGTTCTTGACCGCGCGATAGGCACGGAGGACGAAGAGATGATCCTCGAAATCGCTGGCATAGGAGGCGTCCCGCTCGCCGGTCGTCTCGCGGGTCATACTCCAACCGAGGATGTAGTCGAGCGCCGGATCGACGAAGTAGGTCGTCAGATCCTCATCCCGCGTGATCGCCGGCTCAAAGTCGTTGACGACGCCGACGTTCGGAACGGTCTGGATCGTCGCCTTGAGGGAGGCCCGGATGGCCGAGAGGCTCACTTGAGGATCTCCCCGATCCGGTTCACGAGCGCCTGAAACCGCGACTGGACGAGCGGGCGGAGATCCACGAGAGCATGCGCGAACATGCCCGCGCCGACGGTCCCACGCCGGGCGATCTTCCGCCCGATCAGGAAGGCCACGTGCTGGGCCTCGGCTCCGCGTTTGCCGAGCTTGCGCACGACCCAGAGCAGAATCGGCCCGGGCGGCGGATGACGCCCACCCGGGCGCCGCCCGCGCTCGACGATCGGAGCGTAGTAAACGCTTGAGGCGATGCGCTGCCCACGCCCGAGTGGCGTCCCGTGCGCCTCCGTGAAGATGGACCCGCGGAGCCCACCGCCACCCGAGCTGACGCCGTGTGGCGTGCGACGGACGACCAGGTTCTGCCCGAGCACGCCCAGTTCCGCCAGCGTCGCCATGATCTCGCGGTCGAACCGCTGCCCGATAGCCGGATCGGTCAGCAGGCCACCCTTCGCCTCGACGGTGATCTGGTAGCTAATCATCGCGAGAGGTCGTCGTGGTAGAAGGGCAGACCGGCGTTGTTCTGGAGCGCAACGTCCAGGTCACTACTGACACTCGCCGCGGCGACACCAGCCAGGGCGCCCACGTGCTCGCGGTACGCCGTCTCGAGCGCCTTGGCGAGCGCGAGGTAGTCCTGGCTCTTCGTCCGGTAGTTGACCGTGTCCGCGCCGAACGTCGGATCGCTGGTCTGGGCGTACAGGGCGGCGAGCTGGGTCGCGCAGCCCGCGGCAGCGAGCTTGACCACCGCCACCCGATCGCCGCTTGGGATCGTATCGAGCGCCGTCGTCAAGACGTGGCCGATCCCGTAGGTCACATAGGCCTTCTCCCCGGTGTCCAGGACGTCGGCAAGAAAGCGGATCTTCGAGAGTCCCGTCGCCGGATCGAGGCGCACGGTGTACTCGCTCTCGTCCAGGAACTCCGGCCGCTGTTGGTCCACCGGGTTCTCAATCGCGATGATCGAGGAGATGCCGTCCATCCAATCGCTTGGCACCGAGAAGTCGAAGGCCGCGCCATCGCCGGTGAGGGTGGCCTGCTTCAGCCGCGGCCGGTGGCGGGAATACATGTCGACGGCCCCGGCGATCGCGCGATCCCGGTCCGTCGACGAGAGCTTCCCCGCCGTGTCCTGAATCCACGTGGCGACCTGGAGCTGCACGTCAGCGAGCGACAATGAGCTTCTTCCCTGAGAGATGGCCGACCGTGGGCTTCAGGTACTTATGCGCGAGCGCGCTCAGCAGGATGTCCGGCATGATGCCGTTCCGTTTCGCCGCCTCAACGCAGAGTTGCGCGCAGGCGACATAGAGCTCGGCATCGGGCTTGAGGCCGTCGTAATTGGACGGGAACACATCCATCATCCCGCCATGGGAGCAGATAATCTCCACTCGCCACGCCAGCTCCGGAGGGAGGAGGGGTTTCGGCCGGCGGATGTGCATCATGAGGCGCGCGAGCCAGTTCATCGGCCGTTCCGTAGCCCGACGTACCTGTGAGCTACACAGTCTACAGATGCACCGAAAACTATCAGCGCCGCAAATGTTACCCAGAGTCGCCAGCCCTCCAGCCTCGCCAGGTACACGAGAACCAGGAACCAAGCAGAGCCGTGAAGAATGCCAAGCACTCTACCTGGCGTCAGCTTCATCGCCCCGCCACCATCGCCGCGGCCAGCCACCAGGTTCCGCCGAGTGGTGCGATGTGCGCGGTGTGCATCCCGAGCATGAGGACGCCCCCAGCAATCACCATCGCGCTCCAGGGATCGCCGGCGTGGAGCGCCGGCACCACTCGCCACGCGAAGAGCCCGAGGGCCGCGAGGCCGAAGAGCCCGTGTTCGTAGGCGAGGCTCACGATCTCGTTGTGGGGATAGCCGACCATCCGATGCTGTACCCCCGCTTGCACCTGGACGGCTTCCTCGTGGGACGACCCATCCCCGCGGCCAAGCAACCAGTTCGGCCAGCGCCGCCACACGCGGCCGTAGGCCCGCCAGACCTCCAGGCGCTGGACGACGCTGTCCAGCGAGGCCCCCCGAAGAGTCCAGCGCTCGATGGGCCGCATCAGGAGGTGATACCAACCGGGGGCCCGAGACCATGCCCAGAGGGCCGCACAGCCCCCCAGGACAGCGAGCAGCGCCAAACCAAGGAAAGGTAGCCAGAGGGCTGGGATCAGCGCGGGAAGGGCCCCCAGCGTGGCCAGCCAGGCCAACCAGGAGGAGGTCAACCACAGGCCGAGTCCCAGAAGCGCTACCAGGAGCCACCGCCAAGGGGCTGGGATGAGCCAGCAGAGGGGCAGCACCAGGGCCAGGAAGCCCGCGCACATCGTCCGATGGCCGAACGTGCCGACCCCCTCGCCCATCTTGTCAACGCCGTCTGCCAGCCAGGCCGGGACCGCGACCCGCTGCCCGAGACACTGGAGAACCACGAAGCCCACATTCACGAGAGCAAGGGTCAGCCAGGCCGCTGCAACGAGCCCTGAAGGCCCCAGGGCGAGGCCGAGGAACCAGACACCGAAGATCGCCGCCCAGATCATCACGGGCACGAGACGACTGACATCCGTCCAGCGCAGCAGGACGGAGAGAGCCAGCGGGGCCATGAAGGGCTCCACACTGACCGCGGCGCCGGCGCCCATGACGGCGGCGCCGCGGACAAAGGCGTTGCGCGCCCAGACGTGCCAACCGCGGCGCGCCGTGAGCAGGAATAACCAGGGCGCCAACATCGCGCCGACGATGACGATGGTCATGGTGAGGAGCGGAGCGACCGGATGCGCTCGGCCGCTCCGCTCATCTTCTCTCTTACCCGGCGACGATGTTCTTCGCGGCGCCCTTGACATCCAAGAGATCACCGCCGTAGATGTGCCGGATCTTCCAGTCAATGCGGTCGTTCGTGAATAGCGAGCCCTGCGTGGGCAGATCCGCCACGAACATCTCCGGCTCCTCACGCCCATCCAGGAAGTCGACCCAGATAGACTCCCGGTCCCCACGGCTGGGATCCACATGGACGCCCCAGTCAGTCAGATCCGTGAAGAGCGGGTTGACGTTGATGCGTTCATTGTTCAGACCGAACATCTGGTAGATCGGGTTGGCCACCGTCGTTGAGAAGGACGGCGTCCGGTTCAGCAGGTTTGCGACGCTCCAGAGATCCAGCGGCACATCCAGCCAGAGATCGGTCATGGCCGGCAGGCCGAGGACCTTCAGGGAATCCTTCTCCTTCATCTTGCCGAGTCGCGTAATCAGCGTCATGACTTCGGCGGCGCCAGTGGAGTCCGAGGTGAGCGCCGTCGTCCCGTAGTTGGAGTGCAGGCCTCGCCCGTTGCCATCCGTGGAGTCGAACCAGGCCGCGGAATCGATGTCGAAGAGGGCCCCGAATCCGCCGCCGGAGCCGTTCGGGATCGACAGCCAGAAGTTCCAGATGAATGCCGCCAGCGTCCGGCGGGCCGCCCGGCCGAGGCGCGAGATGGATTCCTGGACCGCGCGGAGGTCGTCGTTCTTGATCGTCTCGAGGGAGACCGTGAAAAGATTCCCGCGCTTCGCCACGGCGTAGCTGACCTTGTCATCGGTGGGGTTCGTGATGGCCGTGTAGGACCCGTCCTGCGCCACGGTCGACAGATCCCCGAAGTACCCCAGGTGCACCACTTCCCGCGTCCGGAAGTCCGGCGCGTTGCCGAAGCGCGCGATCGAGCGCTCGTTGTAGTTCTGCTCCGCGTAGGTCGCCAGCAGTCGGCGGTAGAGCGTATTGCCGAGCGCGTCAGCCCAGTCCGTCGTCACGACCGTGGCTTCCGAGACGCGTTCGGGACGGCGGCCGGTGACATCCTTGTCGCCGGTGGCCTCGATGTAGAAATCCTTGAGTCCCCGGAACCGCAACCCCGGGTCCTTGGCCGCGTCCGCATGAGGTTTGAAGCTCTCCATGATCCGCGAGACGGCCTCGGGATTGAACGGCGAACTCTTGAGATTCTCGGCGAGCGACTCCCGGCTCACACCGAAGAGCATATCCAGGCCAGCCTGGATCTTGTCCTTCCGGTCGATCATGCTGCCGACCTTCACCCCGCCGAGGCCTACCACCTTCCCGGACTCCGTGAGCTTCCCCCAGGTCTCGATCTCGTCCTTGACCGCCAGGTCGATCTCCGCCTGCTCGGTCACCTTGCCGGCGAAGGACTTCTTGAGCTTCGCCTTGACCGGATCGGGCAGCTCCGTGGCGTCGACGGCCTCCGCGACGCGCTCCTGGCTCTCGCGGATGGCCAGGCGCTGCTCGAGCGCCGTCAGCTTCTTCAGCTTGACGTCGAGCTCGGGGTCCGGCCCGGGCTTGGGCGGTTCGACCGGCTCCCGCAGCGCCTCCTTGACGAGTGCCGCGAGCTGGTCGTCGGTCAGCGATTCCACCACGCGGCCCTCGAGCAGCTTGGGCCGGTGCTCCTGAATCAGGGCAATGAGCTGCGCTCGATTCATGACCTGGTCTCCCTCGGTGAGCAACGGCCCCGCCGTCGCCCGGATGAAGCGCCCATCGGCTGACGGGCGCGTGACGATGTCCACGGAAAAGAGCCGCTTGATCTCGGTGATCGCCTTCGCAGCGCCTTCCCGCAGCTGGACCGGGACGTACCCCGCCAGCGTGTCCACTGACAACCCGAGCACCTTATCCACCACGCCCCGGTTGGCCAGCCCGAGGAGCTTCTGCTTCAGCCACCCGGCGTCCTCGTGGACGTGCAGGGAGGCATAGACGCCATCATCCTCGACCCGCGGCGCCTGGAGATCGCCGACGATGTTGCGGATCAGCGGGCCGTTGCCGATGGCCACGCTGCGCGCGTCGGCATGGCCCATCGCCCCGGCCGGGTCCATGAAACAGCCGACGGGGGCCGAGGCGAGCAAGGGGGCGAGCTTCTCGCCGGCCTCGCGGCTCCAGAGAAAGCCATTGCGCGATCGGCCGAACTTGAGCACGCGGACTTCCCAGATGGTTCCACTCTTCCCCCGCGGCGTGACGGCATCCAGCTCACTCGCCTCGGAAATCTCGTTGTAGACGACCTCGACGTCGACGGGCGCCTGAAAGGTGATCGTCCCGTCGGCCGCCATCGTGTACGGGTAGGCTTCAAAGCCGCCGTCCATCTTCCGGACGATGACGCGGTCTTCATAGACGTCGCAGACCATACCCGCGTCGTAACCAGCCCCGTACTGCGCGGCCCACGCGGCCTGCACTTGCATCACCTTGGCGTCGAGCGAATCCGAGGCGAGCTGCTCCTTCACCCACTCCCACGCCGCTTTGACTTTCCGGAATCGATGCATGCGCGCTCCTATGCCGCCGCGATCTCTTGACGCGACGCTTCGAGGTCAGCCGCCCATGCGGCCCGGAAGGGAACGGAGACACACCCGCAGTTGATCGTGTTCCGGGGACTCGCCGAGGGATCGCGGGGATAGAGCAGCGCTTCCTGCTCCCCGCCCGCAATCTCGGCCACTTGAAACGTCTCGTCGACGTCACGCACCTGCCCGTTGGCCACGATGTGCCCAGTGCGGCGATACGGCCCTGCATTCCCGGAGTGCATCCATTGCTTCTGGAGATCCGGCACCTGCTGCTGGAGATCTCGGAGGCTCCCCTGCGTGGCCACGCTCTGAATCCGGCCGAGTTCTGTCCGGGTGATCGCTTCCGCGCGCGCGGCGATGGAGCCGAAGGTCGCCGTGCCCGTGAGCGATCCGGCGACCGCCTGCGAGGCTTCGTAGACACTCTGCCCCCGGAGGATCGCCAGCCCGAGATCCTGACTGATCTGGTTCGTCGCGTCGTCGGCGAGATTCGAGATCAGGAGCGCTTGAAAGGTCCGCGCGACTTCGAGCTGCCGCCGCGAGATCTGCGGCACCCAGAGGGCGAGGCCGCTGGCGACCAAGGGCTCGGCGGCTAGCGCACTGCCGAGTTGCGCCACGGCCCCCTGGATCGGCGAGAGCATGAGGCCGTACTTGTCCGCGAAGCGGTACATGACATCGCTGATGCGCGCCTGGAGTTCGATGAGCTCACGCGGACTCGCAGCGGCGCCCATCACAAGAATTTCGCGGACGACCTGCTGCCGTGCGGTTTCCAGATCGCTTAGCATGGCTTGGACGGCAGCGGTGGGGAGCGCATCGAGGCGAAGGAGGATCTCGGCGAGCTGCGCTGTGAAACGCTCGACCGGCACGTCGGCGAAGCGGGCGCGGCCGATCATGCCACGGCCCCACCCGGCGCCGGCATCTTCGGCATGTTCATGTTGTCGCCGTTGCCGTTCCCGGCGCGCTGGAGCTGGGCCAGGAGCCGCTGGAGATTCGCCGGGGAATAGTCTGTGAGCGCCGCGCCGCGCGGGCCCGCGCCCGGCTGGAGTTCCGCCGCAGCGTCGATCTCGATGCCGAGTTGGCTCACGAGATGGGCGAAGATCTTCCCCGCGGTTTCGTTCCGGAGCCAGCCCTGCGCGACGGCTTGCGTCAGGGCCGCACTCAGCGACGCCGCGGCGGCAACGGTCTGTGCGGTGTCCTTCGTCGAGATCTCTGGGAGCACGATCCGGTAGGCCTGATCTGCTGGCACTGCCAGCGCGGCGCTTGCGCCGTCGGCAGAGACTGTCGAGCCGCTCAACACCGTGGCTTTCAGGGTGCCGGCACGCTGCGCAGAATGGATCTGAAAGCGGCAGAGCGTCTGGACAATCCGCTTGATCTCCTGCTGCCGGCGTCCCAACCGCTTGCCCGGCGGGGCCGCCATTTCCTTCGCCGAGGCGAAGTTGACATCCGACCCCTGCCCATACCAGTGCTCCGGGAAGCTCTTCGAGCCGAGGATCTGCCCACGAAGGAAATGGAGGAACGTATCTTTTTCCTGCGCTTTCAGATCCGGCGAGAGCTCTGCCCACTTCACCTTTTCGTTATGGGCCCGGATCATGCCGCGCTTGACGGTCTGATTCGCGGCGAGCCACTTTTTGAGTGTGGCTTCATCAGCGCCGTCGAGCGTCACGTCCCAGATATACGAATTGAACTGCTGCGCGGCCTGCATGGAGTCATAGAGAAACGCATCGTACCCGTCGACCCAGTCGATCAGCGAGAGCAGATCCGACCGACCCCGGCGGGCGTTACTGACGCGATTGGTCTGGAAGAGGAAACACTGGCCCTTGTACACGCGCCCCGTGCGGGGCTCGGTCTCACCGGGTTCCGCGCCGACCAGTTGCCCATAGGCAGGATTCGCCCGATCTGCTTCCCCGCGGATGATCTTGTAGAGCTCCCCGGGACCACGATCCCCGCTCGGCGGTTTGCGCACCACGGCCGTCTGTACGAGCGCGTTGTCGGGATCGGTCAGGACTTCCTTGATCTCGAGCGGGTCGAGATAGCCCAGGCGCACGTGGCCGTCGACCTGATTCACGAAGGCGGGCAGGCAGAGCTCGCCGTAGAGGCCGAAGTCCCGCGCGAAGCCCTCGAGACGCGCCAGCAGCTGATTGACCGGATCATCCTCGAAGGCGGTGAGCACCGCGCCGACGTCGTCGTTGAGCGGCTCGATGGTTACCCCCTCACCCACGGTGAAGTCGATCGTCGTCTCGATGATCCACTGCGCGATCGCATTCGACTCCCAGAGGAAAAACACCAGCTCGAGCATCCGGTCCTGCGCCATCGGGGAGAGATCGCGTCGCGTCGAGGCGCCGGATTGGCCCGTGGAGAGGCGCCGGAAAAGGTAATCGTCTTTGTCCACCAGGCCGCCCGCGAACGCCCCCACCGCTTCGGCGGCCCGCACGACCGGCTTCGTCTTCGGGGCGCGGACGCCGTACTTCATTTCGGCACCAATGCTTCGAGCGCGTGGACCATCCGCATCGTGACGGGACTCGCTTCCGCCGCAATCCGCTGCTCCGTCTGGATCACGTGGAAGCGATAATCGAGCCAGCCGAGGAGCACCTTGGCCAGCTCGATCCCAAGCAGGATCGCCAGCCCGAAGTAGGTTGCCCAGGCCGTATCGGTGAACCCCGCGCCCTTCGCCACGCCCGCGCCGAGCAAACCCGCCTGGAGCGAGGTCCGGAGCCCTTCCGTGTAGACAGCGCCGCGGTTGCGCAAGGCATGCACGCGACCGAGACGGGGGCCCAAGGGAGGCCGGCTATCGCCCACGCCAGAATCCCGCCGGCTGCCGCGACCAGAAGCGGCGATCGATGTCGATCGGCTCCCCGCGCGCGGCAGCCGACTCCACCGCCGCGAGCTGCGGGAAGAGCGGCGCACGAACGCCGGACTCACGCCCGCCGCGAGGCCCTCCGCCGTCGGGGATCCCGACGTCGGCCGCGGGGAACGCGAGCCCGACGATTTGGTCGAGGTCCGCGAGGGCGTCCAGCACGTCGTCGTGGCCCCCGGACTGCCCGAAACTCTCGAGCTCCGCCCAGAGCACGTCGAGGTTCGGGCAGCCCTCGACCACCACGAGCCGCCGCTCACTGAGCCGGACGCCGAGCGTCGCCTCGATGCGCAGCTCTTTCGATTGCTTGGAGTCGCGCTTGAGTTCCTGGACCGGCACGCGCACCGCCCGCTCGGCGCTCTTCTCCGCGAGAATGGCGCCCAACCAGACCTGGAAGCCGACCGCCTCGATGCCGACGACCCCCGGCGCCCAGCGTATCTGGACGGCGAAGATCCGCTCGATCAGCTCAGCGTATTCAAAACGCCCGACGTGGAGGTCGAGCAGGTACGCAAAGCCGCTCTGCGTGATCCCGCAGACGGCGAGCGCCGAGCGATCGCCCTTGGCCACACCCGTCGAGGGATCGAGCGTCGCCACGATCGCGTCGAACGGCGGGCAGTCGTCGCGGGCGATCGTGGGCACCTGGTTGCGCGTAAAGGCACCCGTGAGCGTCGGCAGCCATTCGCCGCGAAGGTAGCGCCGGATGTAGGCCGTCCCCTTACCCGAGGTCCGGTACAACTGCTCCAGCTCGTCGAAGTACCCGGGCCGCGAGTGGAGAATGGGCGCTTCCCAGGCCGGCACGTCCGCCGAGAGGACCGAGGCCGTGCGGCCGGGCATCGCACGGCGCCGCACCTCGCCCGTCGGCAACCCGGCCGCCGAAAAGACCGAGAGGACTTCGGCCGACGCTTCATCGCGGATCATGCGCGCCGTCCAGTGCCCCGCCGATGGCGTGTTGCCTTCGAGAATGCCGACCACGCGCTCCAGGCCAATCGGGACGGAGAGGCGCGAGCAGAGCATCAAGTACACGTCCTCCGGGATCCCCAGGCCGACGCGCTCCGTGTCGGGATCGAGGCCGCCTGCCGGCTCGCAGATCACGAAGCCGGAGAGATCGAGCGACTGGAGCTTCGACACGTCCTTCGGGTCATCGAGCCCCATGAAGAGCAACTCCGCCCGCTGCCCTGTCGGCAGCGCGACGGTAAAGGTCTTCTTCTGCTCGTTCCACCGCCCCCAGCGCCCGAGCGGCGGCAGCTCGAGGAGCGTCTTGAGATTGGTTGCGCGCAAGGACTCGTAGGTATCGCGCACGAAGAGCCACCGGATCGTCTCGCCGAGGAATTGCGCCGCGTACTTCCGGCAATGCGCGAGGACGTAGCGCATGACCCCGCGCGACTTGCCCGTGCGCACCGGACCCCACAGCCCCTTGATCCGCTCCGGGCCTTGGAGCGCTTCCGCCACCGTCGGCGGCACGACCTCTTCGAAGCGCGCCGGCGCGGCCGCCGGCGCCGGTCCCTCGATCGTGGGCGCCGTCGTCACCGGCGGCGTGTCGAACCACGGATCGTGGTCGAGCACGACTACCCCGTCAGCGGCCCCGCCTGGCTGAGTAACTGCCCAATCAGCCGGTCGAGCGCGGCGAGCCGTGCCTCGTGCTCCCCGAGCTCGTTCGTCCCCAGCGGACTCCCCGTCGCCGCGAAGTTCACCCGCGCGCGGACGCCCTCGCCCACGTCGAGATCCAGCTCCCGCTTCAACGCCGCGCACCACGTCCGCATCGCGTCCCGCGCGTCCCACCGCGCCCGGCACCCCTGCTCGTCGTCGCCCGCGGTCCGGTTCGCTTCCCGCCACTCCACCAGGCGCTTCCGCCCCTGCTCCAACCAGATCCCGTACTTGTTCGCCAGCACCAGCCAGTCGATCGGTCGCTCGTTCATCGTGGCCTCCTGTGCCCTGCGTGGCGGTCTTCAACTCAGCAACCTCATCTGTCGTTCAAGAGACTGAACTTCGGCTTCGTCCGAGAGTTCTGGCGGCCCGCCCAGCGCGCGCTCCCACGCCTCCCACAAATACGACCGGCTCTCTAGCGAGGTATTCACCGATCCGCAATCGGCGAGCTGCAGCACGTAAAATCCCGCCTCGACGCGGGCGACCATCACCGATACGCCGGCTTGACGGTAATACGCTACGGGATCCGAGTGCCGCAATGTCCCGCGGCGAGCGACGCCGGCGGCGAGGTCAAGCGTCCATGAGAGTCGACCGCCGCGCGTTTTCTTCGGCGTCGCTGTCTTGACCTGGACCCCGTGGTAGCCCGTCGCTGTCCGCACGACGAGGTCTACACCTCGGTCCGACAGAGCTGGCTTGAAGATCTCGCGGTATCCCAGCGTAACCAGCCGTTCGAGACAGGTAATTTCAGTCAGCAGTCCACGATCTCCCCGCTTGACGAAACTCAAACTCTGCTCTCGTCCAGGCCCTGCAAGATCACCGTCAACCCGTCGCCGCCCAGGTTCACGTCGAGGCGATCGGGGTAGTGGTCCGCCAACTTCAACGCTTCCTTCGCGGCTTCGCGCCGCTCGGTGTAATCCACCTGCGCGGGACCGAGCACGACGTTCCCCTCATACTGCAACACCTTGACCTTCACCGCGTCCATGCCCTCGTCGATGCGTTGATACGCCTTGCGTAGAAACGGGAGATAGACCTGCTCCTCGAGGAACGAGAGCATCGCGGACGATTTCCTGAACTCGTGCGCCATCACGTCCTCACTCGCGCCGGAAGCGGCGGTGGAATCTCTGCGTACAACTCTGCGTGGAAAGATTTTCCGGAAACCGCGCGTGGTGTCTGTGTGGCGGTGTTGCCTGGGGAAGTCGAGCCAGCAATGAACCGGCGGGCCTCGACGTCGACGCGCGAGCGGCCCGCGGGTTCTCGCGCAGAATCCTGCGCCGAATTTCTCTCTACATTTCGCGCTCCTCCATCACGACGTGCGGGGACTGTACGGGAGATTACCGACGCCAGCGCGCCACTCAGCATTCGCAGAGGCCAGAGATTTGCCTTCACGATCAACACTTTCTCTGACGACGGCGTGCCTATGCAAGGCGGTAGTGGCCACCCCTTAGGGTGGCTAGGTCTCAGGGTGACACGGTGTAGGTGGCCAGTCGAAAAGACGATTTTTGCAACGCAGCGCGTCTAGAGATACGGCGCCTGCCGTGTCAGACGGCCCAAGACACGAAGGCCGGCCGGCGAGACTCGCCAATAGCGCGTGGTCCGCACCCCATCGATCTTCCGTGTGACCTTGACGCGCTCCGCCTTTGGCACCGATGGCAGGTGTCGCCGGACGGTGCGCACGCTACAGCGCAGGGCCATGGCGCAGTCGGCGATGGTGAACCAGTAGGCGGCCTGCTGAAGGCCAGGGAGGTTGCTCAGCTGGGCGCTCACGTCTCCCGCCTCCACGACGGTATGAAGTGCATGAAGCACCCCTTTAGGGTGCGCTTCATACCTTCACACCGTCGCAGTGATGGCTCTACCTTCACACCGTGACGGTAACGGACTGGCGCCCGATACGTCTTTCCAATCACATACTTGTAGGTATGAAGCCGTATGAACTTCACACCGTGGCACACCGTCATACCGTCGGCCTCCTCAGAACGGCAGCTCTTCTGTCTTAGAGCGCAGCATCCACAGTTTTCGCCCAGCCCGACCGGGCTCCTTGGTGGCCTCGACGGCCCCATCTTCTTCGAGCGCGCCGAGATGTTTCTTCAGGGTCCGATCCGTCTTTTTCGTGTGGTCCACGAGCTGTCCGACGGTCATCGGATTGAGTGCCAGGGCATCAAGGATGAGGGTCCGTGTGGCCTCGCCATCACTGACCCTGGCCGCGACCTCCCCGTCATAGACCCACCGCCGGCTGTCGGGCCCGAGGTCCTCGAGGTGCACCTTGAACGGGGCGACGAGCGCGTCTTTGCTCTCGGGTTCGACGATGAGCGCGCCCTTGGTTTTGAGCGGTTTCAGATACAGGCTGTTCTCGGCCCAGCCCCAGAACTCGCTCGGCCCCCGGAGCTGTTGGCCGCCGGAGGCGAGGTCGGGGCCGGAGACGCCGGGCTTGCGGGCGTGGTGTGCGATCAGGTTGGCGCACCCGTACTCATCGCGGAGGCGGTCCACGCGCTTGAGGAGCGGGAGCATCTGATCGGGGCGCTTCTCGTCGAGCGTGTGGAGCCGGTTGAACACGTCCCAGAACACGAGATCCACCGGGCGCGAGCGCAGGAGGTCGAGCAGCGGGCCGAGCGAGGCTTCCTGATCGAGCTGGACGCCGGTGCGGACCGTGAGAAAGAACGCGGTCGGCATGGGGGCGCCTCGCGCGGCCAGGAGCCGGGTGGCCCGCTCGTAGACGCGCCAGGCGGAATCCTCTTCCTCGACGAAGGCGACCGTGAGCGGACGGGCGACGGCGAAGGTATCGAGCCAGGGCTGGCCGAGGGCACAGGCGAGGAGGAGATCTAAGGCGAGCAGGGATTTGCCGACCTTCGCCCCGGCGCCGATCCAGCCGTTGGCGCCCTGCAGGATCAGCGACTCCACGAGCCACACGGGCCGCGCCGGTGGCGTGGCGAGGAGGTCGGCGAGCGGGCGCATCGCAGGCCTCGGTCGCCCCCCGGCGCTCCGCATGACCGCGGCCAGGGCCGTCGTCGCCTGTCCAGCGATCTCGCTCGCGGGCTGTCCGTTCTCATACGCGCGCTGGACGGTCTCCGTACTGAGCCGGATCAGTTCCCGCAGCGCCGCCTTGTCCTGGATCAACCGGCAGTAGTCCGGCATGGCGGTCAGGAGGGCCGCTTCCTCGATGAGCTGGCCGAGGTAGGCCGGACCGCCGATCTCCTCGAGGTGCCCCTGCTGGCGCAGCGTCTCGGGCAGCGTGAGGAGATCCACGGCGCTCTGGGCGGTCAGGAGGGCGGCGATCCCCGCGTAGATGTGCCGGTGCTTCTCGGCGTAGAAGTCCTCGGCGCGGAGCGTCCGGCAGAGCGCGGCCGGCCCGGCGCGGTCGAGGAGGGCGACGCCCAGGACCGCGCGCTCGGCCTCAAGGCTGTTCGGGGGGATGCGCGACGTGAGCCAGTCGGCGAGCGTGGGCATCAGCGAGGCGTCAGGGCGGCTATCATGGGAGCGAACCCGTTGTCAAGTCGGCCTCGGGTCATGCCTTGGGGAGCTCCGCCGTCGAGTAATGCACCCAGTCGTGAACCTGCCCGGCCGTCTTCGTCAGGTGCTCACTGAGCGCCGTCTGCGCAAGGGGGAGCGCTCTCCACCGTATCGGCGTGGAGACGAGCACCTCGTACGTGACGCCGTTGTGCACGTTCAGAAACGTCACGCGAAAGCGATAGAGGATCGGATCATCTGGCATGAGGACTACCGCCCGTCGAGGAAGAGCACGGGGCAGGCGACGACCTGGCCGGGCGCGGGATAATCGAGCAGGCCGAGCATCAGCGGGGTCTGGGCGGCGTGGCGGAGGAGGCGGATCATCATCCCCCCGCCTCTGGCGTCACGCGGAGGGCGGCGTCAATCTGTTTCATTTCGGGTGAGTGCTGTTCGTAGATATCCCATGCCTCTTGACCATGGAGTGCCTGGATCGTTTCCCTCGCTTTCTCCAGCGCCCCCCGCACCCGCCCGACCTCCTCTTCCAGTCTCGTGATCTGCTGATGGCTCAGGTTCGCGTCCGCGGTCACGTCGGTCAGGATCGTCGTGAGCTGGGCGATCTCCCGCGCCTGCTCGGCGAGGGCAATCAGCGTGACGTTTTCCCACGTATCTCGGTTATGGGTGGCAAGATCAGTCCAGAGACTCTCGGCCTTCTCCACCGCCGCCGCGCTGGGCGTCTCGTCAGTCGGCATGGGCGGGGTTATCCGTCTGAGGATCGAAGAATTCCGTTGCGGTCATGGACTCCTCCTCCTTCACCGCCGCGGCGACGGCGGCTCATTCCGTCGTATCGCACAAGCCCCACCGCATGCAGCCTTCGTCAAAGAGTGTCGGCTGCTCCGGACCGCTCTCACGGGCCCACTCCACCACCGCGTCGATCGGCGCAGCTACGTGGGTTTTGCCATCTGGGCGCAATGTGAAGAACGTGGCCGGGTAGCGCATCATCTCGCCACGGGCGCTAAACGTCGCCATGCGACTGGCGTTGGTCTCGGCTTCGAGTGCGCGAATCGTGTCGATTCGTGCCGGATCGTGCTCTGCGACCAACGAGATTTCTGCTTTCGAGGCAAAGATGCAGGGCCAGCAGCCGACACGGCGCGCGCCCATGAGATAGAGCGGGTTGGGCGGCAGGCCATGGCGGCGATGGATCTCGATCACATCTGTTTCGGTCCACTCTACGAGGGGCCGCCAGACCTCACAGTCGAACGACTCGCTCCATTCCCACTCGACGGCGGCCGCCCGCGCCACCGATTCGCCGCGCCGGATGCCGATAGCGTTTACATAGTCATCCTCGGCTGACAGCGCCAAGAAGTATGCTTGTAACGGCTTCACCTTGAGATGCTCTGTGCAAAATCTCTTGATCCGCGCCGGGAACATCTTCTTGTGGCGGATAAGATCGTCCATTGGTCGGGGCCCGCGCACCTCGTCGATCGCGCCGATGTGTGCCGTCAACGGACCGCGCAGATACTTGTAGGTCAGTGCGTGCTCCCATCCGGTGTCGGCAAACACGCGCCGATGTTCGACGCCAAGCTCGGTAAGATAGAGGCTCATCGCCGCACTATCTTTGCCGCCGCTAATGGACGCGACGACAACTCGGCTAGCGAGCTTCTCGCGGACCTCCTGTGGATCGTGGCGTATCACCGGCAGTCCCCGTGGTAGAGCATCATTTCTTCTCCTCCAACGCCGCGACGACAGCGGGCAGGGCGAGCCATAGATCGTATTCGGTCCACGGCTTCGCAGATTCTACGGGACCATAGGCATGGCGGAGCAATATGCCCGCCTCTCGAATCGCCGCGCGGGCGTCGGCGAGGTCGGCACATTCCTTCTCCCAGCGAGCCCGCCACCACTCCATTCGTTCCTTGAGTTCCCCCTCCAGCGCGGCCTCCTCAACGGCGATGAGAGCATCTCGAAGCTGCATGACGATATCCCGTGGAGCGTCGCGGTACTGTTTGTACATGTTGAGCGCGGCCACGTACAGCCGCTCCAGCGCCGTCTGCCGATCAAGGGCGGTCATGGCTTGGTCTCTCCCGCTCTATCACGGGGCGGTGAGCATTCAGGGTGGAAGTCTTGTCCGTTCGCTTCGACGACTTGCCACGACTCCACATCCTCGTCGCAGGCATCACAGACGAGTCTGGTGCCGTGGTAGTCCAGTGAGGTAGGACCGAGCGGAGGCGGTGGCTCTTGGTAGAAGAATGAGACGGGAAAGCCGAGCGCGAGAGCCAGCGAGGCGACTTGATCTACTGAAAACGTGCCGCGCTTCGGCAGCGAGCCGCCCTTCTCCCATTCCTTGACGAACTCGACATGCACGCCGACTTTTGCGGCGAGTTGTCGCTGACTCAATCCTCGGCACTCGCGGGCCTGCTGGAGCCGCTCCGCGCAGAACGTCACTTTCCGGCCCGACTTGAATCCCATCACCGCGCCCTCAGCAGCACGCTATCCCGCAAAATCTCCGCCCCGCACGCCCGGCAGACCGGCTCGGGCCAGAGGGAGACGGCCAGGAGACAGGCGAGCGCCGCGAGGGTCAGAAGGCGGGCGAGGCAGCGAGCAGAGCTCATGCCAGCGCCGCCTTGAAGTGGTCGCACTGCCCACACCCCGACACGCCTGCGAGATCGGTCGTCACATGGACGGTCACGAGATGCTCCAGGAACCGCTTGAGTTCGCGTGCTTTCGGGCTGAGATCATCCATCGGTGTCGTCATGTCCGTTCCGGGCGCTTCGAAGATCGGGGGCCTTCGACGTCCAATTGCCGATTGAGGCGGGTAATGTACGTCCGCTGCGTCCCGAGTTGCGTGGCGGTCGCGGTGATCGTCCCGGCTGCCGCTAGGTGGTGTAGGAGGAACAGCCGCCGGAAGTAGCGCGTGGCGTCCGCCAGATTATTCGGGCAGGCGCTCATGGCCCATCCTTGCTGATCCGCCGCGCCGTCGCCCACGAGATCGGCCGGCCGCCGACGGTGGGGGAGGGTGGGAAATCGAGTTCGCGGGCCACGTCATCCACGCTCCGTGCCACAAACGCTCTGCCGCCCGCCGCGTTCACCTGATCCAGAAAGCTCTGCTGGGCGGGCGTTGTCTTTCCTGTCGCGCTCTTGACCTCGATGCTTATCCACTGCCCGAGCATCGGACCGTTACACTGTCCGCCGCAGCCAGCAGGATGGCTTACGCCATGCCCGTCATGCGGCAAAAGCTCAATAACTGTTCTAGGTCGAAGCGCAAGGATGTCGCTCATCCCCACCGCGCCGAACCGGATGAACCGTCCGCCGATCTTCGTGGCGCCTGTGTTGATCCGCCATGCTGGAATGCGATGGGCGTGGAGGAGCTGGAGGATCGCCGCCACCGTGTCTTGCTCGCGGGGCTTCCTCATAGCGGCAGCACCGCCTGCCGGAGCCGCTTCGCGGCGAGAATGAAAGCGATCACGCGGTCACGAGGCCAGGTCGGACGTGTCGATCGCGAGCAGCTTGCACACGCACGCCAGGACGTGCAGGCGCTCGACCGGGCCCAGCGGCTCGAGCGCGGCCGCCGTGGACCGGAGCGCGTCGAGCTCCGAGAGCAGGCCGTTGCCCGAAGTGGCGGCGGCCTTCTTCGGCGGCTTCGGGTGCCGTCGCGTGATAGGCTTTCTCTTCGCGACGGCACGCGGCTTACTGGCCATGTTGCCCCCCCCATCTTTCGTGCCACCGTGCTTCGGGCAGATCTTGTTGTCGGAGCGATGGTCACCGCCGCAGATCTTGCAGGTCATGGGAGCCTCCTTTGTCGTGGATACGTTCGGAAGGACAGGTTTCGGAGGACGATACGCGCGGCTCAGCCCGGCGACCTCCCGCGCCGTCGCCAGCGCGGCGCTCCCGGCCATGTCGTGGGCGTCGATCAGGTGGGCCGCGAGCGCGCCGGGATTCTCGAACCCTTCGGAGCCGCATTGCCGGGGACACGTGACGGTCATGCCATCCCGGCTTTCCAGCGCGCATAACCCATTGCGGACCGCGCGAGCTTCCCTTCGAGATCATCTGGCTGGAACTGCGCGGCGACATCCTCGGCGAGCGTGCGCGCCACCTGGGACATCGAGAGCCACGCCAGGTAGCCGTCCCAGAAGATGAGACCCGTGATGAGCAGCCGGAGGACGTGCTCGCGGGCGCAGTCCGCGTCGTGTGGGTGCCCGCCGCGGGAGTAGATCATGGGGCACGTGCAGCCGATCTGCGCGGCAAGCACCTTCGCCAGCCGCTCGATCTCCTGCACGCGCTGGTCGTGGGTCCAGTGCCCTTCGGCGTGGGCATCACTCATCGGGGCGCCTGTCGCGCGCACCAGGCGCGCCAGAGTTGGCGATAGGCGGCTTCAACCGCGACCACGTAGCCGGCATTGATGGGTGAAGCGACCAAGCGCTCGCGGAGCGTCCTCCGGAGTGCCGCGAGCTCGGCCCGCCGCCCGCTCCATGCCACGGCGATCTCGACGTAGCCCTTCGCATCATGGCCGATCAGCGCGGGCATCCCGAGTGTCGCCAGGAAGGAGCCGGAAAGTCGCGAGGCGGTCCGTTCCCCGGGCAGTGTCACCATCGGCACGCCCATCCACAGCGCCTCGAGCGAGCTGATCCCGCCCGTGTGCGGTGTCGTGTCGAGCACGAAGTCCACCTCGGCATACGCGCCCAGGTGCTCGGCGTGCTCCGAGAACCCCCGGACATCCACGCGCGTCGGATCGATCCCGCGCCGCCCGAGATCCCGGCGGAAGCGTTCGGCGGTTGCGGCCCGCCCGTAGCCGTTGTCCTTGACGAGTAGCCGGGATCCGGGCACGCGGCGGAGGACATCGGCCCAGAGGGCGAGTGTCGGCAGCGTGCACTTCTCCGGCCGGCTGAACGAGCCGAACGTGAATGGCGCGCCCGGATCACGGATAGCCGGTCCTGGCGCATACCCCGGGCCCATGTACGGCACGATGGAGGGCAGTCGCATGACCGGCTCCGTGTAGTACCGCTCGAGATGCGGCGGCACCGTGTAGGCATCGGCGAAGAAAGCGTCGAAGATCTTGCAGCCGGTCCCTGTGGCGTACCCCCAGGCTGTGATTTGCACTGGCGCGGGCTTGTAGCAGAAGGTCTGAAGACTGTTTCCCGCGGAAAACCCGGAGAGGTCGACGAGCAGGTCGATCGCGTCGGCACGGATCAGGTCGACGAGATCGATGGGTGTGGAATCCACGCAATCGCGCCACCCGGCGGCCCGCGCACGGAAGAGATCGGTCATCGCATCATCCCGGTTCGACAGCGAGTAGCAGTACACGGCGATCGCGTCGGTGTGGCGCAGCACCACGGGCCCGAACCCGAAGGCCGCTGAGTGACCGCGGAAGTCGGCCGAGACATAGCCGACGCGGAGAGGCCGTTCAGGGTCCGGTCGGTTCTCGTGCGGGAGACACTGTGGGGCGAGCGGCTCACCATGGATCTTCCACCAGGCGTGCCGCTCCCGCCACGCGTCCGCGATCGTCGTCGACGGCTGATGATCGAGGAGAAAGATCAGGTTGTTCCGCGACCGGACGAGCGTCGGATCGCGCTTGAGGGCCCGCCGATACTCTGTGATCGCTTCCTCGGTCCGGTGCAGGCACATGAGGCAGGTCGCAATCGCCTGGCGGATCTCACCGGTGTCCTGGCGCCGGAGGATGGCGCGGAACGCCTGCGCGGCGTCCTCCCAACGGCGGGCGAGGGCAAGGGCGACGGCACGTTCGTGGGACGTCTGCGGGCGGCGCGTCGAGGCGATCAGAGGCGCGCTCATCCCCGGGGTCCCACGCAGAGCGCCCAGAGGTAGTGGCACATCGGCCCGAAGCCGGTATGCACGACCTCATCGTTCATGCCGAGGAGGAAGACTGTCGTGAAATGGCGTTCGCACAAGGCACGGAGTGCAGCCTGCGTCTTGACGTTGACATGGCCCTCACGGCTCGGCTCGGAGGCGTACGGTTGGGACTCGCGTGACGGCGTGCCGAGGATCAAGATGCCCGCCAGGTGAAGGGATCGCGCGGCGTGCCGCATGAAGTCCTCCTCGCGGCTCGGCGGGATATGCTCGAGAACGTCGATCGCAAAGGCGCCCCTGAATTGACCGAAGGGACTGTCCAGCAGATCATGCCTGCGGAAGGCGATACGAAAGGTTCCGCGCGTCCGTTCGGCTGAGTGCAGCATCACGGGATCCGCATCGATCCCGACGACGAGATCTCCCCCTTGCGCGACCAGCCGCGTCCCGAACCCGTCCGCGCATCCGATCTCGAGGATGGGCCCCTTGCCGGCCAGCATCTTCGCGACGAACTTGTAGCGGGCCAGGGTGAAGAGAACGTGCCGCGGATCGTGCCGCCAAGCGTAGCCAGACATGAGGCCGAAGCGCTCGGGCTCGGCCTGCTGCCACCGGACGGGGTTCGTTGCGCCGATCGGGGCGTCGATCATGCGGCTATCTCGGGTGCCTCGACGCCGTGGACGCGCCTCCACCCCGCCGCCCAGTCGCGCGGCATCCGGCCGGCCAGCGGGTCGAGCAGGGGCAGCGGCGGCGCCTGGTAGAGCGGGCCCTTATACCAGGGCTGCGCCTCGATCACGAACGGCGGCCCGTGATGCCAGAGCCAGAGGCCTCGTTCACGCTTGACGAAAGCCGTGCAGGGACCGGGGCAATACTTGCGACCACCGGAGCCGTGGAGCCGTGGCTTTCTGGGCAGGGGTCGGCCGCACACAGCACACGGTTTCCGCACCGAAGGGTCCGTCCGGCGGGCGGCCATCTGCTCGGGCGGCCAGTCGCGGTGGCTATGGCCCATTCTGCACCGCCAGAGCGCCACCGCGGGCCAGCCCGCGTCGATCGCCGTCCGGGCGATCACATCATCCAAGACCAGCGCGTACCCGTCCCTGGGGCACAACCTGGGCTGCTGGGAGGCGATGTCTGGCTGGGTCATGCCGTGTGCAGGAGCCTGTACGGGGCGCTGTGAGGCAAATGTGCAGCGAATCTACGTCCGACAGAGGCGACCAGAGACCGCCCGGGAGAGGCGGCCCCTGGCCGAAGTACCTGATTACCTAGCTGGGGTGTCCTTGGCAGGACTCCTGCTAGGGCGCGCTTCCTTCTACCCCAGATTGCCGCGTTCGGCATCAAGCCCTCTGATTCAGCGGGTGAATGGCAGGACTGCTGTGCTGGGAGTGTTCGGCTGTGCCGAGCGTGCTGCCTCCACCCGCTCGAGCGCGCCTCGCATCCGGTCGACGTTCTGCCGGCTGTACCGGCGCGCCGAGCTGAGCGACTTGTGCCCGATCAGCTCCATGGCCGTGAAGAGGTCCACGCCGTTCAAGAGCAGGGTGTCATAGGCGCTGTTCCTGAAGGCATGGAACCGCCTGACCCCGAGCTTCGCCCGGCCACACGCCGCCCGGAAGGCCCGGTGGAAGCGGTCGTCCCCGACCGGCAATCCGTCCACGTGGAACACGAGCGCGCAACCCAGCCGTCGCGCCGTGGTCCGCCTGGCGAGGAGATCCGCCATGGCCGGCTCGATCGGCCGCACCCGCGGGTCGTCGGTCTTCGTCTCGTCCAGGAAGAGGAGGCCGCGCTTGCTATCCACGCGGTCCCAGGAGAGGTCGAGCACCTCCGAGATCCGCCACCCGGTCAGCTGCCCGAAGCGCACGATGTCCGCGAGCCAGGGCTTGGCCTCGGCACAGAGCGCGTCAACCTCGGCCGGCGTCCAGACCGCCTTGGGCCCGAGCGGCACGGAGATCCGCGGCTTGTCCGGGACGCGCGGCAGCCTCTCCTTGGCCCACCGGAGCGCCGCGTAGAGCCCGCTGAGGCGCTGGGCGATCGTCCCCCGGGCGAAGCCTTTGGCGAGCTTGGCCTGGATCTCCCGTTCGAGGTCCTCGGTCGTCAGCCTGGCGGGCACGAGATGCCCCCACCAGGTGCCGAGCGCTTTGATCGTGCAGGCGAAGTCCACCGGGCGCTTGACGCCATGGATCAGGCGGTGGGTCTTGTACTCCGCGAGAAGCTGGGCAACGGTCAAGCGCTCCGTGCGCTTCGGCAGGATGGAGCCGCGCAGGAGCTGCTCACGCTTCTGCTCGAGCCGTCGCTTGAGCGCCTTGACGGCGTCGTCATAGGTCACGCTGCCCGCGGGCTTGCCGACGAGTGTGCTGACCGCTTCTCTCCGGTCACCCTTCGCGTACCAGGAAATCCACAGTGCGTCCCCTCGATGATAGATCCGCCCTTGCCCTCTCATCCCGACACCGCCTTCCTGCGAGGCCGCGCCCCGCCGTTGAGAAGAATGTCGTCCAGTCGCTGGGCGCTCACTCTGACGCAGGTGCGTGAGCGCACCACGACGGCGGCATCATACGGCGGTTTTCTCAGCCACTTCTGCATCGTTGCCGGGGCGATTCGGAGTCGCTGGGCCGCTTCCTCGATTGTCAGGGCGCGGTCCTCCGGTATGGCGGTAGATGCCATAGTCTTGTTGGCCGCCGGCAGCATCGCCGCGATGATCTCTTTCTCCAGTTGCCCCACGTCACGGAGCAAGGCCCAGAGCGCCGTGAAGGGCAGATCGGCGAGCTTGGCGCCGTCGGCGACGACCTCGGCGAGCGTGGGAATGGGGATCACTTCTTCCCCACCAGGGCGCACAGACAGCCGCGTCGCATCGTTTTGTGCATACAGGCGGTCGTCACTCCCACCAGGGCGCACAGACAGCCGCGTCGCATCGTTTTGTGCATACAGGCGGTCGTCACTCCCACCAGGGCGCACAGACAGCCGCGTCGCATCGTTTTGTGCATACAGGCGGTCGTCACTTTCCAAGTTTTCATCTTCCCAACCCCAGCGCCTTCCAGCACGCCCGGCAGAGATCGTGCTTCGGCAGCCGTCCCTTGCGCGCCGCCCGGCCCGGCATCACGCGGCCCCCCTGCACCGCTTCCGCACCGGCACGACGATCTTCCGGCCGCACTCGCAGTATTTCGGGGAGGTGGGCACTAGAGGCGTCGTCCGAGGATTGAGAAGAGATCGAAGAGCGGATGCTGAGGCTGCGTGGTGGCCGGGTCAGCGATCTCCGCACGTGCCGCGCAGGTGTCCGGTCCCCACAGGGGATCGTAATTGAACGGGAAGCAGTACCACTGCGCCACCCGTGGCGACACGCGATGAGTCAGCGGGCTCGCCTCCGTACTCTCCGGGTCCCAGAAATACGTACAGATGATGTGGGTACCGCCCGGGATCGATCGACGATATGCGCAGCCGTCACACGGTAGCATGGGGACCTCCAAACTCCTTTTCCAGCCAGTAGAGGCACCGCGCCGTCCTCTCGCTCAGGTTGATCCGGTCCGGCGTCTCCGAAACCCAGGCCAACACGTCCTCAATTGGGATCTGTCTCCATGGGTCAAGCTTCGCCTGCTGGCGTTCGGCGAGCGACGGGCGGTGGGGCAGGATGATCTCTCGCGAGCCATCGGGATACGTGCGGACCTCGTAGCTGGCGAGGATGTCCGCTTCCCTCTCCGAAGCATTGCCCGCCGGTTCTCTCCGGTACGGGCTCAGGTGGTCGTGCCGCCCGAGGCTGGCGGGTGGCTCCGACAGGGCATCGTTGAGGTCTCGCCGCACTTGCCGGATCAACTCGTCTCGCCCGGACTGCTGCCGGATGATCGCGGGTTGGCCGAGCGTGGACATCCACGCCCAGTGGAGGCGGAAGCGCCGGAGCTTCTCGGCCATGAACGCCGCGCGCGCCGCGTCCGGCCAGCGGTCCGGGCGATCAGCGTTGAGACTGTGGGCTTCGCACCAGGGGCGGAACCAGCCGGGGCAGAAGGACACGGGCTAGGCCTCGCCGGGCTCCGGGTCCTCCGCCGCCGCTTCGTCGACCTGAATCCCCCGCGACCGCATCGCCGACTCGAAGGCGTCGGAGATCGTCCGCGCCGCTTTCATCTCGGTGAACGTGAGCGGCTTGCCCATCCGGAGCGCGATGCCCTTGTAGGCCGTGCCGCCGGAGGACTTCGCATCCTGGAGCCCGAAGATCGTCGTCACCGCGATCAGGGCGGACTTCTTCTGGCGCAGGCCCACGGCGTAGGCGCCGAAGGGTTTGATGGCCGTCGGGGGCAAGGAGATCAGCGTGGGGATCTCGTCGCCCGGACGGAGGATGAACACGTTGAGCCGCGACTTGCAGGCCTGCCCGCGGCCGTCTTTGCCGGTATCCCACTTCGCAAGCGGGCATTTCGCGCATGTTTCCGCCTGACGATCTTCGCTCTCGACAGGGGTGATCCCGTCGAGCGAGGAGCACGTCGGCGCGGTATTCGTGATCTCGAAGGAGGTCTTGCCATCGGCCCCCATCCACCAGGCTCGCGTGTTCTGCTTGCAGACGACGACGCCCTCGATCTCCTTCGCCGCCTCGGGTTCCCCGGTCACGCTTGGCAGCTCCCAGAACGACGACCCGGAGGTGGGAAACTTCGCACGGGGGAAGGTGACCTGCAACCCCTCCGTCGTCGCCGCCGTCTCCTCCCGGAAGAAGGCGATCGCTTCCTGCTGCTCCGTGGGTGAGAGCGCCGCCCACTCCTCTTCGGAGAACGGCAAGCCGTGTGGGATCACGGCGAGGGCGGTGGTCGGCGCGGCGGG
>Ga0209342_10000300_pt1 | contig 55508 bp, 57 predicted proteins | sample RifCSP16_2_FD_184023 | JGI IMG/M metagenome (GOLD analysis project Ga0209342, IMG submission 184023) | Soil microbial communities from Rifle, Colorado - Rifle CSP2_sed 16_2 (SPAdes) (version 2) | ecosystem: Environmental > Terrestrial > Deep subsurface > Rock core/Sediment | place: Rifle... | reverse complement strand
CGGAAGATTCGGACCATTGCCGGAACCTAGTGGAGCGCAACATGCGTCGTGCGTTATTTCACCCTTTCCTCCGATGCGCCGGGGCGGCTCGGGCCGGAAAGCCTACTCGGTTCGCGTCAGCCGTGTTGGGACAGCCATCGCTCCGCCTCGAGGGCCGCCATGCACCCGAACCCTGCGGCGGTCACCGCCTGTCGGTAATGCGAGTCGTGGACGTCCCCCGCCGCGAACACGCCGGGGACGTTCGTCCAGACGTGACGCTCCACCGCGATGTACCCCCTGGGGTCGAGACGGACGACGCCCTCGAACTCCCCCGTGTCGGGCTCGTGGCCGATGGCGACGAAGACGCCCTGCGTCGGCAGCTCCCACACCTTGAGGCGGGGGTCTTCCGGGTCCGCGTCGTAGGCCGCCTTTGGGTTCCCCTCCGGATGCGTCACGAGGCGGACCGCCCCCACCTTGCTCTCCCCCAAGATCTCGAGCACCTCCGTATTCCAGATCACCTCGACGTTCGGCGCTCGGAAGACGCGGTCCTGCATGATTTTCGAAGCGCGGAACTCCCCGCGGCGGTGCAGGACCTTCACGGACTTGCACAGCTTCGACAGGTAGAGCGTGTCCTCCATCGCGCTGTCTCCGCCGCCGACAACCACGACGTCCATCCCTCGGAAGAAGTAGGCATCGCACACCGCGCAGGCGGTCACGCCCCGGCCCATGAGCGCCCTCTCGCTCGGGAGGCCGAGCCATTTCGCGCTCGCGCCGGTGGCGATGATCACCGCGCGCGCCTCGTAGCCGGCCTCCTCCGTCTTGACATGGAACGGGGGGCTCGTCGTCTCCAGGGACGTGGCGTTCGTGTCCACGATCTTCGCACCGAACCGTTCCGCCTGGCGGCGCATCATGTCCATGAGGTCGGGTCCCTGCACTCCGTCCGGGAACCCGGGGTAGTTCTCGACCGCCGTGGTGACCATGAGCTGCCCGCCCGGGATGCGCGAGGGGTCCCCGCGCTTCGGGCCGCCACCGAGGACGAGGGTCTTGAGCCCCGCGCGTGTCGTGTAGATGGCGGCCGTGAGGCCCGCGGGTCCGGAACCGATGATGATGACGTCGTAGGTCATGCGGCGGGCGAAACGGGAGGGTTTCGTATGAGGTTTTGCTCGTCCCTCAGGTGCTGCGGCGGCGTGTGACGAAGAGGCTCAGGATGACGAGCACGACCGCGACAACGACGATGACCGCGAGGAGGAACGCAGCCGGGTTCAACGGGGGTCGGTCCCCGTCCGTCCCCGGCGGGCCCGATCCATTCGGGTCGATTCGCATCGCGAACGCGTCCGTGTCGAATCCTTGGACCGCGCGGTTCCCCGCGAGGTAGATTGCGTCCCCGGTGACGGCGATCCCCTGGGTCACGTCACTTCCCGCCCCACCCCACGTCCGGTAGGAGATGATCTCTCCGTCGGGGGAGAATTCGAGCAGGACAACGTCGTTGCTCCCGTTGCCGAACGAACCGGTCTGCCCGGCGACGAATACGGCGCTCCCGTTCTCCGCGACCTCGACCGCGCGCGCGGACTCGGAGCCGGCGCCGCCCCACGTCGTGTTCCACACGAGGTTGCCGTCGAGGTCGTAGTCCAACAAAAGGATTCCATCGTCGCCGAAGCTCAACGTGAGGCCCGCCACGTATAGGTTCCTGCCACGGATCGTGAGCCCGAGTCCATCGTCGAAGGCAGACCCGCCCCACGTCGCGTTCCATACCTCTGACAAGGTCGTCTGGTTGAACGCTGCGACGAGGACGTCGCCGCCTGTGATGAGGTTCACACCGCCTGTGATCCCGGACACGTAGAGGTTCGTGCCGTCGGAAGCCATCGATCCGTCCGCGCCGTCGCGACCCGCGCCACCCCACGTGGCGTTCTGGACGGGCGTCCCGTCCGCATCCGCGAACTTCACCAGGGCGACTTGGCCTTGTGTATAGTCGAGCCTCACGTCCGCCCAGCCGGAGGCGAATACGATCCCGTCCTCGACGACGATCCCGTCGGCCTCATCGTACAGGTCCGCGGGGCCGTTCCAGGTCGATTCCCACACGAGCGTGCCGTTCGAGGGCGACAGCTTGAGCACGTACATGTCTTGGGACTCGATCCGTCCGTCTCGCTGCGTCACGCCCCCGACGTACAGGAAGCCGCCAGCGTACACGATCTCAAACCCTTTCTGGCTCAAGGGACGCCCGATGGTCCTCTCCCACGCGACCGAGCCTGAGGCCTCGATCCGTGCGACGAACACGTCGTTGCCCTGTCCCTGGACGAATCCGACGAGGTAGACCTCGCCGCCAGGGCCCACCTCGACGCCCCATCCCTGATCGGCTCCTCCGCCGCCAAACGTCCTCATCCAGGCGGGGTCAAGGTACCCGTTGGCCCCGACAGGTGTGGCAGCGAACAGGAGAATCGCGCCCGCGAAGGCGGCGGCAATCGGTGTTCCCGGGCGCATGGAGGACACGAGTTCGACCTCCGGCTAATAGCCTTGCCGGTTCCATGTCGCACGCCGATGGCGATTGGACGGCGGGGAGGCCTCTCACTCCCGCGACCGAAGATCAGCCGCGCGCCCCTCGCGAGGCATTGCTATGGGACTGGCCAGGGTTCGAGAACGCGCTAGCCACCCAGAGGGATAAGATATGCAAGAACCGGAGCCCTCAAGAAGTTCTGCGGCCTCCTTCGCGCGGATGGCGGATCGCGAGTTCGGGAGATTCCTGCAGCTCCTCTACACGTACGAGCACCGGAAGGCCATGGGACTCTTCGACAAGCTCGTGGAAGACGACGAGAACTTCTGGCCGATTGCGGACGCACTCTTGCTCGTCTGCGCGAACCATCAGGACGCGAAGCTCACCGTGCCGCACGGTCTGCAGACGCTCGAGGCCGCGCGCGAGATGTTCACCGTGGGGGGGACGGAGGCCTCGCCCGGGCTCCTCCGGTTCGTCGTTCTGTACAGCTTCAGCCTGATCAAACGGGATTGGACCGCCACGTATCTTCAGAGGCAGGCGAGCGGCGTGAAGGGCGATCCGGGGCCAGCGCTGTGGGAGGCGATCCATGCGGGACAGCCCGACCGGGCCGCCGCTCTCGCGTGCGCGCTGGCGGCGAAAGAAGGCTTCGACGCAGCGGCCCACGCGCTCGTCCGCGCGAGCCTCGCGGACCTGGGCCGCCTCGCCCACAATTTCACGTTGGCGGTTTCGTACGTCGAGGCCGGTCGCGCGCTCGGGATGCCCGGCGCTCTGGTCCCCCTGGCAAATGGTGCCCACTTTCTGGCAACAACGCTGCGATCCGCAGGCCCGTTCAAGCCCGAGGAATTCGTCGCGCCGCCCCAGGACTTGGACGAAAACATGGAATCCCTGCAGCGGGCGCTGTCGGACGGGGACTACGCCGTCGTCCATCAGATCCTCCGAGGTCACGCGGCCGCACAGGACCGGGAGCGCGTGTTCGAGCCCCTCCTCATCGGCGTCGCGAAGGACCCCGGGTTCCTCGGCCACAACATGATCCTGGCCCACAGCGCGCGCCTGGCGGCGAAGTACCTCGCGAAGGACGAGCTCGCCCACCTGCTGTGGAAGTTCTACCGCACGCTCGGGAAATCGTACGGATACCCCCAAGACCTCGCGATCCGGGAACGGGCGGGTGCCGACCCCCAGGCGGCGATTACGGGGCTGAAGAGCACCCTGCAGCATAGGACCCCGCCGGCCCTCGCCACGATCGGTCAGTGCCTGGAGGCCGGCGTCCCCCTCGACGGCATCCTGAAGCAAATCGTCGGCGGCTACTCCGGCTGGCGGGTCGGAGAGAAGGAGCACACGATCATCTACCTCAACGCCGCCATCCAGACCGCACACTTTCTCGGGAGGGACAAGGCGTTGTTGCCGCTCACAGTCGCGCTCCAACAGCTTCCGTTCTAGCATCTGCCGTACCTTTTTCCGCAGGGTCTGCGGTGTCCCGCTCGATGGAGGCCTATCTCCTCTATGACGCAGATTGTGGGGTGTGCACATTCGCGAAACGCATCGTCATCGCGTTCGACTGGCGGCGACGGATCGAGGCGGTGCCCCTACAGGACCCGCGGACCGACCGCCTACTGGCGGGGATGGACGAAGCCGCGCGATGGGCCACCTTTCACGTTGTTCGCGACGGGAGAACGGCGGGCGGCGGGGACGGACTTCTCGAGGTCGGAGGCCTCCTCCTGAACGACCGCGTCCCCGCATTGGCGGCGGAGATTCCGATCCTCCGGCGGGCGAGTGACCGCCTGTACTCGCTCATCGCCGGCCTGCGCGGCGCGATCCAGTGCGAGGTCTAGGACCGAAGACCGCTACCCCGTCGAGACGAGCGAACGGAGTACCTTCAGATTGCGTTTGAAGTCCGTGTCCTCCCCGGGTGTCTCCAGAAGTCCGGGGCGATCCGCGAACCGCGCGTCGTTCACGAGGAACCGGAACGCGTCCTTCTTCAGCTTCCCCTTCCCGATGTGCTCGTGGCGATCCACGTGGGACCGGACGTCCCCCTTCGAATCGTTCAGGTGGAACGCCCCCACTCGATCCAGCCCGAGGATCTCGTCGATGTGCGCGATCACGTTCTCGTAGCCCACGCGGGTCCGGATGTCGTACCCCGCGGCGAACGTGTGGCAGGTGTCGAGGCACACCGCCAAACGATCCGGATGGCGGCTCCGTTCGACAATCGTCCGGAAGTGTTCGAACTTATGCCCGACGGAGGAGCCGCCGCCGGCGGTGTTCTCGATGCACAGAAGGACATCCGGCGCGTTCGCCCGCTCGATGCACGCGTCGAGGGATTCTGCGACGAGTGCGACGCCTTTCGCCTCTCCTTTCCCCATGTGCGCGCCAGGATGGAAGATGAGGTGCTTCACGCCGAGGATCTGCGCGCGGTCCATCTCCTCGACGAACGCGTCCCGGGCGACGCGGAGGAGGCGCTTCTTCGGGGAGCACAGGTTGATCAGATAGTTCGTGTGGATCGTGGCGACCCGGATGCCGTTGGCGGCGAGGGACGCCCGCCACCGCTCGGCCTCCTCCCTCGTGATGGCCTTCGTGTCCCGCAGCATCCTCGGGCTCCGCGAGAAGATCTGGATCGCGTCGCAGCCGATCCACCTCCCGGCCTCGGCGGCCTTGTGGAACCCGCCCGCGATGGAGCAGTGTGCGCCGAGGATCAACCCGTTCCCCCGTCCGGGGAACCCTCCGGGGCAGAAAAAGGCGAGCCGCCCCCTCGGACTGTGGACTCAGTTGGGCAAAACGGTATAATCCGGACCCTTCTGAAGACATCGGGCGGAGCAACCGCCCGTGGCGCACATGAACCTCCGAAACCTGCCGGAAGTGGACACGGCGCTTGTCGGCATGATCTTCCTGATGCGCAGGGCCGTGACGACGGCGGACGACGGCTCCTACGCGTATGCCGGCCGGGCGGGCTTCGCCCTCCTCACCCGTTCCCCCGCCGCCGAGAGGCTCAACTAGACCTGACGCTCGTCGGGATCGCTTCGCCCGGATGCGGCTTCCCCCGCTTGCCCGCGGGCGAGGAGGTCCCCCGCCTTTTTTTTCCCTACCCCGCCAAAGCTTATGGTGGGCCGGCGGGTCCCACTCCCGTGCCCGGATTGCTCATCAGGGGAGCGATGATCGTCGATGCGAGCGGCGAGCGCCCGGGGGACGTCCTCATCCGAGATGGGAGGATCGTCGAGGTCGGCGACGTTCACGGGGCAACGGACGAGCGGGTGTTGGCGGCGTCCGGCCGGTACCTCACCCCGGGCCTCATCGACTGCCACATCCACCTGTGCTACGAGGGCGGGCCGAATCCCCGAGTGATGACGGAGAAGACGGACGCGCAACTGGCGGTGGAGGCGAGGGAGCACGTCCACGCGACGCTCATGGCCGGCGTCACAACCGCCAGGGATTGTGGCGGTCGGGGGTTCGTTGAGACCTCCGTCCGGAACGCGATTCGCTCCGGAGATGTCGAGGGACCCCGCCTCTTCACGTCAGGGCATCCGATTGTGCGGAAGGGCGGTCACATGAGCTACTTCGGCCGCGAGACGGACACGACGGAGGACTGTCGGATGGCTGCGCGCGAGCAGATCGCGGCGGGGGTGGACTGGCTGAAGGTCGTCGCGACCGGCGGGATCACGACGCCCAACGTCGACCCGCGTCGTGCGGAGCTCTCAGGCGGGGCGATCCGGGCGATCGTGGAGGAGGGGATGCGCGACGGAAAGCCGGTCGCCGCACACGCGCACGGAGGGGACGGGATACAGAACTCACTGTCCGCCGGTGTGCGCAGCCTGGAGCACGGGACGTTCCTCGACGACGCGATGATCCGGACGATGGTCGCGAATGACATCTTCCTCGTTCCAACGCTCGTCGTGACCCGTGCGATGCTCGATGCGGGCACCGCCAAAGGCGTGCCGGAGTTCGCCATCCGGAAGTCGGAGGAAATCGATCCGATCCGTCGTCGGGCGTTCGCCCACGCGGTAAAGGGGGGCGTGCCGATTGCCATGGGGACGGACGCAGGCACTCCCTTCAATCCGCACGGCGAGAACGCGCGGGAGGTCGAGCTGATGGTCGAGTCCGGCATGACGCCGCATCAGGCCTTGGAGGCGTCGACGACCAACGCCGCTCGGTTGCTGGGAATCGCGTCCGAAGTCGGGCTTGTGGAGCCGGGTCACGTGGGGGACCTGCTGCTCCTGGGCAGGAATCCCTTCGATGATCCGGCGGCGTTCCGCCGAGATCTGGCCGTGGTCATCCATGCGGGTCGGGTCGTCCCCGACCGCGCGCCGCAATGAGTCATCGCTTGGCCGCGACGCCGACGAGGGTGGACCACGTCAATTGCGCCGGGCCGTCGCGAAATCGGCTCGCCAACATGGTCCAGCGTCCGTCGCCGCGAAACTTCTCATGCACGCGGGGTTCCGCCTGCGCGAGCTCCGCGAGGTCCCGATACGTCACGACGAGCCGTTCGACGCCGAGGAACTCGACGACGAACCCGCACGCCCCGAGGAGTCCCTGCATCCGGTCCGAGGAAAAGGAGAAACGACCGACCCGTCCGGTCTCGACCCAGTGGTCCTCGTGATGGCAGGCGAACAGGAACCGGCCGCCGGGCCGGAGTGCGGCTCCAGAGGCGCGGATTGCGGGTTCCGACATGAAATAGGCCGCGACGACAACGTCGAGCGGGCTCCGCACCAGCAGGCGGTAGTTCGATGCGTCCGCATCGGCGAACAGAAAGCTCACGTTCGACCTGCCGAGCGCCCGGGCCCGATCGCGGGCGGTGGCAAGCGCCTGTTCGTCCACATCGATCCCGACAACGATCTTCGCCCGCGGCGCGAGGTAGAGGGAGAGGCGTCCCGTCCCCGTTCCCAGGTCGAGCACGGTCGCGTCCGAGAAATCCTCCGCGGCGAGCCGCTCGACGAACGTCTCCTCGAACTCCGGCCATTCGAACGTTCCGTGCGCGAGCCGCCGATCGCGGACCTCGGTCTCCACGATGCACGCAAAGGCGAGTAGGCTTAAGTCCTTCAGGGGCTTGCTGCGGCCCATGGAGCTCGCGCGCCACAAGCTGTTCATCGGAGGCCGTTGGGTCGAGCCCTCGACCGGGGAATACGTTCATGACGTCGACCCCGCCACGAACCAGCCGATTGCCGAGGTCGCCGCCGCGGGCCCCGAGGACTCGAAGGCGGCCGTGGAGGCCGCCCGGGCGGCCTTCGAAGGCGCGGAGTGGCGGGATATGGATCCGAGCAAGCGCGGCCGCCTGCTCTTCCAGCTCGGCCAGTCCGTGCGGGACGCGTTCGAAGACCTCGCGAGGCTGGAGTCCCTCGACGTCGGGAAGCCGATCCGCGAGGCCAAGGGGGACGTCGCCTTCGTGTACAAGACCTTGGAGTACTGGGCCGGGTTCGCCGACAAGATCCAGGGGGAGACGATTCCCGTCCCGGGGAACCGACTGAACTACACGGTCCGGGTCCCTGTCGGCGTCACGCTCCACATCGCTCCGTGGAACTATCCCCTCACGCTCGCGGTCCGGGGCATCGCGCCCGCGCTGGCGGCGGGGAACACGGTCGTCGCGAAGCCCGCCCAGCTCACGCCGCTCACCCTTCTTCGATTCGCGGAGCTCGCGGAGAAGGCCGGCCTCCCGCCCGGCGTCCTGAACGTGGTCACGGGTCCGGGCTCGACGGTCGGGAAGGCGCTCGCGGGCCACCCGGACGTGGACTCGATCACGTTCACCGGATCGCTGGACACCGGCCGACAGATCATGGAGATGGCGGCGAGGCACGTCACGCCGGTCACCCTCGAGCTCGGAGGGAAGAATCCCAATATCGTGTTCGCGGACGCGGACCTCGAGAAGGCGGTCAAGGGCGTCGTGTTCGGTGCATACCAGAACGCGGGCCAGATGTGCTGGGCGGGATCCCGACTCCTCGTGCACGAGTCGATCCACGCGGACGTTGTCCGCAAGGTCGCGGACCGGGCCGCCAAGTTGAGGCTGGGCCGAGGCGTGAAGGAGGACACGCAGATGGGTCCCCTCGTGTCGAGGGAGCAGGCCGCGAGCGTCCTTTCCTACGTCGAGGTCGGGGTCGCGGAGGGCGCGAATCTCGTGGTCGGCGGCGCGAGGGCGCAGGAGGGCGAACTCGCCGCCGGGAACTTCGTTACGCCCGCGCTGTTCGACGGGGTCGCGCCGGACATGCGGATCGCGCGGGAGGAGATCTTCGGACCCGTCCTCACCGCCACACCGTTCCGGACCACGGACGATCTGATCGAAATCGCCAACGCCGTCGAGTTTGGATTGACGGCGGGGATTTGGACGAAGGACCTGAAGACCGCGCACGCGGTCGCGGCACGGATCGAAGCCGGCATGGTGTCGATCAACGAGTTTCCCATCACGTTCCCGCAGACTCCGTTCGTCGGTTGGAAGGCCAGCGGCTTGGGGCACGAGCAGGGCCTGGAAGCGACCCGGTTCTACACGCGGGTCAAGAATGTGAACGTGAACCTCGACTAGGATGGGTTCGCTCGGCGCTACAGGCCGTCCTGGCGCGGTGGAGGTAAGACCCATGTCGTCCTCCTCTCCGGCGTCGGTTGCGGTTCCAGTTCCAGTTCCGCGGGCCCGACGATTTGCATGTGCGGGTAGGCGATCTCGACCCGGGGGTCCGCGATGAACCGCCGCCACAACTTCTCCACGATCCGCGTCTTGATCGTCCCGCGCTTCTCGACCGGACAGTAGTACACGACGTGGAGGTTGACCCCCGAGTCCGCCAAGCTCATCCGGACCTCCGGCGTCCGGAGGAGGCTCTCCTCGAGGTCGCGAATCGCAAGTCTCTGCCGGTACTTGTCGAAATTGTCGAACATGATCCCCCCGACGACCTCGTTCGCCGTGGACACCATGATCTCCTTCGCCGCGTCGATGTCGCTCTCGTACGTCACCAGCACGGCGACCTGGTCCCACACGAAGGGGAAATCGCGCGTGTAGTTCTTCGTTGGTCCGTCAAACACGACCCCGTTCGGTATCGCCACGAGGCGACCCGTGTACTCGTCCCCGGGCATCCAGCCGCCGAACTCCTGGAGTTCCGTGGTCTGGAGACCGATGTCGACGACGTACCCCTTGACCCCGCCGACCTCCACCCGATCCCCGATCCGGTACAGCTGCCGGTATGTGACGACGATCCACGCCGCCAAGTTGAGGAGCGGTTTCTGCATCGTGTAGGTCAGGGCCGCGCCCACGAGGCCGAGCCCAAGGGCCGTCGTCGCGAAGTCGGGAATGAACCCGAACAAGAGGATGACCAGCACCCCGAACCACAGCACGTAACTCAGGACCTTCCACGCGGATCGGGCTCGGGCGATGCTTCGGTCCTTCGGCCAAAGGAACTCGAGCGCGCGGCCGAGAAACGCGATGATCGCCCAGGAAACGGCGAGGATGAACGTCGAAAACAGCAGCGTCCGGAGGTACTCCGGCGGGGTCGTGATGGGAAGGTAGGGAAGCGCGAGAAGCGCAAGGAACGCCGCCGCGGCGACGACGGATGCGGTCCGGATGCCGCGCCCCGGGGTCGATTCTCCTTTCCGGTCTTCCACGCCCGTCCAAGGATGGACGCTGGTTATGACCCTTCCCTTCTGATTCGAGGTGCTGGTTCTCAATTTCGGGAACGTCTCGCATGGACGGGCCGGCGGGCGTCTCCTTGTTGCCTGTTCGCAGAGGGATCGCTACCGCTCCCGGACCGTGGCAAGGAGGGCGAGGCCGAGCACCGCGGTCACCGACATCATCACGAAACCGGCGAAGAACGAGCCCGTCACGTCTTTCAGGAGTCCCGCCAACGCGGGGGAGATCGCCCCGCCGATGATGCTCACCGTGTTCATGAATGCATATGCGGTCCCCGCGAATTTCGTGGGTAGGATCTGCGTGGAGAACAGGTAATACACGCTGAACGGGAGCTGGGCGAGGAAGCCGGAGGCCACGAGCAGCGGGATGGCGGCGGTCCCGAGGACGGGAATCGAGAGGCTGGACCCGAACAGGAGTGCGAACGCGATCCCCGGGACCCATCGTTTGTCCGCGCGGAATCGGGTCTCCGCGAGATAGCCCCCGGCTGGGCGGGACAGGATCCCGGCGGCGGGGATCATCGCGGACAAGACCCCGACAAGTACGGGCGCAACGATTCCGGCCTCCCTCAAGTACGTCGGCGTCCAGCTCGAGTAGAAGATGTACGCTGCGTAGGAGCAGGCGAATGCGAGCCCGACCTTCCAGAGCTCGCGGGACCGGAATGCCGTGAGGAAGTCGCGGACGCCGAACGCCTCGTGCGCCCGGGAGGGGAGGTGGCGGGCGACGACGAGGAACACGGGTGCAAGGACGAGGAGCGGGAGATTGTACAGGGAGAGGACGAGCGGCCAACCGGCGTTGGCGGCGATCGAGGGGGAGAGCAAGTTGCCGAGCGCGACGCCCGCCGGGGGCGCGGAGAGGAACACGCCCACAGCCCTCCCTGGCATCCGCTCAAACGCGCGGGACACGAGGAACGCGGACGGGGCGAAGATGAACGCCACGGGGATTCCCGCGAGGATCCGGAGGATCAGGAGGATGTCGTATCGGGGGAAAAACGACATCGCAGTGCTCAAGCCGAGGAGGATGAAGCACGATGCCACGATGATCTTCCGGGGGTCGACCCGATCCATCACGAACCCGCTCGGGAGCTGGAACAGGAGGATCGCAACGAGGTAGAACGAGATCAGGGAGCCGGCCTGCGCGTTCGAGATCCCGAGATCCTGGATCATCTCCGGGAAGACCGGTGCCGGCGAAATGTAGAACGCGTTGATGCACACGTTCACCGCCCAAGCGACCAGTAGGAATGCGGTCGGGCGGAACCGCCGCGCAGGCGACGCCATCTGGGTGTCGGGGAAGTCGCTCAAGTCTTTAAGACGCAGGGCCTTCCCGAACCGATGCCGTTCTCGATTGAAATCCCTGTCCGTTTCCGCGACATCGACGGAATGAAACACGTGAACAACGCGGTATACTTCACGTACATGGAGCAAGCGCGCTCCGAGTGGTACCGCCAGCTCATGGGGATCCAATCCGTCGCGGAGTTCGATTTCATCCTCGCGCACGCGTCGTGCGACTTCAAGGAGGCGATCGGCTTCGGGGAGACCGTCGTCGTTCGATTGGCGCTCACGAAGATCGGGGAATCCAGCTTCCGGTTCTCGTACGAAATCCGATCGAAGGGGTCCGGGACGCCCTATGCGACGGGAGAGAGCGTCCAAGTGTGCTACGACTACGAACGAGGGAGGTCGATCCCGATCCCGCCGGAGTTCCGCGCGAAGCTCGAGGCGGAGCTGGTCGGTCCCGCCTAGGCCCCGAACTGTTCGATCCGGCGCTGCTTTGCGAGATACGGCAGGATCACGCTCTGCCGCCACCAGTTCTGGAGGCGCACCCGAACGTTTCGCTGCACCGCGGCCAACGCTTCCTCGAGCGTGCCGAACGTCTCCGGCGGCTTCCGGAGCGCGGCCCGCGCGAGTTCCCGGAACCGCCAGACTCCCAGGGGGATCCAGTCGCGGTACACTTCGAGGAACGCGACCGCCCCCGCCTGGCGGCGTTCTCGCTCGAGGTACTCCAGGATTGGCAGGCGCACCGCGTGGTACGCGCCCTCGAGCTGGCGAGGGTAGTCCTTCCGCCCGTGGAAGAACTCGTGGTCGTGCGCGGGGAGGGGGTTCGACTCCGGGTGCCACGCCTCCAGCCCCTCGAACATCCACGAGGACGGTGCGAGAAGGACCGCGACGGTGTTCCCGACGCCCGTGTGCGAGAGCACGCGGAACGCGTCGATCCAAGCGTACGTCCGGATGTGCTCGAGGAGGCGCTTCGCGAGGATGTCGTCCACCGCCGTGATGGACCACTCCGTGGGGACGAGTTTCCGGTTCGCGCCCATTCCCAAGAGACCGACGGAGAAGACCCGCGTGATGTGGCTCTGCTGGACCCCGTGCGCGTACAGGTCCGCGACGCCCTCGACCGCACGAAGGTCCGTGTCGTCGACGACGTAGTCCACGCGGCGCGGGACGTGCGGGTTCTCCGCGAGGACGAGCTTCCGGATGTCCCCGGAAGGCCCCGTCGGTGCGGCCCGCGGGGAGAACGGCCCCTCCAGCCGGGGTTTCTTCGTCAGCCAAAGCTCCGTGTCCACGGGCCGCTCGGACATCGCCTCCTCCTGGACGGTGCGGAGGATCGGATCGGGAGACCGCGCGTCGATCACGCGCCTCGCAGCCTTTCCGCGCACGAGGGTGAGGCGGAAGCGCAGGATGTCCCAGAGGTCTTTGTCCACCCACTGCTCCGGTGCGTCCATCAGGTACGTGTCCTCCGTCACGGGGGGCACGAGGGGGCCCGCGAGGACCTTCGGATATCCGTACGAGCCGACGAACGCGCTCGGCGGCGACGCGCCGAACAGGTTCGCGGAGGCGAGCGGTCCCTGGTTTTGGAACCACCCGCGCACTTCGGCCAGGTACGGGCACGTCGAGAGGCGGCACGCCTTCCAGTCCGCGCGGCACACGCGGCAATCCAGTTCCCGCCGGACTTCGGAGATCCCGGCCGGGGGCGCGTCCGTCTCCATCGCGGAGGGCATGCGGCCACTCTTCTTGACACACGCGGTCAGGGAGTCGAAAGTAACTTCCGGAGCGCCTCTGGGTCGGCGGTTGGCGGCGCGCACACCGTGCCCTTGCAGAGGAACGCGACGGGGCCGTCCTTCGCGAGCGGCGAGTCGAGCATCGCCTTGACGGCATCGGGGACGTATCCCTCATCGGCGGCGAGGACCGAGCGCCCAGGATGATAGGTGGTCAGCGCCGCCCGGCGGAGCTCGACGGCCAACGGGTCCCGCAGGTCTCCGGTCACGACGACCTGGGCCGGGTGGTTCAGATAGGAGTCGAGGGCTTGGAAGTACGTGCCGGCGAACAGACCTCCATATCGCTGACACTCGGCGGCGAAGGTCTTGAGGATCGTCTCCTGCGTCGCCCGATATTCCTCGTTCCCCGTGAGGGCGTGGAGCTTCCCGAACACGAGGGCCGCCACCGCGTTCGGCGCGGCCGTCGGGGCGTCCTGGACGGGCTTGTGCGGCGTCCGCAACGTCTCCACCCCTTCGTCGCGCACGAGGTCCTTTGCGAGGTCGAAGAAGCCGCCGAGAACCGGGTCCCACCAGTACTTCATGAGGAGCGCCGCCAAGCGCTCCGCCAGCTGGATGTACCGCGGGTTGGCGGTGACCTCGAACGCCGCCAGGAGCGCGCGGGCCATCTGGACCTGGTCGTCGAGGAGCCCCCGCACGCGCCGCTCCCCGTCCACGAGCTGGTGGTAGAAGCCCCCCCCTTCGACGTAGAGGGGGGGGATCAGGTGATCGAGCGTGCGGAGCGCAAAGTCCCGCGCGGGCTCGATGCCCAGGCCCGCATACGCCTCCAGGTAGGCGGCGATGAACATGCCGTTCCAGTTCGCGTAGATCGTCCGGTCGACGAACGGGGTCGTGCGGCGGTTGCGGGCGGCGAGCATGCGCGCCCGGCCTTCAGGGATCGCACCGCGCACCGCGTCCGTCTCCATCTTCAGGATCCGGGCGATCTCCTCGGGCGGCTCGGACACGAACAGGACGTTCCGGTCGGGTCGCTCACGCATCTCTCCGAGCTCCTTGACATCGTAGTGAAGCGCCATGATTTTGGCCACGCCCGGTGGCACGGCGTCCGCGAGTTCCGCGAGCGTCCACGTGAAGTACCCGCCGTCGTCTTCGGGTCCGACGTCCGCATCCTGACTCGCATAGAAGCCGCCGCGCGAGGGGTCGGACAGCGTCGTGGCGACCCAGTCGATGATCCCGAGGGCGATTTCTCTGAAGCGCGCGTCGCCCGTGAGCTGGTACGCGTGCACGTAGTTCCCGAGGAGCGCCGCGTTGTCGTACGCCATCTTCTCGAAGTGCGGGACGATCCACCGACCGTCTGTCGAGTACCGGTGGAAGCCGCCGCCGATCTGGTCGTACACGCCGCCGAGCGCCATCTCCGTGAGCGTTTTCACGGCGATCTCCCGGAGCGCGTCGTCGCGGGACCGCCAGAGCCGTGCGAGGACGAACTCCATCGCCCCGGGGTGGGGGAACTTCGGCGCGCCTCCGAACCCGCCGTTCCGGGAGTCGAAGGAGGACTTCAGCTGCTCCTCCACGGTGAACAGAAGGCCTTCGTCGAGCGGTTCCCGAGCGACCATCGGGAGGCGCTGCGCGAGCGCGCGGTGGAGGGAGTCCGCCTCCTTGACCGTTTCCGCCTTCTCCTTCCGGTAGTGGTCCGCGACCGCCACGAGCACGCTCTTGAACGAGGGGCGGCCGAACGCCTCGACGGGCGGGAAGTACGTGCCCCCGTAGAACACCTTCCCATCCGGGGTCAGGAACGCGGTCAAGGGCCACCCGCCCTGCCCCGAGAGGGCCTGCACCGCCTGCTGGTACCGTGCGTCCACGTCGGGCCGCTCGTCGCGGTCGACCTTCACCGCCACGTATCGCTCGTTGATGATCTTCGCCACGGTCGGGTCTTCGTACGACTCCCGGTCGATCACGTGGCACCAGTGGCACCAGACGGCGCCGATGTCGAGCAGGATCGGCCTGTCCTCAGCCTTCGCCTTGCGGAACGCCTCCTCTCCCCAAGCATGCCAGTCCACGGGCTGGTGGGCGGCACTGCGAAGGTACGAGGACTTCTCCTTCGCGAGGCGGTTCTCTCCCATGGACGCGGAACCATACAGGAGCGATTCATCTGCCTTTGGGTGGAGAGAGTTCGATCTGCCGGTCCTCGCCTGGAGGGGGCAAATGATCAGAGAACCATCCGTCACCTGCCAGAGGAGGAACGCCGCTCGGCAAGGACGCCCATAGTTGTGCCGCGTTCCTCGAGGGCACCACGTCCACGGTCATGCGCTCGCAATCTCAATCAGGAACATTTCGGTGGTCGTCGAACATCGAGAACTTGTGCGGCAGGACGCTCTGTCCGAGTGGGACAGACGATAGAGGGTTTGGCTGCCGCAAGATTGAAATAGACTGGAAATTCGTCCCAATCTTTCCTAGTAGCTCCGAGCCTCTCGCCGCCCGAGGTGAATTGGATGTCAGACTGGGTCGAGGGGTTCCGAGGTTCGGTGCGAAGGCATGGGAGAACACAGGGAGCGAAGGGCTTGGAGCGAAGTCCGCTCAATCGGTCGATTTTGGCTTTCGGGATCGTGGTGGCGGTCCTGGCTGCGGGTCCGTGGGCCACGGCGACGCCAGACGGGGATGACAACGAGGACGCGCCGCAGTCCGTCGATGTCGCACCGGATCCTCGGCCATCACCCCGTGCGGGGCACCGAATGGTCTACGACTCGGAGTCGGAACGGGTGATCCTCCTCGGCGGGGGATCCCCCTTCGGTACGGGAACGGACCTGAACGACCTGTGGGCCTACGACGTCGAGGACGACCGGTGGAGAGAGCTGCGTCCACCCGTGATGCCTCCTGCGGCAGGGTCGGTCCTTCGGGTCGGCCCGATGGCCTACGACTCGGAGTCGGAGCGCGTCGTCCTGTACCAGAACGGTGAGACGTGGACGTACAGTTCCGAGAAGAACCGCTGGAGGAACATGAACCCCCTGCTCTCTCCTCCAGGAGCGCCCGGCCGGATCTTTATTCGCACGGCGTACGACGCGGAGTCGGACCGGATCATCCTCTTCGGTGGCCGCACCGCTCCTAATACCTTCTGGCTGGACACGTGGGCGTACGACTACGACAGGAACACCTGGACGGAGATGCATCCCCCCGTCAGTCCTCCCGGTCGCATGAACCCTGGCATGGTGTACGACTCGGCCCATGATCGGATCATCATGTTCGGGGGTGCCTTCGGCAACCAGCGCCGGGGCGACACGTGGGCCTACGACTACGACGGCGACACGTGGACGCTTCTCCTTCCCGGGTCGGGGCCCTCGCCCCGAGGGTTCCCCGGCATGGTGTACGACCCCTGCGCCCGGCGGTCGATCGTCTTCGGCGGCGTCGGCCCGGCCCCGGCGGAGCCCGATGACGACGAGACTTGGTCGTACGACTACGACGCGAACGCATGGACACCGCTGACTCCGGGCTTGGCGCCGAGCGCGCGCGCGTGGCACGGGATGGCGTACATCGGGGACGATGACGACGACGATGATGATGATGATGAAGATGACGACCGGGACGGGCCTCGACACGGGACCCGCGGAGCACGGGACGAGGACTGTGACGACGACGATGACCGCGACGGAACTGGGGGAAGACGGGATGACGAGGACGATCACGAGGCCGCAGGTCGGACGATCTTGTTCGGAGGGGCCGCCACGCGTACGGGTCCGGCCACGAACGACCTGTGGACGTACGACAGCGCCGCGAACGCGTGGGTCCTCGTGATCGACGAGCCCGAGGACGACGAGGATGACGAGGAGCCGTGACGGTCCGCCCGGTCCTCGACAGACAATAGCGCTAAGAGGGGCCTAACACCATGCACCAAAGGGAGTCGAGGAGGATGCGAGCCACCGCGATTGCCATGGGGCTTCTTGCGGCGATGCTTCTCCAGCTCGGACCCTTGGGTGTGGATGCGGCAGGGGCCGAGTACGCACACCTCGATCCCCCCTTCGCCGACGCGACGACAGCGCGGGCATCCCGCGACCTCGGCGCCCTCTCCGACTACTTCACTGAGAACGCCGGCCAGGTCGGGAATCCCGAGGTCCTCTACTACGCCCGCGGCGGTGGGGTCTCCGTGGGGTTTGCCGCCGGGGCCGTCCTGGTGAACCTCCGCGATCGACCGGCCCGCGACGACCTCGATCCTCGGACCGGGCCCATGGTCCATGCGTCCGCCATGCCAGAGGCTCCCACCGCGCCCTCCAGGGGCCACCTCGTCCGAATCGCCTTCGAGGGGGCGGACCCGGTCCTCCCCCAGCCCCGGGGGGAGCTCCCCCACCACGCGAATTTCTTCCTCGGGGACGACCCCGCCCGCTGGCGCACGAACGTCCGGAACTACGCGGAGGTCGTCTACGAGGACGCGTGGGACGGGATCGACGTCGTCTACCATACATCCCCCGGCGGGGTGAAGTACGACCTCGTCGTCCACCCCGGGGCGGACCTCGCGGACGTCGCGTTCGCCTACGAGGGCATCACGGACCTGGCGGTAACCCCCCGAGGCCTTTCTGCCGAGACGAGCCTCGGCCCCCTCCGGGACGACGTCCCCGCCGCCTGGCAGGCGAGCGGCCGCCCCGTGGACTGCGTCCTCCGGCAGACCGGGGAGCGCACCGTGGGCTACGCCTGCCCGGGGTGGGACGGGACGGGGAACCTCGTCATCGACCCCCTCCTCTACGCCACCTACCTTGGTGGATGGGATGCATGCCAGGATTACTATGGATACGATTGTGATTACGCAAGCTCGATCGCGCTCGACGCCGCTGGCAACGCCCACATAACCGGATGGACGGTTTCAACGGACTTTCCCGTCACCCCGGGGGCCTTCGACGAGACTCTCGGCGGCCTAGGGGATGCGTTCGTAGCGAAGCTGAGTCCTTCGGGCTCTCGCCTCTACTCCACATACCTTGGCGGTGACGTTTCAGATGATTGGGGGAATTCAATCGCAATCGACACCGCCGACAACGCCTACGTGATCGGAACGACTAATTCTCTGGACTTCCCGGTCACGCCCGGCGCCTTCGACGCGACCCTCAACGGCGCTGACGCGTTCGTGGCGAAACTAGACCCCACGGGCAGTGCCCTCCTCTATTCCACGTTCCTTGGCGGCACTGACGATTGCCAAGTAGACCGCCTTTGTGGCGATGGTGGCGGATTCTCGATCGCGATCGACGCCGCCGGCAGCGCCCACGTGACCGGGGTGACGGATTCGGCGGACTTCCCTGTCACTCCTGGCGCCTTCGACACGAGCTACAACGGAGGGTACTTCGGGGATGCGTTCGTGGCGAAGCTGGACCCCGTAGGTGGGTCTCTCCTCTACTCCACCTACGTTGGCGGTGGTGGTGATGAAGCAGGACATTCCATCGCACTCGACGCCACCGGAGACGCCTACGTGACCGGATGGACGAATTCGACGGACTTCCCTGTCACCCTCGGCGCGTTCGACACGACCTTGAACGGCGTGGGTGATGCGTTCGTGGCTAAGCTGGACGCCGGTGGCGCGTCCCTTCTCTTCTCCACATACCTTGGCGGCGCCTATGAGGATTATGCAATATCGATTGCGATTGACGCCGCCGGAGACCCCTACGTAACCGGATGGACGAGTTCGGCGGACTTCCCCGTGACCCCCGGCGCGTTCGACGCCACGCTGGACGGTCAGTATGATTCGTTCGTGACAAAGCTGGCCACAGGTGGCGCGTTCCTCCTCTACTCCACTTACCTTGGCGGCGTTGAGTGGGACGGCGGATCCTCGATCGCGATCGATGCCGACGGCAACGCCCACGTAACCGGATGGACATGTTCGGCGGACTTCCCCGTGACCCCCGGCGCGTTCGACACGAGCTACAACGGCGGATGCCCCGACTACCTAATCTTCGACGCGTTCGTGGTGAAGCTGGACCCCGGTGGCGCGTCCCTTCTCTACTCCACATACCTTGGCGGGACGTATGATGATGCAGGAGCTTCAATTGCGATTGATGCGGCCGGGATCGCCCACGTAACCGGATGGACGAATTCGACGGACTTCCCTGTCACCCCCGGCGCGTTCGACACGAGCTACAACGGTGGATACGATGCGTTCGTGGTGAAGCTGAGTCTTGTACCTGTTTCGATGCCTGTGCTCAGCGCGACGGGCGAGCCGAACTACGTCGTGGACGGCCTCGACCCGGAGGCGGGCACCCTGGCCACCCTCTACGCCTACCGGGTCAACTACACGGACGCGGACGGCAACCCCCCCGCAGCTGGCGACCCGAAGGTCCACATCCGGAAGGGCGGCGTCGAGATCGCCGGCAGCCCGTTCCCCATGACCGCGGTCAATCCCGCCGACACCACGTACACGGACGGGAAGTGGTACGCCTACGCCACCCCCCTCGTCACCCGTGGCACCGACTACACCTACTACTTCACCGCGACCGACGCCACGGGGCTTGCCGCGGCGGACTGGCCCTCCCCGGCCAACGACGCCCCGAACGTGCTGAATGCCGCCCCGACCGCGGACGCGGGACTGGATCAGGTCGGCGTGTTCCGCGGGGCGATCGTCACCCTCGACGGGACCGCGTCGAGCGACCCCGACGGGGACCAGCTCACATACTTCTGGACGCAGACCGCAGGCCTCGCGCTGACGTTGACGAACCCGAACACCGCGAACCCCACGTTCACCCCCGCAACGGCAGGGACGTACGCCTTCATCCTTGCCGTGGACGACGGCGACCCCGATAATGGAACGGACGCGGACACGGTCATCGTCACGGTCTGGGGCCTGGTGCCGGTGGCGAACCTCACCGCGGATCGGATGCGCGCGAACGTCGGCGGGGCCTTCCTCTTCAGCGGCGCGGGTTCCACCGACGCGGACGGCACCATTGCTGCCTACCTCTTCGAATTCGCGGACGGCGCAGGCCAGCTCGGCGGGAGCGACACCGCCACGCACGCGTACGCCGCGCCGGGGAGCTACGTCGTGCGCCTCACCGTGTGGGACGACGACGGGAACGCGAGCGTCGCGGACGTCCTGACGGTCACCGTCAACGTGCCGCCGGTCGCCTCGGGCACGGTGACCCCCGCGTCGGGCACGCTGGCGACGACGTTCACCTTCACGAGCACGTCCACGGACTCCGACGGGACGATCGTCACGACCTCCTGGGACCTCGGGGACGGTGCGACGGACTCGGGGACAACGGTGACGCACGCGTACGTGACGCGCCAGACGTTCACGATCACCCTCATCGTGTGGGACGACGACGGCGCCACCGCCACGTCCACCCTGTCGGTGTCTGTCGGGAACCGCCCGCCGACGGCCGTCCTTGCGGTAACACCGGACGCCGGAGACGTGGGGACGGTGTTCACGTTCGACGGGTCCGCGTCGACGGACGACGGCACGATCGTCGCCTTCGCCTGGGATTTCGGAGACGGGACGGCGGGCTCGGGGGTCGTGGTGACCCACCGGTACGCGCGCAACGGAACGTTCGCGGTCACCCTCACCGTGACGGACGACGGCGGCCTCGAGGGGACCGCAACGGAAGCTGTGGTTGTGTCTCCGGTCCCCGAATCGGACGACCGGATGATCATCGGAATCATCACGATCATCATCGGCGTGATCATCTTGGTCCTCTGGCGGCTCCGCTTCGTATGGTTCCCGTACTTCATCCTGTGGTGCTACACGAAGCTCCGGCGGGACGAAGTGCTCGACAACTTCACGCGCGGCGAAATCTACGGGTTCATCCGTTCCAGCCCGGGCGAGTCCTATTCGGATATCAAGCGGAACCTCGGGCTGCCCACGGGTGAGCTCACGTACCATCTGGCGGTGCTCGAACGCATGGGACTCGTCCGTTCTGTGCCGGACCGCGCCCGGAAGCTCTTCTACCCGGCGGACGTGCCCGTGCCCCGGAACGGCGGCGACCTCCGTGCGTGGCAGATCCGGATCGTCGGAATCCTGAAGGGGGACCCAGGGATCGACGTGAGCGACCTCGCCGGGCTCCTCGGCGTGAGCCGCCAGGTGGCGCTCTACCACCTGCGCAAGCTCGCCAGCGCCGATCACGTCCGCCTGGAGCGTCGGTTTGCGCGATTGCGGGCCTACCCGGGTCGCGCGACCCGAACCTTGGAGCGGTGACCGGCGAGCGGTTACTTCGCTTTGGGGTTCGTCTGACCGATCGTGCGGAAGCCGTACCGCCGTAGATACGCGAGGTCCTCCGCATCCGCCCGGTCCAAAAGGCTGCCGCCAACCCGGCGCTGGATGAAGCGCGGGACACGACCGAATTCCAGCGTCGCGTCTGTGACGACGCAGGTGCCCGAGCCCTCCTCCCGATATGTGTTCCTCACGATGGACACGAGTCCCTCCGGGCTTCGGATCTCGTAGGCGAACGCGTTCGGCGGCTCGATGCGGTACGTCCACGTGTCGCGCACTGTCCGGCCCGCGACCCGGATCACCCGATCCACGACGTGCGTCGAGGGCAGGACGATGTCCTCGAGGGAAGCCCGGCCCTCGTCCCGGACCACGCGCCCCTCCAGGATCCAGGGATGGATCGCGCGGACGGTGTCCTCGTCCATGTGCAGCGACAGCAGCCGCCAGAGGTCCGTCAGGGCGAGCGGCACGATTCCCTCCATCTGGACCGAGGCCTTGGCCACGGCCTCACGTCCTCAAGCGTTCGTGGAACTGCTTCCGGAACTTGACGACCTTCGGCGCGATGATCGCGCGGCAGTATCCGGCGTACGGGTTCTTCGCGAAGTAGTCCTGGTGGTATTCCTCGCCCCGGTAGAACGCGGAGAACGGGGTTACCTCCGTGACGATCGGATCGTCCCACAAGTTGGCGGCGGTGATTTCGCGGATCACGCGCTCCGTGGTCGCCTTCTGCTCCGGCGTCGTGTAAAAGATCGCGGACCGGTACTGCGCGCCGACGTCCTGGCCCTGCCGGTTGAGGGTCGTGGGGTCGTGGACGGTGAAGAAGATCCTGAGGAGGTCCTCGAGCGGGATCGCGGCGGGGTCGAACGTGACCTGCACGGCCTCCGCGTGGCCGGTCCGGTCCGTGCACACCGCCTCGTACGTCGGGTTCTTCACGTGGCCGCCGGAGTAGCCGACCTCGACCCTCTCGACGCCCCGCAGGTCCCGGAAGAGGGGCTGCAGGCACCAGAAGCAGCCGCCGCCGAGGGTGAGCGTCTCCGCAATCCCCGACCCCATTCGAATCGACCGACCCATCCCACCGTCCGCCGGGATAAGTGCGTTTGGGCGGCAGAGGGGGATGAGATGGGTTGCGGGCACCGAAGTCGGCTTTATGATTCGGGCTGCGATGGCATCGAGGGCATGGAGTGAGGAACATGGAAGCCGTTTCGGAGTCGGGCCGCGAGATCTGGAGGAAGTTCGTGAGACGACACGGGAGGATGACGGCGCTCATCGTCGGGGGGATCGCCGCTGCGGCCGTGGCGGCGGTCCTCGTCTTCCTCTGGGTCGTGGGCCGGGCGCAGGCGACCGGGCTCGTGCCGTCCGGGCTCGGGCAGTGGACCGTGGGGTACGTCGTCGCGTTCGTGGTGGCCGTCATCCTTTGGGAGTTCCTCCTCGTGGCGAGCTGGGCGATCGCGTTGGCGGCGGCGGTGTACTTCCTGTGGTACCGGAGGCTGCCCCGCGAGGAGCGGAACGAGTACGAGCGAGGGCGGCGACGCGGTCGGTCCGCCGGCGAGGACGGCGGGATGTCCTTCTTCATCGGACTCGTGTGGCTGGTCATCGTGTGGACGGACGGGCGGTGGAACACCGCCTTCCAGGATTGGACGCTCGACAATTGGGTGTACTCGTGGATCGCGGCGGCGCTCGTGGGCTTGGCGGTCGTCGGAATCCCCGGACTGATCTACATCGTCTGGTCCCTGCGGCGGCGCCCCGTTGCGAGCGAAAGCCCCTAGGGCGGAATCTGGACGCGGAGTTTGGATCTGCAGATAATCCCATGTGGACGGTCGAGGGTGCGGCGATCTCGGGGGGAGGTCCAAGGCGGGCTCCCACCCGGCTCGTCGTTGTTCGGCGATGAGGGAGAGATGGGGCTCGTTGCGCCGACATTCTGGAACGCCTGCCGTTCGAGGTCGACCTCGCTCGAGGGCGGCTTCGCCCCTTGGCGTACTCGCTCGCGGCATCGGCTTGGGCTTACGCGGGGAACACCTTGGTGGCGTTTTCGGAAAGGATGCGGGCCTTGGCGGAAGCGGTGAGTCTCAGACCTCGGAACGCTCTCAGGTTGGCGGCGATTCCCGGCACGCCGGGCCCCGGCCAGTCCGAGCCGAAGAGGGCTTTGTCCGCGATGTCCTCTAACCGCGGAAAGTAGTAGAGGAGCCGTTTAGGCGGGATGCTCGAGATGTCGAGGTAAACGTTCCGGTGGCGGCGCACGAGGAAGAACGCCTCCTCGCACCAGAAGGGACGACCGCCGTGCGCGAGGATGATCCGCAGGTTCCCGAAGTCCGTCGCCACATCGTCCGCCGCCAGGGGATTCCCGAATTTCGCGCGCGCGCCGGGGAAGATCGAGGTGCCCGTGTGAATCATGACCGGGACCTTCGCGTCCTCCGCCTCCTCATACAGCGTGCGGAGCGCGGGCATCGAACCGTCGACGTAGGCGTTCGGCTCGAAGAGCTGGTGCGGCGGGTGGATCTTGATGCCGCCGATGTGGTCGTCGCGGATCAACTTCCTGACCGCCTTCTCCGGATCCGGGGTGAACCTCGGGTGCACGGAGCCGAACGGGATCAGCCGGTCGCGGTGCCTCCGTGCGTAGTCGACGACGTACGCGTTGACCTTGTCCGTGTATCCCATGACCTCCGGCGCGACGTAGTTGATGAGACAGGCGCGGTTGACCCCGACGTCGTCCAATACCGCCAAAAACGCCTCTGGGTCGTGGGTGATCCTAGCCAAGAACTCGAAATGAGGGCGTTCGCGCTTCATCGCCGCGAGCACCTCGGGCTTCATCATCTCGAAAGGCTGCATGTGCACGTGGACGTCCGTGACGCCGGGCACGGGGGCGGCGAACGGGACGTGCCGATAAGGACTTTCGTCCGAGCGCCGTGCCGTCATCGGCCGGGCGACAACAGTCTTATGACGCCGCCTTCCGTAGCGGAACGGCCCCATGGTCGCGATCGACCCGGACTTCCAGCAGAGGCGTCAGATCGTCGACCAGCATGTCGACCATGACGTCTGGGGGCCGGTCGACCCTCCCGAGGTCACGGGAATCCACGGAACCCACGTCGCCGTGGACTTCGACATCTGCATCGGGGACGGGTCGTGCATCGAGGTGTGCCCCGTCGACGTGTTCGAGTGGTTCGACACCCCCGGCACGAATCCGCACAAGGTGCACCCGGAGCTGCCGCCGATGATCAAGGAGGCGAAGGCAGACCCGGTCCGCGAGGTGGACTGCATCGATTGCATGGCCTGCGAGACCGCCTGCCCCGTCCTTGCCATCAAGATCAGCGTCTGAGCCCTCGGTCGGGCCGCGCGACGCTATCGGAACAGCTGCGACAGGTCCTGCGGCCTCGCCGTGCATGGGTGTCCCTCCGCGTACCACAGTCGGCTCGCCTCCCACCCCATGTCGCTCCAGGCCACGATCGTCTGCGACCGTGTGCCCGTCCTCTCCCCGTGATGGCAGATGGCGCGACCGTCCGCGACCGCGTGGTCCCCGAGCACAGAACGGAGCGTCGTGATCGCTGCGTCCAGTTGGTCGAAGCTCGTCCTCTTCAGGAGGTCGAGGACTCGTCGTCCACGAGGGTCGTCCGCGTTGAGTCCCGCGTTCGTGAGGACATTCACGCCCAGGACCCCGTCGCGGATGAAGGTCCCGCCCCCCTCTCGGCTGACGCACCCCACGGCGGCCGAGTCCGCGTGGAGGAGGTTGAACGGGTTATACGAGCGGCTCTCCGCTTCGCGCACGGCGAATCCGCGAGCTGCGGAAGCATCGCGATGGGCCAAGCTCTCTAGGCACAGCAGTCCGCGGGAACGCGCCCGGGGGTCCGGCTGCCCCGCGAAGCGGTTTGAGATCGCCGCCACGAGGCCGTGCTCGTTGATTCCAATCCATGTGCCCTCCGCGCGCTCGTCTCGAGGGGCGACGATTCGTGGAGAACCCGCACGAACCTCCGGCGGCACCGACGCTCGATCATAGAACTCGTCACGGTTCATCGCAAGCACGAGGGGGAAGCGAGGAACGATGCCGCGCAGCGCAATCAGCGTGCACATCAGAGGCCGCCGAGCGTCTGTGGTTTCGGCCCGCCCCGGAGGGCGGTGGCCCGGAGCGCCGCCACGCGAGCCACTTCCGGGCGGCCGGCATTCGTCGCCGCCTGCTCCGCGAGCTCGTAGGCGGCAAGGGCCGTCTGTTTCAACGCCGCGTCGCCGGACTCCACCGCCTGCTCGTTCACGGCCTCGGCGGTGTCGAAGAAGTACTTGGCGGCGGAGACCCAATCGCCGTGCGCGCGGAAGAACAGGGCGCCGAACAGCCCCTCGTGCGTCAACCCCTCGGGTCCGCCCTTCCAGTTCTCCCCGAGGATGTGTTGGTATTCCTCCTTCGCCGGCGGGAGTTCATCGGGGTTCCCCGCGAGGTCCTGCACGGCGTTCCGTGCTTCGATGAGAGCGTAGTACCGTCGCTCGTCCTTCGGCATCACGTCGTCCGCGAGATCCATGTAGGCTCGCGCGGCCCTTCGCCTCCACGGCGCCGCGTCCGTGAGGGCGCTCCGCTTCTCGTGGCATCGCGCGAGCGCCTGGTAGATCCCGATCCGATCGAGGTCCGAGCCCGTTGCGGTCAACCTTGCGTACGCCGCCGCGGCGCTCGCGAAATCCCCCCGAACCTCGGCGTCAATGGCGGCGAGCAAGTCGGACATGAAGCGGAGAACCGCGCGCCACCAGAAAACCCTTCGCAGTCGGGGCTCACAGTTCCGCCCACTTGCCGTGGCCTTCCCACAAGCGCACGTGGAACGGGAAGCCGATCTTCCCCTTCAGCCTCCCGTGGATGAGCTCGCAGATGTTCTCGACGGTCGGGTACTTCAGGAACGCGTTCCAATCCTTATGGTCGAACTCGCCGAGCACGTCCCGGACGACGGTCTTTAAGTCCGCGAAGTCGAGGATCATGCCGCCCCCGTGGTCTCCCTCGATGGACACGTCCACCTGGTACGTGTGCCCGTGGTGCTGCCCGCACTTCGGATGGCCGGGCAGGTGGTGGGCGCAGTCGATGTACTCCGTGAGTCCGAGCCGCATCGCAGCGACGAAGGGACGGTCCCTAGAAAGCCCTTTGCTCAAAGGGGCTCGACCTTCACCCCACGTTCCCGTTGGATCCGCTCTGCTTCATCCCTCGTGAGCGCGACCAAGAACAGGTCCTGGCCCTGAGTGTCCCAAGTGTAGAAGCGAAACGGGCTTCCCTCGAGGAGGCGCCCCACCTCCTCGAGAAAGTTGGGCGCGATCCAGTCCTCCTGAAATTCGGGGTGGATCAGATGGCGAGTCCCGTTGGCGGTGAACTCGACCGAGACGGGTCCCCTCTCGCCCTCCCACGTCTCCGTGACCTCACCGATCGTGAGGGCTCCCCGGGAGATCGCCGAGAGTCGAGGAAGGAGTTCCGAATATACCTCGTTCTCGGCGCATACGTCCGCTTCCATGTCGTCCCACCATACGCGGTCGTCGTCCAGTCGCATGACTTCAGGGTCCGCGGATCGCCGGCTCGAATCGGGAGGTTCGTAGTACGCCTCGCGCATGAACTCGCGGAGCGTTGTGACGAGGTCGTCCTCTGAAAGGGCCTTGTGCTCCTCGAAGAACCCAAGCTGCCTGTAGAACCGGACCGCGTCGCGGAACCAGTCGCTCGTCCTTGCCTGATCTTGCCTCCGCTTGTCGCGTCGCCAGAACCCCATGCGGATCTTCTCACGTACGCACCGGCGACCACGTATTAGAACGGAGCGAAGCTCAAAGGGGGGTGACCACGAGGAAGCGGATCGGCTCCTTCCCCTTCTGTGCGAACCGATGGTCCTCGCCCGCGCCCACGAGGACCACGTCGCCTGGGGCAAGCGCCGTCTTCCCGTCGACCGTTTCCAGAACCCCGCGACCGGTCTCCACGATGAGCTGGTGCTCCCACTCGTGGCGGTGCATCGCCGTCGAGCCGCCCTTGCCGATGATGATCTCGTGAAGGGTGCTCGCGAGTGCGCCGTCCTCGCCGCCGATCAACGTCCGGATCCGCGTGTTCACAGCGCCGATCTCGTTGAACCGTTCCACAGGCGCCCTGCTGAGTTTCGTCTTGTACAACGGATGCGCCGATGGGCGCCCCCTTCAAAAACCTTCTCCCCCGGAGGCAGGCAGAACCGAACCCTCAAGTGCGTCCGCGCGAATCCGGCGGTCATGTTTGTCGGCCAGTTCGTCGACGAGGGCCTGGGCAACGCCGCCCACATCTTTGGCTCGAAAGAGTCGAAGGTGGCGGCGATCGTGGACCCGCTCCGGGACGTGGATGGGTACCTCGCCACCGCGGAACATCACGGACTGGAGATCCGGTACGTGTTCGACACCCACCTCCATAACGACTTCGTCTCCGGCGCCCGGGAGATCGCCGCCAAGACCGGTGCGCGAGTCGTGGCGGGCGCGGACGCGGGCCTCGCCTTCGATCACACGCCCCTCGCGGATGGCGAGTCGCTGTCCATGGGGGATCTGAAGGTCACCGCCCTCGCGACCCCAGGCCACACGCCGGAGCACATGGCCTACGCCGTCGCCCCGGACGGGCCCGGCGGGCCATCGATGGTGTTCACGGGCGGCGCCCTCATCGTCGGCGGCGTGGCCCGTACGGATCTGCTCGGCAAGGAGAACAGCGTCCCGTTCGCGAAGCAGCTGTACCACTCCCTGCGCGAGAAGCTCATGACGCTCCCCGATGCGGTGTCCGTCTTCCCGACGCACGGGGCCGGATCGTTCTGCGCAGCGCCCGCGACGGCGGAACGCCAGACGACGATCGGACGGGAGCGCGTGGCGAACCCGCTGGTCCTCGCGAGATCCGAGGAGGATTTCGTGCGACGGGCGTTGGAGGGCCTGCCCTCCTATCCGGTCTACTTCGGGAGCCTGCGGCCGGTCAACCAGAAAGGGCCCAAGATCCTCGGAGGACTGCCGCAGCCCCCCGCGATCCCACCGGCGACCGTGAAGGAGTTGGCGGCGGAGGGGGCGTCGATCCTCGACGTCCGGCCGCCGCCGCTGTTCCTCCGGGCCCACATCCCCGGCGCGTACGGGATCTCGGCGCACGCGCCCCTGACGACGTGGGCCGGTTGGCTGATCCCCGTCGGCACGCCCCTGATCCTGGTGTCGCATGGACCCCGGGACCTCGAGTCCGCCGTGCGCCAGCTCATCCGAATCGGGTTCGACGACCTCCGGGGGACCGTCGGAGGGGGCATGGCAGCGTGGGAGTCCGCAGGCCTCCCCGTCGAACGCATCCCCCTGGTGGCGCCGTGGGATCTCGCATCGATGTTGGCGAGCGTGAATCCGCCGGTCGTGCTCGACGTGCGCCAGGATGACGAGTGGGCGGACGGCCACATCCCGGGCGCGGTCCACATCGAGAACGGGCGCCTCCCATGGGACGATCTCCCCTTTGCGAAGGATCGGCCGGTCGTCGTCCATTGCCACACGGGGAACCGATCCGCATCGGGGGTGTCCGTGCTCCTCCGGAGGGGATACTCGAAGGCCCAGCTGCTCGACGGGGGATGGGCGGTATGGTCCGCGAGCGGCCTGCCCATGGAACCGGGATGAGGATCTACGGCGGGGCCGCGCCGAGCTCCTGGAGCCTGCGGCGGACGTGCTCGACATGCCCTTTCGGGTCGAGTTCCGAGCGATGCACGTCTCGAATCCGACCGTCCGGGTCGATGAGATACGTGACGCGTCTGGCCAGGCCGAGGAGTCCGAGCGCCCCGTACGCTCTCGAGATTCGCTTGTCCGCGTCCGCGATGAGCCGGAAGTTCAGCCGACGGTGCTCCGCGAACCGGCGGTGCGAGTCTTGCCCTTGCACGGATACGCCCAAGACCTCGGCGCCGAGCCCGACGATCGAATCCAGGTTGTCGCGGAACGCGCACGCTTCGGCCGTGCAGCCCACCGTCTCGTCCTTCGGATAGAAGTACAGGACCACCCACCGGCCCCGCAAGGCGGAGAGGCGAGCCTCCCGCGAATGCTGGTCCATCGCGCGGAAGTCGGGCGCGACCGTGCCGACGTCGAGCATTAGGGCCGGCCCGCCAACATGACAGGATCAGGGGCGCCGACCCGGCGGAACGCCTCCGCTCGCTCCAAGCACGAGGGACACCGTCCACAAGGTCGCGACCCGTCGAAGTAGCAGGACCACGTCTTCTCGAAGGGGACGCCGAGCTGGAGGCCCATCGCGACGACCTCCTCCTTCGGCTTCCCCGCGAGCGGGAGCTTGATGGACACCCGGCTCCGCGGGAAGGACCACAGTCCGAGGCGGTAGAGGGAGTTCACGTGCGTGAAGAAGTCCGGGCTCGAGTCCGGGAACGTCTCGGGGTCGATCCCGTTGTGGCCGCCGACGATGAGGGCTGCCCCCAGGGTCTCCGCGTAGTAGCCCGCGAGCGCGTAGAAGATGAGGTTCCTCGCGGGGATGTACGGGTCCGGCGCGTCCGAGAGGATCGGGTTCCGGAGGCCTTCCTTCCGCAAGTCGTCGATGTCCTTGAGGAATGGGAGCGGGACCGTGATCAGCTCGGGGACCTTCGCGGCGGAAAGGAGGTCCCGGACCGCCCGGACCTCGGCCGTCGGGCGTGCGTGGTAGTCGACGGTCAACGCAATCGGCGACCACCCCTGTGTACGGACCCACCACAGGCACACCGCGGAGTCGATTCCTCCGCTCAGGAGGACCAGGGCCCTCGGCCCGCCAGCGGAAGGCTCCACGACCTGCGAACCTGCCCCCATGGCAACGCTTCGAACGAAAGCCCGTGACTTAACCCTTTGGCCGGGGGATTCCCGGGGATCCCGAATCCATGGATTCCCGGGACCGGTTCGGACTGGTTGATCCTGATGGTAAGGTTTCTCCCCCATGACATTTCGGCCGTGTCCGATGGAAGGCCCACGGGGGCTCTGGAGGCAGAGTCGGAGAAGCCCAGGGTGACGGCAAGTGGGTAATGATCGCGACTGTCTGGGTCGATCACGTAGGGCGTGTCCCCGATTCCATCAGGTCCCGGCAGGTCTTGATTGGGCCCGCTCATTTCGTCGACACCGGTGTAGTCAGACCAGTGATTCCCTCCACTCGGATATCCGTCGTCCCAGCGGTTCTCGGGTCCCCCGTCGTCCTCGGCCGAAACCTCGCTCCCCCCGAATTGGTTGTGGTAGATCCTGAACTCGGAAGAGTCCCGCAGCCATACCCACACCCCAGAAGTCCACTCTTTGAACGTGTTGTTCGTGATGAGGACGCGTCGTGAGAATTGCGCGTAGACTCCGGTTCCCCCTGGACCCCAGAAGCCGTTCGATTCCACCACGACGTCGCTCGACGACTCCAGCGACACGCCGCCACCTCCGTGGTTCCCAAACCGATTCCAACGGACGGTCGCGTTGTCGGAGGAAACGAGTCGGATTCCGTAAGCATTCCATGTAGAGAAGTTCCGTTCAAAAACGACGCGAGTAGCGTTTTGGAGGATAACCCCCCACGGGCCAGGGATCACGCTGTCAACAAAGGTCAGGTTTGTGACTCCCTGCCCGCGAACGGATTCGAGAGCGGCATAGAACCGGAGGCTCTCCATGCGAATGTCGGCTACCCGTAAGAGTTCCACGCCGGAGAGCAAACGCCCGTCTCCCAGCTCAAGCCGGGTGAGCGTGATCCCGGCCGAGTCTGCAAGCAAGACTCCCCTCTCCACATATTCCCACAACGGTTCATGACATGGAAAGACCTGGCCTGGAACGTATACGTCCGAAATCTGGACGTCCGTAGAGTTCACCACGACGATTGCTGCGTCATTACATCGCAGGGTTGCGTGCTCGATCCTTGCGCCAGACACCCCTTCGAGGCGGATTCCGTCGGCCCCGGGGCGGCCATAACAGACGTCAACATCGCGAATCACGAAGTGGGCCGATGTGTTCTCTATGATGATCCCTGCCGGATTGTCCGGGAAGATCAGCCAATCCTCGATTACGTAGGGATCGGACGCAGTTCCAGATCCTCGCACGACTCCGTTGGCGGTTGTGAAGTTCGCGTCGCCGAGGATTCGGATGGGCGTGTGGACCTCGTGTTTCGAGTCGTTCGGGTTGCATTCGTGGTACAAGGGCCCGGGGGAACCCAAGGGGGCGCGGCTCATGGGCCCCTGGGGATCGGGGACCGTCGCCATCCCGATGGTGCCGACGAGTGTTGTCGATGTCAGCGCCGCCAGCACGGCGAGGCTGAGGGATTTCATTCCGCGCATCGGCGCGCCCATAGCATCGTCGGCACAGTGCCCCGAAGCCATAATGATTGTGTACCCGGTACCCGGAGTCACGACGTCTATCGCGGTGCGGACATGCTCTCGCACGCTTTCTTACTCCTGAGATCTCGTCCGGAGTGGCCTTCTGTTCTAGGTTTCCCCCTCCTCGAGCACCCTCTTCTCATCGAGGGGGAGCGGTGCAGTCGCGTAGACAGGTGTGAGGCGGTTGCGCCACCTAAGGAGCTTCCCGTGCACCGCGAGGTCGTACTGCTCCATGACCTGTTTCGTGTTCGGTCCGATGTCGCCGTCGCCGACGCGTCGCCCATCGACCTCCCCGACCGCCACGATTCCCGCGCCCGTTCCGCACAGGAAGACCTCGTCCGCGTGGTACAGCTCGGACCGCGGGACGCGCCGCTCCTCCACCGCCAATCCCAGGTCACGGGCGATCTCCATGACGTTCGCACGCGTGATCCCTTCGAGGATGTCTTCCGATACCGAGGGCGTCACGAGGGTCTTGCGTCGCACGAGGAAGAGGTTCTCGACGGACCCTTCGCTCACGTTCCCCTCCTTGGTAAGGAAGATTGCCTCGTCGTAGCCCGCGCGTGCGGCCTCCATCGCCGCCAAGAGGGAGTTCACGTACGCCCCACAGATCTTGGCGGCAGGGGGGATCATCGTATTCGAGACGCGCGTCCACGAGGACACCATGCAGGAGACGACCTTCTTCCCGAGGTAGGAGCCGAGCGGGGTCGTCAGGAGCACCCATCGCGTCCGCTGCGTCTGCGGGCGCACGCGGATCGTGCCCTCCCCGAGGAACACGAGCGGCCGGATGTACGTGTCCTCCCGGAATCCATTCGCGCGTAGGAGCTTCATCGTCATGTCCCACAGCTGGTCCTTCGTGGGTCCCTCCCGGAGGTCGAGGAAGCCCATGTTCCGGATGAGGCGCTCGAGGTGGGCTTCCAGTTCCCATACGTACAGCTCATCCTCGTCCCGGGCGTAATAGGCACGGACTCCCTCGAACACCCCCGTCCCGTAGTGGAGGGCGTGGGTCGAGGCATGGACGGTCGCCTTCTCCCAGCGAACGATTTCCCCGTCGAGGACGGCGTACCGGGGTGGATTCATGGCATCCAGGAGACGTATGGGTCGGACCGTTATGAGGACTTCGCCCTAATTTCCAGACGAATGTCTGCTAAATTTAGCTAACCGTTGGACATTCGACATCCATTACGTCGCACGTCTGGACGTACGGACGGTCTCCATCCGGAGCGTCAGCTTCCGGACCATTTCGGCGGACGCTTCTCGAGAAAGGCCCGGACGCCCTCCTCCTTGTCGCCTGTCGAGAAGACGATGGAGAACAGTCCCTGCTCGAACCGCAGGCCCTGGTCGATGGGGAGGCGCGCGGAGGCCTTCACCGCCTCCTTCGCGAGGCGCACGGCCGCCGGGGACTTCTCGGCGATCTTGTTCGCGAGCTCCATCGTCCGCGCTTCCAGTTCGTCGTGGGGCACGACGTCGTCGACGAGTCCGATCCTCAATGCTTCCGAGGCCGGGATTCGGTCCCCGGTGAGGATCAACCGCATCGCATTCCCGAGGCCGACGAGGCGCGGCAGCCGCTGGCTCCCGCCCCCCCCGGGGATGATGCCGATGTTGATTTCGGGCTGCCCGAGCTGCGCGCGATCGCTCGCGATCCGGATGTCACACGCCATCGCGAGCTCGCAGCCGCCCCCGAGGCAGTAGCCGTTGATCATCGCGATGATCGGCTTGTGGAACCGGTCGACGACGTTGTACAGGGAGGTGTGGCCGTACGACGCCCACTGGTCGATGGGTGCCTTCCCGGCGAACTCGGCGATGTCGGCGCCGGCTGCGAACGCCTTTTCCCCGGCTCCTGTGAGGACGACTGCGCGTACCGTCTCGTCCGCTTCGAGTTCCGCAAGGGAGGCGGCGAGCTCCTCCTTCATCTGCGAGTTCATCGCATTGAGCTTTTCCGGTCGATTGAGGCGGAGGACTGCGACCGCGCCCGCCCGCGTGACCGAAATCGTTTCGAATCCCACAGGTCCCCGTGGGAATCGAATCGGGGTATAAGAGCGTGACTTGGGGCGGTCCGGGCGTGCACTGATTGCCTTGCACGGTACTGTTCCCTTACGGGGATTGCCGGGAGGACCTCGCGGCTGTCTGCAGGATTCAGATGGAACGATCTAGTGGCGACCCCGTGGGATGTACACGCTCGCGGCAGCGACGCCGGAGCCGATCAGACCGACCAGGCCGCCGATCGTGCCTTCCTGGCCACCGTACACAATGAGGACGACGCAGACGACCACCGCCAGGATGACCCCGTTCATCACGTTCTTCCGTGCGATCGCGCCGGAGACGACGAGGGCGCCGCCGAGCACGAGGGTCAAGACGAAGGTCCTCAAGGCCGTGTTCATCTCGCTCAGGGGGATGCCTTCCAACCACTTGATCGCGAACGCGAGGGCCGCGAGGATGATCGCGAGCCCGCCGCCGAGGATGATGAGATACTCGTACGGCTGCTTCTGCGCCAGGATCGTTCCCGAGATCGCCGGTCTCCCCGATTCATAGCTTCCGGTCATAGTCTCGGCTGGCCACAGGGACTGGGGGGTTTGAGGCTTGCTACCTGAGTGCGATTCCTGAGAATCAGGGGAGGAATAGGTTCCTCCCGCCCGGGTCAATCTTGCGCCGATGGGTCCGCCCCCCGGAGTACCGAGAGCCCGATGCGCGGCGGCTCGAGGCCATCGCGGAACTCCTCGCAGGACCGCCTCGAGGGCACGGGGTAATATGTGCGGCACGAGATTCGGCGCGCAGATCCGGATGCGTCGACGAGGAGGACGACGAGGCGGGAGGGGGTGATCCCGACGGGTGCCGGAATGCCGAAGGGTCCGCCTAGGCTAGGCCCGAACCGCGGTAAATGCGTAGTGCGAACGCCCACCCGGTTCCGGGAAGACTTCCCCCACCGCCCACCCGGTGGCCTTGCACACGCGGAGCAGGTCGTCCGTTCCCAGGAACAACAGGGGGAACCAGTCGCCGCGTTTCCCGTTGTAGACGATTCGAAGGCGGACCAGGCCTGGCGGCAGGCCGCGACGCACGTTCCTCTTGACGTAGGCTGCGTGGGGCTTTGCCCAGACCGCGGGGACGCCCGTGGAGGCGAGGAGGCGTCCTCCCGGTCGCGCCACTCGGCGCGCCTTCCGAAGGAACCGCTTTGTGGCGGCAAGATCGCCGCAGACCCCGAGGTTGTTGCCGAACATCACGATCGTGTCGAAACTCCCGTCCGAGAAGGAGAGTTGGCGGGCGTCCATCCTCCGCGCGTCGTGAACGCCTCGGAGCCGCGCGCATTCCACCGCCTCCGGCGCAACGTCGATCGCGGTCACCCGCAGTCCTCTTCGTTGGAGATACAGCGCCACGCGCCCGGCGCCACTGCCGACGTCAAGGACGTGCCCCCGTGCATGCCGGATTGCGCGGCGCTCCGCGGTCGACCATCGGGCGAAGGGCGCAAAGTAGGGCTTCACGTCGGAGGGATCTCGGAACCCGTCGTCCCGCTCGAACGTAAGGCGGCCGGGACCTCCTCCCAAGTATGCCAGCATCGCCTGCCCGAAGAGGCGGTAGGAGTCCAACATCGAGCTACGTGCCCTTGAACATCGGCTTCCGCTTCTCGAGGAACGCCCCAAACCCTTCCTTCGCGTCGTCCATCGCGAACAGTCGGTTCTGCAACTCCCGCTCGAGGGAGAGAGCCTCCTTGATGGACATTTCCGTGCCCTCTTGGACGGACCGCTTGATGAACCCGACCGCGCGAGCGGCGTGGTTCGGGTACGTCAGCGCCGATGCGTAGTTCAAGGCCTCCCGCCAGAAGTCCGGCTGCGGCCAGACGCGGTTCACGAGGCCGATCTGAAGGGCCTCCTGGGGCGTGAGGAGCCGGCCGGTGACCATGAGGTCGATTGCCTGGGACTTCCCGATCGTCCGGGGCAGCCGCTGCGTGCCGCCCGTCCCCGGGAGCACGCCGAGCGTGACCTCTGGGAGGCCGATCTTGAACGGCCCGTCCGCCATGAGCCGGAGGTCGCACGCGAGCGCGATCTCCAGGCCTCCGCCGACCGTGTGGCCGTTCAGCGCAGCGATGAACAGCTTCGGCGTGGACTCCATCTTGTTCAGCGTCTCCTGGCACCCCAGGCAGAACGTCGCCTTGTGGTCCGGCGTGCTCTGGCGGAGGAAGTTGATGTCCGCGCCCGCGGAGAACATGCCCTCGGACTTCGACGTGAGGACTGCGACATCGACCTCGTCGTCGTACCGGACGTCGTCGATCCAGTGGTTCAGGTCCCTCATCAGCTCGGGGTCGTACGTGTTCGCCTTCGGCTTGTTCAGCCACCCAACGGCGACGCGCCCCTCGCGTCGGTTCTCGACGTACCGCAGCTCCACCTTCATTCCTCCGGCCGTCGAAGGCGGAGCGCGTAATAAAGGCTTGGGGAATCCCCGCGTTAGGTAGATGATGCCGCGCGCCGTACGAGTGCCCGTGCCCGGAGACGTCGCCGCCTGCTCGCATTGTGGGTCCGTCCGCGTCCAGCCGAAGATCTGGGTGCAGGGCTTCCTCCCGACGATCAACGACGAGAGGCAGACGTACGTGTGCCGGGACTGCGGAAAGGAGGGCATACTCGTTCGGTTCGCCTCGGAGGAGGCGCGGGCGGCGTATGCCGAGGAAGCCCGCACGGGCGTGCATGCGCGGGATCCGCCGAGACCTGCTGCGGACGCGATCCCCATCCTGCCGTTGGATGCCGTCCCCCTGCTCGAGGTCCGGGGGATCGACGCGATTCCGATCTATCGCTCGAAAGTCGTGGACGCGCGGTGGTCCGACGGGCGGCTGCATCGCGGCGGCTACCGCGTGGACGTGGCGACGTATTGGGACGCCGTCGGGGGCTCCCGCTACAACGCGGGCCGGGTCTATGTCCTGGACCTCGCTGGTATTAACCATGGGAAGCCGAACTTTGAGGCGCTGCGCGGGATCGGGAAGCGCACGTCCATGCTGCTCGACATCGGCGCGCGCTCCGCCGAGGACGTGATGGACGGCCTGATGGTCGATGTCGAGGCGGTCGTGGTCGGCACGAAGAACCTCCGGTCCGTCGACCAGTTCCGTGAGATCCGGGAGATCAGCGAGGGGGTCGTCCCCTGCCTCGACTTCGCCGGCGGCGTCGTGTGGTCCGACCGGTCGAAGGAAGACTCGGACTTGGGCGTCGTCGCCCGCGCCCTGTCGGAGGCGGGGTTCGGGAGTTTGGCGGTGATGGACCTAATCCGATTGGGCACTTTCTCGGGTCCGGACCGACAGCTGGTCTCGCGGCTGGAGGGCCTCGAGTTCGAACTCATGCTCGGCGGCGGCGTACGGGAGGAGGACGCGGCGGGCCTTCGGGAGAGGGGCATCGCCCACGCACTCGTGGACCCGTTCACGCCCGTGATCCGCGCGCTCCTCCCGACGGAGGAGAAGCCGGCGCCCGCGGAGGCGATTCCCGTCGAGAAGCCGTCGAAGGACGTTCGAGGCACCCCGGCCCCTGGCTAGAAGGTCCAGCGAAGCCACGGGTCCGGCGTGTCGCCGCCCGAGAAGCCGACCCCGTTCAACGCATCGGCAGCCGCGGGGGGCGCGTATGCGGTGACGCGCTTCGCCCCGAGCCGCCGAGAGACCTCCGTGCCGATCGATGCCGCCCTGCGCACACGGTCCTCCTTCTTCACGTCCTTCGCCTCCATCCAGAGGTCAAGTTCCGCGGCACCGGGGTCTAGCCAGTCGCGCCTCACGGCCACGACCGCAAACCGCAGGCCCCGCGCCTGCACTGACATCTCGACGAGTTTCGTGGCATCCCGCACCCCGGCGAACTCCGCGGACGGCCAGCGGGCCGTCACGACCTCGTACCGGAGTCGCGCGGGCTCCCGGTGGTTCAGCGCGAGCAGGCTTTCCAGATCACGAAAGCCACCCGCGAGGAAGCGAGTCTGGAACTCGATGTCCGGATTCTCGACTTTCGCGGTCTCGGCGGTGAACGCGCGGGTGTCCCACAGCGGTTCGAACCCGAGTTCCTTCGCGGCGGTCTCGCCGCCGGAGTGCTGGGGGGAGATGTCCACCGCAGGATACCCCATCTTGCGGACCTTCCGCGCCGCCCGTTGAACGAGTTCGTGTTCGACGTCGGGCCGCGAACCGGCCTCCACGATCTCGACCTCTGCGTACCGCCCGAACGGCTCCGGCTCCTCGTCGACCCACACTTCGCACTCCCCGACGACTCGTCCCTCCTCCTCCGCGACGAACACGGGGAAGCCGCGGACCTGGCATTCATGAAAGTGGCGGCGGAACAGGGAGAGGTCCATCCAGGAGCCGCCGTGCATCCACCGTTCGAACGGCGTGAGATCCTCGTACGGGACGCGGCCGAGCCGTTGAGACGGGTCCCTGTACCAGTCCTTGTACGGGTTCGTGCCCTTGTGGAGGGCCACGATCCCCGCGGCGTCCTGCGGTGTGGCGGCCCGCACGTTCATCGCGGAGCCTTGGCGCCCTCCAACGCAGGCTCGCGGCAAGAAACCATCGTACAAGAGGCCGGAAGGCTTTAGCCTGGGGACCCGAATCGGATGGCTCGTGCAGCCCCTTCGCGACGCGCGTCAACGGACCCTTCTAGGTGTCGTCGTTGTCGTCGTCGTGGCAGCCGTCCTCGGGACAGCTCTGTTTGTTCCGCTCGCCCTCCGCGCGGGGAGGCCGTTGTCGACGAACGAGGTTCTCCGAATCGACCTGATTCCCCAGGGGGTGGAAGCATTCAGCGTCTGGCTTCCCGTCCTTCTCGGGAGTCCGTTCGCTGACCCGAGCCGCGTTGCAGGGCCGGGCGCCACGGTCTCCATCGTCGAGGTTACGCCAGGTCGTCCGTTCTTGAACATCACGGCCACGGGACTGACGACGATTCTTGTGACCTCGTCGTTCTCCGGCGAGTTGAACGAGAGTTACCTCGACTACGAGTGGTCCGCACCTCTTGATTCTGCACCTCCCGACCGACGGGAGTGGGTTGAGGCGCGTGTCTTCGGCGCGAACGACGTGGCGGTCCGTGTTCAGTTTACCGGGTCTTCGGACTTCTGTGTTCGCGAGGATGAGCTCTGGGGCGTGCTGCAGGCGGCTGGGTCGCCGGCGGGCCTCTTCGGCCGCCGTGAGGCGGTCTGCCAGTAGGCGGGGATACCGGTCGCAGACGTCGACGTCGGCGCGCGCCAGACCGTCCCGAGAACTAGATAGCGTGGGGCAGGTATTCCGCGATCCGTGCGGAAAGTCGCGATCGTCGGCACCGGTCTGACGAAGTGGGGCGTCCGGGGCGCAACGTACAAAGAACTCGTCCAGGAGACCGGGAAGGACCTCTTCGACGACGTCCCGAATCTCGACAAGAAGCGCGTAGACTCGCTATTCGTAGGCTCTGCCCTGGTGGACCGCCTCGCGTTCCAGGCGTATCCCGCGCCGATCGTCGCAGAGCAGCTCGGTCTCGCGCCCACGCGGATGGCGATGCGGACGGAGATGGCGTGCGTATCGGGGCAGAGCGCGATCCGCGTCGCCTACGCCTCCATCGCTTCGGGGCTTAGCGACCTCGCGGTCGTCGTCGGCGCCGAGAAGATGAACATCCCGAGCATGCCGGAGATTCAGGCGAGCATGGCGTGCGTCCTCGACCGGGAGTGGGACGGCGTGAACGGGCTCAACGCGCCGCCGTACTTCGCCCTCGTCGCCCAGCGCCACATGCACGAGTACGGGACGACCGAGGAGCAGCTCGCGGAGGTGAGCGTGAAGAACCACGACTACGCCGCCACGAACCCGTATGCGCACTTCCCGAAACGCGTGACCCGCGAGAAGGTGCTCGGCTCCGCGAAGATCGCGCCGCCGCTGAAGCTCCTCGACTGCAGCGGGATCACGGACGGAGCCGCCGCGGTCCTGATGACCCATGCGGACGCCGCCAAGGAGTACACGGACACGCCCGTCTTCATCGAGGGCCTCGGTCAATCGCTGTCCGGCTCCCTCGTCGTGAACCTCGAGAGCCTGACGACGTGGCTCCCGCTCAGGCGTGCCGCCTCGGAGGCGTTCCGGATGGCGGGCGTGACGATCCACGACATCGACCTCGCAGAGACCCACGACTGCTTCACGATCAGCGAGATTATGGAATACGAGGACCTAGGCCTGTGCGCCAAGGGGGACGGAGGAACGTTCGTCATGGAGGGCCAGTCGAGGATCGGTGGAGAGTTCCCGACGAACCTCCGCGGCGGCCTCCTCGGCTGCGGCCACCCGCTCGGCGCCACGGGGGTGGCGCAGGCGATCGAGGTGACCCGCCAGTTCAAAGGGCAGGTCCCCCCGGAGCGGTCCGTCGGTGGCGAGTGGGGGCTCTGTCACAACCTGAGCGGAAACGCGAACAACCACGCGGTCATGATCCTCCACCGGGGTGGGTGATTTGGGGGAACCCCAGGAGGTTCGCTTCGCCTTCGACTTCTACCCGCTCCAGGGGCCGGAGCACACGCGGATCTGGCGGTTCTTCCAGCACCTCAAGGAGGGGCGTCTCACGACGACGAAGTGCACCGCCTGCGGAGTCCTGCTGTGGCAGCCGCGCGTCGTGTGCCCGGCGTGCAACGGCGATGCGTTGGAGTGGGTGGACCTCCCGCCCACAGGCCGGCTGTTCGCGTTCACCGCGGTGTACGCGGGCGCCCCCCTCGGCCTGGAACGGGATGTTCCGTTCGTCGTGGCGGTGGTCGAACTGGACGGCTCCCCGGTCAAGGTCGTCGCGCGCGTCGATGGCGCCACGTACGAGGACCTGAGGATCGGAGATCCGGTCTCCCTGAAGGTGGTGGAGCTCCAGGACGGCCGCGTCTGGTTTCGCTTCTTCCGGGTCCGCCGCTAGGGGACGATTCGAGCAGTGTTCCACAAATTGGATATCCGAATAAAAACACGTTCAACAAACCCTATGCTTGCGGTGGGCCCTGCCCGACATACGATGGCATTCGAGTACGCCTGGCTGAAGATCCTGCAGGTCCTCCTCCGAGCCAAGCGGCCCATGGCCGTCGAAGAGCTCCGGGGCACCCTACAGCGGGCCGGGTTCCGATTCGAGGGTCAGGGCTTGGAGGACGGCCTCGGGAGGCTGCAGGCGCAGGAGCTTGTGGAGGTGCTCGTCCTTGCCGGGGTCGACGGGCAGATCGGGAGCGTTGCGATCACCGCCAAGGGCGAGCGGAAGGTCCGGAGCATCGTCCGCTTCTGAGAGAAACCTTCATGTCCGCCGAACCGGATGGTTCCCCGTGGAGGCGTCCCCGCACGCCGAACAGAAGGCGGTGATCTGCGACGTCTGCGGAGCACCCGCGCTGGAGATCCACTGCAAGATCGTGTGCCGCCGGTGTGGATACACGAGGGACTGCGGAGACCCCTAGCGCTCGGTTTCCCTGGGCCGGTTCGCGATGTGGAGCGTGGACCAGGATTGCAGGTACTTCGAGTCGTATTTCGGGACCCCAGTCCACTTGCAGTCCCTGCACTGCGGGGCGCCATCCACGCGGAGGTAGACCTCCGCGCTGCCGCACCTCGGGCACGGTCCGGAACGCTGGCCGACGAGGGGCGACGCCATCCTCCGCCGCCATGCCGCCGCGCCGATAAAGGGATTTCGCTCATTCGAGGTACGCCGGGGCTCCAAGGACCAGTACGCCCCCTTGCGCGACACCGCCCTTGACCCCCACGTCCCCGTCGGAGTGCGCCACGACCGTCTCGAGGATCCCCAGGTCTTCGGGGAGGTCCTCTTGCGGGAGCGTGGTCATTACGCACCGAGCGCATGGCCCCGTGAGAGGGATGCGGGTCGAGCCAATCCTGAGGGTCCGCCCGATCCACGACTGTTCGACAAAACCAGGCAGGCCTCCGGTCTCCAGCAGGATGTTGGGACGGAAGCGGCGGGGGTCGAACCGTCCGTCCGGGTAGAGCTCGTTCAGCCGCGCGAGGGTCGCCGTCGTGACGACATGGATCGGCTTAGAGTCGTGGAACGGGCCCCGCGCAATGCGGAACTCCCCGAATGCCTCGTCCCGATCCAGGATTGGCGGCGTGTACTCCTCCACCGCCGCGCGTTCCAAGGTGCTCGTGACGAGGCGCACGTCCGCGCCTAGGAACTTCGAGAGCCTTGCGTCAGCTTGCGAATCGCCCGATTCGACCTCGTCTCCGTCGGGGAATGTGATGCGAACGGCAGGGAGGGGGTCCCCCGTCGTTGGCGGCGTCACGTAGGACGCACGGAGATGGAACAGCCCGGGCCAACGCTTTGGGTTCTTCGCGCTGACCACGCGCCCCGTGCGCACATCCAGCACCGCATAGGTGCGGTCACCAGCGAGACCGTTTTCGCTCACCTCAACCTCGGCCAGAGCCTCACCGACCATCGACTTCACAGGATAGCGCCAAAGCCGATCCACGACGCCGACGCGCAAACCCATCTAGACACGCTCGACGTCGATGCCCGCGCGCTTGATCAGGTCCAGACCGTCTTCGGAACGGTACGCGGACCGATAGTAGAGCTTCGACGCCCCGCTGTTGATGATCAGCTTCGCGCACATTGTGCATGGTTGTCCGGTCACGAAGACGACTTTTCTCGGGTCATTAACGCGGACCTTGATGAGGGCGTTTTGTTCCGAGTGGAGACAGCCGCAGACCCCGGCTTCCCCCGTGCAGTCGTCGTGGGGAAAGCCTTTGGCGGTGCCGTTGTACCCGAAACCATAGATCTGTGTCATGTCCTCCGAGGTAATCACGCAGCCGAACTGTGCGCGCTTGCACGTTGCGCGTCGCGTCAGCGACATTGCGAAGTCCATAATGAGGGACTCGACGCTAGGACGCTCAATCCTGCCCATGGTGTCGTTCCGCGACCGTGGGCTCGATTCTTAAGCGTTTGTTCCACCAGCGGCAAGAGGGCCGTCCCGCGCTGAACATGAGGGAGAACCTGAATCCGGCTGCACCAGGGACGTCACTCTTATCCGGCGGCGGCCCATCCCCGGCCGATGGCGGAGCCGCAGCGCCCAGGGACACCCCGAAAGTGCGGCGCGTGCCTCTCGGAGGACCTGGAGTACCTCTCCGACGGGTCCGGGAAGTGCGGGCGTTGTGGGAGCGTGACACAGCCGTACTGGGCTGCGCGGACCTGGTCGTTTGCCGGGCCCTCGGAGTCGCGGCCGCAGGCGGAGGTCTCGGCCGCAGGGGGCCTACCGTGCCCCCGATGTGGACACGTCAACCCTCCCGGGGGGAAGGCGTGTGCGAGCTGCGGGATGTCGCTCGGAGAGGGCGCGGTCTTCCTCGAGGAGCTTCCCACAAAGACGATCGCGCAGCGGGAGGGGGCCGCCCGGACGAAGACAGGGATGACGCTCCTCAGCAGCGCCCTCCTGCTCTCTTGGATCCCCGTCATCGAGTACCTCGCTGGCCTCCTCATGTTGATGGGGTTCGTGTACGTGGTGAGGGGTCGCGGGGCGTTCGGAAGCGAGCACGCAAGGAACGGGTACAACGCGGCCGTCTTGATAGTCGCATCCCTCGTGGGCTCGGTCTACCTCGCGGTGCTCCCGTTCCCGACCGCCCTCTCGGAGGGGAGTCTTGGAGCCGCGGGTGCCGTCCACTCGTGGATATCCACGGTCGTGTACGGAACCCTGGTGGTCACCGCGCTTCGCGTGTATGCCCTTTTCCTGATTTCCTTCGCGCTCCAGAAGGTCGTCGGCCGGGTCCTCCTGCTCGGTGCCCTCGCCGCGTACCTCGCTGTGGGGGTCCTGTACGTGTGGACGTTGTCCCACGGCCTCGACGGGGCCGTGGCCGCCGCGTTCTCCCGGCTCGACGCCGACCTGATCCTGGCCGTCGCCCCCCTCCTCGACGGGTGGCGATACTTCTTCGCGCTCCCCTCCTTCGTCCTGGCGGGGGTGTACTTTCTGGCGTGGCGACGCGTCAGTCGGGGAGATCTCCCGAAGGCGGCTTCGCCCGTTCCCGCGGCCGCGACCTAGCCCGCCGGCCATTGGCTCGCTCATCGGATCCGCTGGTGCGTGAGCCCTTCTTCCCGGAGCGCCCGTCGAAGGACCTTCCCGACGAGGCTCTTCGGCAGCTCCGTCCGGAACTCCACGGCCTTGGGCACCTTGAACGCGGCCAGCCGTTCCCGGCAGAATGCGAGGATCTCCTCGGCATTCGCGGCAGCACCGGGCTTCAGGACGAGAAACGCCTTCACGGTCTCGCCCCGGTGGACGTCCGGCAGCCCGACGACCGCCGCCTCCTGTACGGCGGGATGCGTGAACAGCACCTCCTCGACCTCGCGCGGATACACGTTGTAGCCCGAGGCGATGATCATGTCCTTCTTCCGCTCCACGATGTGGAAGTACCCGTCCTCGTCCACCTTCGCGATGTCGCCCGTGTACAGCCATCCCGCCAGCAGGACCGCCTCCGTCTCGTCCTTCTTCCCCCAATAGCCCTTCATGACCTGCGGCCCGGAGACGATCAGTTCCCCGGCCTCCCCGACGGGCAGCTCCCGGGTCCCCGTCTCCTGATCCACGACCTTCGCATCCGTGTCCGGCATCGGAATGCCGATGCACTCCTTCACGAGGCCTTCCTCCGTGAGCGGGTTCGCGTGGGTGATCGGGGAGGCCTCGGTCAATCCGTACCCTTCCACGAGCCTCCCTCCCGTGAGCTGCTCGAACCTCCTGCGAATCTCCCTCGGGAGCGGCGCGGCGCCGGAGAGACACGCCCGGATCCCATGCAGCTTCGCCTTTCGGAGCTTCGGATGATTCAGGATCGCGACGTACATCGTCGGCACGCCGGGGAAAATCGAGGGACGAGTCTTCGTGATGAGTTTCAGGATGTGGCCGGTTTCCCGAGGGTTCGGGTGAAGGACGATCGTCGCCGCGAGCTTCACGGACGCCAGGAGGCCGACCGTCAGCCCGAACACGTGGAACATCGGGATCGCCGCCAGCGTCCGATCCCCCGGCATCGCGGACGGGATCCACGCGGCCCCCTGGTGCGTGTTCGCCACGAGGTTCATGTGCGTGAGCATGGCCCCCTTGGGAGTCCCGGTCGTCCCGCCCGTGTACTGCAGCACGGCGACATCGGCGTCCACGTCAACCGCGGGCTCCTCCCCGGGTTGCGGCGCCGCCTCCAGGAGTTCCGCGAACCGGTGGACCCATGGCTCCTCCGGGATGACGAGCGGCCAGTGTCCGGCCTTCTTCAGATCCTTCTTCTTTTTGATCGGATAGAGCCACCCGAGCAGCCGGGGGAGGTATTCCTTGACGTCGGACACGACGACGTGCTGGATCATCGTGTTTGGCTTCGCCTTCAGCACGTTCGGGAGGAACAGGTCGAGAGTGACGACGACGGTGGCGCCCGAGTCCCGGTACAGCTCCTCGAGTTCCCGCGGCGTGTACAGGGGATTCGTCGGCACGACCACGGCGCCTGCGCGGAGCGCCCCGAAGAACGCGATCATGTACATCGGGCTGTTCGGGAGGACGATCCCGATGCGGTCACCCTTCCGGACTCCCATTCGGCGCAGCCCGGCGGCGAAGCGGTCCGCTTGGTCGTCGATCTCGGCGTAGGTGAGCTTCTTGCCGTAGAACACCGTCGCGGGGATCGTGCCGTGGCCCTTGGCGGTGTCCCGGAGGAGCTGGTGGAGGGGAATCCTCGGGTAGTCCATCGACTTCGGAACGCCCAATGGCCAGTGTTTGTACCAAGGACGTTCCACGCCGGACCCCGGCGCCGGATGGGTGCTTCCCTAGATAAGCGGATTGGCGGACGCATCGTTATATCCCGACGAGCCTTCCGCGGAACGATGCCCGACGCCGGGGCGGTCGACGTGGTGCGCGAGGGCCGCGTGGCGGTCGTCACGCTCAACCGTCCCCCCGTGAACGCGCTCTCGATGGCGATGATCGGTCGCCTCGAGCAGGCGATGCGAGGGCTCGGGAAGGACGTGGGGGTGCGTGCGGTCGTCCTCACGGGCGCCGGGACGCGGGCCTTCTGCGCCGGCGGGGACATTGAGGAGTTCGCCGCCATGGACGACGCACAGCTTCTCGCCGCCGTCCGCACCGGACAGCGGCTCGTCTGGGACCTCGAGCACCTCGATAAGCCCCTCGTCGCGGCGGTGAACGGAGCGTGCCTCGGGGCGGGGAACGGCCTCTCGATGGCGTGCGATCTGCGGCTCGCGAGCGCGGAGTCGACGTTCGGCCACCCGGAGGTGTCCCTCGGCCTGAGCCTCGCCTTTGCGGGTTCCGTTCGCCTCACGCGGCTCGTGGGGCTCGGGAAGGCGAAGGAGTTGATTCTCACCGCCAAGCGGATCTCCGCCGCGGAGGCGCTGGAGATCGGGCTCGTGAACGAGGTCGTCCCTACCAAGGACCTCCGGACTCGGAGCCTCATGCTGGCGAACGAGATCGCCCGGATGTCCCCGGTGGCGGTGCGCGCCGCCAAGCTCGCCCTCACGGAGGGGCTGGAGAAGCACTACACGAACTCATTGGTCGCGGAGGCGCGGTATCTCGCGCAGGTCATCGACGCGGGCGAGCTGCGAGAGGGACTGCGGGCGTACACGGAGAAGCGGGAGCCCCGGTGGCGGGCCTAACGCCGCGGTCTGCCCGCAGGGAACCGGCGGCGGAAGCCCTGCGTGATTTCATCTCGCGTCCCGTACCGCCGGACCTCGATGTCGACGTCCGCGTCCGTCTCCACGAACGTGCCGTCCTTCACGCGCTCCCCTTTGAGCACCTTCCGCATCTGCTCGGCGTTCTCGAACGCGAGATTCGCCTGGAAGACGCCGAAGTCCACGGCCACGTGCGTGTCGTCGACCTCCGTCGCACGGCCGATCAGGCGAGTTCCGTCCATGAGGACGTTCCCCTGCATCTCCACCCGGTTCGCCCACACCTTCCGCAGGTAGCCGGAGCAGACGATGTCGCCCTCGACCCAGTCCCCGGGCCGGACCTTCAGATAGAAGCCCTTCGGGTCGAACGCATGGATGTCTAAGAACGTGTCCGCCTCCTTCGCGCTGTAGTCCCATCCCTTCTTCGGGTTTCGGGCGACGCGGATTCGGACGTCGCCCTCCTCCTCGCAGTCGCACATCACCGCCTGGAGGACCTTCCCGCGGATCGGGAACGAGGCCTCGAAGGAGAGGCTCGACACCCACGGTTTCTCCGCCACGATCGGAGGATTCCGTCGTAGAGCATAAACCCGTTCTCGATGGCGGGCTCGTCGTCCGTGCGCCGCGGGAACACGACACCGTTTTATAGCGCCCTGGGTGATGGCCGCTGCGCAGGATTCCATGGGGGATGAGGCCGGCGGGGGTCAGCTCGTCCACAACTACATCGTGGAGCAGGGCTTCGCACGGCGCCTTCCGAAACGGATCACGTTCTGGGACGAGACGATGCGGGACGGCGAGCAGACCCCCGGGGTGTACTTCTCCCCGGAGGAGAAGCTCCAGATCGCGACCGCTCTGTCGGAGATCGGCGTCGACATCATGGACGTCGGCATCCCCGTCGTGAGCAAGGAGGAGGCGCGGGGCGTCCGCCTCATCGCGAACGCCGGTCTGAACGCTTCGATCATGTCCGCGGCCCGGGCGGTGCGGGGCGACGTGGAGGCATGCATCGATTGCGACGTGGACGAGATCTCGATCTTCATCGCTTGCTCAGATTTGCACCTGAAGTACAAGCTGAACATGACTCGGGAGCAGGTCCTCGAGGCCGCCGTACGCGAGGTCGAGTATGCGAGGGGCCACGGCCTCAAGGTCACGTTCGTGACGGAGGACACCTTCCGCGCGGACCTCGATTACGTGACGAAACTGTACAACGCGTGCATCGACGCGGGCGCGGAGCGCGTCGTCCTTTCGGACACGATTGGAATCATGACGCCGTCCGCGATCCAGTGGTACCTGGGCGAGGTCAAGAGCCGGTTCAAGCCCGCGCAGTTGTCGGTCCACTTGCACAACGACTTCGGCCTCGCGACCTCGAACAACCTCGCCGCCCTCGAGGTTGGCGTAGAGGTCCCGCACACGTGCGTGAACGGGATCGGGGAGCGCGCCGGCAACGCGCCCTTCGAGGAACTCGTGATGGCGCTGGAGGCGGTGTACGGGTACAAGACCGGTATCGATGTCTCCCGACTGTACGAGGTCTCCCGCCTCGTGGAGAAGCTCAGCGGCATCCCGATCCCCGTGAACAAGGCGGTCGTGGGCTACAACGCGTTCTCCCACGAGTCCGGCATCCACGCGGACGGCGTGATCAAGCACACGGGGACCTACGAGCCGATGCAGCCGGAACGGATCGGGCGGGAGCGGCGGTTCATCTTCGGGAAGCACACGGGGAGCATGGCGGTCCTCGACAAGCTGAAGAGGCACGGCCTCGAGCCGACGAAGGAGCAACTCCAGGAGATCGTCAACGGCATCAAGTCGGCGGCGGAGTCCCGGCGGAAGGAGGAGCAGATCGCGTTCATCGAGATGTACCGGGAGCGAGAGGAGAAGCGCCGGGGGGTCACCGACCCGGAGTTCTGGGAGATCGTGCGCTCGGCCGGCCTCACGCCGCCGTAGGGCGACCGAGCGGAATGTCACTCGGACGTCGATTCGATGGAGCTCAGGTGGGAGTCCAGACTTCCCGGCATGAGCCACACGCAGACCGCGCAACCCTTTAAGAAACGACGGCCTTAGGGAACCGAGGTCGCGATGGCCCCCATGACGATGGCGGAGAGGATCCTCGCCCGGGCGTGCGGACGGGAGGAGGTCTCCCCCGGCGACATCGTCGAGGCGAGGGCGGACCTCCTGTACATGCATGAGATGCTCGCGTTGGCCCTGGGGCCGTTCAACGAGATCGGGATCACGAAGGTCTGGGACCCCACGAAGATCGTCGTCACCCTCGACCACTGGGTCCCGCCGCCGAACGAGCAGATCGCGAAGATGCACCAGCAGATCCGCGACTTCTGCAGGAAGCAGGGCATCGCCCGATTCCACGACGTGGGGGACCACGGGATCGTGCACCAGCTCATCGCGGAACGCGGGTATGCGCAGCCCGGCCGGCTCATCATCGGGAGCGACAGTCACACGAACATGGTCGGTGCGTGCGGGGCGTTCGCGGTTGGCGTGGGCGCGACGGACACCGCCGCGGTCATGGCGAAGGGGTCCCTGTGGCTCCGCGTTCCGGAGACGATGAAGGTGTACATCGACGGGAGGCTCGGCACGCACGTGTACGCGAAGGACGCGATCCTGAAGATCATCGCGACGACGGGCGACGACGGCGCGCGGTACCAGAGCGTGGAGTTCACGGGCCCGACGGTGGCGGCGCTCCCGATGCACGAACGACTCGTCCTTTGCAACATGACGACGGAGATGGGGGCGAAGGCCGGCATGGTCGAGGCCGACGCGACGACGAAGGAGTACCTTGCGCACGCGAGGGAGCCCTTCGAGCCCTTCGCCGCGGACGTCGGCGCCGCCTACGGGAGCACGCACGAGTTCGACGTCGACGGGATGAGCCCGCAGGTCGCGTGTCCCTCGAACCCCGCGAACGTGAAGGCCGTCGAGGACGTGGCGGGCACGAAAGTCGATGTCGCGTTCCTCGGCTCCTGCACGAACGCGCGGATCGAAGACCTGCGGATCGCCGCGGACTTCCTGCGGGGCGAACGCGTCGCACCGGGCGTCCGTCTGCAGATCACGCCGGCGAGCCAGCGGATCTACCTCCAAGCGGTGCAGGAGGGGTTGGCGGAGGTGTTCATGGAGGCTGGCGGCACATTCACGTCGAGCACGTGCGGACCCTGCTTCGGCGGCCATCTCGGCGTTCTGGCGGGGAACGAGGTGTGCATCTCGAGCACGAATCGGAACTATCCGGGGCGGATGGGGAGCCCGCAGGCGCAGGTGTACCTCGCGTCTCCGGCGACGTTGGCGGCGACGGCGATCTACGGCGTGATCACGGACCCGAGGCGGGTCTAGGCGCCCGCGACGGCGAGGAATGCATCCTCCCGTCGAAGGGTTCCCGTGGTCGGATCCACCGCCAATCCCAGTCGTTCCAAGGCGGTAACCCCGAGGACCTGCCCGTCGCCGGGCTTCGCGAAGACCAGGCCGACGACTCCCTGCAGACTGTCGCACTCGATCAGCGCGTCCGTCACCGGGCGTTTCAGCGGGGTTTCCCGGGCAGCGATGGGTCGGAACGGCCGAATCTCTCGGGGACGCAAGCCCAGCGTCTCAAGGACATTCTCCTGAATCCATGTCAGGGTGGATCCCGTGTCGACGAGCAGACGAACCGTTGAGCGGCGAGTCCCATCCGCGGAAAAGATCGTGACGTCCGCATACACCATGCCCATGCACCTGCGCAAGCTGTCGCCCATGGGAAGGCGTTGGTCCGTACATGTACGTTGTCCCTCGGCAGGCTTATGGTCCATCCGCGCCTTGGCGGCATCGTGCAGGCGCACTTCCGCGGCCGCGCGTGGGTGTTCGGCGAGGATATCTCGACGGACCATATCATCGCGGGGAAGTACCTCGGGACCACGGACCCGATGGTCTTTGCGGAGCACTGCCTCGAGGTCGTGGATCCCGCGTTTGCGAAACAGGCGAAGCCCGGGGACCTCGTCGTCGCGGGCCCGAACTTCGGCTGCGGATCGAGCCGAGAACAGGCGCCGCTCGCGCTCAAGCACTTGGGTATCGCCGCGATCCTCGCGCCGTCGTTCGCACGGATTTTCTTCCGCAACGCGATCAACATCGCCCTGCCCGTTCTCGAGTGTCCGGGCATCCACGAGAAGGTGAAGTCCGGAGACGCGATCGAGGTGAACATGGAACGCGGGGAGGTCCGCACAGCCTCCGGCGAGATTGCGAAGTTCAGAGCATTGCCGCCGAACGTACTCGGAATCTTGGAGGCTGGAGGGCTCGTGCCGAAGCTGAGGAAAGAGCTGGGGACCGGGGCTGATCACGAAACGGTCGTCCCTGACTAGCCTCGCTTCGCCTTCCGCGCCGTGAACCCAGCAGCGCGGAATGCTTCGGTCATCAACGCGGGCGGGCCGTTCACCGAAAGATTCACGTCGGCTCCATCCGCAACGCCACGGACCTCGGTCCAGCGCATCCCGATAGGTCGCACGGATCTCACGCTGAGAATGGTCTTGGACTGGGGACGGAGCGACAAGTAAGAGGCCGTCCACATGTTGATTCGCCCAGACAAGGCCACGACGATGACCATGGCTCCGACCATGAGACCAATAATGAGGAGGGCCGGGTCGATGCGAACGAGTCGTGACACCAGGAAACCGCCCGCGAGCGCAAGGAAGACGGTGCCAAGGGGAATTGATACTCCGACGATCCCGGCGAATCTCTGCGCGTCCTGACGAAGCGTGACCAAGTACGCGCGGCCGATCGATACGTGCAGGACGAGAAGCTCCCCCCGGGCAAACGGGCGCCCTTTCAGCGCGGTGAAGGTGTACGTTCGATCCACTGGCTGTGGATTCGCGCTCGTATACTAGTGGCTTTCCGAGGTACGACTCAGGCGGGAAGTCTTATGCCCTCCATTCGGATGGCGGCGCTACTCATGGCCTACAAGATCGTCCTCCTGGCGGGCGACGGCACGGGCCCCGAGGTCATGCGGGAGGGCTTGAAGGTCCTCCAGGCGGCGCAGGACGCGCACGGCCTCTCCTTCGACTTTGTCCCGTATCCCTGCGGCGGCCAGTACTACCTCGAGTCGGGCGAGGAGTGGCCCGCGGAGGCGTTCCCGTCGTGCAAGACTGCGGACGCGATCCTCTTGGGAGCGGTCGGCCACCCCGATGCGCGTCTCCCGAATGGCGACCTTGCGGGCGCTGGCGTCGTCTTCGGCCTCCGGTTCGGCCTGGACCTGTACGCGAACGTGCGGCCCGTGAAGCTCTACCCAGGCGTTCGCCACAAGATCCACGACGGGTTCCAACAGGTGTGGCGGCCGGGCCTCGTGGACTTCGTGATCGTCCGCGAGAACACGGAGGGTCTGTACACGCCCGCCCGGGGCACGCTCTCCCGCGGCGGCACCGACGAGGTCGCCGTCGACTCCCGCGTGATCACAAGGAAGGGCTCGGAACGGGTCGCCCGCTTCGCCTTCGATCTCGCGATGCGCCGGGATGGCGCTCCGAAGGACGGCAAGCACCGGGTGACGTGCGTGGACAAGTCCAACGTGACCGCCGGAGACCGGCTGTTCCGGGCCGTGTACGACGAGGTCGCCGCCAACTACCCCGACGTCGCGCGGGACTACGCGTACATCGACGCGTTCACCCAGTGGATCGTCCGCTCGCCGGAGCAGTACGACGTCGCGGTCGCGCCGAACGAGTTCGGGGACATCGCAACGGACTTGGCGGCGGTCCTCCAGGGCGGAATGGGCGTCGCCGCGGGCGCGAACGTCGGGGAGCACCATGGGATGTTCGAACCCATTCACGGGTCCGCGCCGAAGCACGCGGGACAGGACAAGGTGAACCCGATCGCGATGATCCTGGCGGTTCAGATGATGCTCCATTGGCTCGGGACGAGGAAGGAGGACCGGAACCTCCTCGCCGCAGCCAACGGCGTGGAGGCGGCGGTGGCGGAGGTGCTCAAGGAGGGGGAGACGCTCACGTACGACCTCGGCGGCACCGCGAAGTGCAGCGAGGTCGGCACGGCCGTTGCGGAACGCGTCCTCGTCGGAGTCCCGAGTCGCGAAGTGAGACACGACGTTGCGTAGACGATGATGGTCGGGAATCCCACGGACCCCTCAAGCTCCTTGAGGCTACGTTCGTCCGAAGGAAGTGCGTGGTGCCTTCGGCACGGTCACAGCCACTTCGCCATCTGGACGTCGTCTACGTATTGGCCGCGGATCTTGAACTGCCGGCGCCGCGCTCCCTCCACCGAGAAACCCATCTTCTCGTACAGCGCGATCGCCGGTTCGTTCGTCGAGAACACCTCCAGGGTCGCCTTCTCGACACCCCGTTCCTTCATCCACGCGAGGGCGCGCTCGATCAGCACACGACCGATGCCCATACCGCGATGCGACTTCACGATCGCGATTCCTAGGTTTGCGACGTGACGCGCCTTCGCGAACGAGGACATCCGGGCGTCGACCTGCCCGACGATGCGGCCGTCCGCCTCCGCGACGTACAGGACGGAGTTCTTCCCGTCGAACCCGCGGATCCACTCCCGCTCGCGGATCGGATCCCACGCGACGGAATCCGTAAGGATCCACACCTCCTCGGCGCCGATTTCATTGATGTTCCGCAGGAGCTGCTCCGCGTCCGCCTCCGAGGCGCTGCGGATCACCACGGTTCGCCCGTCCTTCAAGGTGTGGACCGTACGATCGGAGGGCGGCGATGCGGATCCACGGCCGAACCTCCTCATGCGCGTCACAACGGGAATTCGCCCATCTCCTCGGGCCGGCGGCGGAACCCCCCCTTCTGAAACTCTTCAAGTTGCTCACGGAGGTGCCACGGCATCTCCGCATACACGTCCGTGAAGACGGTCTCCACGGGGGGCGGAGGCACCTTCTCCGCGTACCGGACCGCCTCCGTGATCGCATCGTCGATCTCCTTGTGAAGCGCCTCGTCCCAGCCCTTCTCGTACAGCTGCTGGTGCTCCAGATACCTCCGGAATCGCTCGATCGGGTCGCGCTGTCGCCACGCTTCGACTTCCTCGCTCGACCGGTACCGCGTCGGGTCGTCCGACGAGGAGTGGGGGCCCATGCGGTACGTCACGGCCTCGACCATCGTCGGGCCCCCTCCGGAGCGGGCCCGTTCGACCGCCCGCCTCGTGGCGGCGTACACCGCCAAGACATCGTTCCCGTCCACGCGCACGCCCTCGAATCCGTAGGCTGCCGCCTTCATCGCCAGGGTCTCGGACGCCGTCTGGTCGACCACGGGAACGGAGATCGCCCACTGGTTGTTCTTGCAGAGGAAGACGCACGGGACGCGGAACACGCCGGCGAAGTTCATCCCGGCGTGGAAGTCACCCTGGCTCGTCGCGCCGTCGCCGAAGTAGACGATCGACACCGCGGCATCCCCGCGGATCTTCATCGCCCACGCGGCCCCGACGGCCTGCGGGATCTGCGTGCCGACGGGACTCGAGATGCTGACCACGTTGATGTCCCTCACGGCGTAGTGGTTCGGCATCTGGCGGCCCTTCATGAGGTCCTCCGCGTTCCCGTACATCTGGCACACGTACTTCCCGAGCGGGAACCCCCGCCACAGCGCGACGCCCGGCTCGCGGTACGCGGGGAAGATCCAGTCCTCCGGCCTTAGCGCGGCGACGCTGCCGATTTGGAGCGCCTCCTCACCCGAGGACGGCACGTAGAATCCGATGCGCCCCTGCCGCTGGAGGCTGAGCATCCGCGTGTCGATCGTGCGGACGAGGACGAGCCCCCGGTACAGCTTCTTGAGTTCGTCCGCAGGGAGTTCCGGTTCAAGGTTCTCCCGCGGCGTCCCGTCCTCCCGGACGACCTGCAGAAGGTCTTCAACCACCGTGCCGCCCCCCTTTCCCCCGCAGCCGGGACTCGAGGAAGAACTCACCCGCACGGTATGAGGAACGCACGAGGGGTCCCGCGGCGACGTACAGGAAGCCCATCTCCTCCGCTTGGCGGCGGTACCATTCGAAGGACTCCGGGGCGATGTACTCGTTCACCGCCAGATGCCATGCGCTCGGCCGCAGGTACTGCCCGAGGGTCACGATGTCCACTCCGAGGGCGCGCAGATCGTGCATCGTCTCGAGGACCTCCTCCCGCGTCTCCCCGAGCCCGAGCATGATCGAGGACTTCGTGACCACGTCGGGACGGAGTTCCTTCGCCGTCCGAAGGACGAAGAGGCTCTGCTCGTAGTTCGCCCTGGGGTCCCGCACTGTCGCCTGGAGGCGGCGGACCGTCTCCACGTTGTGGTCGAACACGTCCTGCCCGCCGCCGAGGGCGGTCCGGATCGCTTCCGGGTCTCCCTGGAAATCGGGGACGAGGGTCTCCACGAGGATTGTCGGGTCGGTCGCCTTGATCGCCCGGACGGTCTGGGCGAAGTGCGCCGCTCCGCCGTCCGGCAAATCGTCCCGGTCCACGGACGTAAGGACGACGTATGTAAGGCCAAGGTCCGCGACGGCCTGCGCCACCTTGGCGGGTTCGAAGGGATCCACGATTCCCCGCGGGTTCCCCGACGTGACGGCGCAGAAGCGACAGCCGCGCGTGCACGTGTCCCCAAGGAGCATGATCGTGGCGGTGCCGCCGCCCCAGCATTCGGCCACGTTCGGGCAGTGCGCCTCCTCGCACACGGTGTGGAGCCCGAGGTCGCCGAGCAGAGCCTTCAGGTGCGAGAAGCCCTCGCCGCCGGGAGGCCGCACCTTCAGCCACTCAGGCTTTCGCTCCGCCGCCAGCATGGATTGACGATGCATGCGGGTCGACCTAAAAAAGGTGATGCGGTAGAAATCGAGTCAACCGGAACGCCGATTAGTCCGGTGGCGGTGGTGGCAGGTCAGGGGGCGGCGGAGTCCCCCGAATGGCGACTTTGCGTGCCTTCCGGTGGCTATCCCAGATGATGTATGCGATTGCCACGGCACCGCCAATCGGGATGAGGGCGATTCCGCACACGACGACCGAATCCCACCGGTCCTCGTACGTCACGCGGAGCGTGTAAAAGTCACCGGGCCGACCGGATTCGCACCGGTCGTGGACTTGCGAGCGTTGTCGATGACCACGACCATGCCAGACTCCGACACTGTGCGGCTGAAATCGCTTGCCCGCTCCTTGGACCTCTCCGCGATGAAAGCTCAAGCTCCGCTGAAGAGATTCGTGTACCCGGAGTAGAATTCATCCCGGATGACGTAGAAGTCGACCGTTCCCGTCGCTTCGATGTGGAATGACGCCTGCTTCCCCTCGGGAACCGAGACGTGGAAGCCCCGGTGGCTTCCCGAGGCGAGGGTCTCGGTTTTCACCAGGTCAGTCGTGACGGCGTCATCTGCGAGGGCGCCGGGGACGCTGGCAAAGCCCGCGAGGAGAGCCGCGCCTACGAGCGCCATCATCCGAGACGGGCAGATTACGGTCCGATTCACGGGCGTAAGGCATTTCCAGCCGTTCGATAAGGCTTCCCCTGGAGAGGGCGGCCCATCATCCGTGCGCGAACTCCACGCCGTGTCCGCCGCGAGGGTAGTTCCAGCGGATCGCTCCGCTCCCGAGCTTGTGACACACGA
>Ga0209342_10000299_pt1 | contig 55541 bp, 52 predicted proteins | sample RifCSP16_2_FD_184023 | JGI IMG/M metagenome (GOLD analysis project Ga0209342, IMG submission 184023) | Soil microbial communities from Rifle, Colorado - Rifle CSP2_sed 16_2 (SPAdes) (version 2) | ecosystem: Environmental > Terrestrial > Deep subsurface > Rock core/Sediment | place: Rifle... | reverse complement strand
CTCCGACCGTACTCATCCACTCGGCGATGCCCGCCGGATGGAGCACGGCCTCCATCGCCGGTCGCAGGGCGAAGCCGCGCCCCGCTCGAACTCCGCCTAGCGCGCGGGCCAGGCTGAGGGCCATGAAGCCCGTCAGCCCCGCCAGGAGAGCGCCCACAAGGGCGCGCGCGGCGAGGCGAGATCGTGAGAGCGGCGGGCCCCAGACCGGGGCGTCGACCGCGAACTCCGGCTCGCGCACCGACCACGGGACGAAGCGCGCCAGCATGACCATGCCGGGGACGCCGAAGGCGACGGTCAGGACGAAGAAGTCCCGCCAGCCGATGGCGTCCGCGAGCACGCCCGCAACCGGTCCCGCCAGGACGCGCGGCAGGGTGAAAAGGCTCGACAGGAGGGCGTACTGCGTCGCCGAGAAGCGCTTCTGGGTGAGGCGGAGGAGGAGCACGCCGAAGGCCCCGGAGCCGAGGCCGCTCGCGCCCAGCTCGAAGGCCTGCGCGGCGTACATCAGCGGTCGGTGAACACCGACCTGGGCGACGACGGCGTAGCCGAGGTTCGAGAGCATCTGCAGGCCGCCGAAGATCCACAGCGCGCGACCGAGCCCGAGGACGGGCGTCAGCAAGCCTCCGGCCAAGGTGCCGCCGATGGCCGCCGCCTGCCCGATGGTCGCGGTGGCGACGCCCACGTCGAAGTCACCGAAACCGACCTGGACGAGGAAAGGGCGGGTGAGGGCCTGCGTGAGGTTGTCGCTCAGCTTGTAGAGCACCACGAAGGCGAGGATCTCGAGGGCGCGGTCCTGCGCGAGCAGCGACACGAAGGGTCCCCACACCGCCTCCTTCAGCGTGCGTGGCGGCGGCGGGAGCGATTCGGGCTCGGGCGCGAAGATGGTCACGATCATGAACGGCAGGTACAGGAGCGCGAGGAGGAGGTTGACGAGCGCCCAGGAGGTCTCCGCGGCGAGCGTGATCGAGACCCCGCCCGAGACCAGCATCGCGGCGCGGTAGAAGGCGGTCCGCGCGCCGCTCGCGATGCCGTGCTCCTCTCGGCGCAGGACCTCGACCGCGTAGGCGTCCATCGCGATGTCCTGGGTGGCAGAGGCGAAGGCGATCGCCAGCGCGAGCCCCCCGATGACCCAAACCGCCTCTGGGTGATCCGACACCCCGGCGAGCCACAGCTCGAGGGCAAGGAGGGCCACTTGGCTCACGAGGATCCAGCCCCGCTTGCGCCCGAGGAAGGGCAGCGGGTAACGGTCCATCGAGGGGGACCAGAGCAGCTTGAAGCTCCAGGGGGCCTGGACAAGGGTGATGAGACCGATGGTCTTGATGTCCACCCCCGCGCGAGCCAACCAGGCGGGGATGGCGATCCAGACGAGGCCGAGCGGGAGCCCAGAGGCGAAGGAGAGCAGGACCACGGAGAGCAGCCGCCAGCTCCCCACGATCGAGCGGGGCGATCCGACCGGTCGTGTCCGTCCCTCGCCCGCCCTCATACCTCCCCGCCGATGCGCGGGGGCGCGGCAGGATAGCATCTCGTCCCGAAGTCACGGCCACGACGCGTATACTCGATTCACGCCCTGATGGCACGACTCCCCCACGCGGGTCGGATCTTCGTCGCGCTGCTGGCCTGTGTGGGGCCGGCGGACGCGGCCCGCGCCGGCGAGCCCGTCACCGCCTGGGGCGGTCGTCTCCGACTGGCGGGCGAGGTGAGCGGCACCCTCGCCCCCGAAGACGACGGCTACTTCAACTACTCCGACTACGAGTATTCGCAGCTGCGCTTGCTGCGCCTACGCCTCGCCGCGGAGCTGCGCCCCGCGGAGCCGGCGGCGATCCTGGTCGAGCTGAGGAGCGACAACCTCGATGCGCCGCGGCTCTACGCCCTCTTCCTCCGGCTGCGGCCCTGGTCCTCGAAGCCGATCGACCTCCAGGTGGGGCTCATCCCGACCGCGTTCGGGGCCATGCCCCGGCGCCAGTATCCGGCCGACAACCCGCTCCCCGGCCTGCCCCTCGCGTACCAGTACCTGACGGCGCTGCGGTCCGACTCCGCACCCCGCAACGCCACCGAGCTCGTGCGCGCGCGCGCGCGGGGCTGGCAGGTGGCCTACAGCCTCGGCTCGTCGGTGCCCGGCCCCGGGCTCCCGCTCGTCCAGTCCGAGCGCTGGGACACGGGCGCCCAGCTCCGGCTCGGCGACGAGCCCCTGTCGCTCGCGCTCGCCCTCACGCGGGGCACGCTGTGCCAACCGCTCACGCACGACGACAACACGGGCTGGCAGCTCTCGGGGCGTCTCGGTTGGCGGGTCTCGAGCGCCTGGAGGATCGGCCTCTCGGGGGCGAGAGGCGAGTACCTCGCGAACTCGCTGCGCGAGGCGCTGCCCCCCGGCACGGCTGGGCCCGGCGAGCAGACCGCCGTCGGTGTCGACACGGAGCTCGCCCGCGGCCGCTGGATCGGGCGGGGCGAGCTGGTCTGGAGCCGGTGGGACGTGCCGGTCGTGGATCCTCCGTTCATCCGCTCGCCCCTCGAGGCGATCGGTGGCTTCCTCGAGGTCCGCTTCAAGGCGTCCCCCGGCATCTTCCTCGCCGCGCGGGGCGAGGGGCTCCACTTCGGCGGCGTGCTCGGCGCCGCGACCCCGGAGTGGGACGCCCCGGTGTGGAGGTTCGTGGCGGGGGCGGGCTGGACACCACGTCCCGATCTGCTCGTGAAGCTGGCCGTGCAGTACAACAAGCGTGACGGCGGATACGTGCGCGACAGCACGCTCCCTGCCGTGCAGGTGGTGTGGTGGTTCTGAGGAATCTGCGGATCGCCGCCGCGTGCGCGCTCGCGTGCACCGCCGTCCCCGCCGGGGCACGCTCGCTCCCCGCCTCCGTCCGCACGACGGGGACCATTGAGGGGCGAGTCGTCCTCCTCCGCGAGCCCGCGCCCGTCGAGCCGCGCCCCGACCCTGCTGCCCTGGGCGTCGGCGGTCCTCGCGACCAGGCCGATCGCCGGCGCAGTGTCGTCTTCCTCGAGACCGCGCCCCAGGGGGCCTTCGAGGCGGCGTCCCCCCCGCGCGCGGTGCTCGACCAGAGGAGGGAGACCTTCGTCCCCTACGTCCTCGCGGTGCGCGCGGGGACGACGGTCGACTTCCCTAACCGCGACCGCACCTACCACAATGTCTTCTCGCTTTCGAAGACCAAGCGCTTCGACCTGGGGCGCTACCCGCGGGGCGAGTCACGCTCCGTCCGCTTCGATCGGCCGGGCGTCGTTCGCGTGTTCTGCGAGATCCACTCCCACATGAGCGCTTTCGTCATCGTGTTCGCCCACCGCTTCTTCACCATCACCGATGCCGACGGGCGTTACCGGATCGAAGGCATCCCCCCCGGCTCCTACTCCCTCGCCGTCTGGCACCAGGGCGAGGTCCGCCAGAGAAGGACGGTCGACGTGCCCGAGACCGGTGGCGCGGTCGAGCTGGACTTCGAGCTCTAGAGAGTGACCCGCCTCCTCGCCTCGCTCCGCAGCCGCGTGTTCGTGGGAAGCGTCGCCCTTGCGGTGCTGCCGATCCTGGGCGCGCTGCACGTCGTGAGCCGGCGCGCCGCCGGACGGGCGGAGGAGGAGCTGAGCCGAGGGCTGAGCGAAGCGGTCGCCCTCGCTCACCGGCACCACCAGACACGCCTCGAGACCCTTCGCGAGCGAGCGCGCCTCGTGGCGGACCTCCCGAAGTTGAAGGCCGCCGTCGCCACCGCCGACCCCCCGACGGTGGAGCCGCTCGCTCGGGACTACCGCGAGCGCATCAAGGCGGATCTGTTCGTGGTGACCGACCGCACGGGCCGAGTCCTGGTGGCCCTCGGTGCGAAGGGCTCGGGCCTCGTCGGCTCCGGCGCCGTCGCCTCCGCCCTCGCCGGTCGGGAAGAGCAGTCGCTCTACCGCGAGGGAGACCGTCTCCTGCAGATGGTCACCGTCCCGGTCCTGATCGACGCCACCCCCCCGGAGGTGCTCGGAACCCTGAGCCTCGGCTTCGCCCTGGACGATGCCCTCGCCCTGCAGTTCCGCGCTCTCACCGGGAGCGAGATCGCCTTCGCCGACGAGGGACGGATCCACGCGTCGACACTCACCCGCACCTACGAGCCCTCGCTGCTCGCCCTCGACGCGGGCGCCCTTCCGTCCTCGATCGTGCTCGGAGGGACGGACTATCTCGCCCTCGCCCGTCCTCTCGCCTCCGGCGGGCCGACCGCGGTGGTCCTCCGCTCCCGCGAGGAGAGCCTTCGCTTCCTCCGCACAGTCCAGACCGCCCTCACCGGCGCGGCGGCGGTGGCGGTGGTGGTCGCGGTCCTGCTCAGCTATGCCGTGGCGCGCACGGTGACCCGCCCTCTCGCCGCCGTCACCGACGCGATGAAGGAGCTCGCCACGACCGGCGACCTCACGCGCAAGATCCCGCCCGGTGGTCCCGGGGACGACGAGGACGCGCGGCTGCTCGCCCACACCTTCAACACCCTGACCGAGGCGATTGCCCGCTTCCAGCGCGAGGCGGCGCTGCGCGAGCGCCTCTCCGCCCTCGGACGCTTCTCGACGGTGATCGCGCACGAGGTCCGCAACCCGCTCATGATCATCCGGGCCTCCCTCCGCACGCTGAGGCGTCCGGGCGCAGGAGCGGACGAGATCTCGGAGGCAGCCTCGGACATCGACCACGAGGTCTCACGGCTGGACCGCATCGTGGGGGACGTGCTCGACTTCGCGCGGCCCCCACGCCTCGTACTCGCTGGCGTGGATCTTGCCGGCCTCTGCCGCGAGGCCGCCCTGGCCGTGGCGGGCGGCGAGGATCGCCCGGGGGTCGCGGTAGAGGTCGGGGATGGGCTGGAGGGGGTGGTGACCGACGCCGAGCGGCTGCGCACCGTGCTCGTCAACCTGCTCGCCAACGCGTGCGAGGCCCGCGGCGAGGGGCCGGACGCCGGGCGGCCGGGGGTCGAGCTCGTAGCCTTCCGGATGACCCCCGACCGATTCGCGCTCGCCGTGCGCGATCGTGGACCGGGCATCGATCCCGAGACCCTGCCCCACGTGTTCGAGCCGTACTTCACCACCAAGCGGACGGGGTCGGGTCTCGGCCTCGCCATAGCCAAGAACCTGGTCGAGGCCCTCGGCGGTACCATCGGTGCGAGCAGCCGACCCGGAGAGGGCACCGAGATGCGCATCGAGCTGCCCGTCCGCGGTCCGGTGGAGCCCTCTCCATGAGCCTTGGTGCGACGGGATCGGTCCTACTCGCCGACGACGAGGAGCGCATCCTCAAGACGCTCGGCCGAGCTCTCCGGGAGGAAGGGCACGAGGTCGTCGCGACCACGAGCGCACTCGAAGCCCGCCGGCTTCTGGCCGAGCGCCCCTTCGACCTCTTCGTGGTGGACCACCGCATGCCAGAGCGCACCGGGCTCGAGCTCATCCGGGACATCGCGTCGAACGTTCCCGAGCCCGAGCGCCCGCTGGTCGTCCTGATGACGGCCCACGCCACGGTGGAGAACGCGATCGAGGCGATGAAGCTCGGGGCCTTCGACTACCTCCAGAAGCCCTTCGAGGTCGACGAGCTCCTCGTCGTCCTGCGCCGGGCGCTCGAGCACCAGCGCCTGCGGGGCCAGAACCGCTACCTCATCAGCGAGCGCGACGAGGAGTTCGCACACTACGGGATCGTGGGCCGCAGCCGGGCCATGCAGGAGGTCCTGCGGAAGCTCGAGCTCGTCGCCGCGAGCCGGAGCACGATTCTCATCACGGGCGAGACCGGCACCGGAAAAGAGCTCGCCGCGCGCGCCATCCACAACCGAAGCGCCCAGAGGGAGATGCCGCTCATCCGGGTCAACTGCGCCGCTATCCCGGACAGCCTCCTCGAGTCGGAGCTCTTCGGGCACGTGCGCGGGGCCTTCACGGGGGCGACCGCCAACAAGAAGGGCCGCTTCGCCCTCGCCGACGGTGGGACGATATTCCTCGACGAGATCGGCACCCTGAGCACCGCCCTCCAGGCCAAGCTGCTCCGCGTTCTCCAGGAGAGGGAGTTCGAGCCGCTGGGGTCCGAGCGCACGCAGAGGGTGGACGTCCGAGTGATCGCGGCCAGCAATCGGGATCTGCGGGCGATGGTCGGGGACGGTCGCTTCCAGGAGGACCTCTTCTACCGGCTCAGCGTGATCCCGATCGAGCTGCCCCCCCTACGCGAGCGGCGGGAGGACATTCCGCCGCTCGTCGAGCACTTCGTCCGCAAGCACGTCCAGCGCACCGGGCGGCACATCGAGGGCGTCGACCCGGCGGCCCTCGCCGCGCTCGAGGCCTACGACTGGCCGGGGAACGTGCGCGAACTCGAGAACGCGATCGAGCGCGCGGTGGTGCTCTCCCCCGGCCCCCTCATCGATCCTCTCTCGCTGTCGCTGGGCAGCGCTTCGATCGCCGCCCCCGTCGGTCTGCCGTCCAGCCGCCTCCACGAGAACGTGGAGTGGGCGGAGCGGGAGTCGATCCGGCGCGCGCTGCAACAGGCGGCGGGGATCAAGAAGGATGCGGCCGAGATCCTCGGCCTCAGCCAGCGCGCCCTCAGCTACTACCTTGCGAAGTACCGCATCGACTGATCGCTTTCCCGGCGCGTAAGCGCTTACGTCCCCCGAAAGCGCCACGTCGCGGGCGTACGCGGTATCGGCCTGCGAAGCGCTCGACACCGGCCGGCACGAGGCTTGCTCCCGCAGGAGGGAGTGGGGGCAGGAGGGGTGTACGTGGCGTTGCCGCGGGCGATATCGGCGATGGTCGTCGCCGCAATCGCGCTGGCCTTCCCGGGAGACGGCCGCGCTCGGAGCGAGGACGCGGCTGTCCACACCTTCGAGATCACCGCCTCCCGCTTCCAGTACGAGCCCGAGACGCTGGAGGTCATGCAAGCCGAGCTCGTGCGGCTGATCCTCCGCTCGACCGACACCACCCACGGGATCGCGATCCCCGCCTTCGACGTCAAGGTCGTGATCCCCAAGGGGGGTGAATCGGTGACGGTGGAGTTCGTCGCCGACCGCGCGGGCAGCTTCCCCTTCAAGTGCTCCGAGTACTGCGGCTCCGGACACCGCCGCATGAAGGGGCGGCTGATCGTCCGGGAGATGGGGTGGGGGGTCGACAAGAAGGCGGAGCAGTCCCCGCCACCGCGGGTTCCCTCCCCCTACGTGGGGAGGGGAAGGGTGGGGGGTCGATAAGGAGACTCGATGAGACTACAGTCACTCGCGCTCGCGCTGCTGCTGCTGCTGCCCGCATCGGATCCACTCGCGGCGCAGGACGCGCCCGAAGACGACTTGGAGATCGACCCCGCCGAGCCCGACTTCACGGTCATCACCCTCCCGACTAATCTGCGCCTTCCCCGGCACAAGGTGGCCTTCCGTCTGACCCACCGCTTCGCCCGCCCGCTGAGCGAGGGGGACTTCGGCGACCTGCTGGCCGATCTCTTCGGATTCGACTCCGGAGCCCAGATCGGCCTCGGCCTGCGCTTCGCGCCGTTTCGAGGAAACCAGCTCATGGTCTACCGGACCAGCGACCGGACGATACAGTTCGCCGCGCAGCAGGAGCTGCTCGCGCATGCCCGGCACCCCCTGGGCCTGTCCGCCTTCGTCTCGGTGGAGGGCCTGGACAACTTCTCGACCGACCACTCGCCCGCGATCTCCCTCGTCCTGTCGCGCAAGCTCGGAACCCGCGGGGCCCTCTACGCGGTGCCGTCCTGGGTCGGGAACACGAGGATCATCCAGGGCGGGCAGGGCGACGAGGACTCGACGCTCGTCCTCGGGCTGGGCGCCCGCCTGCGGCTGACCGGCCGGATGTCGCTGGTGGGCGAGGTCAACCCCCGTCTCGCCGGCTACAAGGGCGACCGCGGGTCGGGAGACCCGTCTCCCCTCGCCACCTTCGGCGTCGAGTGCGGGGTCGGCGGCCACGTCTTCCAGCTCAACTTCTCGAACGACCTCGGGACGACACCGGCGCAGGTGGCGCGAGGGCAGCAAGGCCGCGAGGACTGGTTCATCGGCTTCAACCTCACGCGAAAGTTCTATTGAGGAGGTCAGTATGGAACATTCACTCGATCGACGCACGTTCACACTGGAGTTCGCTCTCGCCGCCCTGAGCGGGGTGGTGATCACGATCTCCGGCTGCGGAGGCGGGTCCTACGGCTCGCCGAGCGGGCCCAGCGGGGGCTCGAGCGGGGACAAGGTCGGCAGCATCAGCAATAACCACAACCACAGGGCTGTCATCACATCCGCCCAGCTCACCGCCGGCAACGCATTGACAATCGACATCCAGTACCAAGCCACCCACAGCCACACGGTTACCCTGTCCGCGGCCGAGGTGATGGCGATCGCCGCGAACCAGCGCGTGTCCACAAACTCGAGCGTCGGCGACGCCGACGCCCACAACCACACCGTCACCTTCAACTGAGGCCGGCCCCTCTTGAGACGGCGGCTAGCCCTCGCCGCCATCGTCCTCGTGGTGGCGGCGGGGCTCGCGGGGGCGGGCGTCCGCCACTGGCGCCTCCGCAACGTCGGCCCCGAGCAGCGCGGCTGGGCGGTCGCCTCCGCCCGTGGCTGCTTCGACTGCCACGGTCCGGGCGGCGCCACCGGCCTTCCCGACCCCGAGGGACGCACGGGGGGCGTGCCCGGCTTCGGTCACGAGGACGTCGCCGCCCGTGCCCGCAGCGACGACGAGATTCGTGAGTGGATCCTCGACGGCAGCCCGCGACGTCTCCGCAACCACCCGCTCGCGTCCTTCTTCCTCCGTCGGCAGATGGTGAAGATGCCCGCTTACCGTGGGCGGGTCAGCGAGGAGGAGCTGGGCTCACTGCGGGCCTACGTCCGCTGGCTCCGCCGCTCGCCAGCAGCCCGTGCCGGCGCATCTTCAAGTGGAGAGCCTGGCGGGTGATGCCGAGCGCCTCCGCCGTCGCTGCGCGCACGCCGCGGTGGCGGGCAAGGGCGTCGACGACGCAGTCACGCTCGAACGCGAGCAGCGCGCCGCGGAGCCCGGCGACGTCGAGGCGCGGCCGCGCCCGCCCGCCCTCCCGCACCTCCGGCGAGAGGTGCTCCGGGCACGGGCTCTCTCCCTCCGCCACGACCAGGAGGCGCCGCATCTCGCTCTCGAGCTGGCGCACGTTCCCCGGCCAGTGGTAGCGTCGCAGCAGCCGCCGGACCTCGGGTGTGAGCACGGGCACGGGCCGACCCTGCCTCTCCGCCTCCTGCGCCAGGAAGTGGCGGGCGAGGAGCAGCACGTCGCCGCGGCGCTCCCGCAGGGGCGGAAGGACGAGGCGCTCGTCCTTCAAGCGGTACCAGAGGTCAGCCCGAAACCGGCCCTCGCGCATGCGCGGCTCGAGGTCCACGTTGGTGGCGCTCAGCACGCGCACGTCCGCGCGCCGCGGGCCGGTCTCGCCCAATCGCTGGTACTCGCGCTCTTGCAGGAACCGGAGGAAACGAACCTGGGCTCGGGGCGTGAGCTCCGACACCTCGTCGATGAAGAGCGTGCCCCCTTCCGCCGCCGCCACGTAGCCCTCTCGCGCGGTGAGGGCCCCGGTGAAGGCCCCGCGCGTGTGTCCGAACAGCTCGGCCTCCATCAGCTCGTCCCCGAAGGCGGCGGCGTTGAACGGGACGAAGGGTCCCCTTGCGCGGCGGGAGCCCGCGTGAAGGGCCCGGGCCACGCGCTCCTTGCCCGTTCCCGTCTCGCCGAAGACGTGCACCCTCAGCTCGCTCGCCGCGAATGTCTCGATCTGCTCGCGGAGCCGTTGCATGGCCGGACTGCGCCCGACGAGCCCGAGCCGCTCGGCTGCGCCCCCCGTGTGCATATGGCGTCCCTCCCCGAAAGGCGACTTCGTTTTCCGATCGAGATGTGACGGGAAGACTAACCCCGGCCCGATCGCCTCGCGCTCGCAGCTTGTGCCAGATCCGCAACTGTCACAGCGTGGGATTCCTTGACACTGCGGGGGGGGTGCCCCACGATGGACCGCGTGCTGCGTTTCCTCACCGCGGGCGAGTCGCACGGTCCGGGCCTCACGGTCGTGGTGGACGGCCTGCCCGCGGGACTGACCGTGGACCGGACGGTCATCGACGCTGAGATGCGCCGGCGCCAGGGCGGCTACGGGCGCGGCGGCCGCATGGCGATCGAGTCGGACTCGGTCGAGATCCTCGGCGGCGTGCGTCATGGACGGACCCTGGGCAGTCCGGTGACGCTTTTCGTCCGGAACCGGGATTTCGAGAACTGGGCTGACGTCATGTCCCCCGAGCCGCAGCCGCCCGCGGCGAGAGAGAGGCGTCGCCTCAAGTATCCGCGTCCGGGGCACGCCGACCTCGCCGGTGCGCTGAAATACGGCACGTACGACCTTCGCAACGTCCTCGAGCGAGCGAGCGCGCGGGAGACCGCGGCTCGGGTCGCGGCAGGGGCCCTCGCACGCGCGCTCCTGGCCGCCGCCGGGATCGAGGTGCGTAGCCACGTCGTGCGGATCGGAGCGGCGGCGATGGCGGCGGGGGCGACGATCGCCTGGGAGGCTCTCTCCAGCGTCGAACGGAGCCCGGTGCGCTGCGTGGACGAAGAGGCGGCGCAGGCCATGATCGCCGAGATCGATCGTGCGAAGAAGGCGGGCGACACCGTGGGCGGGATCGTCGAGGTGATCGCCCGTGGGGTCCCCGCCGGCCTCGGCTCCTTCGCGCAGTGGGACCGCCGGCTGGACGGTCGCCTCGCCCAGGCGCTCATGTCGATCCACGCCGTCAAGGCGGTGGCGATCGGGGAGGGTTTCGCCGCCGCGGAGCGGGCCGGGTCCGCCTTTCACGACGAGATCCTGTGGGAGCGGGAGCGCGGCCTCCACCGCCCGACCAACCGCGCCGGCGGGGTCGAAGGCGGCGTCAGCAACGGCGAGGAGATCCGCGCCCAGGCGGTGGTGAAGCCGATCCCCACGCTCCTCGTCCCCCTGCGCTCGGTCGACCTCGAGACTCACGAGCCACAGAAGGCCTCCGTCGAGCGCTCTGACACCTGCGTCGTGCCCGCCGCGGGCGTGATCGCGGAGGCGATGACGGCCTGGGTGCTCGCCGACGCGCTGCTCGAGAAGCTCGGTGGCGACTCCATGGAGGAGCTTCTCGCGCACCTCGCATCGACGCGGGAGCGCCAGCGGACCTTCGGCCTGGGCCACCCGTGAGGTGCGCCCGGCGGGAGCGGCGATAGTCTCAGCACCCATGGCCATTCGCCCCATCTTGAAGTTCGGCCACCCCGTCCTCCATGCCCCCTCGGCGCCGGTGAAGCACATCGACGGCGAGGTCCGCGCGCTGCTCGCCGACATGGTGGAGACGATGTACGCGGCCCCCGGGGTCGGCCTCGCCGCCCCGCAGATCGGCGTCGCCCTGCGGGTGATCGTGATCGACGTCTCGGTCGGGGTCGATCCCGGCGCGCTCATCCAGCTCATCAACCCCGAGCTCGTGGAGCGCGAAGGCGAGCAGCGCCAGGAGGAGGGCTGCCTCTCCGTTCCCGGCTTCGGCGGCTCCCCCGTTCGTCCCGCCCGCGTGACGGTGAAGGGGCTCGATCCCGACGGCAACGAGCGTTCGTTCGTTGGGACCGAGCTCCTCGCGCGCGCCCTCTGCCACGAGATCGACCACATCGAAGGCCTGCTCTTCGTCGATCGCCTCTCCCCGCTCAAGCGGGACCTCCTGCGCCGCAAGCTCCGCAAGCGTGTCCGGGACGGCTGGGAGTAGCTAGCGTGCGCATCGTCTTCCTCGGCAGCGGGGCCTTCGCGATTCCCTGCCTGGATGCACTGGCCACGGCCGGCCACGACGTCGCTGCCCTTGTCACCCAACCCGATCGCCAGAAGGGACGCGGCCAAGCCCTCTCACCCCCGCCCCTCAAGCCCGTCGCCGCGGCCAGGGGGATCCCGGTGCTCCAGCCCCGGAGGGTGCGCGAGCCCGACGCCCAGGAGGCGCTGCGTGCGCTCTCCCCCGAGCTGCAGGTGGTCGTCGCCTACGGGCAGATCCTCCCCGCGAGCGTGATCGCGATCGCACGTCGAGGGACGGTGAACGTGCACGCCTCTCTCCTGCCGAAGCTGCGGGGGGCGGCACCCATCCAGTGGGCCATCGCCACCGGAGAGACCGAGACCGGCGTCACCACGATGATGATCGACGAGGGGCTCGACACCGGGCCCATCCTGCTCCAGCGGGCAACGAACATCCTCCCCGAAGAAACGGCGGCGCAGCTGGAGCCGCGTCTGGCCCGGCTGGGGGCCCATCTCCTCCTGGAGACCGTCGAGGGTCTCGAGTCGGGCGTCCTCCGGCCGACGCCCCAGGACGAGAGCCGGGCGACGCTCGCGCCCCTCCTCAAGAAGGAGGACGGTCGAATCGACTGGAGCCGCCCGGCCACCGTCATCGCCCGGCGCGTCCGAGGCTTCAACCCCTGGCCCGGAGCCTTCACCGTGCACGCCGGCCGAGGGCTCAAGGTGCTGTCGGCTCGGGAGTCGAGCGAGGACATCGCCGGCCTTCCGGGCACGGTGGGCCGCATCTCGGCCGAGGGCCTCCTCGTCGTCTGCGGTGAGGGCAGCCATCTCCTCCTCACCGAAGTCCAGCCGGAGAGCCGGCGGGCGATGCCGGCGGCGGCCTTCGCCGCCGGGGCTCGCTTGCGGCCGGGCGACCGCCTCGGGTGACCGGTGGCCACGTCGGCGCGACGGCTCGCGCTCCGCATCCTCGGCGAGGTCGTCCGCCCACAGCGCACGCTGGCCCCCGCGCTCGATCAGCCCGAGGTCGCCGCCCTCGACCCTCGCGACCGCGCCTTCCTCCACGAGCTCGTCCTCGGCACCCTGCGTCGCCGGGGCTGGCTCGACCACGTCCTCGCCCAAGTCCTGGATCACCCCGCCGAGCGTCTGCCGGACTCCCTGCGCGACGCGCTGCGGCTCGGGGCCTACCAGCTCCTCTTCTTGCGCGTGCCCGCCCACGCCGCCGTCGCGGAGACGGTCTCGCTCGTGCGGGAGCGCTCGCCGCGCGCGGCCGGGCTCGCGAACGCCGTGCTCCGCCGCCTCCAGCGCGAGGGCCCCCCGCCCGAGCCCGACCCCGTCGCCGACGTCGTGCGCTGGCTGAGCACCGCCGGCTCGCTGCCACCCTGGCTGGCCGAACGCTGGCTCCGTCGGCTCGGACCCGAGCGGGCGGTCGCCCGCGCCCGCGCCCTGCTCGACCCGGCTCCCGTGCACTTCCGATACAACCCGCGCGTCGCCGACGCCCAGGCTCGGGCTCACGCCGCCGGCCTCGCCCCGCGGCCCGCCGCCGTGCCCGGCGCGTGGGAAGCCACTGGCGGCCGCGTATCGGAGCTCGCTGCGGAGGGCGTGATCTACGTCCAGGACCAGGGCTCGCAGCTCGTCGCGCGTCTCGCCGCCCGGCCCCGCCTCGTCCTCGACGCCTGCGCCGCGCCCGGAGGCAAGGCGCTCCTGCTCGCCGACGAGCTCGAAGCCTCGGGCGGGCGGGTCGTCGCCGCCGACGCCTCACCCTCGCGGCTGCGCACCCTCGCCGAGCTGCGCCGCCGGTGGGCCTCACCCAACCTCAGTCTTCTCGTCGCCGACGCGGCTCGACCTCCCTTCTCGACCGTGTTCGACGCCTTGCTCCTTGACGCCCCCTGCAGCGCCCTCGGCACCCTCGCCCGCCATCCCGACGTGCGCTGGCGGAGCCGGGCCTCGGACATCGCGCGCCACTCGCGGCGCCAGTCCCGGCTGCTGGAGGCGCTCTCCCCTCTCGTGGGGACGGACGGGCTGCTCGTCTATGCGACCTGCTCCGACGAGGAGGAGGAGACGGAAGCCGTCGTGGCCCGGTTCCTGGAGGACCATCCCGAGTTCGAGCCCGCGACGCCGCCGGAGTGGGCGCGTCCCTTCACCGACGGCCGCTTCCTCCGCACCTGCCCCGAGACCCACGGCGGCGACGCCTTCTTCGTGGCGCCGCTCCAGCGTCCGCGGGGAGACAAGCCGCGAACGATATCGAGGGATATGGTAGGCTGAGATTTGTCCTCGAAGCCCGGGGACGAAACCACCTTGACGCTGCGATCGCTGCTGCTGCTTCTCGCCCGCAACGGCTTGCTGCTCGTCGCCCTCTCTGCCACCCTTGTGGCGAGCGCGGTCCTGACGATGCGGATCGTGCTCTCCTCCCGGAACGTGGCGGTGCCGCCGCTGGTCGGCCGGAGGCTGCCGGATGCGGGGGCGCTCGCGGCCAGCCGCGGTCTGTCCCTGCGCGTCGAGGGCCGACGCCACGACGCCACCGTGCCCCCGGAGCACGTCCTCTCGCAGGAGCCGCCGCCCGGGGGGTCGCTCAAGGCCCACCGCAGCGTGAGGGTGTGGGTCAGCCTCGGCCCCCACCGCGTGGTCGTCCCTTCGGTGGAAGGCGACAGCGCGCGCGCGGCGCGCGTCGCGCTGGAGCAGGCAGGGGTGTCCGTGGCCCGCATCGTCGAGGTCGACGACCTCGCGCCGGAAGGAACCGTGCTCGTTCAGCATCCGCCCGCGGGGGATACGGAAGCGGATGCGGTTGGGGCCTCCCTCCTCGTCAGCCGCGGAGCGGGCGGGCGCGACCTCGTCATGCCCGACCTCATCGGTCGGGATGCGATGGCCGTTCTCTACGGGCTCCGGGTCGCCGGGCTCAAGGTCGCCGACATCCGCTACCGGCTCTACCCCGGCGTCGCCCCCGGGATCGTGATCCGCCAGACTCCGCCCGCCGGTCATCGCATCAGCAGCCGGACGCCGGTGATCCTCGACGTGAGCAAGGCGGAGTCGTGATCATCGCGCCCTCGATCCTGGCCGCCGATCTCGGCCGCCTCGCGCAGGAGGTCGCGGCCGCGGAGCGCGGCGGGGCGGGAGCGGTGCACGTGGACGTCATGGACGGTCACTTCGCCCCGAACCTGACCCTGGGCCCGGCGGTGGTCGAGGCCCTCCGCCGCGCCACCCGCCTCCCGATCGACTGCCACCTCATGATCGAGCAGGCCGACCGTTACCTCGACGCCTTCGTCGACGCCGGGGCGGGTTGGGTCAGCCTTCACATCGAGGCGCTGCCCCACCTGCAGCGGGCGGTCGCCCATCTCGTCCGCCGCGGCGCGCGCGCCGGAGTGGCCCTCAACCCCTCGACCCCCCTCGCGGCCATCGAGGAGATCCTGCCCGAGGTCGACTACGTCCTCGTGATGTCCGTGAATCCGGGCTTCGCGGGACAGACCTTCCTGCCGGGGACCCTCGACAAGCTCCGACGCCTGCGCACGCTCATCGGCTCCCGCGGGCTACGCGCCCAGATCGAGGTCGACGGCGGCATCAACGCCTCCAACATCCGCTCGGTGGCGGAAGCGGGGGCGGAGATCGTCGTCGCGGGCGCGGCCGCCTTCGGGACGGGCGATCCCGAGGCGGCGGTTTCCGGGCTCCTCGGGGCGTGTCGTTGACGGCGGTCTCGAGCACCCGCATCCGCGTGCGCTATGCGGAGACCGACCAGTGAGGGTCGTCGTGACCGGCGCCGCCGGCTTCATCGGCTCGCACCTGGTCGAGAGCCTGCTCGCCGACGGCTACGACGTCGTCGGCGTCGACGGCTTCACTGACTACTATCCGCGCCCTCTGAAGGAAAGAAACCTCGCCCGCGCACGAGAGAACGGCCGCTTTCGCCTTCTCGAGGGGTGTCTGCAGGACCTCGAACTGCCGGCCCTGCTCGAAGGCGCCGACCAGGTCTATCACCTCGCGGCCCAGGCCGGGGTGAGGGCCTCCTGGGGCCGCGACTTCGCCGTCTACACCGAGCACAACGTCCTGGCGACGCAGCGCCTTCTGGAGGCGGCGGTGGAGGCGGGTGTGCCGAGGCTGATCAATGCCTCGTCCTCGTCGGTCTACGGCGACGCGCCAACCCTCCCGCTGCGGGAGGATGCGGTGTGCCGGCCCGTCTCCCCCTACGGCGTCACCAAGCTCGCGGCGGAGCACCTCGCGCTCCTGTACCACCGCAACCACGCCCTGCCCACCGTGAGCCTGCGCTATTTCACGGTCTACGGCCCCCGGCAGCGCCCCGACATGGCCTTCCACCGCTTCCTCGCCGCCGCCCGCGACCGGGCACCGGTCAGCGTCTTCGGGGACGGGGCCCAGACCCGTGACTTCACCTACGTCACCGACATCGTGGGCGCCACCCGCGCGGCCGCAGTTTCGGGTCGGCCGGGCTGCGTGTATAACGTCGGAGGCGGGGAGCGTGTGGCGATCAACGACGTGCTCCGCCTGGTCGAGCGCGTGACTGGACTCCGGCTCCGCGTCCAACACGAGGAGGCTCAGAAGGGGGACATGCGGGACACCTTTGCCGACACCGGAGCCGCTCGGCGTGATCTCGGCTTCCGCTCCTCGGTGTCGCTCGAGGAGGGCCTCGAAAGGGAGTGGGAATGGCTTCGCTCACCCCACTGAGGCGGACGCAGGCCGCGGCGCTTCTCTCCGTGACCGCCGCTGCCTGCGGCGGCGGGGGCCAGGTCGACCTCAAGGCGCTCTCGAGCGCTTCGGACAAGATCGTCTGGGATGCGGGGCAGAAGGCGCTCGGCAAGAAGGACTACGAGGCGGCACGGCAGTACTTCCGACGGATCATCGACGGCTTCCCGAACAGCACATATCAGCCCGGGTCGCGTCTCGCCCTGGCCGACACCTACATGCAGGAAGGGGGCACCGGCAGCTACGTCCTGGCCGTCGCCGAGTACCGTGAGTTTCTCACCCTCTTCCCCTCCGACCCCAAGGCCGATTACGCCCAGTTCCAGGCCGCCGAAGCCTACTTCCGCCAGCGGAACAGCTCCGATCGCGACCAGACCCAGACGTTGCAGGCCCTGGAGGAGTACCAGCGCCTTCTCGACGTCTACCCCCAGTCCTCCTACGCCGAGACGGCGCGGGAGAGGATCCGGGTCTGCCGCCGGACGTTGGCCCGCCACGAGTTCCAGGTGGGCCTTTTCTACCAGCGGACTCGCCAGGCCTACCGCGCCGCGATCGGTCGCTACCAGGGTCTCCTGACCGAGTACCCGGACTACGAGCGAATCGACGAGGTCCTCTTCCGACTCGCGGAGTGCCTGGCCGCGGCCGGGCGGGGGGGAGAGGCCCTTCCCCTCCTGGACCGTCTCCTCAAGGAGTTCCCGGCCAGCGAGTACGTGGACGAGGCACGGAAGCTCGAGAGTACCCTCCCTCCGATGCCGCCCCCGGCGGTCGAGACGCCCAAACCGCCACCTCCCGCCTCACAGCCCTGACCTCAAGTGTCACTTTGAGGTTCGGCCAAAAAAGGCCCTTGACCTCAGGCCATTTCTCCTGCTACCGTGGCGCCAGCCCGGGTGCTTCTTCGAGGAATACGACGCGGAGGAGTGCGCGGAAGGGGAGTGCGGGACGGAGACCGGGCCCGTCCGGGAGGAAAGACAGTGAAAGCCAAGGTCATCCTCGCTGGCCTCGCGGTCGTCGCCCTGGGGGGCATTGCTGCGCGCTCTCAGGACGCTCCGGCGAGCGGCTTGCGCACCGGTCCGGCCACGGTGGCGCCACACTGGACGCGAAACCCGTCCTACCCCACCTCGATCCCCGAGGGGGCGCCCTACCACATCGTCGAGAAGGGTGACACGCTCTGGGATCTCGCCGGGCGCTTTCTCGGCAACCCCTACCTGTGGCCGCAGATCTGGGACCAGAACAAGTACATCCAGGACGCCCACTGGATCTACCCTGGCGACCCTCTCGTCCTTCCGAGCGTGGCCCTCGTCGCCGCAAGGGCCGGCGAGGCGCCGCCGATCGGCGCTCCCGAGGGGGTCGAGGCCGCCGAGCCGGGGATGGAGGAGCCGGGCGTGCCCGGAGCGGAGCCGGGCGAGGCGGGCGCTGCCGCCGCATTGGTGCCGGTCACGGAGGAGACCTCGCTGCAGTGCGCCCAGTACGTGCTGAGCGACCGTGAGGACGAGTCCCTCGTGCTGCTCGGCTCCGAAGAGGGCGGCGACAAGATGGCTCTCGCCGAGCGGGACATCGTGTATCTCAACAAGGGCAGCAACGCGGGCGTGAAGGCAGGCGATCTCTACAGCCTCCATCACGTCGCATACCCTGTCCACCACCCCGCGAGCAGCCGGACGATCGGCACCAAGATCGAGACCACGGGCTGGGTGAAGGTGATCCTCGTGTTGGAGGACACGGCGACCGCCGTGGTCGAGGAGTCGTGCGCCGACATTCACGCCGGCGACTATCTCAAGCCGTTCGAGAGAGTCAACGTGCCACTCGTCGTGCGACGGGCGCCGGCGGACCGCCTCACCCCGCCCTCGGGCAAGGTCAATCCCTACGTCGTGGACCTCCAGAACGACGCCATGATCGCGGGGGCCGGACAGTTCCTCACGCTCGATGCGGGCTCCGAGGACGGGGTGGCACCGGGCAGCGTCTTCGTCCTCTACCGTGTCATCTATCCCACGGTCCCCACGGCTCGCAACGTGATCGGGGAGGCCACGGTGGTGTCCGTGCGCGAGAGGACGGCCACCGCCAAGATCACCTACGCCCGCAACGAGGTCATGGTCGGGGATCAGGCCGAGCTGCGGTAAGAGGGTCAGGGGTGACCGGCCGCAGGACGTCCCTCCAGAATCGCCGCGCGTAGTCCGCCCCCGAGCCCAGGGTGAGGGCGACGACCACCACCAGGGCGCCGAGAGCAGGCGCGCGCAGGACCGGGTAGGGGCGCGAGAGGAGCAGCAGCAGAACGCAGGTGACCTGGGCCACCATCTTGGCCTTGCCCAGGGCGGAGGCCCCGATCAGCACCCCGCGCCCGGCGGCCACGTTCCGCAGGCCGGTGACCGCGAGCTCGCGTGCCAGGATGATCATCACGACCCAGGCGGGCACGAGTCCCATCTCGACGAGGGACAGAAAGGCGGCCGCGATCAGGAGCTTGTCCGCGAGCGGGTCGAGCAGGATCCCGAGACGCGTGACCTGGTTCCGGCGGCGCGCGAGGTAGCCATCGAGGTAGTCGGTCGCCACCGCGAGGGCGAAGATCCCCGCCCCCAGGAAGACGTGCCCGTCGACTCGCGTCAAGAGGACCGCGACCAGCACCGGCACCAGGAAGATCCGCAGCAGCGTGAGGGCGTTCGGCAGGTTCAACGCGCGGATTATGGTGCACCCCGCGGAGGGCAGTCAAAGCGCCGGCCTCCGGCGGGGGAAGAGTGCTATTATCCCCGCCCCGTCGCCCCGGACGGGAGCCCATGAAGGCCGTCATCCTCGCCGGGGGGGAGGGCACGCGCCTGCGGCCCCTCACCCTGTCGACACCGAAGCCGGTCGTTCCCGTCGTCGATCGCCCCCTGCTGCGTCACCAACTCGACCTGCTGGAGCGGGCGGGCGTCCGTGAGGTGATCTTCTCCGTCGCCTATCGTCCGGAGCGCGTGGAGGCGGTTTTCGGCGACGGGTCCCCCCTCGGCCTGCACATCCGCTACACCTTTGAGAACCCGCCGCTGGGCACGGGTGGGGCAGTGAAGAACGCGGAGCCGCTGCTGGACGGTCGCACAATCGTGCTCAACGGCGACGTGCTGACGGACGTGGACCTCGCGGCGGTCGTCAGCCGGCACGGGGCGCAGCAGGCGGCGGCGACGATCGTTCTGACGCCGGTCCCCAACCCCGCCGCCTACGGCCTCGTCGAGGTCGACGAGCGAGGACGCGTCCTGCGCTTCGTCGAGAAGCCACGGCCCGAGCAGGTGACCACCGACACGATCAACGCCGGGATCTACATCCTCGAGACCCGAGTCCTGGAGCTGATGCCGACCGGCCCCTGCTCGATCGAGCGCCGCTTCTTCCCTGACCTGCTCGCGCGCGGCGACAAGGTTCTCGCCCACGTACATCGGGGATACTGGATCGACATCGGGACGCCAGAAAAGTACCTTCAGGTGCATCGGGACATTCTCCACCGCCGCTTCCTCGTTTCCCTCGACGGCGCCCCTCACGCCGGCGGCTGGGTCCACCCTACGGCCCGGGTGGCCCCCGCGGCGAGCCTCGAAGCGCCGTTCTATGTGGGGCCGGGCTGCGCCGTGGAAGCGGGCGCGACGGTGGGCCCGGAGGCGGTGCTGGTCGCGGACGTACGGGTCCACACGGGGGCCCGGGTACGGGACAGCGTGTTGTGGCCGGGGGTCGAGGTGGGACCGGAGGCCCTCGTGGAGGAGGCGCTCCTCGGCCCCGGCGTGAGGATGGGCCGGGCGACCGCCCTCCGCGGCGCCGTGCTCGGCGAGGGTTCGGCGATCACGGATTTCTCCCGCATGCTCGGAATCGCATGAGGGGTGCGCCCATGCCGCCGATCGACCCGAGCATCTTCAAGGCCTACGACATCCGCGGTATCCACCCCACCCAGCTGCACGCTGAGGTCGCGAGGCGGGTGGGGCGTGCCTTCGTCCACTACCTCGGGGCCCGGCGCATCGCGGTCGGCCGGGACGTGCGCGTCTCCTCCCCCGAGCTCATGGGGGCCTTCGTCGAGGGGGCACGTGCGCAGGGCAGCGACGTCATCGACATCGGAGTCGTGGGCACCGACATCCTCTACTACCACGTCGCGCGTCACGATCTCGATGGCGGAGCCATCGTGACCGCCTCCCACAACCCGCGGGAATGGAACGGTATCAAGATGGTCGGTCGGGGAGCGGTCGCCCTCTCCGGCGACGCCGGGATCCGGGAGATCCGCGAGCACATCCTCGCCGGCGACTACGCCGACGCGTGCCCCGCCCGAGGATCCGTCGAAACCGTCTCCATCCTCGAGGAGTACGCGCAGCACTGCCTGTCCTTCATCGACGTTGGCGCGGTCCCCCGCCTCAAGGTCGTCCTCGACGCCGGCAACGGTATGGGGGCGGTGGGGGCGAGCGCGATCTTCCCTCGGCTGCCCGTGGAGACGGTCCGCATGTACTTCGAGCCCGACGGGACCTTCCCCCACCATCCCCCCGATCCCCTGGTCGAGGAGAACCGCCGGGAGATCATGGCCCGCGTCCGCGCCGAGGGCGCCGACCTCGGGATCGCCTGGGACGGGGACGCCGACCGTTGCTTCTTCATCGACGACACGGGGGCGTTCGTGCCCGGCGACTTCGTCACCGCGATTCTCGGCGAGGCCTTCGCCCGTCGCGAGCCCGGGGCGAGGATCATCTACGACGTGCGCGCCTCGCGCGCGGTGCCCGACCGTGTGCGGGCAGCCGGGGGCGTGCCGCTCGTGAACCGCGTCGGCCACGCCTTCATCAAGAAGCGGATGCGCGAGGAGACCGCCGTCTTCGGAGGCGAGGTCTCCGGGCACTTCTACTTCCGCGAGAACTGGTTTGCGGACAACGGCATGATCCCGGCCCTGATCATGCTCGAGCGGCTTGGGCGCGAGCGCCGGCGGCTCAGCCAGATCCTCCGGCCGCTGCGCGAGACCTACCACATCTCGGGCGAGATCAACTCCGGTGTCCAGGACGTGGGGCGAGCCCTCGCCCGCATCGAGGAACGCTACGCGGACGGGCGAATCGAGAAGCGGGACGGGATCTCGGTCGACTATGACGACTGGCACTTCAACGTCCGGCCATCGAACACGGAGCCGCTCGTTCGCCTCAACCTCGAAGCCACGAGCCGGGAAGCGATGGAGCGGCGGCGGGACGAGGTCCTCGCCGTGATCCGCTCGTGAGCCGTCCCGGCCGCGGCTTGACCCGCTCCGGTGGCATGCTAAGATCGCGCTTGTTTTCGGACTCGGGCGGGCGTAGCTCAGCTGGTAGAGTACGAGCTTCCCAAGCTCGGAGTCGCGGGTTCGAATCCCGTCGCCCGCTCCAGCCGCCCACGCCGCGTCCATCCGCCGGAGGGCGTCGGGAGGTCTAGATGGGTATCTTCGGCAAGCCTGAAAGCAAGCCGCCAGAGAGCGTGCCGAGGGCCGTCCCCCCCGCCGCTTCCGCGGCCCCCTCGGCGGCGCCGCCCGGGTGCGTGATCGGCCCCAAGACCCGCGTCAAGGGCGAGATCACGGGCGAGGAGGACGTGCTCGTCCAGGGGTCGGTCGAAGGGATGATCCGGATCGGCCGGGATCTCCGCATCGGCCCTGGCGGCAGCGTCAAGGCGACGGTCGAGGCCCGCTCGGTCGTGGTGGCAGGGGAACTGCTCGGCGACTGCCACGCCACGAACCGCGTCGAGATCCAGGCCAGCGGCCGCCTGACTGGAAACATCCATGCCCCGCGAGTGGTCATCGTGGAGGGAGCGACGTTCCGCGGAAACAGCGACATGTCGCCGGGTCGGGACGAGGTCGGGAGCCGGGGCGCCTGAGGCGCCCCACGGCCCGGCTCGCCCGGGAGCCCACCAATGCAGAAGAGCTACGGTAATTACATCGCGGGGGACTGGGTCCCCGCCCTCTCCGGCTGCACCTTCGAGAACCGCAACCCCGCCGACACGTCCGACCTCGTCGGCGTCTTCGCGGATTCCGGCCCCGAGGACGTCGAGCGGGCGGTCAGGGCTGCCCGCGAGGCCTTCCCCGGCTGGAAGGCTCTTCCTGCCCCCCGACGGGGGGAGATCCTCTTCCGGGCGGCGGAGGCGCTGGTGCGGCGCAAGGAGGATCTGGCACGGGATATGACCCGGGAGATGGGCAAGGTCCTGGACGAGACGCGGGGCGACGTCCAGGAAGCGATCGACATGACGTACTACATGGCGGGAGAAGGCCGGCGCCAGTTCGGCCAGACGACCCCATCCGAGATGCCGGACAAGTTCCAGATGTCGGTTCGTCAGCCGGTGGGGATCGCGGGCCTCATCACCCCCTGGAACTTCCCCATGGCCATCCCGTCCTGGAAGATGATGCCCGCCCTCGTCCTCGGCAACACCGTCGTGATCAAGCCCGCCACCGACACTCCGCTGTCGGTCGTGAACCTCGTCCGCGTCCTGGAGGAGGCCGGGCTCCCGAAGGGAGTGGTCAATCTCGTGACCGGCGGGGGCTCGAAGGTGGGCACGCCCCTCATGACCCATCGCGACGTCGCGATCGTCTCCTTCACCGGCTCCACCGAGATCGGCCGGAAGGTGTCCGAGGCCTGCGCCCCCGCCTTCAAGCACTGCCACCTCGAGATGGGCGGCAAGAACGTGATCATGGTGATGGATGACGCGCGGCTCGACCTCGCCGTCGAGGGGGCGGTCTGGGGCGGTTTCGGCACCACCGGCCAGCGCTGCACGGCCGCCAGCCGTGTCGCCGTGCATAAGAAGGTGTACCCGGAGTTCGTTGAGCGGTTCGTCTCCCGCGCACGCGCCTTGAGGGTGGGCAGCGGGCTCGACCCGAAGATCCAGATGGGCCCCTGCGTCAACTCTGGCCAGCTCGAGACGGTCGAGCGCTACGTGAAGATCGGGAGGGACGAGGGAGCGAAGCTGCTTTGTGGAGGCAGCCGGCTCGGCAAGGGTGAGCACGCCAAGGGCCACTTCCACGAGCCGACGGTCTTCGGCGACTGCTCGCCGGACATGCGGGTGTCGCGGGAGGAGATCTTTGGCCCCGTGGTCTCCCTCATCCCCGTGGGCTCGCTCGAGGAGGCGATCTCGGTCGGCAACTCGGTGGAATACGGCCTCTCCGCCTCCGTCTACACGCAGGACATCAACAAGGCCTTCACCGCCATGCGCGAGATGTACACGGGCATCTTCTACGTCAACGCCCCGACGATCGGCGCCGAGACCCACCTGCCTTTCGGGGGGACGAAGAACACCGGCAACGGCCACCGCGAGGCCTGTGTCCAGGCCCTCGAGGTGTTCTCGGAGTGGAAGAGCATCTACGTGGACTTCAGCGGCCGGCTGCAGAGGGCGCAGATCGACTGAAGCCATCACCTCACCGTCCCCGCGCCGGCCACACCGCCCCCACCCCGCGGTGAGATCTTGTCGCTTCTCCCTGCGCGAGTATAATTTCGGTGATCAAGCAGATGACGGCACCGGTTCTGGACGAGAGGCGCAAAGAGGTCCTGCGGTCGCTGATCGAGCTCCACGTGGAGTCGGGGGAGCCGATCGGCTCGGAGAGCCTCTGCCGGGTCCTGCACCGGGCCCTCTCCCCCGCCACGCTCCGCAGCATGATGGCCGACCTCGAGGCGCTCGGATACCTGGACCATCCCCATACGAGCGCGGGCCGGGTGCCGACCGACGAGGGCTACCGCGTTTACGTGGACACCCTCATGGGCCCGGGATCGCTCGCCCCGGGCGACGCCGCCGCCATCGCCTCCGAGCTGCGATCCAACGAGGCCTCGGTGGATCGGATGATGGAGCGCGCCTCCCAGCTTCTTTCGCGCCTCTCGCGACACGTCGGCTTCGTTCTCGCGCCGGAGATCGCCCGGACCAGCTTCCGTCACATCGATCTCGTCTCCCTCGCCCACCCCCGAGTGCTCGTGGTCATGGTGTCGGCGGCGGGACTCGTGACCCACAAGGTCATCGAGATCGAAGAGCGCCTCACGCCATCCGAGCTCCGGGCCTGCGCCAACTACCTCAATGCCAACTTCGCGGGGATGACCCTCGGCGCCATCCGTGCCCGCCTGCTCGAGCTCATGCGCGAAGAGAAGGCGCAGTACGATTCCCTGCTGAAGCGGGCGGTGGCCCTGGGCAACCGCGCCTTCGCCCCGAGCGAGGGCGAGGCAAGCGTTTACATCGACGGCGCCTCGAATATCCTCTCCCAGCCGGAGTTCGAGGACGTCGAGAAGATGCGGGCTCTCTTTCGGACCTTCGAGGAGAAGAGCCGACTCGTGCGAATCCTCAACGCCTGTATCGCCGGCGAGGGCATCCGGGTCTTCATCGGCCACGAGAACCCCGACCCCGATCTGCGCGATCTTTCTCTCGTCACCGCCGGCTGCGGTCGGGAAGGCGAGGAGGCGGTGTGGGGTGTCGGCGTCCTCGGCTCCACGCGCATGGAGTACGCGCACGTGGTCGCCCTCGTCGAGCACGTCGCGCGCGGCGTGTCGGACGTCTTGCGGGGGCTGCGGTCTTGACGGCGACAAAGGGCCGTCGACACGATCAGGACGTGCCCGCGGTGACGACCGAGAAACCGGCCGTACCCTCCGCCCCGGTGGGGTCTGCGGCGGCGGCCTCGCCCGAGCCCGGCGGAGGGGAGGCGACGGGCCTCGAGCCCATGACGGTAGAGGCCGACCTCCGCGAGGAGCTCGACACCCTCCGTCATGAGCGCGACCAGCTTCGGGAGCAGGTGCTGCGGCGGCGCGCCGACTTTGAGAACTACCGCAAGCGCGTCGAGCGCGATCGTCAGCTGACGAGCGTCGAGGCTTCGGCGGCGATCTTCCGCGATCTGCTCGGCACGCTGGACAACCTGGATCGCGCCCTGCGCGCCCAGGGCGACGAGGACGTCCTGCGCAAGGGCGTCGAGCTGACGCGGCGCGAGCTGTTGGGACTGCTCGAGGCGCACGGCGTCGTCGAGCACGACCCGGTGGGCGAGATCTTCGATCCCACCCTCCACCAGGCCCTCACCCACGAGCCGGTGTCGGGCCTGGAGGAGGGGCGGATCGCGGAGGTGTTCCGCAAGGGCTACTCCTTCCGGGACCGGCTCCTGAGGCCGGCCCTGGTCAAGGTAGCGAAGGACCCGGTTGGGGTTCCAGAGGCGGAGGACGATGAGCGCGGCTAGAGAGGTTGCCACGTGGGAAAGATGATCGGTATCGACCTGGGCACGACGAACTCGTGCGTGGCGGTAATGGAGGGAGGAGTGCCGCAGGTCATCCCCAACCAGGAGGGAGCGCGGACGACGCCCTCCATCGTTGGCTTCACCGCGAAGGGGGAGCGGCTGGTCGGTCAGATTGCCAAGCGTCAGGCCCTCACCAACCCCAAGAACACCGTCTTCGCCGTCAAGCGCCTCATCGGAAGGAAGTTCGACGCCCCCGAGTCCCAGAAGGCGACGACGTCCATGCCCTTCCAGCTCGTCCAGGCCCAGAACGGCGACGTCAGCATCCAGATCGAAGAGAAGATCTACTCCCCGCCCGAGATCTCGTCCTTCGTGCTGCAGAAGCTCAAGGCGGCGGCGGAGGACTACCTCGGCGAGCCGGTGGAAGAGGCGATCATCACCGTCCCCGCCTACTTCAACGACCCCCAGCGCCAGGCGACCAAGGACGCCGGGCTCATCGCCGGGCTCAAGGTCTCGCGCATCATCAACGAGCCGACGGCGGCCGCCCTCGCTTACGGCCTCAAGACCGCGGGCAAGAGCGGCCAATCCGTGGCCGTCTACGACCTCGGCGGGGGCACCTTCGACATCACGATCCTGGAGATGGCGGAGGGGCTCTTCCAGGTGCGGGCCACGGGGGGCGACACCTACCTCGGGGGCGAGGACTTCGACCAGCGGATCATCGACTGGCTGATCTCCGAGTTCCAGCGGGAGACCGCCATCGACCTCAAGCAGGATCGCATGGCTCTCCAGCGGCTCAAGGAGGCGGCGGAGAAGGCCAAGTGCGAGCTCAGCACCTCGCAGCAGACCGAGATCGTGCTGCCCTTCATCTCCGCGGATGCGAGCGGGCCCAAGCACCTCAACACGGTGCTCACCCGCCAGCAGTACGAGGAGCTGACCAACGACCTTCTCGAGAAGACGATCGAGCCCTGCCGCCGCTGCCTGGCCGACGCCGGCCTCAAGCCGGAACAGATCGACGAGGTGCTGCTCGTCGGGGGTCAGACCCGAGCCCCCAAGGTCAACGAGGTCGTACGGAAGGTCTTCAACCGAGAGCCCAACCGCGCCGTCAATCCCGACGAGGGCGTGGCGATGGGGGCGGCGATCCAGACCGGGATCATCCAGGGTGAGGTCAAGGACCTCGTGCTCCTCGACGTCACCCCCCACACCCTGGGCATCGAGACCAAGGACGGCACCTTCACGCCCCTCATCGAGCGCAACAGCACGATCCCGACGCGCAAGAGCCGGGTCTTCACCACCGTCGCCGACAACCAGACCCGGGTCGAGGTCCACGTGCTGCAGGGCGAGAGCGACATGGCGGCCTACAACAAGAGCCTGGCCAAGTTCGAGCTCACCAGCATCCCTCCCGCACCGAAGGGGGTCCCGCAGATCGAGGTCGGCTTCGAGATCGACGTGAACGGGATCGTGTCCGTGGAGGCGACGGACCAGGCCACGGGCCGCCGCCAGGCCATGGTGATCCACCCTTCGGGCGGTCTCAGCCAGGCCGAGGTCAACCGGCTCGTGGCGGAGACCCGCGCCCGCGACACCGAGGAGCGCTCGCACAAGGAGATGGAGGCCGTCGTGCGTCAGCTCGACGGGCTCGTCGCCAACACCATGCGATCCGTCCAGGCCCTCGAAGGCAAGCTGAGCGCGGACGAGCAGCAGCGGATCCTGGCTGCGATCGAGCGTGCGAAGAAGGCGCGGAACGGGGGAAACGTCGACGAGCTCAAGGCGGGGCTCGGGGACATGGAGAAGGCGGCCCAGATCATCGGCCAGGCCATGCTGCGGCCGTGAGGAGGCGCTCCGCGCCGCCCACCCCCGAAGGCCGTTCCTGACCGCAGGGCATGGCACCCAAGCGCGACTATTACGAAGTCCTCGGCGTTCCCCGCAACGCGTCGGAGCAGGAGATGAGGTCCGCCTACCGCAAGCTCGCCCTCAAGTTCCATCCCGACCGCAAACCCGGGGACCGCGAGGCGGAGGAGCGCTTCAAGGAGGCGGCGGAGGCCTACGGCGTCCTCGGCGACCCCGAGAAGCGCCAGCGCTACGACGCCTACGGACACGCCGGGCTCGGCGCGAGCGCCGGTCTCGATCCAACGATCTTCGCCGACTTCAGCGACATCCTCGGCGACTTCTTCGGCTTCGGAGATGTCTTCGCCCGGCGGCGGGGGCCGAGGCGCGGCGCCGACCTGCGCTACAACCTCGACCTTTCGTTCGAGGAGGCCGCGTTCGGGACCGAGGCGCAGATCAAGATCCCGAGGGCCGAGACGTGCTCGGCCTGCGGGGGCAGCGGCGCCGCCCCGGGCACCAAGCCCGCGACCTGCCCCACGTGCCGGGGCGCGGGACAAGTCACCTTCCAGCAGGGCTTCTTCAGCGTCGCCCGCACCTGCAGCCACTGCCGCGGCGCCGGGCGCATCATCGCCCAGGAGTGCCGGAGCTGTGATGGCCAGGGCCAGCGTTCGATCGAGCGGACGCTGCGGGTCAAGATCCCGCCCGGGGTGGACACGGGCAGCCAGCTCCGCATCGCGGGCGAAGGCGAGCCGGGGCCGGGGAGCGGGCCCCCGGGCGACCTCTTCGTCGTCCTGAGGGTCTCCGAGCACCCACTCTTCAAGCGCGAGGGCACGAGCCTTCTGTGCGAGCTTCCGATCAGCCTCCCCCAGGCCGCGCTCGGAGCGATGGTCGAGGTGCCGACGCTCGGCGGCGGCCGGGCCAAGCTGACGATCCCGGAAGGGACCCAGTCGGGCACCGTCCTGCGCGTTCGCGGGCAGGGAGTCCCCTCGCTCGGAGGACGGGGTCGCGGAGACCTGCACGTCCTCATCCGGGTGGTGGTGCCGAAGCCCCTCACCGTCGAGCAGCGCCGGCTGCTCGAGCAGCTCGGCCGCACATTGCCCGTGCCCGACATCAGGGAGGACAAGGACAAGTCCCTGCTCGATCGCATGAAGGACTTGCTCGGCTGACCGCCCCGAGACCAGCGCCTCCATGCGCGCCTACCGCATCACCGTGCCCAAGCCCGACGAGGACCTCGCCACCGCGCTCCTCTGGGAGGCAGGGACGCAGGGCATCGAGGTTCTCGCCGCCCAAGAGGGCACGGCAGCTTGCCTGCTCGCCTACTTCCCCGACGAGGCCGATCCCACTCCCCACCTCGCGAAGCTCCCCGAGGCCCGGATCCAGGCTACGCCGGTTCCGGACGTGGACTGGATCGCCCGCTTCCGCGAGGGCTTCCGTGCATTCCGGGTCGGAGTCTTCCGCGTCGTCCCCGCGTGGAAGCCTCCCGTCGAGGGCGTGCCTTGTCTGCGCGTCGACCCCGGCCGGGCCTTCGGGACGGGCACCCACGAAACGACGAGGCTCTGCCTCCGCGCCCTGCAAAGGCTCGCTCGGGAGCGGCCGCTCGGGCGCGTGCTCGACCTCGGCGCCGGGAGCGGGATCCTGGCAATCGCCGCCGTCCGCCTCGGCGCCGCGTTCGCCGTAGCCTCCGACCTCGACCCTGAGGCCGTGGATGCGGCCTGCCATCACGCCCGGCTCAACGCCGCTCGCCTACGCCTGGTGCGCGGCGATGGCGGGCGCCCCTTTCGCCCCGGCGTCTTCGACCTCTTCCTGGCCAACCTCACGGCTTCCCTCCTGCTCGAGCGGCGGGGCGAGATCGCGGCCCTCGCCTCGAGGCACGGCGTCCTCGTCCTCACCGGCTTCCTCGCCGCCGACACCGGTTCCGTCGATGATGCCTACCGCACCTCTGGGCGCACGGCGCCGCTTCGTGACGGCGCGTGGGGCGCTCTCCTCGTCCGGGGTGCCCCTGCGTGAACCTGCCACGCTTCCACGTGCCGCAGGCGGCGGCGGGGGCCCGCCTCGAGCTGCCGGAGCACACCGCCCACCACGCACGTGAGGTGCTGCGTCTGCGCCCGGGCGCGGCCGTCCGGGTCTTCGACGGCCGCGGCCACGAGTTCGAGGCCACTCTCGCCGCCGTCGCCCGTCGGTCGGTCGGGGTCGATCTGAGCGGGGCGGTGCCCTCGCGGCCCGAGTCGCCGCTCCGTCTCGTTCTCGCGCTCTCACCCCTCCGGGGCGACCGCATGGAGCTCGTGATCCAGAAGGCCACGGAGCTAGGCGTGAGCGAGATTTGGCCGGTGGTGACCGCGCGAACGGACGCCGCTGCCCGCCCCGCCCTCCGCGGGGCTCGGGGCGAGCGATGGGAACGGGTGGCCTCGGGAGCGGCCGAGCAGAGCGGTCGGGCGGTCGTCCCGCTCGTCTCGTCGGCCACGACCCTCGAGCGTCTCGTCGGTGAGTCGTTCGCAGGCCCCCGTGTGGTCCTGCTGGAGACGCCGGGACATCCTCCCCTCGCCGCCCTCGCTCCCTCGCCGCGCGCACTCCTGCTCTTCGTCGGTCCCGCGGGCGGCTTCGAGCCCCCGGAGGTCGACCGCCTTCTGGAGGGGGGTTTCCGGCCCGCGTCCCTGGGTCCGCGCGTCCTGCGCGCGGAGACGGCGGCGATCGCGGCGGTCACTCTCGCCCAGGGGCTGTGGGGCGACCTCAGAGGCTAGCGTAGCGTCCCTGAAGTCGTTTCTCGCCAGCGTGCGGGGCTGTCAGGGGCTCGGCGTGCACCCCGTCTGCGGGCGCGCAGCGTCGAAGTGTGGCGGCGTCCTCGCCGGGGCCCCGCCCGCCGAGCCCTTTGCCGCGTGGTCTGCCTCCTTCAGACCGGCTTCGGTACGGAACGCTAGCCACGTCGGTCTAGGGTCTTTGCATCGGGAGCGATGCTACCGAGCAGTCCGCTCGCAGCCCGCGCGCGTGCAGATCACCGCATCAGTCCGAAATGCGGATGCTATACTCCCCGCGCCCCATGTTCCTTCTGGGACAGACGGTCGGCAAATACCAGATCCTGTCCAACCTCGGCTCCGGCGGCTTCGGCACCGTCTTCCTCGCCCGCGACACTTGGATCGACAAGAAGGTCGCGATCAAGGTCCCCCATCGCCAGAGCGGCGACTTCGACGAGCTGCTTCAGGAGCCCCGGCTCCTCGCCGCACTCGATCACCCCAACATCGTCGGGATCCTGACCGCCGAGCGCGTGGACGGCACGTTCTTCATCGTGATGGAGTACGTGAAGGGAGAGAGCCTGGAGGCCGTTCTCGACCGCGAGAAGTCGCTCGACCTCCCGCGGGCGCTCAACTACGCGGTTCAGGTCCTGCGCGGGGTCGAGCACGCGCACCAGGCGCAGATCCTCCACCGCGACCTCCGGCCGGCGAACGTCCTCATCTCCGAGAGCGGGGCGGTCAAGGTGGCGGATTTCGGGACCTCGCGTCTGCTCGAGAGATCCCACGCCACCACCGTGATCGGGAGCCCTCCCTACATGGCCCCCGAGCAGTTTCAGGGACGGGCGGTCCTGGCCTCGGACATTTACTCGGTGGGGGTGATGCTGTATCAGATGCTCACCGGCGCACTGCCCTACTTCAGCCCCAACCCGGCGCAGATCGAGCGCCTCGTCGCCCAGGGACGCTGCACACCTCCCCGCGTTCGCAACAGCCTGATCCCGAAGGAGATCTCGGACATCGCCATGAAGGCGCTCGCCCCCGAGATCTCCGATCGTTACCAGCGTGCGGCGGAACTCCTCGACGACCTCGCCACCGCCGGCGAGATCGATCACACCGCGACGGCGATGGAGGACATCCGCCGGCGCCTCAAGGCGCGCGAGGTTCCGCGCAAGGGCTTCTGCTGGCATTGCCGCAAGCCCCTGCACGCTCGCTCCGACACCTGCGCCTTCTGCGGCGAGAAGCAGTAGGACCGCTGCGCATAACTCCCGACATCTCAGGGACTTCCCCGCAGGCCTCCGTTGACAGCCCGGACGGGGACGGCTAGAATCGCTCTCGGCATGTTTGCTCGCTCTGACTTCGTGTGGATGAACGGTCGGCTCGTCGCTTTTGACGATGCCCGAATCCACATCGGCTCTCACGTGATCCACTACGGCTCCGGCGTCTTCGAAGGCATCCGCTGCTACAAAACGCCGCGGGGCTCGGCCGTCTTCCGTCTCGACGCCCACACCGAGCGTCTGTTCAACTCCGCCAAGATCTACTGGATGGAGATCCCCTGGACGCGGGGGGAGATCGACGGCGCGGTGATGGAGACGGTTCGTGCGAACCGCCTCGAGGCCTGCTACATCCGTCCGGTCGTGTATCGCGGTCACGGCCCGATGGGGGTCAACCCGCTCGGCTGCCCGGTGGACGTGGCGATCATGGTGTGGGACTGGGGCAAGTACCTCGGCAGCGAGGCCTTGGAGAATGGCGTCGACGTCTGTGTCAGCTCCTGGGCTCGCATCGCCCCCAACACCCTGCCCGCAATGGCCAAGAGCGCCGGCAACTACATGAACTCCCAGCTCATCAAGATCGAGGCGGTCAAGGGCGGCTTCGCGGAGGGGGTGGCCCTCGACACAAACGGCTACGTCTCGGAGGGCAGCGGGGAGAACGTCTTCGTGGTCTCCAAAGGCACGCTCGTCACTCCCCCGCTCGTCTCTTCGGTGCTCCCGGGGATCACCCGCGACACCGTGCTCGCCCTGGCAGGGCGGCTCGGCATTCCCGTCGCGGAGAAGCGGGTCCCGCGGGAGATGCTGTACCTGGCGGACGAGCTCTTCTTCACGGGAACGGCGGCCGAGATCACCCCGATCCGCACCGTGGACCGTCTGCCCGTGGGTAACGCCCAGCGAGGCCCCGTCACCGCGGCCCTTCAGAGGGCCTTCTTCGATGTGATCGAGGGGCGGGCCGAGGACGAGCTCGGCTGGCTCACCTTCGTGTCCGGGGTGGAGGTGACCGCCGCCCCGCGACGCGCGGCGAAAGCGGTCTAGCCGGGGGAGCAGCCCCGGAGCGGAGAGAGGCGCATGCACATCAACGATCTCTTGAAGATGGCGTCGGAGCGGAAAGCCTCCGACCTCCACCTCAAGGTGGGCTCGCATCCCGTGCTGCGGATCAACGGGGAGCTCATCCCGCTCGTGGAGACGAAGCGGCTCATGCAGGAGGACACCATCGCGATGGCGTTCTCGATCATGAGCAACCGCCAGAAACAGAAGTTCAAGGAGAACCTCGAGATCGACATCGCCTACTCCGTCCCCGGCCTCGGACGCTTCCGCTGCAACGTGTTCCAGCAGCGGGGGACGGTGGGGCTCGTCCTGCGTGTCATCCCGGTGAAGATCATGACCGTGCGCGAGCTCGGGCTCCCGACCGTGCTCGAGAAGATCTGCGCCGAACAGCGGGGCCTCATCCTCTGCACCGGCACCACCGGCTCCGGCAAGTCGACCACCCTCGCCGCCATGATCGACTACATCAACTCCCAGCGCTGCGAGCACATCATCACGATCGAGGACCCGATCGAGTTCCTCCACCGGGACAAGAAGTCGATCGTCAACCAGCGCGAGGTCGAGGTGGACACCCGCAGCTTCGCGGCCGCGCTCCGGAGTGCCCTGCGCCAGGACCCGGATGTCATCCTCGTCGGCGAGATGCGGGACTACGAGACGATCGAGACCGCGATCACCGCCGCCGAGACCGGCCACCTCGTGCTCTCCACCCTGCACACGCTCGACGCGACCGAGACCATCAACCGTATCATCTCCGTCTTCCCACCCCACCAGCAGAAGCAGATCCGCCTGCAGCTCTCGGGAGTCCTCAAGGCGGTCATCTCCATGCGCCTCATCCCCCGCGCCGACGGCCACGGCCGCGTGCCCGCGGTGGAGGTGATGATCACGACCCCGTTCATCCGCGACTGTGTGATCAACAAGGAGAAGACGAAGCTCATCCATGAGGCGATCGCGGCCGGCGTCTCCCAGTACGGGATGCAGACCTTCGACCAGTCGATCTTCCAGCTCTACAAGAAGGAGCTGATCACCTACGACGAGGCCCTGCGTCGCGCCAGCAACCCCGACGAGTTCAAGCTCAAGATCCAGGGCATCCAGTCCTCGTCCGACATGGCGGCGGAGGAGATGGAGCGAACGATGCAGTCCTTCGACGTGGAGTCCTAGGGCCCGCATGAGGAGGAGCGCTCCGGCGGGGGCCGAGGACACCGCCTACGCAGGGGCGCTCCGGTGCCTCGCCCGGCGCGACCGTTCCGACGCCGAGGTGCGGCGGATCCTGCTCCGTCGCGGCCACGACGATGCGGAGGTGGACGAGGCTGTCACCCGTCTGCGCGCCGGCCACCTCCTCGACGACGCCCGCTTCGCGGAGAGGTTCGCTCGCAGCCGGCTCGCCAACTACGGGCTGGGCCGCGGCCGGATCCGGCAGGCCCTGCGGCAGAAGGGGGTTGGCCGCGCGGAGGCAGACGCCGGGATCACCGCCGCGCTCCGCGAGGTCGGCGAAGGCGAGGTTCTCGACGGCCTGGCGCGGCGGTACTGGCGGCAGCACGTCCGCCTCGCTCCACGCCGGCGGCTCCCGCACCTCTGGGTGTTTCTCCTCCGGCGTGGCTTCGGGCCGGGGCTGGTGCGGGAGCGCCTGGCCGCGTTGTGGCCCCGCTGGACCGACGCCCTGGCCGGCCTCGAGCCACTCGAGCCCGAGGGCCAGGAGCCGGATGAGACGGGGACCCACGAGGCGAGCAGTCCGGAGCCACCCTCGAGGGCGTGGTGAAGACAGCGGACGAGGTCCGCAGCGCGTTCCTCTCCTACTTCGAGGAGCGCGGTCACCGGGTGGTGAAGAGCTCTCCCCTCGTGCCCCAGAACGACCCCACGCTGCTCTTCGCCAACGCGGGGATGAACCAGTTCAAGGACGTCTTCCTCGGGCGGGAGAAGCGGGACTACACGCGCGCCGCCTCCTCGCAGAAGTGCGTGCGCGCGGGGGGGAAGCACAACGATCTCGAGAACGTGGGCCAGACCGCGCGGCATCACACGTTCTTCGAGATGCTCGGGAACTTCTCCTTCGGGGACTACTTCAAGAAGGAGGCGGTCGCATACGCCTGGGAGTTCCTGACCCGGCAGCTCGGGCTTCCCCCGGACCGTCTCAAGGTCACCATCTTCGGCGGCGAGGGCGCCGTGCCCCGCGACGCGGAGGCCCACACCTTCTGGACGGCGCACGTGCCCCAGGAGCGGGTCCTCGAGCTCGGGATGAAGGACAACTTCTGGGCGATGGGCGACACGGGCCCCTGCGGACCCTGCTCGGAGATCCACTACTTCCAGGGCCTCACCGTCCCCTGCCCGGAGGAGGTGGCAGGGCGTCGCTGCCTCGGCGTCGAGTGCGAGTGCGACCGCTGGCTGGAGATCTGGAACCTCGTCTTCATGCAGTACGACCGAACCGAGGGCGGCCTTCTCCAGCCCCTGCCCGCGCCCTGCGTGGATACGGGCATGGGGCTCGAGCGGATCACGGCCGTCGTGCAGGGACGCCGGTCCAATTACGATACCGACCTCTTCCGCCCGCTGCTCGCCGCGGCGGCCCGGCGTGCGGGGAAGCCCTACGGCGCCGACCCTGCCCGCGACGTGTCCCTCCGCGTCATCGCCGATCACCTCCGGGCGATGACCTTCCTGATCGCGGACGGGGTTCTGCCCGGGAACGAGGGGCGGGGATACGTCCTCCGCAAGATCATGCGCCGCGCCATGCGGCATGCGAAGAAGCTGGGGATCGCCGAGCCCTTCCTGGGTGAGCTCACCCGGGTCGTGGTTGAGGGGATGAAGGCGGCGTACCCCGAGCTCGTGTCGCACACGGAGACCGTCGAGAAGGTCGTCCAGGCGGAGGAGGAGCGCTTCTCTACGACGCTCCGCCAGGCCTTCGCCATCTTCGAGGAGATCGCAGCCTCGGTGCCGGCGGGGGGGGTCGTCTCGGGCGCCGACGCGTTTCGCCTCTACGACACCTACGGGCTTCCGCTCGACTTCACGGAAGAGCTGGCCCGCGAGCGCGGTCTGGGCGTGGACGCGGCGGGGTTCGAGCGCGAGCTCTCGGCGCAACAGGAGCGGGCCCGCCAGTCGAGCAGGATGGGCGCGATCAGAGGCGAGCCCGTCTACATGGAGCTGCTCCAGCAGGGGAGGACCGACTTCGTCGGCTACGACGCCCTGACCGTGGAGGACGCCGGCGTCCTCGCCGTCCTCGAGGGCGGCGTCCTCGCCCGCCGCCTCGACGCCGGCCGGGAGGGCCAGATCGTCCTCGACCGGACGCCGTTCTACGCGATGGCCGGCGGCCAGGTCGGGGATCACGGGGTGATCGCCTCCGACGGCTCCGCGGCCGAGGTCCTCGACACCACGACTCCCCTGCCCGGGCTCCATGTCCACCACGTGCGCGTCACCCACGGCGGGTTCGAGCGCGGGATGCTCGTGCGCGCCGAGGTCGACGGCGAACGCCGCGCGGGGGCCATGCGCCACCACACGGGCACGCACCTTCTTCACGCCGCGCTCCGAGAGACCCTGGGGCCCCACGTCAAGCAGGCGGGTAGCCTCGTCGCGTCCGACCGCCTGCGCTTCGACTTCAGCCACTTCGCACCCGTCGGCCCCCGGGAGCTGCGCCACATCGAGAACCGCGTGAACGCGGAGGTCCTCAAGGACGGCCGGCTCGAGTTCAAGGTCATGGGCCGCGAGGAGGCGCTCGCCTACGGGGCCCTCGCCTTCTTCGGCGACAAGTACGGAGAACGCGTGCGCGTCGTCGAGGTTCCGGGCTTCTCCAAGGAGTTCTGCGGGGGAACCCACGTCGGCCAGACAGGCGAGATCGGGCTCTTCCTCCTGACATCGGAGCAGGGCATCTCCGCCGGCACCCGTCGCGTCGAGGCCGTCACCGGCGAGGCAGCCGTCGAGCGTGCCCAGGAGGACCAGGGCATCCTCGAGGAGCTCGAGCAGGCCGCGAAGGTCGACCGCCGGGAGCTGGTCGACGAGTACGCGCGGCTCCGAGAGCAGCTCAAGGCTCGCGAGCGCGAGATCCAGGCGCTGCGGATGAAGCTCGCGACCGCCGGCGGGCCCACCGGCCGCCAGGACCTCGAGGAGGTCGGGGACGCCCTCGTCTGGACCCCCCGCTTCGATGGCCTCGACCGCAAGGCCCACGCCGCGGTGGTCGACGACTTCAGGAACGGGAACCGGGACCGCCGCTTCGCGCTCGTGTCGTGCTCGAGCTTTGACGAAGGCGTCAGCGTGATCGCGGCGGTCTCCCCGTCCCTCACCTCCACGATCAAGGCGCCCGAGCTCTTGAAGCAGCTCGGCCTCCGGGGCGGAGGACGGGCCGACTTCGCGCAAGGGGGGGGCGTCGCCCCCGGCGACGTCGACGCCTTCAGCCGCCGGGCGGCAGAGGTCCTGCGGGCGCTCGTGGAGGCGGTGCCCCATGCGTGAGCGGGCCGGCCTTCTCGTGGCCGCCACGGCCGCCTTCCTCGCCGCGGGGCCCGTCGAGGCCCAGGTCTACACCCGTCTCAACGCCAACGGCGTCGTCGAGGCCACCAACGTGCCGGACGAGGCGGATTTCCGGCTGACCTACCCTGGAAAGGGCACGCTCATCCACTCCCGCGGCTTCCGAGGGACGTACGCGGGCCAGTACGACCACCACATCGAGGCCGCCGCCCGGGTCCACCACGTGAGCGCCGAGCTAGTCAAGGCCGTGATCGCCGTGGAGTCTGAGTTCGATCAGTGGGCGGTCTCCTCCAAGGGCGCCCAAGGGCTCATGCAGCTCATGCCCCCGACCGCGCGGCGATTCGGGGTCGCCGACCCCTTCGACGCGCGGCAGAACATCTTTGGGGGAGTGCACTTCCTGCGCTTCCTCCTCGATCTCTTCTCGGGCGACCTCACGCTCGTCCTCGCTGCCTACAACGCGGGCGAGAACGCCGTGCTCCGCTACCGCGGGGTGCCCCCCTACCGGGAGACGCGGGGCTACGTCCAGAAGGTGAACCGGCTCCTCGGCTCCGGTTTCGCGCCTGCGCCGCCCCCCTCCGATGCCGCCTCCTTCTTCGTCCCGTCGGGCGCGGTCCGCCCCACCCCCACGCGGGCCACAGCGCGACCCCGGCGCCCGGAGCCCGCACGGCCCCGGGTGTACTACAAGTGGCGCGACACGGGCGGCATCACGCACGTGGCCGAGGCGCCGCCCCCGGAGGGCACGGTCTACTCGATGATCCGGGCCCTCGACTGAAGATGCCGGGTCCGATTCCCAGGGGGCCGTTCGATCAGGGCCTGTTCCTCGCCCACTTCAACAAGGGACAGGAGCACTTCGACGCGCGGCGCCTCGACGAGGCCGAGCGCGAGCTCGAGGAGGCCTACCTGCTGCGGCCGCGCGACGCGCGCGTCCTCGACCTGCTCGGCCGCGTCTACTTCCGCCAGGAGAAGCTGGCGAAGGCGGAGGAGGTCTACCGCAAGCTGATCGCGGAGAGCCCGGACGCCCAGACCCTTCACTACAATCTCGCCGTCGTCTGCTTCAAGCTCGGGCGGCTCGAGGATGCCGAGTCCGCGTTCCTCAAGGCGCTGGAGCTCGCGCCGGGAAACGCCAAGATCCACTTCTACCTCGGCTCGATCTACGAGCGGCTCCACCGCTACAAGGACGCCATCTTCCAGTATCGACAGGCGGGCGCCAAGACGATGGTCCAGCGAGTCGAGGACAAGCTGGCCGCCTCCGCCCCCGCCGGGTCCGCCTCCGGGCGCGCGGCCCCGGCGCCGGACGACACCGCCCGCTACCGCGCCTCCTCACGACTGCCGGCTTCGGAGCGGCCGGACACGAAGCCGAAGCAGCCGGCGCCACCCAGGGACAGCCCCTTCCCGCCGCCCAAGGTCGTGGAGCCCGTGAGCCCCACGCTGATGGCCGAGGCCGAGGCCTCACTGTCCGAGGCCGCCCGGCTCCAGCTTTTCAGCGACACGATGCCGCCCACCTCCGCCGGCCGCCCTCGCTCCGTCACTCTTCCCGCTCCCCCGCCGGGAACACCCCGCTCCGAGATCTTCCGCCCGCTGGACGCGAGGCTGCTGGAGGTGGACTTCTCGGGGAAGGTCTTCATCAAGCTGGGGACGATCTACTCCTACTCCGGTAACCTCAACTTCTGGGTGAAGGATCGACGCCCGGGCGGACAACCCACCCTCGTCATCGTCACCGGCACCGGTCGTCTCCTCCTGACCGACGCGGAACGCGAGATCACCCTTCTCCCCGTGGAGGACGAGCCCGTGTTCATCGAGCCCTCCCACCTCCTCGCCTGCGAGGAGAAGCTCTCTCCCCAATACAAGCGCGTGGGCGAGGGCCCGGAGGGCCTGGAGGTGGTCGCCCTCGAGGGGCGAGGCTGGGTGGCTCTCTCGGTGGCGGGCCGTAGCCTGCCCCTCCCGGTAAAGCCCGCCCTTCCCGTCTCCGTGCCCACGACCTCCGTCATCCTGTGGACGGGCCGCCTCACGCCCCACCTCGTCGAGGACCCGCAGGTCTTCGAGGTGATGCAGAAGGCCGCCGACGGGGCGGCCGGGCGCGTCCTGCGGCTCGAGGGATCGGGGCGCGTCCTCGTCGAGCAGACGAAGGCCCCCTGAGGGCGCGGGGCCGCACCCCTCAGGCCCAGCGTCGGGCCAGCTCGCCTACGACGGGCAGCTCGAGCTCCTCGCCCGCGTTGGCCTTGATCATCAGCAGGACGAACGCCACGAGAAGGGCGACGCCCACGACGGCGCCGAGCACCCAGAACAGGGCCGCCACCGCGCCCAGGCCCATCACGCCGAGGACGACCTGGGCGAACTGGATGGCGATGAGCACCACCAATCCCACCCCGTGCACGAGCAGGCTCTGGAAGGCGTGGAAACGCACGAAGCGGCTCTGCTTCTCCACGATCGCGGCCACGACGGAGAAGACAAGGCCGATGCAGCAAGGGACGTAGCAGAGGAGACCGCCGAGGTTGGGTTGGATGCCCAGGTTGGTCTTCCCGCCGCCGGACGCCGGAGTCGTCATCGCTCCTCCCAGGGCCGGATCGTCGCTCCGGCCGATTGCCGCGGACCCAAGGTCCCCGGCCGCGGGGTGCACTGTAGCGTCTTCCCCCGCCGTGTCAAGGGCCTGCGCGGGGCGCGGCTCGTCTCCGCCCAAGGGCAGCCCGAGCGCCGCCGACAGCAGCTCGGGATCGTCGGTGGAGACCATCTCCACCTGGGCCGATGTCCGGATGGCAAAGCTCCATCTCCCGTCGGTGAACCGCCGCCACCCCCCCGCCGCGTCCGCCTCCGCGCGGTGTTGCCGCGCGAACCGCCCCTCGAGCGCGGCTCCGAACGCGACCAGATCCTCCGGCGTGTCCCACACGCTCACCCAGCGGAGAAGCGTCCGCCCTCCGACGTCCCAGAGCCGCCAGGCATCCCCGCCCCAACCGGCGGCCGCCGGCTCGTCGCCCTCGAGCAAGGTCCGGATCAGGAGCTCGCCGAAGACACCCTCCGAGAGCAGCCGCCCCCTCCTCGGCCCCAACCCGACATCGACCCCGCGCCGTGCCTCGCCGGCGAAGAAGCGCTCCGGATGCAGCACCTGCTCGGTCGTCTGCGGTGGATCGACCCACGCCTTCCGGATCTCTTCCGCACCCCCACGCTGCCAGAGCGCCTGCGCGAAGGCATGTCCGGCCACGTAGGGCTGCAGCAGCAGATCCCTCAGCACCGGTGGCGCGCCCGGCAGGTCCAATGAGGAGACCGACGCCGCGCCCGCCAGGTCCAGTAGACCCATCGTGGGCTCCCCTCCCGCCGCCTCCGCGCCGAGACGTCGGAGCAGGAAGCGCTCCATGACGAGCGTGGCGTCACCCTCGAGGAGGGCCATGAAGGCCACGCGTCGGTCGTCGAAGTCGGAGATCTCCGCGGGGAGCTTCGTGTGGAGATCCTCGTACTGGTCCTGCTGGGCGTGCCTGAGCTCGTGGGCGAGGATGATCTGGTTCATGGGGGTGAGACTGCGGTCGGGGCTCACCGCGTAGAGCCTCCGGCGGCCCGGGCGCTCGTCGTAGAAGCCGACGACGTTGTCCTGCAGCAGACGGGCGCGCAGGGCGCGCAGGTCGGCCCCGGGCGGAAGCAGATCCAGGGCGGCGAGCAATCGCTCATCCGCTCGCGCCCGCTCCGCCGGGTACTCGGCGTCGAACACCTCACGGAGGTAGGCCGCAAGCTCGGGGCGGCTCATGAATGCGATCGGCACGTCCTGGCGGAAGGGGAGGCCGCCGACCTCGGCCACCTCCGCCTGCAGTCCTTCTGGGGTGAGGCTCCCGGTCGGCAACAGGCCGGCCAGCAGCGCGTTGACCAGATCGCTGGGATCCGCGGCCGCGTCGTCGTCCGGGGTCTGCGACCAGGCGACACCGGCACCGAGGCCGACGCCGAGGATGGCGGCGAGGAGGAGCCGTCTCAAAATCCCGGCCAGAGCGGATCGCCCCAGACGCTACCGGGGGCGATGAGAAGCGCCAGCGCCACGAGGACGACCGCGATGTCGTAGGGAGCGGAGCCGCGTTCGTAGTCCCAGAGCAGGAAGCGTACGAGAGGGCTCAGCCGCGTATCGGTCTCGGATCCGTCACGCGCGGCGTCGGTCACTCATGCCTCCCTCGCCCCGCCCCCCGACCCCTGTCGCGTCTCGCGCGGGCATCGCTGATGCTAGCGGGCCACCCCCGGGTGGTCAACAACGACCCACCTCGAGACCTCCCGGGCCGCCTCGCCGCCCCCACGTGCGCGCGGGCACTCCGAATAGACCGAGCACGGCGACCACCGTCTCCATGTGTGCGGTCACCTCGGGTGTCGTCACTCGCCCACCCGCGCGGGTGAGCGCCATCGGCACCGCCAGCTGGTCGGCGACCCACGGGTCTACGGCGCCGTCCTCGTCCAGGAACCGCAGAAGACGCCGCGCCACCCGCTCTCCCAGCAGCTCGGCCCGCACGCCCCGCTGCCCCAGGAGGCCGAAGGCGGCCCGGCCATTCTCGAACACGGACTCGATCTGCACGAACGACCCCGGCGACGAAGCCTCGAGGGACACCACATCCCAATGGGATTCGAGGCGCCTCTGCTCCCACAGGAGCGCGCGCGCGGCGTCCGCCTGGCGCCTGGCTACGTCGCCCTTGAGGCGTGCCTCCCCCGACACGCCCCGGAGCTCCAGAAGGGGGCCCCTCCTTTCGAGGTCGAGCGCGCCCGACGGGGCCCAGGGCGGCACTTCCCCTCGCACGCAGCCCTCCCCGCGCGGCGCAAAGCCCGCCCGCTCGAGGGACAGCTGCATGCGGAGACCGAGGCGTTCGGCGAGGGGAACGAAGTGCCGGGCGAGAAAGTGGAAGGAGGGGCTGCGCGGGACGTGGGTCCCGCCCTTCACCTCCACACGGCTGGCGGGGGCGGTGCTCGCGAGCACGGGGAGCACGGTCTGCAGGACGAGCGTCGCCGCCCCCGCGGTGCCGATGTCGAACCGGAACTCCCCGGCCTCCGCGCGCCCGGGCTCGAAGCGGATGTCGGGGGAGCCATCGAAGGCGCCGTGGAGCCGCGCCCCACAGCTCATCGCCGCCGCCCGCACCGCGGCGAGGTGCTGAGGCCGCAGCCCGGGTCGCAGGCGACGCGCCCGGATGCGCTTGATCTCGAACGCCTGGCCGGAGACCGCGGCGACGGCCAGGGCCGTCCGGAGGATCTGACCGCCGCCCTCTCCCTGCGCGCCGTCGATCGTGATCACGTTCCGGCCTCACGAGCGAGCGTCGCCCAGCTCGCCGGCCGGCTCAGGCCGCCCCGGCGATCTCGAGAAGGGGCTCCTCGCGCGGAGCGGCCGGCGGCACGAAGTACCCGGGGGTGACCACGATCCGCTGCGGGCGTACGCCCGGCGGGAGGTGGGAGAGGAGCGCTTCCTGAGCCTCGGGATACGTCTCGGCGGGGAAGAACCGCTCGACGGGGACGGGCACGCTCGAAGGCCCCGGAATGTCCACGCGAAAGCGCAGGACGGGCTCGAGGTCCTCGGCCGCGAAACCCGAGTTCCACCGGGCCGCCTCTTCGGACACCCAGATCGAGACCGCCTCCACCCGGACCTCGCGTCCGTGGCGGGTCTTCATCAGGTGCTTCCACAGACCGAACTCGAGGAGGGGGACGTAGCGGAGCGAGGCCGCCTCTCCCTCGTCTGGCCCCGCCAGGCGGCACCGAACGAGCGGAATCGGCTCCATGGCCCTCATCCCGCGAGTCCATAACGCAACGATCGTGCCGCATCCGGGGCATGCCTATAAGAGCTTAGCAATCAGTGAGATATAGACTGCAACGAGCCCACGAGGATGCCCGGGAGCGTCTGGATCTGTTACTTTTGGGAACGGTCGGCCTCCAAAGTGAAACACTGCCGGCAGCGCGCTTCGTACTGGCCCGCCCCGCCCACGACCACCCGGTCCTCCGCGGCCACGAGGCGCTGCGACCGGTTGGCGGGCGCGCCGCAGCGCATGCAGACGGCCAGTGTCTTGTCGACGTACTCGGCCACCGCCATGAGCTGCGGCATCGGCTCGAAGGGCCGTCCCCGGTAGTCCTGATCGAGGCCGGCCACGATCACCCGCACCCCACGGTTGGCGAGGGCGTCCGCGACCTCCACGAGCGAGCCGTCGAAGAACTGGCCCTCGTCGATTCCGACCACCTCTGTCTCCGGCTCGACCAGCGACAGGATCTCGCGCGCGGTTCCCACCACCCGTGAGGGCAGCTTCATGTCGGAGTGGCTCACGATTGCGGCCTCGGAATACCGGGCGTCGATTCGAGGCTTGAACAGCTGGACCCTCTGGCGCGCGATCTCCGCCCGGCGCACGCGGCGGATGAGCTCCTCGCTCTTGCCGCTGAACATGCTGCCGGTGATGACCTCGATCCAGCCGCCCCGTCCCGGGGCCCCTCCGTGCCTGGTCAAGGCGAGCCCCTAGCGGTTCACACGCTCGACGTAGGCGCCGGTCGCGGTGTCGATGCGGATGACGTCTCCCTCGTTGATGAAGGGTGGGACCTGTACCACGAGCCCCGTCTCCATGCGCGCGGGCTTGCCCACGTTGGACACCGTCGCCCCCTTGATCGCGGGCTCGGTCTCGGCCACCTTCAGCTCGACCGCCAGGGGCAGCTCGATCCCGACCGGGTGCCCCTCGTACATCTCGATCTTGAGCCGGATGTTGGGGATCAAGTAGGACACGGCGTCACCCAGGACCTCGGCCGACAGGGCGATCTGCTCGAAGGTCTCCCCGTTCATGAAGTGGTACATGTCGCCGTCCGGGTAGAGATACTCCATGTCCGCCTCGTCGAGCACCGCGCGCTCCACGCGGTCCTCGGAGCGGAAACGGTGCTCGATGATGGACCCTGTCTTCAAGTGACGGATCTTGGTCTGAACCATTCCCCGCCAGTTGCCGGGGGTGAGGTGGTGGGTCGACACCACCCGATACAGGTCGTTCTCGTGCTTGATGCACATTCCCTTCTTGAGCTGCGTCGCCTGAATCATGCCTCGCTGACCTCTTCAAACTGATACTCTACGTCTCCAACTCCACGTCCAGACCGCGAAGGTCGATCCGGGCCGAAAAAACACGGAACCCTGCCGCCTTGAGGGCGGCCTCAACCGCCTCCCGGCGCCCGGGGCCCCGCTGTCCCGGTGGCGCCCAGACCGCGACCACGCCCCCGCCCCCCGCCCCGCACGCCTTGGCCGCACCCCCGGCGCCGCGAGCGATGGTCGCGATGCGGTCGATCTCGGGCGTCGTCACCCCCGGCGCCAGCCGCTTCCGCGCCTCCCACTCCTCGGCCATGAGGTCCACCACGTCCTCGAACCGTCCGGCGAGGAGCGCCTCGCGCACACGCGTGGCGACGGCGGCGATGGCCTCGAGCGCCGAGCGCACCTTCTCGTCCCCGTCGATCTGCCCCTTCAGCACGTCCCAGTCGTTGACGCCGGAGGATCGCGTCGCGCCGGCGTCCACGAGGATGAGCGACTCCTCCACACGGCCGGGATCCACCCCCAGCCGTTCGACGCGGATCTCGCCCGTCTCCAGGTGCACGGCGAGCGTCCCCCCGTGCAACGCCGCGAAGTAGTCCTCGACCCCGGTCGGGACGGCGATCGTCCTCACCGCGGCGTCGCGCACGACCGCCCACAGCCCGTCGTGGTCGCGATCGCGACCCACCGCCCGGCTCACCGCGGCGGCGACGGCGACCGCCAGTGCCGACGAGCCCCCCAGGCCCGACCCCGCGGGCACTTTGGACTGCGTCACGACCTTGATCCCGCTGTCCACCCCCAGCGCGCGGAGAATCTGGGCGACGAGCGAGAGCTGGCCGGTGCCGAGGACCTCCGACACCGTCCGACCGCTGACCTTCTGCAGGGTGTCCTTGGACTCGATGACGACCCCCTCGACGCCCGTCTCCGCCCGACACCAGGCCCGCCGGTCGACGGCCACGTTCACGGTCAGGGCCCCGGGATGGAACAGGTAGATCGGCCAGATGTCGAGCGTTCCCCCCGCCAGGTCCACCCGGCAGGGGGCGGTCGCCTCCACCACCCGGCGCTTCATACGGCCTTCCCCAAGCGTCGTTTCGCCTACTCGTACGCAGCGAAGAGCCGTCCCCAGGGCGTCTGCGCGATCTCGGCCATGCGCCTTCGTCCATGCACGGGCCACCAGTAGTGATCGTGGTAGAGCGCCGAGCCCCAGATGAAGGCGTGCACGAGGGGGGTGCGGAAGAAGAGAGACTGGATCCGGGCCAGGGGGGTGAACCACATCAGTCGCCCGACCCGGCTCGCGAGGTGATAGCGCACGCGGAAATGGAAGTTCACCGCCGACACGTCCTCGCCCACGATCTCGATCTCGCGCACGTCGCCCACCCCCAGCCCCCGCTCGTGGGCGACGCGGATGCATTCCACGTCCGCCAGGGGGTCGAAGCCCATCAGCCAGGCGCTGGTGGCATCGATGGCGACCATGTCGTCGCTGGCCAGCATGTAGTCCTTCACGACCGGGATCATCGCCCGCGGCCCCGCCCCGTCCCCGCACACCGTGCCGTCCATGACCGCGAACATGCCCGTGTGGATCTCCTTCTGGATCGCAAGGAGGTCGACGAGCGTCTTGTGGATGTCCGTGTGCGCCCAGTGGCGGTTGTTCCTGAGCAGGCCGCCGAAGGCGTTCTTCATCGCCCCCGTCATGGTCGTGTAGACGTGCGTCTTGACGGTCGGCAGGTGAACGATGTTTGTCCCAAGCATCACCTCGGGGACTCTGATCTCGCCGAAGATCCGGTCGAGGACCAGGAGCGGCGTCTTGGGCACGATCCGAACCCAGCGGCACTCGGGCGAGAAATTGTCGGTCGTCGGAACCTCGTAGCGTCGATAGACGGCCGCGAACTTGTTGAGCTCGTCGCCCCGGTGGGCGTCCGTCACGACGGTGCCGTTGTGAAGGCCCAGGAGGTCGCGGTAGCCATCCTCCCGCAGTGTGCGGAGGACGCCCTCGAGCTGCCAGGGGGTGCTGTTCGCGGAGAGAAAGGGCAGGTGCCAGGAGATGTTGTCCTTGAGGATGGTGCGCCGGTCCTTGGGGAGCGCCCGCGTGTAGTCGACACCGCGCATCATGGCCGCCACGTCGGGCAGCACGGTCTCGGGCCGGGTTCGAACCACGGCAACCCGCGCCCGCGTCCGGCCCGACCCGATCGCTTCGCGTCGGCGTCGAGGCTCCCCCGTCAGCGGCATGAACACGCTCACCCTCCCGGAAGTGGCTCAACCTGCTAGTATAAGCGCGGTCGGCCCGACGGCCAAGAGGCCAGGATGGACTGCCCCCGCTGCGGCCAAGCCGCGGTCACCACCCCGGAATGCCCGCGCTGCGGCGTCCTTCTCGCCAAGGCCCGGCCCTCGAGGGCGCGGCCGCAGGCTCCCCCTCCCGCCCAGCGTCGATCCGCCTGGCGCGCGCTCCTGCTGCCCGGCCTGGGTCTGGCGCTCGTGGTCGCGGCCGCCGTGCACACGCTGCGATCCACACCCACTCCCGCCTCGACCACGTCCGCTCGCCCCGCCGAGGACGAGCCCACCCCTCCCCCGGTGTCGAGTGCGCCCTTCGAGCCCGCCGCGCTCGACCTGAGCCCGCCCTCGCCGCCTCCGCCGGAGTCGCTGCGTCTCGAGGCCAAGGCGATCGAGGCCGATCGGGCCTCGGCGGCCCGCCTCGCGGACAAGCTTCGACGCCGGGCGCCCATCGGCACCGCCGACCTTGAGGCCGCCGAGGGCCTCTTCGACCGCCATGCGGCACCGGCGAGACCCCTTGTCGAAGCCGTCCTCCTCGCGGCCGCCGTCCAGGAGCAGCAGCGGCGGCAGCCACAGCGCGCCCTCGCCCACCTGCGGCGGGCGGTCGCCGTCGCCCCCGACAGCGCCAACACGCGCCGGCTCATGCTCGCCCTTCTCCTCGAAACGGGCGACTGGGCGGGCGCCGAGGTCGCGGCGCAGGCCCTCCTCGCCCTCGACCCTACGGACGCGGCCGGACAGCGGGGGCTCGCCTTCGCCCTCGTGCGCCAGGACCGCAACCGCGAGGCCCTCGAGAACGTCACCGCCGCGCTCGAAGCCCGCGAGGACCCCCAGCTGCGCGCACTGCGGGAGCGGCTGAGCCGCGACCTCGCGAGCGAGAAGGGCATGAGCGAGCAGCGCCTCTCCCACTTTCACGTCCGTTACGACGGGGAGGCGCACGAGGACGTGGGGCGCGAGATCCTGCGCGTCCTCGATCGCCATTACGCAACGCTCGTCCGGACATTCGACCACCAGCCGCGCCAGCCGATCCCGGTGATCCTCTTCTCGACCCAGGGCTACTACGACGCCACCGGCGCCCCCGCGTGGTCCGGCGGCCACTACGACACCCACGACGGTCGCGTCCGCATCCCGATCGGGGGGCTCACACCCTCGCTCACCCCCGACCTGGACGAGGCACTCCTGCACGAGCTGACCCATGCCTTCATCACCGACCGCTCGCGCGGGGTCGCTCCCCGTCAGATCCAGGAGGGTCTCGCCCAGTACATGGAAGGCAAGCGCATCGGCTCGCTGCTCCCGGCGGACGGCCTGCGCGCGCTCGCGGACGGCCGCATCGCCGGGGTGGCCGGCTTCTACTACGGCTCGCTCGCCTTCGTGGAACACCTGATCACGCAGCGCGGGCAGGGCGGGATCAACGACCTGCTGGCCGCGATGTCAGAGACGGCGAGCGTCGACGAGGCCTTCCGCCGGGTGTACGGGAGCGACTTCGCGACCGCGCTCAGCAACTGGGCGGCCCGGCTCCGGCAGGACCATGGGAGTTGAGGAGGCGGTTGCGGTCCATCAGCGCACGCGGAGGTCGAAGGGCATCCGGGCGAGGGGAACGCCTTCCCCCAGCGTCGCCGCGAGACGGAGGAGCGCCCGGGCCTCGGGCGCCAGTGCCTCGAGCCCGACGTCCTCGTCTCGTCGCTCCCGCAGCATCTCGAGGAAACCCTTCCTCTCCGGCAGAGGAGTGAGGACCACCTCCTGCCCGGGCGGGATCCCTGCCTTCTCCTTCGCCAGAGCCACCGCGGTGTCCAGGCCACCCAGGCGGTCGACGAGGCCGGCGGCGAGCGCCTCCTGCCCGGTCCAGACCCTGCCCTGGGCCACGGCGTCGATCTCCTCCGGCGTGCGGCCCCGTCCCTCCGCGGCCTTGGTGACGAAGGTCTCGTAGAACACCTCGTTGAGGTGCCGGATCCGGTTCCGCTCCTCCTGCGTCCAGGGCTCCCAGCTCGAGAACAGCGTGGCGTGGCGACCGCGCCGGACGACTTCCCGGCGCAGGCCGATCTTCTCGTAGAGTCCCCGGAGGCTGAACTTGCCCGAGAAGACGCCGATCGAGCCCGTGATGGTCGCGGGCTGGGCCACGATCGCGTCCGCGTTCATCGCGACGTAGTAACCGCCGGAGGCGGCAACGTCCCCCATCGACACCACGACCGGCTTGCGACGCCGCACGAGGCCGATCTCGCGCCAGACCGCGTCGGAAGCGGTGCCCACGCCGCCGGGGCTGTCCACGCGAAGCACGATCGCGCGCACGCGGTCGTCCTGTCCGGCCTCGCGGATCCCTCGCACCAAGGTGTCCGCCCCGACCATCTCGGTCCCGAAGGGATCGCTCTCGCTCTCGCCGGAGACGATCTCCCCCACCGCACGCACCAGCGCCAGTCGCGGGCGCCCGTCGAGCGCGAGTCCCCGCGCAGTCTTGAGGTAGCGGCCGGGGCGCACCTGCGGGCTGCCCTTGAAGCGGGACTCGATCTCGTCCCGGTAGAGGAGCTCGTCCACGAGCCCCTCCTCCTTGGCCTCCGCGGCCGAGACCGGCCCCTGGTCGAGGAGCGCCCGCACACGCGCCGGGTCCAGGCCCCGCCCCGCGGCGATGGCGGCGACATACTGCGCGAAGAGGCTCTCCACGAGTGCCTCCGTCTGCTCGCGGTGCGGTTCAGTGAAGCCGCGCTCCGTGAAGACGTTCGGTGCGTTTTTGTACCTGCCCACTCCCTCGAACTGCGCCTGGATGCCCAGCTTGTCGAGCGTGCCCCGAAAGAACGTCACCTCCGCCGCCAGGCCGGACACGAGCACGAGGGCGGTCGGCGCGGCGGCGATCTTCGCGCAACCGGTGGCCAGGAAGTACTCCTTGTTGCCCGCTAGCTCGAGGTGAGCCCAGGATGTCTTGCCGCTCGACCGGAAGCGCAGGAGCGCATCACGGAGCTCCTGGATGCGTCCCCACCCCACGTCGGGCAGGGCTCCCACGCGGAGCAGGAGGCCTCCCACCTGTGGGTCGCGCGCGGCCCGATCCACGCTCTCGACGAGGGCGTGGAGCGAGGGCGTGGGTGTCTCGAGGAAGCTGCTCCACTCCGAAGGCGGCTCCTCGGGCAGGGTCCCCGTGATCTCGAGGGCCAGGTGGACGCGACCCGCCCAGGGCACGATCGGGTGTCCGCCCGTGCGCACGAGGAGCGCCACCGCGGTCACAGTGATGCCGCCAAGCGCCAGCGCCGCCAGCCCCGCGGCGAGGATCAAGGCGCTCCGGCGGGTCATCGGGGCCTCAGCTCGGGGTGGCGGTGGCGAGGTACTCCACCCGGCGCCGTGCCTCCGCCGCGTACACGCTCGCCGGATAGTACTCCACGAGCTCCTGGTAGGCCGCTCGCGCCGGCGCCGACCTCTTCGCGTCCTCGAGAGCCCCCGCCAGGCAGTACAGCGCGTAGTCCCTCGGCAGGGCCGCCGCGGGATCGCTCACCAGGCTGCGGTAAGCCTCCACCGCGCGGTCGGTCTCGCCGCGTCGGCGGTAGAGACCCGCCAGCGCGAGGCGCGCCAGCTGCGGCTCGAGGCCGTCTCCGCGGGCTTGCAGCTCCTTGAGCGCCTTCTCGGCCTCCGCGTACTGTCCGAGCTCGACCCGCGCGAGGGCGGCGAGATACTTGGCCCGCGCGCCGAAGGCGAGCGAGCCGTATCTCCGCTCGACGCCCTCGAAGGCCGCCGCCGTCGTCTTCCACTTGTCCTCCGCGGTCACGAAAACCTGACCCGCGGGCGGCTCCGCGCCGGGAGGGCTTTGCCCCGACACCGGCGCCTCGAAGCTCGCCACCGCGTCGAGGAACGCCCGCTCCGCCTCGCGCGCGCGCTGGGCCTGGAAGTAGGCGAGGGCACCGCCGGCGGCGAGAAGAACGACCACGACACCCAGCCCGATCCGCAGCTCATCCCCGTGGGACGATGCCCAGGCGATCGCCTTCTCGAGGCCGCTCGTGAACTCGTCGTGCTTGATCTGCTGCCTGAGTTCCTTCTTCAAGACCTGCCAAGCCCCCGTCGCGCGAATGGTGCGCCTGGAGGGACTCGAACCCCCAACCTCGAGCTTAGGATGCTCTTGCTCTATCCTGTTGAGCTACAGGCGCGACGCGAAGCCCCTCGCGAACATCGAAGCGTACCACACCTCGCGTTGAGGGCGGGCGCATCCGAGGCCGTCATTCCGCGGGGAGACTCAGTATCGGATGAGGCTCAGCACGTCGTGGCCGGCGAGCTTCTCGCGACCCCGAAGGAACGTGAGCTCGACGAGGAACGCGTAGGCGCTCACCGTCGCCCCCAGCCTCTCCACGAGCTCGCCCGTCGCGCGCGCCGTCCCACCTGTCGCGATGACGTCGTCGACGACCAGGACGCGCTCCCCCGGAGCGACCGCGTCCTCGTGCATCTCGACCGCGTCCTCTCCGTACTCGAGAGCGTAGGTGGCGCGGACCGTGCGCCAGGGCAGCTTACCGGGCTTTCTCACCGGCACGAACCCCGTCCCGAGGCGGTGCGCCAGCGCCCCGCCGAGGATGAACCCACGGCTCTCGATCGCCACCACGCGATCCACCGTCCGGTCGCCGCAGAGCACCACGAGCAGGTCGATGGCGCGACGAAGCAACACGGGGTCCCGCAGGACGGTGGTGATGTCCTTGAAGACGACGCCCGGCTTCGGGAAGTCGGGGACGTCTCGGATGGCGGCCTTGAGCGCCTCGGCGTGAGCCTCGAGACCCATGGCCGCTAGCGAATGTGGAAGCCGTTGTCGCCCCGCGGGGCGATGGCCTCCCGCTCCACACCCGTGACCACCGAGAAGGCCGGCCCTTCCCGCAACCGCCCCTCGAGGTCAAGAAGCGCTTGCTCGCCTCCCTCCGCCACGACCTCGACGGAGCCGTCGGAGCGGTTTCGCGCGAAGCCGGCGACGCCGAGGGCGTCTGCCTGACGGAGGACGAAGTAGCGATAACCGACGCCCTGCACACGGCCCTGGACGATGTAGCGGTAGGCGGGCACGTCGACGCTCCTCACGGTGGCGAGACTACCACAGCCTCGCGGCTGGCCGTGGTGCAGGTCATCGGACGCGAGCCGGGCCCAACCGCGCCGCCGCCGCGCGGTCGGCGAGCACGAGCGCCCGCTCCTGGCGGACCCGCCCTGCAGGAATGGACGGGTCACCGTCGCGCAGACGCACGAGCATTCCCGCCTTCTCGTCACCGGTCACGAGCCAGAGGATGCGCCGGGCACGGTTGAGGGTCGGGTAGGTCAGGGTCATCCGACGCCGCCCCTGGTACGGGCCAGTCGGCGCGACGTCCGCATCCGTGATGTCGAGAACCGGATCGCCGGGCACCAGCGATGCTGTGTGTCCGTCGGGGCCCAACCCGAGATGGACGAGATCGAGCACCGGAGGTGATCCCGCGATCTCCCGCAGCGTCCGTGCGTAACGCGCCGCGCCCGCATCCAGGTCGGCCAACTCCACCGGCATCGCGTGGATCCGCTCCGGGCGCAGCGGGGCATGGTCGAGCAGGCTCTCGCGCAGGTGCGTGAGGTTCCGCTCCACGTGCCCTGGCGGGGCGGCACGCTCGTCCACCTGGAGAACGTGGACGCCGTCCCACGGGACGTCTTGGCCGGCGAGGGCACGCAGCATCACCCAGGGGGTCTGCCCACCGCTGACGGCAAGGACGAAGCGCCCACGCGCCGCAACGGCCACCCCAGCCTCGCCGGCGACGAACGCCGCCGCCCTATGGGCGACCGCCTCCGTGTCCGCGAGCACCTCGATCGTCATCCTGGCGCCGCGTGACGAGCGGCGGGGCTCGTCGAAGCCCCCCGTCATGAGCTCGCTTCCTTGAGTCTCCTGTATCGACGGATGAGGGCGCTCGTCGAGCTGTCATGGTTGAGCGCACCCTGCTGCTTGCTCGCCAGCTCGGGGATGATCCGCGTCGCGAGTGCCTTGCCCAGCTCGACGCCCCACTGGTCGAACGAGTTGATTCCCCAGACCGTGCCCTGGGTGAAGACGCTGTGCTCGTACAGCGCGACGAGACTCCCGAGCGCGGCCGGGGTCAACCGCTCGAGAAGCAGGGTGTTGGAAGGCCGATTTCCCTCGAAAGTGCGGTGCGGGACGAGCCACTCGGCCGAGCCCTCGGCCCGGACCTCCTCTGGGGTCTTGCCGAAGGCGAGCGCTTCGCTCTGCGCCAGAGCGTTGGCGACGAGCATGTCGTGGTGTCCGCCCAGGGGGTTGAGCGGCTGGGCAAAGGCGACGAAGTCGCAGGGGATGAGACGGGTGCCCTGGTGGATGAGCTGATAGAAAGAATGCTGCCCGTTCGTGCCGGGCTCGCCCCAGTAGATGGGGCCGGTGTCCCAGGCGACCGGCTCCCCCTCGAGCGTCACCCGCTTGCCGCTGCTCTCCATCGCCAGCTGCTGGAGATACGCCGGGAAGCGCCTGAGGTATTGCTCGTAAGGAAGGACTGCCACCGTCTGCGCACCGAAGAAGTTGTTGTACCAGACGGTGAGGAGCCCCATCAGCACCGGCAGGTTGCGCTCGAATGGCGCGGTGTGGAAGTGCTCGTCCATCTCATGGAAGCCAGCCAGCATCGCGCGGAAGCTCTCGGGGCCGATGGCGACAATCGTCGAGAGACCGATCGCCGAGTCCATGGAGTAACGCCCGCCGACCCAATCCCAGAACTCGAACATGTTGGCGGTGTCGATGCCGAACTTCCTCACCTCGGCCGCGTTCGTCGACACCGCGACGAAGTGCCGGGCGATCGCCCTCTCGTCGCCTCCCAGTCCGGCCAGAAACCAGGCGCGCGCGGCGCGGGCGTTCGTCATGGTCTCCAGCGTGGTGAAGGTCTTCGAGGCGACGATGAACAGCGTCTCCGCCGGGTCGAGGTCGCGTGTCGCCTCCGCGAAGTCGGTGCCGTCGATGTTGGAGACGAACCGGAACGTGATGCTGCGCTCGCTGTAGTGCCGGAGGGCCTCGTAGGCCATCACCGGTCCGAGGTCGGAGCCCCCGATGCCGATATTCACGACGTTGCGGATGCGCTTGCCCGTGTACCCTGTCCAGGCCCCGCTCCGCACGCGGCGGGAGAAGTCGGCCATCCTGTCCAGCACGGCGTGGACCTGGGGCACCACGTCCTCACCGTCCACGACGATCGAGGCCTTCCTCGGCGCGCGCAGGGCGACGTGCAGGACGGCCCGCCCCTCGGAGACGTTGATCTTCTCCCCACGGAACATGGCGTCGATCCTCGCCCGCAGGCCGGACTCCTCGGCGAGCCGCAGCAGCAGCTTGAGGGTCTCGTCGGTGATGCGGTTCTTCGAGTAATCGAGATAGATCCCCGCCCCCTCGGCCGTCATCCGCTCTCCGCGCGCGGGATCCTCCGCGAAGAGCCTCCGCAGGTGCAGGCCCTGGACCCGCGGCCGGTGGGCTTCGAGCGCCTTCCAGGCCGCGCGCTTCGTGACGGGCCCGATGGCTGATGTCATGTCAACGCTCCTTTTCGGCCCGAACGCATCCTGTCTTCGCCCGAACCGGGCCTCCCTTGTAGACGGTAGCAGACCAGGACTCGCCGGTCCTCATCCCCCGACCTCGTGGGACCGCGGGACCGCGGAGCGTTGACCTCGAAGTGGGGTCGTCCTAGCATGGTTCCAGCCCGTCCCGATGCCCGCGCCCCGCATCCTCCCCCGTCTGCCGCGCGCGGTCGCACAGCTCGCGCTCGGCCTGCTCGTGACTTCGTGCGCCACCAACCCCGCGACGGGCAAGCGCGAGATCATGCTCGTGAGCGAGGAGCAGGAGATCGCGCTCGGGCGGCAGGAGGACGGCAAGGCGCTCGCCGCGTACGGCGAGTATCCGGACCCCGCGCTTCAGGAGTACGTCGCCAGCCTCGGCCAGAAGGTGGCGGCGAAGGCCGAGCGGCCGAGCCTGCCGTGGACCTTCCGCCTCGCCGATGACGCGGCGGTGAACGCCTTCGCTGGGCCCGGCGGCTTCGTCTACGTCACTCGCGGACTCCTCGCCCACCTCGACTCCGAGGCGCAGCTCGTGATGGTGCTCGGCCACGAGGTCGGGCACGTCACCGCGCGTCACCTCGCCCAGCAGATCAGCAGCCAGCAGATCGCGACCCTCGGCCTCGGGATCGGGATGATCGCCGTCCCCGAGCTGCAGCGGTTCGGGGGCGTGGGCGAGCTCGGGCTCGGCCTCCTGTTCCTGAAGTTCGGCCGGGACGACGAGCGGGAGGCCGACACGCTGGGCCTGCGGTACTCGCTCCGGCTCGACTACGACCCCGTCGAAGGCGCCCGCGCCTTCCGCATGCTCGACCAGATGGCGCAGCAGTCACAGGCGGGGCGGGCCCCGGGCTGGCTCTCCACCCACCCCGACCCCGGCGATCGATACCGCACTCTTCTCTCCTCGATCCGGGAGCAGGGCCTTCACGGCGATCTGGTGCAGCGCGAGGCGTACCTCAAGCGCCTACAGGGGATGGTGTTCGGGGAGGACCCGCGAGAGGCCTTCTTCCGCGAGAGGACCTTCTACCATCCGCAGATGCGCTTCCGCCTCGTGCTGCCGCAGGGCTATCAAGGGCAGAACACCAAGCAGGCGGTGTTGGCGGCGAGCCCGGAGGGCGACGCCGTGCTCCAGCTCACCCTCGCCAAGGGCGCCTCCCCCGAGGAGGCGGCGGGGGCCTTCTTCGCCGAGGTCCAGACGACCGGCGCGCGGCGGCGCGACGTGAACGGCCTTCCTGCGGTGGTGGGCACGTTCGACGCCACGTCCAGCGGGACGAGCGTGCGCGGCGTCGCCGCCTTCGTCGGCCACGAGGGGCGCGTCTTCCGACTGATCGGCTACACGCGCCGGACGGACTGGAGCCGCCGTGGCCCGGCCCTCGAAGCCGCGGCGACGTCCTTCGCACCCCTGCGCGAACGCTGGGCACTCCAGGTCGAGCCCCAGCGGATCAACCTCGTGGTCCCCGAGCGCGACCTCACGCTCGCGGAGTTCAATGGGCGATACCCCTCCACCGCGCCCGCGGCCACCGTCGCCCTCGTCAATCAGCTCGGCGAGGGCGAGGCCCTGAAGGCGGGGCGTCAGGCCAAGCGAGTCGTGGGCGGAACCGTGCGGTGAGGGGCTCGACTCAGTCCCACAGGCGCTCGACACCGAAGCCGTCGAGCGCGTCGTCCGAGCTGACCAGGCGGGACCCCGTGGCCCGAGCGGCAGCGAGAACGAGCCGGTCCATCGGGTCCTTCACCCCGACGAGCGCGGCGAACTCCACGGCTTGATCGGCGTCGAGAGCCAGGACGGCGTAGCCGGGGTGACCGGCGAGCGCCCGCAGGACCTCGTCGACGCCGACCGCCATCCGGCCTCGCTCCCTCAGCAGCGCGATTTCCACGAGCGCGATCGCCGGCACGCAGCACAGCCATCGCCCCTCGTCGGCCCTCGCAAGAGCCCGCCGGGCGGCGGCCCCGAGCCTGCTCGGCGCCGTCAGGTGCCAGACGACGGCGTGGGTGTCAGCGACGAGTCGGACCACTTCTTCGGCTCGACCGGAGGAGCGAGGCG
>Ga0209342_10000297_pt1 | contig 55695 bp, 55 predicted proteins | sample RifCSP16_2_FD_184023 | JGI IMG/M metagenome (GOLD analysis project Ga0209342, IMG submission 184023) | Soil microbial communities from Rifle, Colorado - Rifle CSP2_sed 16_2 (SPAdes) (version 2) | ecosystem: Environmental > Terrestrial > Deep subsurface > Rock core/Sediment | place: Rifle... | reverse complement strand
ACGGGACCCCCCGGGACCGGGAAGGCGAGCACATGCACGGACCTCGCGGGTCGCGGGTATGTCGCCCTCGATCTCAAGGCGGAGGCGGCGAGGCTCGGGCACCTCGGCCCCGTGGACGCGGACGGAGTACAGGAGGTCGACGTCGAGGCGCTCGCGCACGATCTTGAGACCCCCGCGAAAGTGACGTTCATGTACTCCCACTTCGCGCATCTCCTGCCGAGCAACATTGCGATCGTGCTTCGGTGTCGTCCGAAAATCCTCCGACAACGGCTCGAGGCCCGCGGATGGAAGGCCGAAAAGGTCCAGGAGAACGTCGAGGCGGAAGCGATCGACGTCATCACGCAGGAGGCCGTCGAGGGCGGCGCGCCCGTGTTCGAGGTCGACACGACGTCCACGACGCCGTCCCAAACCGCCGACACCGTTCTCGACCTCCTCCAAGGGAAAACGAAAGGCCATGAGGCGGGGTCCGTCGACTGGACGGACGAGGTGCTCTCGTGGTACTAGACTCGTACCGCCATGTCGCGGACGCGTTCCTCGACCCGATGGCGAAGGGGCTCGCGAACATCTCCCCGAACACCTTGTCCGCGATCGCGTTCGGCGCGGCCGTGCTCGCGGGCCTTGCGTTCTATCTTGGCGGGGGACTCTTCCTCGGCCTCGCGTTCCTGCTCGTCCTCGCGAACGCTCTGTTCGACGCGCTCGACGGGAAGGTCGCGAAGCTCACGGGGAAGGCGTCCGCGCGGGGCGACTTCCTGGACCACGTCCTCGACCGCTACGCGGACGTCGTCATCCTCACCGGCATCGCGCTCGGCCCGTACTGTCCCGAGTGGCTCGGACTCCTTGCGATCCTCGGCGTCCTCCTCACGAGCTACATGGGGACGCAGGCCCAGGCAGTCGGCCTCGGCCGACTGTATGGCGGCGCCCTCGGCCGCGCGGACCGCCTCGTGATCCTTGGGGTCGTGACTCTCCTCCAGTTCGCGTTCGACTCCGCAGGCACGCCCCTCGGCCTCGAGCCCGCGCGGTTCACGGTCCTCGGATGGGCGATGGTCCTGTTCGCGGTCCTCGGCAACGTCACGGCGATTCAGCGAGCGATTTCGGTGTGGCGCCGGTTGTCTTGATCCACTTCGGCTTCCGGCGGTAGTACGTGAGCGGGTGTTTCATCCACGGCTGGTGGCACAGGAGGTCGCCCCCCGGGCACAGGCCGTACGACTTCATCGTCGCGCACTCCGGCGTCGAATATTCCGTCGCGCTGATCGTCCCCGTGATGTGTTCGATCTGGTACCGCGTGACGTCCGCGGCGAAGTCGGGCACGTCCCCGAACACTTTGAAAATCTCCTCGTTCGACAGGCCGATGTGGTGGAGGAACGTGACGATCGCGAAGCGGCCCGTGTGGGGGACGTTCTCGTGATTCTGGATCGCCGCGAGGAGGTTGTACATGCACGGCGGGAACCGGGTGATCGAGACCTTGCCGAGCTCCTCCGCCTTGAACCGCTCCTTCCGCGCGGCGAGGAGGGCCTTGAGGTCCTGGGCCTGGGGCCGCAGGACCCCGAGAATCTCGTCGTTCACGGGCCGCGGCAACTCGCTCTCGATTCGGCGTTGCACGGCGTTCCGCAGGACCCGCAACGCCTTGTCGCGGGAGAGCCGGACGTAGCCTGTGTCGACGCGCTGGTTGATCAGTTTCCAGCCCTTCTCCCGCATCGCGCTCGTGTGCTTCAGGAAATCCGTGAAGTGAATGCGGGATCCACCGTCTAGGACCTGGAGGTCGAGGCCGAGGTCCTTCGCGAGGCTCGCGATGAACGCCGGGTCCTCCCGCTCGAGGTGGAGCTGCGCCCGGATTGCCTCCATGAGCGCGTACCGCCGGATCAGGTACTGGTCCGCGACGCACGACACGAGCATCCGCGAGATCGGATACGAGAGGATCTCCGTGAGGGTCTCCTCCGGCTTCACGAGGGGCGGGTCCGTCGGGGGCTCCTTCTCCCCTTTCTCCAAGGCCACGCGGACACGCTCGAAGCCGCGGGTACGGGCCCGGCCGTACGCGCCGTCCTTCAGGAGATCGGAGAGGGAGATGTTGAGGGACCGGAGGTAGGCAGCCGACTCGCTGAGGTACGGGAACAAGGCGACCCGCCGAAGGTCCACAGCGTCGGAAACCTGTGTCCGCGTAAAAGGCTTCGGCGGGGGCAGGCGAAAGTGGTCTCGAGGGACCGCGTCGTTTTTATCGCTCCATTCGTTCGACGGGGCTCGATGGCGGACCTCGCCGGCTACGTCGCGGTGAATTCCCTCGGGCTCGGCCACGCCGCGCGCGCGATCGCCGTCGCCAAGGAACTTGTCCGCCGCCATCCCGACCTGTACCTGTTCTTCCTCGCGGGCTCGCCCGCGCTGGACCTCGCGATTGCGAACGGCTTCGATGCGATGCCGCTCCCGCCCACGCCGGAGTGGTTCCACGAGCGAGGAGAGATCCGTTCGATGGGGCGGTGGTACCGGGAGTACATACGATACCTCCGGTTCGCGCGGCGATTCCTTCGGCGGGAGGCGGATTGGGAAAGGTTCCGCTTCCTGATCTCCGAGGGCGAGATGGCGGCGATCCGCGAGGCCGTGCGTCATCGGATTCCCACGGTTGCGCTCGTCCACGCGATCGGCGAGTCCTTCGGCGGGGACCTCTTCGCGAGGGCGGCGGAAGCGGTCGGCGCGCGGTGGATGCGCTATGTCCTGAGCCGGGACACCGTGCGCGTCCTTGCGATCGAGCGGGGAGTCGACCTCCCGAATGCGACGTTCGTCGGCCCGATCGTGCGGCCGTTCTCGAGGGATCGAGACTCTCTCCGAGACGACCTCGTCTTTCTGAAGAAGACCATCCTCGTTGCACCCGGCGGATCCTCCACGGGCGCGTTCCTCGTCGAAGAGGCCGTGAAGGCGTGGCGGGAGCTCCGTCTCCCCGATGCGCAGATGATCATCGTGAGCGGGCCGAAGATCAAACCGCCGGAGGCGCCGGACATCTACAACAAGGGCTTCGTTCCGAACCTTCAGGATTACGTGTCCGCGGCGGACCTCGTGATCACCCTGGCGGGAAAGGGGACGATGATCGAGGCGCTCGCCGCGGGAACGCCCGTGATCGCGATTCCGCTGAAGGGCCATGCAGAGCACGCGCGGAACCTGCAGGAGTACGGCTTTCGGTACCGCTACGAAGACGCGTTCCGCCTCCGGGAGCTCATCCCCGAGATGCTCACGATCGTGCGCCCGCCACCCGTGGACTTCGGACCCGCGAAGGCGGTCGACGCAATCGATGCGTTCCTCCGAGAGCGTCGCGTCCCGCTACCGTGAGTACGTTGGATGCTCCTGCGGCGTCCCCTCGTTTCGCTGCACCCACACCGCGAGCGTGAACAGGAGGGAGGAGAGCCGATTGAGATAGCGGAGGAGCTCGGGGTTCACCGTCTCCCGTTTCGAGAGGGCGACGGCATGCCGCTCCGCTCGTCGAGCGACGGCCCGTGCAAGGTGAAGGGTCGCGACCGCCATCGAGCCGCGGGGCATGATGAACTCCGTGATCTTCCCGGGGTCCATCGCGTCGATCGCGTCCTCGAGGGCCTTCACGCCGTCCGGAGTGACCTTCGGGACATTCGCGCGCTTCCCCGATGCGACGCTAAGCTCTGCGCCGACGGTGAAGAGCGCGTTCTGGGCCCGGCGGAGGATGTCGAGGACTTTCGGGTCCGCCTGCGCCGCCATCGCGACCCCGATCGCCGCGTTCAGCTCGTCCACGTCCCCCATCGCCTCGAACCGCGCGTGGGCCTTGCTCGCCCGCACGCCGCCCATCAACGTCGACTCGCCCTTGTCCCCCGTCCGCGTGTAGATCCGCGCCATCGTCACCCCGCCATGCGCTGCACCGCGTCCTTCGCGCTCCGAAGGCGGGAGGCGATGCGCACGGCCGGGAAAGGGCCGCAGCGCTCAAGATGATTTCGAAGCCTCGAGCCCCGCGCGTGTGCCCGCGCCGCCGTTCAGCGGCTGGAACTTCCCCGCGTCCCGCGTGATCACGCCGAGCTCGATCGCCGTGCGCTCTCCGTTCAGCGACTCGATCGCCTGTTTCGCGAGGGCGACGGCGTCGTCGAGGGGCAGGTCGAGCCGGTATCCCTTGCTGAGGACCTCGAGCGCCTCGTCCGCTCCCGCGCCGACGGCGAACCCGTTTCCCTTGAACGTCGTCCCACTCGGGTCGACCTGTATTAGCTGGATTCCGAGCGGGTCGAGGCCCGCCAAGATCAGGGACGCGCCGAACGGGCGGACCGTGTACAGGGTGTAGTTGTGGAGGTACCGGCCGAGGTGGCGGGCGAGGCCGCCGACGTCGATTGCCGTGTCGTATACGAGCCGGTGCCGCTGCGCCTCGACGCGAAGCTCGTCGACGAGCGCGTTCACGTCGCCGATATACCCGCTCCCCGTCGCCCCGACGTGGTCGTCGACGATGAACACCTTCTCCGCGGGTTCAAGGAGCGAGCGGGTCGGCTTCACGTGGCTCGCGAGAACCGCGTAGTCCGTGCCCTTCAGGCCCACGGTCGTCGAGCCACGGGACACGGCCTGGAGCGCGTAGTCGACTTGAATCAAGCGGCCGTCCGCGTTATAGAAGAAGGGCATCCGCCCGGGCCCGGCATCCATCGCCATCACGCCACCTCCCGCCAGTTCCCGTTCGGAACTGCAAGGACATCGACCCCGTTCCCGCTCCCCGGATCCCGCTCCATCGCGGCGCGCACAGCCTGCTCCGCGAGTCGCTTCCCGTCCTCCACGGTGAGACCCGCGCGGTAGCCCTGCTCGAGCACGCCGTACGCGATCGGGCTGCCGGATCCGCTCGCCATGAACGGCTCGCTCGTGAGCGCTCCGCTCATGTCCGCGGTGAAGACGTGCGGGCCCTGCGCGTCGACGCCCGCCACGACGAGCTCGACGAAGAACGGGTTGTACGCCTTCATTCCACTGTACACGATGCTCGAGATCAGCCGGGCACTCTCGCTGACGCTCAGGGGAAAGCCCCGCCGGAGTGAGATGAGCCGGCGCTCCGCCTTTGCGAGGTTCACGAGATATTCCGCGTCGCTCATCTGGCCCGCGATCGCCACGGCCGTGGCCTCGTCCAGCTTGAAGAGCTTGTTCACCGCCTTCGATCCGACGAAGTAGCCCTTGCTCGCACGCTTGTCCGCGGCGAGGACGACTCCATCCGCACACGTGAGTCCGATTGTGGTGGTCATGGTTACCCACCGGGAGCTATGGCGGGCCGATGGCATATTGACTCGACAGGCGGAGACTGAGTCACAGCGGTCCCGAGTGCCCAGAATCGAGTTGATCGGGAAGGAGGAATGCATGCACTTAATTCGGCTTCGCATGAGGGGATGCGACGCTATCGCCATATATACTGCCATTACGGTCACTACTTGTTTCGTGTCACGCGTCGCGCCGCAGCAGGAGCCGGAGCATTGAAGGCGGCGGCCCCCGGACCATCGGAGACAGGGAAACGGCTCAGCCGCAGGGATTTCTTGAGAGGAGGACTCGCGCTCGCGGCTGGAACAGCCGCAGGGACTGGCCTGCTCCTATCCCAGGCGGAAGAAGCGAGTGCACAAGGAGAAGAACACGCGAGGTACTACGACTCGTTCCCCCGCCACGCACAGATGGAGCACCGCTGGGCCATGGTCATCGACCTGCGTCGATGCGTCGGCTGCCGCGCGTGTACAGTCGCCTGCAAGAGCGAGAACAACGTCCCCACCGGCGTATTCCGCACATGGCTGAGGTTTGAAGAGATCGGCGAGTATCCGAACACCCGGCCCCGCTTCTTGCCCCTCTTCTGCAACCATTGCGACAACCCGCCGTGTGTGCCCGTATGTCCCGTCCTCGCGACATACAAACGCGACGATGGCCTCGTGCTCATCGACTACGAGAAGTGCATCGGATGCGGGTACTGCATCCAGGCGTGTCCCTATGGCGCACGATACATGAACCCCGTGCAACGAACGGCGGACAAGTGCACCCTGTGCGTCCACCGCCTTGAATCGGGGCAGGCGCCGGCGTGCGTTGAAACGTGCATCGGGCGCGCCTTAACCGTGGGAGACCTGAACAATCCGGAAAGCGATGTGTCAGGCCTCCTCGCGAACTATCCCGCACAAACCCTCAAGCCCGAGCAGGGGACGGACCCGATGTTCTTCTACATCGGCCTCGACGGGCGCCTCGTTCACGAAGGTGAACCATGACGTCCGTGGAGTGGGGCCTCCCCATCGTTGCGAACTACTACCTCGCAGGCCTCGCCGCGGGCTCCTATATCACATACTATTTGTGGCAGGGATTTGGCCTTCGGGCCTTCCGTCCTGTCGCGAAGCTTGCGTGGATTTCCGCCGCCGTCTTCGCCGTCGCTTCGCCGCTTCCCGTCCTCGCCCATCTTGGACAACCAGGCCGGTCGTACTACCTCTTCACAAGCTTCCATTGGACCTCGTCGCTCGCGTGGGCCGGCCCGATCCTTGTCGCATTCATCCTCGCGGTGCTACTGAACGGTCGCTTCTTCTTCTATCCGGACGTCGTGCTCGCGTATCGGGCCGCCCGGGGGTTCCGCAGGAAAGCCCTGCGCATCCTGATGATTAGCAAGCCGCCAGCGGGCGCCGTGCCTCCAACCTCCGCCTTTGGGCTCAAGGTCACGGGGGCGATTGCGTTTGTCCTCGCGCTCTTCTTCGGTTATCCGGGCCTCGAGCTCGGGATCCTTGGCTCCCGTCCATTGTGGGCGAACCCCGCGAACCCCCTCATGTTTCTCGTGACGGCCGTCGTCTCCGGCATGGCCTTCACGGTCCTCCTCTGGATTCTGCTAGGCCGCCGGGCATCCGTCGGCCCCGCGGAAGCCGAGGCGTTGCGGAACCTCATCCTACCGGCCTCAGTCGGGCTCTTCCTTGTGATGAATGTGATGGCATACTTGACGCTCTCCTACGCCTCGCCCGAGGTTCGCGAGGCGATGGGAATCTTGGCGACCGGCGAACTCGGATGGATCTTCGTCGGCCTCGGCCTCATCGTGGGCGCCTTGCTACCCGCCTTCCTCCTGACGTGGAACGCCTTGCATGCGAAGCCTCTCCGTGCGGTCGCCGCCGTTTCCACGCTGCTCCTGGTCGTCGGCGCGTTCGCGCAGAAGTACGGCTTCGTCGTCGCGGGCCAGGTCGCGAATCCGCCAGGGGGCCAGACATCCTCCCTCTGGCCGACCGTCACGGAAATCGTGGAACTCGCCGCGGTCGTTGCGTTCCTCTATTTCCTCCTCCAGGTCGCGCTTTGGATCTCACCGTGGCGGACCGTGACGCCCGAGCCGGAATCCCCGACAGAGGCGGAGGTGCCCGCATGACGATGAATCGACGCGACTTTGTGAAAGCCACGACCTCCGGAGGCGCGTTGGCGGCGTTCGGCCTCGGTTACGGCCCGGTAATCGTCCGCATCCTCGGCGGCACTGCAGGGCGACCGACCCCGCCGGATCCCGTCGTCGGGCCCGATGGATACCTGTACAGCTCCTGCCTCCAGTGCAATACGGGTTGCGGGATCAAGGTAAAAATCGTGAACGGGGAGGCCGCGAAGATCGAGGGGAACCCGTACACGCCGTTCAACCGGTTCCCGCATCTCAGCTACACGACCAGCCCGATCGACGCCGTCAACGAGTTTGGCGCTCTCTGTCCGAAGGGGCAGGCGGGCCTTCAGACCGCGTACGACCCCTACCGGCTGCGGAAGGTGCTGAAGCGGGCGGGTCCGCGCGGGTCGAACCAGTGGGTCACGATTCCCTTTGAACAGGCGATCCGCGAGATTTCCGATGGCGGTCTCCTGTTCTCCGACGTCCCGGGCGAAGAGGCCCGACCCGTTCCCGGATTGCGGGAGCTTTGGGCGATTCGCGATCCCCAGCTCATGAAGGACATGGCGGCGGACGTGAAGCTTGTGCAGAAGGGCGACACAACGATTGCGGAATTCAAAGCGAAGTACGCCGCTGACCTTGACAAGCTCATCGACCCGGACCATCCGGACCTGGGGCCGAAGAACAACCAAGTCGCGTTCGTGTGGGGTCGCCTAAAGGCGGGGCGTCGGGAGTTCATCGACTTCTTCATCAAGGACGGCCTCGGCTCTGTGAACTACCACGGCCACACGACCGTGTGCCAAGGCTCCCTCTACTTTGCCTCAAAGGCGATGAGTGACCAGTTCGTGGATGGGAAGTGGCAGAAAGGCGTGAAGTTCTACTGGCAGGCGGACTTGGCGGGAGCGGAGTTTGTCATCTTCGTGGGCGCGAACCCGTTCGAGGCGAACTACGGGCCGACGAACCGCAGCCTCCGGATTTCGGACGGTCTCGCCTCCGGTCGATTGAAGTTCGCAATCGTGGATCCGCGAATGTCGAAAGCCGTGTCGAACGCCTGGAAGTGGTTCCCGATCAAACCCGGCACGGAAGGCGCTCTCGCGCTGGCAATCATCCGCTGGATCCTCGAGAATGCACGGTATGACGCCACGTTCCTGGCGAACGCGAACAAAGCAGCGGCGGCTGCGGACGGCGAAACGACGTGGACGAACACCTGCTGGCTGGTCCGAATCGATCCGGACGGCCCCGGCGCGTTCCTCCGCGCGTCCCAAGTGGGTCTGCCTGGCGTGGAGACCCGCGAAGGGTCGGACGGTAAGCCATACACATTCGACCCGTTTGTCGTCATGGTTGGCGGCATCCCAACGCCCTTCGATCCGAACGACGCGAACAACGTGATGGAGGGCGACCTGTTCGTGGACACGACCGTCGGAGGTGTCCGCGTGAAGTCCGTACTTCAGCTCCTCCTAGAGGCCGCGTCGGAGCGGACCATCGAGGGGTGGGCGGACGTGTGTGGCCTAGGGGCGGAGGACATCCTCGATCTCGCCCGGGAGTTTACGAGCCACGGGAAGCGCGCAGCCGCGGACGTGCACCGCGGCGTTTCGCAGCACACGAACGGGTTCTACAACGTGCTCGCGTGGTTCACGCTAAACCTGCTCATTGGGAACTACGACTGGAAGGGAGGGATGGCAAAGGCGACGACGTACGGCCACGCCGGCGGGAAGCCCGGGCAGCCGTACGACTTCTCAACGATGCGGCCCGGGAAGCTCGCACCGTTTGGAATCAGCATCATCCGCCATGAGGTGAACTATGAGGACACCACGCTCTTCAACAAGGCGGATCCTGGGAGCAACTATCCCGCGAAGCGACCGTGGTTTCCGTTCTCAAGCGACATCTACCAGCAGATCGTCCCGTCGATCGGGGACGCGTACCCGTATCCCGCGAAGGCCCTCTTCCTCTACATGGGCACACCCGTGTACGCGCTTCCTGCGGGCCACACGAATATCGAGATCCTGCGAGACGTGAACAAGCTCCCACTTTTCGTGTGCGTCGACATCGTCGTCGGCGAGACGAGCATGTACGCGGACTACATCTTTCCGGACCTGTCGTACCTCGAGCGATGGGAGTTTCAGGGGAGCCACCCGAACGTCCTCGAAAAGGTCCAGCCGATTCGGCAGCCCGTGATTCCTCCAATCACGGAGACCGTGACGGTGTTCGGCGAGCAGGCCCCGATCGGATTAGAGACCATGATCCTCAGATTCGCGGAATACCTTGGACTCCCGGGATTCGGTGAGAACGGTCTCGGCCCGGGGCTGCCTCTTCGGCGACCGGAGGATGTTTACCTTAAGATGGTGGCGAACATCGCTGCAGGGGACGGGCCGGCAGCGGACTGGGTGCCGGAAGTGTCCCCGGACGAGCTGGACCTCTTCCTCCGTTCGCGAGCCCACCTGCCCGCACCCGTGTATGACCCCGTGAAGTGGCAGGTCGCCGCGGGGGACGCCTGGTGGCCCCGCGTCGTGTACGTTCTCAATCGGGGTGGGCGGTTCCACCGCGACGCCTACAGCGGAGACAAGCTGAAGAACAAGTGGAACGCGTTCATCGGCATGTATATGGAGAAGGTAGCAACCGCGAAGAATTCCATGACAGGAAAGCGCCTGGGAGGGATGGCGAAATATTACCCGATCGCGGACTCATTGGGTCGCCCGATCGAGGATCCCGGCTTTGACCTGACCGTAATCACGCATCGCGTCATCGAGCATACGAAGTCCCGGACGATTGCGGATGGCTGGCTCCGCGAACTCCTGCCGGAAAACTTCCTTCAGATCGCGCGGGAGGATGCAACGCGCTATGGCCTCGAGAGCGGAAACCTCGTCCGCGTCGAGTCCGCGTCTAATCCCACTGGGACGCTCGACCTCGGGAACGGCAACTCGTTGGTGCCGATGGTTGGACGGATCCAAGTGTCGGAGGGGATCCGGCCGGGGGTTCTCGCTTACTCCCTCGGGTTTGGTCACTGGGCGTATGGCTCCCGGGATGTCGAAGTCGACGGGGTGCTAATTCCAGGAGAGCCAGCGCGAGCACGAGGCGTTCACCTGAATCCTGTCCTGCGGACGGATCCCTATTTGACCAACACTTGTTTGGAAGACCTCGTAGGCGGCAGTGCCGTGTTCTACGATACGCGTGCCAGGCTTGTGAAAATCGGCTGACCCGCCTCGGCAGAATTGTTGAAGGACCAACTGCACATACGGAAACCCCGTGGGACCATGGCTCGTCTGCCAAGTGCATTTAGGAAGCTACGGAAGGACCAATCCGACGTTGTCGAGGCCTACGAACGTTTCGCCGGCGCGCGCTTCGAGGCCGGTCCGCTAGACCTAAGACCGCGGAACTTGTGAAAGTGGCACTCGCGATTGGGGCTGGATTGGAGGGCGGCGTGCATTCCCACGTCCGCCGCGCCCCGCAGGCGGAGGCGAAACCAGAGGAGTTGCGTCACGTCGCTGTCCTCGGGTTCACGACAATCGGGTTCCCCACGAGTATGTCGGGAATATCGTGGATTGATGACATCGTGCCGACGCGCCTGAGTCCGTAGGCCGCCCAGGAACCGCCGACTCGCTGCCGATCGGCTCGTCACCATGCGAGGCTAGAGCGCGCAGCAGCTCAGCTTGTCGACGTCCTCGAAAAACGAAAGGGCGGCGAGCTTGATCGCCTCGCTGTGGGTGGGGAACACGTGCACGGTGTCAATGATGTCTTCGAGGGTCAGGCCATGCTTCACGGCTAAGACTCCCTCATGAATCATCTCGGGCGCGAGGGAGGCCAAGATGTGGACCCCGAGGATTCTGTGGCTCTCGGCCTCCGCGACGATCTTCACGAGGCCGCGGGTGTCTTCGACGATGACGGGCTTCGGCACCTGTTTCAGGAGGACCGTGTTGCATGCACATCGCACACGCGCCGTCGCGTTCGCCTGTGCGTCTGTGAAGCCCACGGACGCGACGGCAGGATTCGTGAACACCGCATGCGGCACGGCTCGGTAGTCCATCTTGAAACCGCGGTTCGCGAGGGCGTTTTCCGCTGCGATGTATCCTTCCTTTGCAGCCGTCGTCTCGAGCATGGGCTTCCCCTTCACGTCCCCGCCCGCGAAGATGTGAGGGGCGGTCGTGCGCATCTGGGCGTCGACCTTGACTCCGCTGTCCGCTTTCACGCGGACGCCCGCGGCGGGCAGGTTCAGGGTTTCCGTGTTCGGAGTCCGTCCGGTCCCGAGGAGCAACGCGTCCGCTTCGAACTTCCGCTTCCTTTCGCCAATCTTGGCGGTGACCACCTTGCGCTCCTTCGTCTGCGCGACGGAGAGGATCTCGACGCCCGTGTGGATCCTGACCCCATCTTCCTCCAAGTATCGGCGGAGGTATTCGGAGACTTCGGGCTCCTCCTCGGGAACAATGCGCGCGCTTCGCTGGAGGACGGTGACCGGGGTGCCCATGTTCTGGTACATCTGTGCGAACTCTAGGCCGAGCGCACGTCCCCCGAGCACGATCATGGAGTCCGGCCGCTCTTGAAGGGACAGCGCCTCGACGTTCGTCAGGTAGCCAACGCCTTCGATGCCGGGGATGGGCGGGACCGTTGCGGACGAACCCGTCGCAATCACGAACTTCTTCCCCTCGTAGCGCTGCCCGCCCGCCTTGACCTCGCGCGGGGACATGAAAGCGGCCTGGCCCCGGACGAAGTCCACGCCCTTCAGGGACGCAAGCACATCCGCGTACTTCCCCTTCCGGAGGGACGCGACGATTCGGTCCTTCGCGCGAATCACGGCGCGGAAGTCCGCGGACCAGCCGTCCTCGAGGTTGAGCCCTTGGAAAGGTCGCCTCGCGACTCGGAAGAACTGGTCGCCTACCGCCAGGAGTCGCTTACTCGGGACGCAGCCCACGTTGACGCATGTACCGCCAATCGTCCCGCCGTCGATCATCACGGCCTTCGCGCCGTTGCGGTCGGCGCGAATCGCTGCGCTGAACGCCGCAGCGCCGCCGCCCAAGATAATCAAGTCGTAGCCGGTAACCATTCTCTCAAGTCCCGCGGTCAGGAGGTTTCTCTTTCACCGACGCAACGTCACGACAGGTCCGCAACATCCGGGCACAACGGTGGCTTCTTCCGCGCACGACGCGCACAGTGTGAGACCATTCTCACGGATGGCACGGTCCTTGACTTTGAGCCCGCGGACGTCGCAGGTTCCTCTGGTATTCATGTTAAAGTTAATGTACAATCGAAAGTACTTAGCTTCTAACTGAGGAAGGGTGAAGCCACTGCGCAAACGGAAAGTTGCTCGAGTTGTGGACCTGGACCGGGCATGCGTCATCCGCGAGGGGGGCACTGAGTATTGCATCTACCCGCTCGACGACTTGATGGCGGTCCTCGGGAAGAAATGGGCGCTCTTCATCATCGCCGTTCTTGGGAACAACAACACGACGCGGTTCAATGACCTCCTTCGGCAGCTCAAGGGCATCAGTCCGCGCACTCTGACGGATCGATTGAAAGAGCTCGCAACCGAGGGCCTCATTGAGCGGGCGGTGTTCGCCGAGGTCCCCTTAAGGGTCGAATACAAGCTGACCGAGGCGGGCCACCGAATGCGAAAGGCGTTGATCCCCTTCCTGCAATGGTCCATAGAATTCGAGACGTACGGGCACCGGCTCCGAAGCTGAGCCGATAGAGCATTCAGGAGATGAACTACCGAGGTCGAGGCTCTTGGCCGTTCATCCGCACGCGACCATAGCTGCCACGATATGCCGGAACGGCTGATGCGCGGCGACGATCGCGGGGTAGAGCGACGATGTCACGGAAGCCCATATAAAGAGATTCAACCGGACGCAAGGAGCCACGGAAGATCGGGGAACCGGTTCAGCCATTCATCCGCACGCGGCTGTACGAGATGGCAATGTGCCGAAACAGCTCGTGGGCCGCGATGACGGCCGCATGAAACTTCGATGGCTCGGAGACGTGCCCCTCGATCGACAAGGCCCCGATCCGGAGCCGTGCATCGATCTGGATCAGGTCATCCTCCGTGACCCAGGAAAGCGTGAGCTCTTCCGGTGTCTCCGTCAGGCCATACCAGCGGAGGGATGCGGTCCAAGACCCCCTCAGCGTTTCGGTGAGCCCATGCAGATCGACTTCAGGTGGGAGGAACGTCTGGAGGATTGGGACCGAGGCAGAGGCGGGGCGAATCGCGGTCGGCGAGAGGACGGAGAGCGCTCGCGGCGTCGCGCGATACCCGAGGTCCGTCTTTGCGACGAGGTCATCCCGCTTGAGGCGCTGGAGGGCGCGACTCAGACGCTCCGGATGGATTCCGAGGCGCCGCCGGAGGCCCTGGAAACCCACCGCCAAGGATGGCTCCTGCCGGAGAAGTTCAAGAACCTCGCGGTCGCTCTCCCGGAGATCCGACGCGGCGGATCCGATTCCGTGGTCCTCGCCGGCGACGACCATGTCAGGCTCGGCCGAGAAAACGGACGTCCGCCATAAAGCTGTGGTTTCCAGAATGGGACCTGAGAATCGCCACTATCGATTCTTGAAGTGACTCCCAATGCGCGCAGCACGGAGAGGTCTACAGGGCGATTGCGCCGTTCTTTACGATCGTCGTATCATCGACACGGACCGTCGCGCCCGTCACGGTGGATGCGAGGTAGAAGTCCGTCTTGTTCTTCCCTCCGACCTCGTCGTTGTCGCCGACCGCGATGTACACATTGCCCGCCACGATCACGTCCTGCAGGAATCCCGTCTTCGCGTTCGGATTGACGCCGATGTCGATGTACCCGAGTCGATCCCGGTCGCCCTTCGCCTTCTCCCAGTCCGCGCGGATCAGGTCCTCGTTCTCCGCGGCGCTCCATTTACTGAGCCGACCGTTGTCGAACGCGAGGGTGATGCCTTTGATCCAGCGCCCGAGGTACGCGACGGGACGGTCGAACACGATGGTGCCCTCGCCGCTCTTCTCGTCCGGCACGACGTACACCTCGCCCGCCGGGATGTTCGCCATGTTGTCGCCGCGGTCAAGGTCCTCCTTCGTGATCATTCCGTCCTCGATCCCCGCCTTCCGGGCGACGAGGTCGCACGAGAACCGCGTCCCGTTCGGCGCGGTGATCTCGACTCGGCCCGGCTTCGAGAGGATCGATGCGAGCTTACGGCCGCGCCGGACAATCTCGCGAGGGTCTACCGCGCTCGCCTCGAGCAGCATCGCCCGCCATGCGGCGAGATCGAACCCGTATGCGCGGGCCCTGGGCTCCGTGGCGTAGCCGAGCCCGATTCGCGCCCCGCGGAGGCGGTTCCTCTTCGCGCGGCGATACCACTCGTCGTTGTACTCGGTTGCCGCATTGTACTTGTCCCGACCGAGCTCGCGGATTTTCGTGATGTCCGCGGGCCCCGTGATGAAGATGTAGGCGTCCGCCTCTCCCATTGCCTTCCACTCATGGCTGCCGACCTGGCCGAGCTTCGACTTCGGGAGCGTCGCGACGCCCCGCCAGAACGTCTCCTCGTCCTCGAGGAGGAGCATCGAGCGGGCTCCATGTGCGCGGAGCTGGTACACAAACTCCGTCGCGATTGGGAGGCCGTGGTTCCAGCACTCCACGATCACGTTCTCTTTCGGCTTTACCTGCAGAGTTCGCTTGATTACGCTCTTCGCGAGGGCTTCGTACTCGGACATCGCGACCTCCCCGCTCTGGCATGTTGGCGTGAACCTTAACCTTGCGCCCGCCCTAACCTCTCTCTACCGCCGCATTGGGTGAGGGGCCCTGATCGATGCCCAGCGCAACTCTGTCGGACTCGAGACGCAAGCAGTGGCTCGCCGCTGCGGCGGCCGCGGCCGTCGTGAGTGCAGCCCTCGCAGTCTGGTTCTACGCCTCCCTCCCCTCTCCCGACATACAGGCCTCGCCCCTACAGCCGTGGTTCCTCGTGGAGGGCGCCAACGCTTCTTGGGATGTTCGCGACCGAGCCGATGGTGTATGGAGGAATGAGACGGGCACCATGGCCGTCTTGAACGTCAGCCAAGATCACATTCTGTTCCGCGTGAAGGTGGACGGCTCCTACTTGGACCATCCGCTGCCGATAGGCGAAGTGTTCGACTTCTATACGACCTTGGGTGCCGCGCTGAAGGCGTTAGACTCGGTAGGAGTCCAGGTTGTCGATTACACGGCGACTCTTGGCGTGGTCGAGGCGGCCGTCGGCCCAGTGGCGACGCTCTCCGAGACGGCCACTTACATCGACGAGTACGGGGCCCGCACCACCTCACATAGGGTTGTCGAGCTTCCCAACCTGCTCTTGATTTCGGACGAGGTACTGATCGTTAGTGAGCTTCCGGGATCGACCTTCGAGTTCTATTCGATGCGAAACCTTCTCCGAGTCGAAGGCATCGATCTTCTTCCCATCGAAAGCGCGGCGACGACCTCCCTCAATTTGATGGGGGAGGACACCAACTTCGTGCTGTTCAATGGCGACTTGTTAGAAGGTCGCACTGAAGGCGGCGGCCTTGCCCTCGACTTGGAGTCACGGTCGCCGTCGATACTCGCGTCAATGGCCCGGAGGGATTTGTTTGTCTCTCTCGTCGGCCTGCGGCTAAACATATCCGATCTGACATGGCCACTAAACGACACTCACGCCCTCACAGGCCTGAAGATAGGGCCCGGGCGCCATCGCCTCGTCTTCGGACTCGCCGAAAGCGTGTCTGAGGCCGGGACGCCAGCCGCCGTCCTCTCGCGGCGGGGAGATGGCCCACACCACCCCGGTGGCTTGAGAAACCGCCGACTCTTCCTCACGTTCTCCTGACCGACCGCGCGAAGGTTCAAACGTCGCTGCCCCTGGGTTCGTTCCATGGCCGTCACGCTTCAGTCTCGGATCCAATTGAACAACGGGGTCGAGATGCCTGTCCTCGGGCTCGGCGTGTGGAACATTGCCGCCGGGCGCGCGACCCAGGCCGCCGTGCGGAATGCGCTGGAGAGCGGATATCGGCTGAGAGACCGTTCTCCCTCGGTGTCGGGATGTGCAGAACCGCCTTAATCGTATGCCCTCTTGCATGAGCTATGATCGCCCAACGGGTCGTGCGGGCAGGTCTATTCACTGCACGCAACGAGCCCGCCCAGGTCTGGAGCTAGGTCGGGCGCTACCGCCGCCAGCCGGCTGCGACCTACTTCTTTCGCCTCGCTCTGATCAGTACAAACGCGAGGGGAGCGACGGCGGCGACCGCAATAATCCCAAGAAAGACGAGCAATACGCCTGTGCTCGATCCCTGTCCCGGAACCACAATTCGGAGCAACCTACCCATCCCTCCCTCGGCGACGTACAGAGATCCATCTCGACCGAAGGCTAGATCGGCGGAAATCTGTGACCCAAAGTTGAAGCCCCGCGCGAACGCCTCAAGATCTCCGGCCGGGGTGAGGCGATATATCGTGTTATTTGTGAGTTCGCCAACGTAAAGGTACTCTCCAAACGACCCTCCTGGAGAGAAGGCGATGTCCATTAGCTCGTGAAACTCGGGATAGACAGCGAACGCACTTCCGTCTCCCGTTCTGTTGATCCGGTAGATCGACGGAATTGGGGAGCCAATCAACGCCGACCCACCGAACGATACATAGAGGTCGGTGCCGAAGCGTCCCAATCCGAATGCGATCCCCCAAGCGTTCTCTTCGGGCATCCTCGGGGCCATCGTAAAGAGGGAAGCGGTGCCGGTCGGAGATACACGAAGAATCTTGTCGCCAAACGGGGGCAGACCGCCCGCCGTGTCCATTACGTAGAGGTCTCCCCCAAAGTCTCCAGAAGTGTCAAAGGCCATATCGCGCCCGAATGGCGTCGGGACCCGGGCAAGAACCTGCTGGCCGCCCATCGCGTCGATGATGATGACATCCCCGTCCGCGTTGATTGTGTACAGACCGGAGGGGAACAGACCGGGAGGACCGAAGGCAAGGGCCCCGGGATTCGTGATCCCAGCTGCAATGACCGTCCGCGTGCTCGCGGACACGGAAAGCCGCTCTACGGTGCTGTTGATCCAATCTCCAATGTACAAGTCGAATCCGAAGGCTCCACCCGGTCCGACGGCCACTGCAGAAGGTAGAGCGAACCCTTCCGCCACAACTTCCACCCGGAACCCAGGCGGCACGGAAATTCCTTTCACTTGGCCCGAAGCCGTTGAGCTTGCAAACAAAGGCAAGAACGCTAGAGACGATGCAATGAGAAGGGAAACACAAAGGTCTGAATAGTGAGCCATCAGCTTCCCCGCCAACAAACAAGAACTGCCTCACACCCATAATCGTTTCGGGGAGGCAGTTCGACTCGGTGCGAGCCGTTACCGGGCGAGGGGAGAAGGTGCAAGACACACACGATCAGGCGTTTCAACACCCAAAATGGGGTGGTTTGGCATACCGCATCGCACAGACGATTAGCTGGGGCTCAACACTTCGAGATAGGCTTCTCATCGCCGCTTACTACGGGCTGCTGGCATCGGTGTCCGCCGCGCATCTGCGACGGATGATGACCGGCATGTACCCTCAATTCTGGCTAGGCGATATCCGCGTCAGCACGCCACTTGGCAGGTTCGAGTGCCGGGGCGGAACTACGGACTTCGACATTGTCAACCCCAACTACGAGTCGGCCGTAATCAAGATAGTTCGGGAGAAGCTGTCCGACCGTCCTGGCGGGCCTCAAGTCTTCCTGGACGTCGGGGCGCACATCGGAAAGTATGCCATTCTCGCGGGACGGCTTCTCCGGAATACCGGGAGGGTAATTGCGTTCGAGCCAGAGCCCGACAACTTTCGCCTGCTCCAGAAGAACGTCGCACTGAACGGTCTGGCCAACGTACGTTGCCTTAATGTCGGATGCTGGAGTCACGACGGGAGCCTCAAACTCTACCGTGCTCGCGGAAATCTTGGCGGGCACTCATTCCTAGGCCCACGCGGCGGCGAATCTGTCGAGGTCTCCGTTAGGACGCTCGACAGCGTCCTTCCGGAGCAGGGCACCGGGTCCGTTGATATGATCAAGATTGATGTCGAGCGTGGGGAGTCTCACGTGCTCCGGGGAGCGCGGAGAATCCTCGAGTCAAGCCCGCGCGTGATGGTTTTGGTCGAAGAGTCTGGAAATCCGGGAACGTCCTCCGCCCTTCGGTTTCTCTCCAGCATTGGATTCCGAGTCCGTCATCTTGCTGGAATCACCTACCTCGGCACCCCGAACAATGGGCTCCCGAGTGAACCTTCAAAACCCGCGTCCACTTAGGTCGTCCATATGGCACTCGCTGTCGACTCACGAATCCGCCTGAACAACGGGGTCGAAATGCCGCTCCTCGGGCTCGGTGTGTGGAACATCCCCGCCGGACGGGGGACGCAGGAGGCCGTGCGGTACGCGCTCCAGTGCGGGTACCGACTCATCGACACCGCGAAGCTGTACGGAAACGAAGCGGACGTCGCCATCGCCGCTCGACAGAGCGGGATCCCTCGCGAGGAAATCTTCGTGACGACCAAGCTCTGGAACACGGATCACGGCTACAAGCGGGCGCTCCGAGCGTTCGAGGAGAGCCTGTCGCGGATGGGAATGGACTACGTGGACCTCTACCTGATCCATTGGCCCGAACGCAGCGGGCGCATCGAATCCTGGGATGCACTGATCGATCTGTACAAAGCGGGCAAGTGCCGCGCGATCGGCGTGAGCAACTACATGAGGGGCCATCTGGAGGAGTTACGGGGCAGCCCCGTCGTCCCTGCCGTGAACCAGATCGAATTCAGCCCGTTCCTCTACCAGAGGGACGTCCTCGAGTACTGCCGACAGCGTGGAATCGTCGTCGAGGCGTACAGCCCGCTCACGCGGGGGATGAAGTTGAACGACCGCCGAGTCCGCGCGATCGGTGTGAAGTATGCGAAGAGCCCTGCGCAAATCCTTCTCCGTTGGGGCCTTCAGCGTGGCCTCGTGGTGATCCCGAAGTCCGCCCGACCCGACCACATCCGCGAAAACGTGAACGTCTTCGACTTTGAGATTGGAGAGGAAGACATGCGCGCCCTCGATGGCCTCGGCCATGGCCTCCACGTTTCATGGGACCCGACGGATGCGCCGTAGCGGAATATTCCCCGCCATCATCCATAAGTACCCCACGAAGTGTGCCGACTCCGGTGTCAGGATGACCCGCCAACTTGAGGAAACGATTGATTCGCTCAATCCGACTGTCGCCCTCCGCGTGCTCGACGCGGTGGACGGGACCCTCGAAGCGCTCCGAGTCGACGCGCTCGTCCTCGGAAACACACCGGAGATCCAGGAACTCGTCCGGCGAATCGACGCCTACAAGAGCCACCTGGAGCGGCAGCGGTCGATGATCCAGAAGAGTCCCGCGATCGAAGCTCCCTGACAATCACTCGTGAGGTTTGACGAGGTCCGAATACGAGGACGCCATGAGGTCCTCGTTGGTGATTTGGAAGTAGGACCGCATCCCTTCGAGTTCCCGAGCCGCTGCCTCCCGCTCCGATTCACCGCCAAGAACTTTCTCGAATTCAATAAACTTGCCAAGGCCCGCCACGGTATCGAGATGGACCTGCACGCCCCGGTATCGGTAAATCTCGCGGGTCTTACGGACCTCCACAAGAACAGGGAACGCCCGCCGAAGAATTTCGAGGACCGTGTGCGCGTCATCGAGCGCCGCGATGACGACCTCACTCGCCTTCACGCCCGCCGCGTCGGGCCGCTCATAGTACACAAGTTGCCCGGCGCGCGAGCCCGCGACGGTCCGCACCTTGAGGCGTCGATCCCCGAGGAGGAAGTACGTGTCGACTTGGCGAAGCGTCCCGACGTGCTCCGCGCCCGTCAAGAGTGCGCGGGCCTTTCCGAGGTCCTCGTATCGCGCCTTCAGCTCAATGACGCGCTTCTCGGCGGTTCTCACGGCCAGGGGTAGGAGTTTGCGACAAAAAGATTCGCGCAGACACAGGCGCGCGCGGTACGTGCGGAGAACTCGGGGTTAAGTCCTCGCCCGACATTGCCAACCCGAGAATCGATGGCGGGCGTGAACCCACGAAAATCCAAGAGTGCGAATTCCCGGGCGATCTCCTGTACGACGACGAAGGGCTGACGTGGGCCCGGGAAGAGCGGAACGGACACGTCGTGGTCGGCATCACCACGATCCTCGCGGCGGTGGCCGGCAAACTCACGTCCATCACACCGAAGCCCGAGGGACAGGCGTACGCCCGAGGCAAGGCGATTGGAGCGATCGAGAGCGGCCGGTACTTCGGCCTGATCCGGACCCCCGTGGGGGGGACTCTCGTCGCCGTCAACGGGACCGTCGTGAGGCGGCCGAAGACGTTGTCCGAGGACCCGTACGGGGAGGGCTGGTTCGCCCGGATGCGACCCTCGCAGTTCGAGGACGACAAGCGCCTCCTCAAGACGATCGACGATGCGACGGCTCTCCTCAGGGTCCAGATCGGGGCGCTTCGGGTCCGGTGCTTTGCCGCGTTTCCGGATTACGAGATGTTCGAGATCGGCGTCGAGTGCGCCGCGGTCCTCGTCAAGCTGAACGAATTGATCGGGAGAATCGACGTCGGCGACGTGATCCACATCGTCTCCGACGATGGGACCGCGCCGATCGAAATGGTCCAGTGGTCCGAGGAAAGGGAGCAGCCCGTAGTCGAATCACGGAGGGAGGGGAACCTGTACCACTTCCTTGTTCGGAAGGTCCGGTGAGGCTTGGGTCCGCCGCCTACCTCTCGATCGGCGTCTTGACGAGGTTCCCCCACTCCGTCCACGAGCCGTCGTAGTTCTTCACGTTCGGGTAGCCGAGGAGGTATTTCAGGACGATCCAGGAGTGGGACGATCGCTCGCCGATCCGGCAATACGTGATGACCTCCCGATCGGGCGTGACGCCGTGTCCCCCGTACAGCTTCCGGAGATCGTCCGCGGATTTGAACGTCCCGTCCGCGTCGTTGACCGCCTGGCCCCATGGGATGTTCTTCGCTCCGGGAATGTGTCCGCCGCGCTGCGCGTGTTCCGTCGGATACTCCGGTGGCGCCAGGATCTCGCCCGTGAATTCCTTCGGGCCCCGGACGTCGACGAGGACCTTGTCGCTCATCTTGATCGCTTCCCGCACGTAGTCGATATACACGCGGATCGTCTCGTCGGGATCCTTGGCCTTGAAGGTCGCGTGCGGGTACTCCGGCACGTCCTTCGTCAGGGGCAGCTCCCCGAGGAGCCACTTCTTCCGCCCGCCGTTCATGAGTACGACATCGTCGACGCCGTAGTACTTGAAGACCCAGAACGCGAACGCCGCGAACCAGTTGTTGAAGTCGCCGTAGAGGACGACCTTCGTGTCGTTCGAGATCCCCAGCCCGCCGAAGAGCTTCTCGAGGGCGTGTCTGGACAGGATGTCCCGCGTTACGGGGTCGTTGATGTCCTTCTTCCAATCGATCAGCACGGACGTCGGGATGTGGCCCATGTTGTAGTTCGCGGTCGGATCGTAGTCGACCTCGACGATCCGCACCTTCTCGTCTCCAATGAAATTCTTCACCCAAGTCGTGTCAACCAGCACTTCGGGATGCGCATACTCCGCCATGGAACCCCCTCCGGGACTTCGCCTAGACATTACGGCGTTATATCAGTTCCGGTTTGTCCTGTAGGAACAGCCCAGGGGAAGGCCCCCTCGGCACCCGATACAGTCTATATCGCGCACCGCGCTTTCACCCCCGAGCACGGTGAAACTCACTCCTTCCCAACGGGAATCCTTGCGCCTTCTCGCGGACACGTTTGTCCCCCGCACCGCGGATCCCCGGGAGCCGCTCGGCGGGAGCGCGAGCGACCTCGGGGTTGACCGGCTCATCGCGCAGGCGATCGAAGAATTCCAGCCTCGAGACGTGCAGAAGCAGTTCCGCGCGCTCCTCCGGGCCGTGAACAATCCCGTACTGAACCTCCTACTTTCCGGACGAGCGTTGCGGTTCCGGAAGCTTCCACCAGAGGAGAGGGAAGCGTACCTCCGCGAATGGGCCCGGAGCCGCCTGGGGGTGAAGCGCCGCGGGTATCACGCGATCAAGCGGATTACCTGTTTCCTCTACTACTCCGCCCTCCCTGATGGCTTCCGAAACCCAAACTGGCCGGGGATCGGGTACGACGCGCCGAACGACGCGGTGCGGGCCGAGTATCGAACACCGCCCGAACTCCGAATCGTGCCACTGGCGGTGGACCGAGAGACGACACTCGAGACCGATGTCGCGGTCATCGGATCGGGCGCGGGCGGTGCGGTGATCGCTTCGACCGTTGCGAGCGCGGGACATCGCGTCCTCGTGATCGAGGCGGGCTCGCTCCAGACGGCGGACACGTTTACCGAGCGCGAGTTCCATGGTACGGACACGATGCTTGAGCGACACGGCCTGATGACGACTCGGGACTTCGCTTTTGGCGTCCTCCACGGGAGGACCGCCGGCGGCGGGACGACGGTGAACTGGATGACGTGCCTTCGGCCGCCGCCCTTTGCACTCCAAGAGTGGGAAGAACGGTTCGGGATTCCCGGTCTCACGAAGGCCACCTTCCAGGGGTTCGTGGACGAGGTGTGGGCGCGCCTCGGTGTGAACACGGAAGAGGCGGTCCTCATGCCCGTGAGCCACGTGCTCGCGCGCGGATGCGATGCCCTCGGGTACCGGTTCGGTGTCGACTACCACATCACCCCGAAGAATGCCCGAGGGTGCGCGAACCGGTGCGACTACTGCAACTTCGGCTGCATCTATTCTGGGAAACAGTCCGCGCTCGTGACGCACCTACCCGACGCGCAGCGCCATGGGGCGCGGTTCCTGTTTGACACGGAAGTCCAGAGAATCGAGGCCCGCGATGGGCGCGCAACGGCCGTCGAGGCCATTCATCGGTCCGAAGGTCGGTCCATCCCGATCACCGTGCGAGCAAAGATCATCGTCGTCGCGGCGGGTGCGATTCACACTCCCGCCATCCTGTTGCGTTCCGGAATCCGCGAGCCAAACGTCGGCCATGGCATGCGGTTCGACCCGACGACCGCGGTGGGAGCCGTCTACAAAGAACCGATCCGAATCTGGGCGGGCGTCCCACAGACGCTGCATGTCGACCGATGGCTGAACCTCGACGGGCAACACTACGGGTTCTGGCTTGAGACGGTGCCGGCCCATCCGGGGCTCACAGCCCTCGGACTCCCTTGGCGGGGCGGACGCGAACACAAGGAGGCAATGCGTCGGTACCGCCACACCGCCGCGAATATCGTCCTCGTCCGAGACCGCACCGCAGGCCGCGTGACGATCGACCGCCAGGGCTACCCCGTGATCGATTACGAAATGGTCCAGGAGGACCGGGAAGCGATGATTCAAGGCATCATTGAATCCGCGCGGATTCACATCGCAGCAGGCGCGCGGACGGTATGGAGCCTTCACGTGGAGCCGTGCGAGATCCCGCTCCGCGACGGCAGGATTCATGCCTCTGAGCTCGACGCGTTCGCGAACCGCGTCCGCGCCCTCGGCGTGAAACCGAACGGGATTGCCCTGTTCACCGCCCACGCGATGGGCAGTGTCCCGATGGGCGTCTCGGCTCGATTGCCCACAAAGCCGACGGGCGAACTCCGAACGGTGCGGAACGTCTTCATCGGCGACGGAAGCGTATTACCGACGCCGCCGGGCGTGAATCCGATGATCACAATCATGGCGATGGCCCGTCGAACCGCAGGCTTTATCCTCCAGGCCCTGCGGATCGCCTCATAGCGGTGCAGGCCGTCACAACCCCGCTGAGCCCGGAGATGCTTAAGCGTCCCTGACCCCTTCCAGAAGCCCTCGATGGCAGCTCCTCATTCCCTCCGCGAACTCGATCGCGCCCAAAGGGTGCTCGAAACACTCTTGCCCGCAACGGGCGAGATTCTCCGCGAACATTTTCTCAGTCGCGCGTTCACGCGGACCGAGAAGGCCGGCGTGAATTTCACCACAGGAGCCGACGAAGAGGCCGACGCGTTCTTACGTCAAGCGCTCGGACACGAGTTTCCCGACAGCGCGCAGCTCAGTGAGGAGACTGCCCCGCTGGATTGGTCTGCTCTTCTCGGCGCCGAAGATGTATGGGTGATCGATCCGCTTGACGGCACCGGCAACTTCTCGCGCGGCACGCCCCACTTTGCGATTTCGGTCGCGCGGGTATCGCGTGGAAAACCCTCGATTGGCGCGATCTATGATCCGATGACACGCGATTTCTACTTGGCGCGCCTGGATCGGCCCCACGCATATAGAAACGGCGAACCGATTCGTGTTTCCCCCACCGAAGCCTTGCGCGAAACTGTCCTCGCCTGCGACTGGGGGTGGGACCTGCCGAAACGCAAGGAGATCGTCCGCGCTCTCGACGCGCTCTGCACGCACGTTCGGCAGATCAAATCCATGGGCAGCGCGGTCGCGAATCTGGCCCAATTGGCCGAAGGTCGGATCGACGCCTACGTGCATTCGGGCCTGAAACCGTGGGACGTCGCCGCCGCGGGCCTGATCATCACGAAGGCCGGAGGAACGATTACGACGATCGCGGGTCGCGAGTGGAACATCTTCGACAGCAGCATCCTGGCCGCGACGCCGTCTCTCCATCCGCAAATCCTGCGTCTCCTGACCGGAATCCTTTCGTGAAACCTTCCCTCCCATAGCGCATGAACCCGGTCGGAACGAGGGTTAGCCCGGAGATCACGAAACGTTCTCAGGCATCCATGTACCGGTAGAACTCGTATGGCGAGGGCCGCAACGAGGTCTGCAAGTGCTCGTCGAGCTTCAGCTCCTCGTATTTCTCCAAGAGGTCCTGTGGGATCACGGTCTTCAGGAACATGTAGTCTGTCTGCAGGTACTCAATCGACTCCTTCAGGGAGCCGGGCAGCTCCCGTACGCCGTATTCCTTGCGCTTGTGCGGGCTCAGGTGGTAGAGGTCCTCGTCAACCGGGTCGCCGGGATCGATCTGCTTCTTGATGCCGTCTAGGCCGGCGCACAGCATCGCAGCGAAAGCGAGATAGGGGTTGCACGCCGGATCGGGCGTTCGGTACTCGATCCGCTTCGCCGCCTCGATCCCCTGATAGTACATCGGAATGCGGATGTTCGCGGAGCGGTTGCGCCTCGACCATGCGATGTACACGGGCGCCTCGAACCCGGGGACGAGCCGGCGGTACGAGTTCGTCGTGGGGTTCGTGAAGGCGCACAGGGACCGGGCGTGCTCCATCAACCCTCCGATGTAGTACCGGCACGTCTGGCTGATCTCCGCGTACTCGTCGTTCGGGTCGTACATCACGTTCTTGCCCTTCGTCCAGAGGCTCTGGTGCACGTGCATCCCGCTCGCATTGTCGCCGAAGATTGGTTTTGGCATGAAGGTGGCCATCATGTCCATTTTGTGAGCGACCATCTTCATCACGTAGCGATACGTGACCACGTTGTCCGCCATCGGCACGAGCTCGTCATAGCGCATGTCGATCTCGCATTGCCCGGCGGTCGCGACCTCGTGGTGGTGCGCATCGAGCGTTAGCCCGAACGAGTCCACGAGAACCCGGCACGCCTCGTTCCGGAAGTCCTGGAGCGCGTCGACCGGCGGTGCGGGGTAGTAGCCTTCCTTGAACCGGATCGGGAAGTTCTTCCCGCCGCTGTCATGCCACGGCGCCTCGCGGGAGATGATCTCGTACCCGGCGCCGGACCACGGGTTCCGCACATGGTCGGGCGTGGGCAGCAACCGGATTCCGTCGAAGACGAAGAACTCGATCTCGGGTCCCCAGTACGTCGTGTCGTAGCCCGCGTCCGCCGCGACCAGGGCGGCGCGCTGCACCATGAAGCGCGAGTCACGGGTGAATCGCTCTTGGGTCCCGCCCTCGTAGACGTCGACGAAGAATCGGGCCGTCCTGTGCTCGCCCTCGTACCACGGCAGGATCGCGAATGTGTTCGGGTCCGGGTTCATCACCATATCGGACTCGTGGATCTCCTTGAAACCCTTGATCGAGGAACCGTCGAGTTTTCCGACGCCGCGTTTGAAATCCTCAGGTCCAAGGGAGGTCGAGGGAATCGTGATATGCTGCAATGCCCCGAGGATGTCCACGAACTGCAGGTCGATCCAGCGAATCTTTTCCGTCTCAATCTGTTTGAGTACCGAGGCCACCGTCGCCTTCCGCGACTTCGCCGGGGAAGCTGAAGAAATCGCCATCATCCTACCGCCTAAACCGCAATTAGCCGTCCTTGTTTTTAGGGAGAAATCTGTAATATATAAACTCTGATATCCAAAAACCGTTCATATGCACGGAATATTGGTCATCTGCAAGACATTGTTCGACAAGGTTCCCAATGAGGAACGGACGCCTCGAGCATTCGAACGTCCTCCTTAGGGACGGTGCGCCGAGTGGCGGCATCGACACCGGGACAACGGACCTGGGTGAATCGCACTCGGAGCTCCAGTCAGGGTTCGGCGGAACGGATTTCCCGTTCGGGAATCAGCCCGGATTCCACGCTGTCGACCTGGAGCGTCGCGTGGGCGATTCCGAACCGGCGGGATAGCCGATCCCGGATCGACGCGACGAGCTTCGACGCCTCGTCCACCGTCAGCGAGCCATCCACGACGAGGTGACCGGACAGCGCATACAGCCCGCTCGTCACGGTCCAGACATGGAGGTCGTGCACCTCGCGCACCCGTTTCTCCTCGCGAATCGCGATCGCCACGTCCTTCGCGGCAAAAGCCCGTGGCGACCCTTCGAGGAAGATGTGGATCGAATCCCGGACAAGGCGCAGGGCGCCATAGAGAATGAGGGCCGCCACGAAGACCGCAGCAACCACGTCGACGATCGACATCCCGCTCACGGTAATCACGACCCCTCCAATGATCACGCCCACGGAGCCGAGGGTGTCGGACCACACGTGGAGCCACGCGGCCTGGACGTTCAGGTTGTCCTTCGCCCACGGCCGGAGGAGAAGAATCATCGTGAGGTTCGCGACGAGTCCGAGCAGGGCGACCGTGAGCATGATCGAGCCAAGCACCGCGGGCGGGTTCAATGCACGCTGGTACGCTTGGAACAAGATGTAGCCCGCCACGCCGAAGAGGAGGAGGGAGTTCAGGAACGCGGCGAGGATCTCGAGGCGGTGGTAGCCGAACGAAAGGCCGGGCGTGTGTGGTCTCGCGGAAATCCGCATCGCCCACAGCGTGAGGCCGAGCGCGAGCGCGTCCGTGGCGACATGGCCCGCGTCGCTCAGGAGCGCGAGGCTCCCACTGAGATAGCTCCCGAAGAGTTCGACCGCGGCCGCACCGAGCGCGATCGCGACCGCAGCCGCGAGACGGCGCTGGAGGCTGGCGGGTCGACCGTGGCGGTCCTCCGTCACGAACGGCACGATGGGATGCGTGCGATTTCAACTTGGCGAAGTCGGTCTTCGAATCCGTGAACTCGAGGGGGACAGCGCGGAAATCGCAGAACGATCGACCGGTTCAGTCTGGAAGCCCGGCCCCGGCGACCTCCTCAGCGAGTTCCGCCGCGCGACGCGATGCGGCGACAATCCCGTCGCGGATCGCCTGAGGCACCCCTCGGGCCTCCATGATCGCCCATCCCGCCTCCGTCGTCCCGCGAGGCGTCGCGACCATCCCGTACAGGTCCATCGGCTCGAGGCCGTCCACGAGGAGGAGTTCCGCGGTCCCCTTCATCGTCTGGAGAGCCAGCTTGAGAGCGACGTCCCGCGGAAGCCCGCAGCGCACGCCCCCGTCGATCATCGCATTCACAAGCGCTGCGACGAGCCCGGGCCCGCTCCCGCTGAGGGCCGTCACTGCGTCGAGCAGCGCTTCATCCACCTTCGTGACGCGGCCGAGGCCGCCGAAGATCTCCTCGACGACGAGGGCGTCGGACGGCGACGCGGTGGAACCCAGAGCGAACGCGGTCGCGCCCTCCCCGACCGCGCAGGCGAGATTTGGCATGACCCGTACGACGCGTCCGCGACCTCGGAGGGCGGACTCGATGAACGCCGTGCGGACGCCGGCGGCGAGGGAAATCACAAGGGCGTCGGTCGGCACGGCATCCGCGATGGAACGAACGAGCCCCGGCATGTCCTTCGGCTTCGCGGCCAGGACGACGACGTCCGACTCCCGGGCGAGGTCCGGGGCACTCGGCACGCTGCGCACACCAAACCGTTCCGCGACCTCCGCGGCCCGCGCCGCAACGAGATCACTCACGAGGAGGTTAGACCGCGATACCACGTGACCCACGATCAGACCGCGCACGAGAGCCGTCCCCATTTTCCCGATGCCCGCGACGCCAACTGTCCGCTCGCCCTTCATGTTCATCCCGCCGAGCTCCTTGGTCGTGGACCGGAGCATGTCGGTTCCATATCACCTCTTGGTCCGACGACCCCGGACGATAGGGTTATCATCCGCGGGCATCTTCATCGGGCCCGCCGCCGCAGTGGCTTAGTGGTAGAGCGGCGCCTTGGTAGATTGCCGCATAGGCGGTCCAAAAAGGCGCAGGTCGGGGGTTCAATTCCCCCCTGCGGCTTTCGGGGGCGAGAAAGCCTCCTTGGTGGCGGTGTTTGTGGACAGAACCCCTTGGCCTCGAATCGCCGTCATCTAGAATGTCCCTCGCTTCATTCGAAGGGGGCCGGCCGGACGTTCTCAAAGATCGCGAACCGGTTCCCGCTCGGGTCCTCGAACGCATAGCACGGCCCATTCGGGATTTCGAAGCGACCGCCGTCGGGCTTCCATCCCCGCTTCTTGAGCTCGCGGGTCGTCTCGCGGAGGTTCTTGACGACGTAGACGGAAATGCAGCTGGGGGCAGGTCGGTGGTCCGCGAGGAGGAGGAGGGGCGGACCCTCTGCCACCCGGAATGCAGCAACGTGAGCCCCGAACCCCGTGAGATTCCAGACGAGCTCGGCGCCGAGGACGTCGCGGTAGTACGCGAGGTCGCGCTTGAAGTCCAAGGTTCCGATGTAGAGGTACTCGAGCCTTACGAAGGGGGCGGGCACGTCTGGGGAATCACGCCGCCACGCTTCGACTTTACCCTTCGCCTCCCGGACAGGATGCGGCCCGGGTGCGCCGCACTGTCCGCCCGACTACGGATCTCCGTAGGTGATGTAGTGCCAGGCCTTCCGCCGATCCTCGGTGAGATCGACGTACACATGTTTCAGCTGCGTGTAATCTTCGACCGAGTGGAGGCTCAGGTCCTTCCCGAAGCCGCTCTGCTTGTACCCGCCATGGGGCATCTCGGACACGAGGGGGAGGTGATCGTTGATCTCCACCGCACCGAACCGGAGCGCCCGGCTGACGCGCATCGCGCGGACGACGTGCTTCGTCCACACACTGCTGTACAGCCCATAGATCACGTCGTTCGCCCGGTCGACGACTTCCTGTTCCGTCTTGAACCGCTCCACGGTGAGGACCGGGCCGAAGATCTCCTCCCTCACGATCCGCATGTCCGGATCGCAGTCGCGGAAAATCGTCGGCTCGAAGAAGAAGCCCTGGTCAAACATGCCACCGCTCGGCCGCTTCCCGCCGATCGCGGCCTTCGCGCCCGCCTCCTTCCCGAGGCCCACGTAGTGTTCCACCTTGTCCCGCTGCGCGGATGACACGAGGGGCCCCATGTCCGTGCTCCGGTTCATTGGGTCCCCGATCCGGACCGTCTTCGCCTCCTCGACGAGCCTCTTCAGGAACGCGTCATGGACGGAGTCGTGGACGAGGAAGCGGCACGCCTGGGTGCAATCCTGTCCCGTGTTGACCATCCCCGCGGCAATGCCGCCCTTCGCCGCGGCGTCCAGGTCTGCATCCTCGAACACGATGAACGGCGCCTTCCCGCCAAGTTCGAGGTGCACCCGCTTGATCGCTTTCGCGGCGCTCTCGAAGATCTTGCGTCCCGTCGCGGTGTCGCCCGTGAGGCTCACCATCTCGACCTTCGGGCTGGCAACCATCGCTTCCCCGATTACGCCCCCCGGGCCGGTGACCACGTTCACAACACCCGCCGGGAAGCCGACCTTCTCGATTAGCTTCGCAACCTCGATCGTTGTGAGCGGGGTGTAGCTGGCGGGCTTCAGGACAACGGTGTTTCCGGCCGCGAGGGCGGGACCGAGCTTCCAGACCGCCATCATGAGCGGATAGTTCCAGGGCGTGATGCTCCCCACGACGCCAACGGGTTCGCGTCGAAGGAAGCTCGTCCCCGTGGACGCGTATTCTCCAGCGGCCGCCGACGTGAGCGAACGCGCGGCTCCCGCGAAGAACCGAAGGTTGTCGACGCTGAACGGGATGTCCCCGTCGCGAGCCTGCTTGATCGTCTTCCCCTGATTCGTCGTCTCCAAAACCGCCAAACGGTCCGCATTCGCCTCGAGCCGGTCGGCGAGCTTGAGGAGGTATCCTGCGCGCTCTCCAGGTGTGGAGCGGCCCCACGGACCCTTGTCGAAGGCATCCCGCGCGGCATCGATCGCGGCCCGTGCGTCCTCCACGCCTCCCTTCGGAACCTCGGCAATCTTCGTGCCATCCGTGGGGTTGATTACCGGATACGTCTCCCCACTTTCGGCCTCGACCCATTGTCCGCTTACGTAGTTCAGGTGCCTCTCCGCCATCGAGAACCTCCCCTTCCGTTGCTTCGGCGCCCTATCGCTGCCCATCGGCTAAGTAACTTTCGGGCGCCGCCAAGTCACGGCCACCGAGTGATGGCAACTTTGTGATCCGAGAAAAAGCGAATCGCATCTCGGCCCTGGCCGTGCAGGGTGCCGAAAAACGAGTCTTTCTGCCCGCCGAAGGGGAAATAGGCCATGGGAGCTGCGACGCCCACGTTGATTCCAATGTTGCCGCACTGCACTGAGTAGCGGAACGCACGGGCCGCGGCGCCACTCTGGGTGAAGATTGACGCCGCGTTCCCATACCGACTGGCGTTGATTGTTTCGATCGCCTCATCGATGCTCTTCGCCTCGAGGACACTGACAACGGGCCCAAAGATTTCCTCGCGGGCGACCTTCATGTCTGGAGCAACGTCATCGAGGATCGTCGGCCCCACGAAACTTCCCGGGTAGTCGGGAACCTCGGCGCCTCGGCCATCCAAGAGAACGCGGGCGCCTTCCTCCGCTCCGCGCGTAATATGGTCGACGACCCGCCGGCGAGCTGCATCCGAAATGACGGGGCCCATTTCCGTCGCCTCGTCAAGGCCATACCCCAGTCGCAGGTCGTTCGCAGCGCGGTGGAACTTCGCCATGAACCTCTCCCGGATATCGTCGAGGGCGAGGACGACGGAGCCGGCGAGGCACCGCTGTCCCGCACACCCGTACGCGGAGCGAATGACGGCCTCGACGGCAGCGTCGAGTTTCGCATCTGGCATTACGACAAGGAAGTTCTTCGCGCCGCCGCCGCACTGCACCCTCTTCCCGTGGGCCGCTGCACGCGCGTAGATCGACCTCGCCACGGGAGTGGAGCCGACGAACGAGATTCCGCGGACATCGGGGTGGTCGATGAGCGCTTCTGCTGTGTCCTTTGCCCCGTGGACGAGGTTCACGACGCCCGGCGGGAACTCCGCCTCTTCAATCAAACGAAAGACGAGGTCTTGAACGACAGGATCCTGCTCCGACGGTTTCACAATGAACGTGTTTCCCGCCGCGACCGCGTAGGGCAAGAACCAGAACGCAACCATCACGGGGAAATTGAACGGCGTGATTGCCGCAAACGGCCCGATGGGCTGGACGACGACCTCTTCGTCGATTCCCGCCGCGGCACCGTCCTCGAGACCATAGCCCATCATGAGGGACGGAATCCCCGCCGCCACCTCTACATTCTCAATCGCGCGAGCCACCTCGCCCCGGGCCTCGTCAATCGTCTTGCCCATGTCCTGGACGATGATCCGTGCGAGCATCTCTACGTCCCGGAGTAGGAGTCCGCGGAGGGCCAAGAGCCGACGCCCCCGCTCTGCCGGCGGTGTTTCCCGCCAGTGGGGAAACGCCTCGCGGGCCGCGCTCACTGCTGCGTCCACCTCGTCCTTTCCCGCCAGCGGCACCTGCGCAATCTCCCTCCCCGTCGCAGGATTCAGGACAGGGAGGACGTCACTGCCCTCCTGCACGCTCCACTGACCGTCGATGTAGTGACGAAGGCGTCCGTAGTGAGCCTTCATTTCGGGGAGGAACGCGCGTGCGGAACCCATGGCCTCCTCTCTGGGGATGATGCCGGAGTCCGCATCGCCGCCGTCCGCTATATACCTTGAAGGAAGCGTTATCCGCGACCGCCGCATCTCGAGGTCCAGGGGTGTATCCACGGAGGCCTTCGAAGCTGAGGTCGCGAAGTTCCGAGAGCGGACGCCCGGTTCCGCCCGACACCTTGACAGAGCCCGTCGTCACGCCCCGTACGGTGTGCACAGCAACTACCGGTCCGTCGACCCGTACCCGCTGTACGTGCGGCGGGCCGCGGGCGCTCGCATCTGGGACGTGGACGGCAATCCCTATCTTGACTTTGCGATGGGCTTCGGCGCCCTTGGCACGGGCCATGCCCATCCTCGCCTCGTCGAAGCGCTTGGAGACCGGATTGCCAACGGCACGATGTTTGGGTTCGAAGGCGAAGAGACGGCGCGTCTTTGTGAGCATCTGTGCAAGCGGTTTTACACCGATCGCGTGAAGCTGTCGAACACGGGACTCGACGCGACGATGTTCGCGGTCCGATTCGCCCGCCACGCCACCGGTCGCGGACGGATTCTGAAGTTTGAAGGGTGCTACCATGGATCCCACGACGCCCTCTTGGCGAGCGTCAAGCCGACGCGCAAGAAAGCGGGCGACCCGAAGCGCCCCACGGTCGTCCCGGCTTCAACGGGCCTGATTCCAAAGGCGCACGACGCCACCCTCGTCGCGCCGTTCAACGACCTGTTGGCGACCGAGTCAATCGCGGAAGCCCACGGAGACGACCTCGCCGCGATAATCTTGGAGCCGATCCCGATGAACATGGGCTTCATCCTGCCGCGACACGGGTTCTTGGAGGGGCTCCGGAAGCTGTGCAGTCGCCTGGGAACCGTTCTTATCTTTGACGAGGTCAAGACGGGCGGGAAGTTCTATGGCGGTGCGGAAGAGGCCTTTGGCGTGCGGCCCGACTTGAAGGTCCTCAGCAAGGCGATTGGCGGCGGCCTCCCGATCGCCGCCGTCGCCGGTCGTTCGGACATCCTCGACGCTGTGGAGCCCGGCGTCATCTCCCATGCGGGGACGTTCAACGCGAACCCACTCTCCGTCGCGGCCGCACGCGTGACCCTGGAAGAGATCCTCACGAAAGAGGCCATGGAGGATGCCGCGGGACTCGGCGAGGAACTCGGACGTGGCTATCGGGACATCGTTGCCGATCGCAGTATCCCGGCGCACGTGCAATATCGGGGGATCAGCGGGACTCTCGCCCTCGCACCTGAGCCCGTCGTCGACTGGCGGACGTTCCAGAATGTCGACGTGGGGAAGTGGTGGGGGTACTATACCGCCATGCTGAACCGAGGCATCATCCCCACAGGCACGGGGCCCGATGAGCAGTGGACCCTGTCCGTTCAGCATACTCGGGAGGACGTTCAAGCACACCTTGAGGCGTTCACCGATGTGGCGGTGCTCCTGCCTCACTTCAAGGCAGACGTACCCATTGTGGAATCTGTTTAAGCCGAGCCCTCTTTCGGGTTCCCGACTCCGCGGCGGGAGGTCGCGTCGAGCTTGGGACTTACGCGACCCCGGAAACCCTTTTGCCGAGGAGTCCCATTCCGCACCGAGGGAGGTCGCGACGGGGCGAGACGGCCATCTCGAGGCGGGATCATCTTTGGCTCCCGCAGTAAAGACACGCTGGACCCGTCTCTTCCAAAGCCAAAACCGTCTGCAAGCCCAGGAACGACGGTGGAACCTGGTTCTGTCCCTCCCGATGACCCTCTTCCAAGCGATCTTCTTCATCGCTCCATTCGCGTTCATTGTTCTCTACGCGTTCGGATACTATAGCCGAATCGGGGGTCCTCCGACGGGAGAGGTTTCCCTCGTGAACTTCAACTCGATCTGGAACACGGGGACCGTCGTCATCCTGTCGCGCACGGCGGCCGTTGCAGGCGCGGTGACCGCCCTGTCTTTTGTTTTGGCCTATCCGGCCGCGTACTACATGGCGAATCTCCCCCCGCGGACTCGAGGCTTAGTCGTGATGCTCCTGATGATTCCGTTCTGGACGAGCTTCTTGCTTCGGACCTATGGTCTCGTGAATATTTTCCAGGGTGGCGGGCTGGCGAATCAGTTCCTGATCGCGACCGGGCTTTCGCAGGACGATGTGTTCCGGACCCGCAACCTCTCGTCTGTGGTCTGGGCCGAGACGTACACGTTTCTGCCGTTCATGGTCCTGCCTCTGTATGCCACCCTTGAGCGGCTCGACCGATCCTCAATCGAGGCGTCCTACATCTTGGGAGCGGGCCGCGTTAGGACGTTCTTCCGGGTCGTCCTTCCCCTGTCGACCCCGGGGATTCTCGCGGGAAGTCTGCTTGTCTTTATTATTGCCATGGGAGAACTCGTCATCCCCACACTCGTCGGAGGAATCGAGGCTCAGTTCCTCATCGGCAATGCCATCTATGATTTGAGGGGGACGAGCACGGGAATCGCCGCCGCCCTGAGCCTCCTCCTAATCGCGATCATCCTTGCGGTTTCCCTAGTGTACATCCGAATCGGCGGAAGGGAGGGTCTGCGACTGTGAAATGGGGCAGGGCTCTTCTCCGGGGTTACACCATGGCGTTTCTCGCCGCCCTGTATGCCCCGATTGCCGTGCTGATCGCCTTGAGCTTCAATGAGAGTCGCCTCGTGTACGTGTGGACGGGCTTCTCGACGCGATGGTACGAACAGATTTTCGCGAATCGTCTGTATACGTCGGCTCTCCTCACGAGCGTCATTGTTGCCCTCGCGACGACGCTCCTCTCCCTCGTCTTCGGCACCATGGCGGGCATCGCCGCGGCTCGTATCATCTCCCCCCGCGTGGATCTCCTCTGGACTTCCTTGGTTCTACTCCCGCTCATCATGCCGGAGATCGTCGAGGCCCTCTCGCTCTCCCTCTTCTACGGTGCCGTCGGCATTCCAAACGGGATCGGGGCAACCATTCTCGGGCACGTCGTCTTCTCCGTCTCCTTTGTCGCCCTCATCGTGCGTGCGCGTATGGCCGGCGTTGGCAAGGCCTACGAGGAAGCTTCGATGGTGTTGGGCGCAACCCGGGTGCAGACGTTCCTGAAGGTCCTCCTGCCGATCGCCCTCCCGGCAGTTACCGCGGGAGCGTTTCTCGCCTTCGCGGCTTCCTTCGACGATGTCGTGAAGTCGGATTTCACGACGAGCGCGACGACGCGCACCTTGCCCATCATCATCTTCTCGGAGGCGGCTCGGGGCGGGGTGTCTGCGGGGCTCAATGCCCTTGCCACGGTGACGGTCGTGATCAGTCTCGCATTCGCCATGATCCGGAACGCGGCTGAGCGGCGCATCAGCCAGACATAGCGGGAAAGACGAGGACTGAGTCCAAGTCGAATCCGAGATGGACGGTCGATCCGACTGCAATTCTACTGGCGACTGCGCTACTCACCAGGGCAGATAGTCGAAGGCCTTCCGCGATCTTCATCGCGACGACCGCGTTTGTGCCCCGAAATACGGTCTCCTCGACGACGGCCGACCAACGCACTTGGCGAGCACGCGCCGGCTCACCTATCGAGAGCGACTCTGGGCGGATCGACAGAGAGACTCGCTCTCCGTCCGGGGCGCTCGACTGTTTGGGCAAGGGGATGGTTACGCCGCCGGGAAGCTCCACGATTCCGTCGCGGATCGAGCCCTCGAGGAGATTCGTCTCGCCGATGAAATCTGCCACAAACGACGTGCGCGGCCGATGGTAGATGTCTTCCGGGGTTCCCTCCTGTTCGATGCGCCCGCGAGCCATCACTGCGATGCGGTCGGACATCGCCAAGGCCTCTCCCTGGTCGTGAGTGACGAAAACAAACGTAGTCCCGAGCTGACGATGGATCCTTTTGAGCTCCAGCTGCATCTGGAGGCGCAGTTTGAGATCAAGGGCGCCCAGGGGTTCGTCGAGGAGGAGGACGGAGGGCTCGGTCACGATGGCGCGGGCGAGAGCGACCCGCTGCTGCTGGCCTCCACTCAGCTTGGCAATAGACCGGCGCTCAAACCCGGAAAGGCCGACGAGGGCGAGCGACTCCCGGACGCGACGCTTGACTTCGGACTCGGGTCGCTTCCGAATCCGCAGCCCGTATGCAACGTTCTTGAAGACGCTCAGGTGGGGGAAGAGCGCGAGGCTCTGGAACACCATCCCAAGGTTTCGCTTGAAGGGAGGGACCTCGTTTACCCTGACGCCTCGCAGTCGGACCTCGCCTTCGTCAACGCTCTCGAGGCCGGCGATGATCCGCAGGGTCGTCGTCTTCCCGCACCCGCTCGGACCGAGGAGGGAATAGAACGCCCCCCTCGGGACGGTCAGGCTCACTCGATCGACCGCGGAGGTTTCCTTGAACCGCCTCGATACTTCGATGAGCTCGATGTCCGGAGGGGCTGCCAACGGAATTTCGGGACCCGAGACCACGTCACGCCGCCTGGATTCTCAGCCAGAGTTCGTCCAGTGTCCGATTCTCGGCCTCCGTGCGCGATTGTGTGACTTGGAGGAGGGGCGCGCGGTCTGGAACGTCATCGGGGTCCGCGAGCACATTGATGTCGGGGAGGCCTCCGACGTACGGGGTGACCATGCCCAGCGGAATTCCGGCGTTCCTCTGCAAGTCCAAAGTCCCGCCTCGAAGGGCAAGCCGGTTTGCAATCGTGTAGTTCCGGAACATCGCGAGCACCGCCTGGTTCGCCGCCTCCCACATGTAGTTGATGAAGACCATCGCGGTATCCCTGTTTGGAGCGTTCTTAGGAATCACGAAGTTGTCCGTCCAGAGATGGGCGCCCTCGTCGGGGACCGTGTACACGATTTCCGGCTTAGACCCGTCCTCCCGTACAAAGATGACATCCCCGCTCCACGCGTGGGAGGCGTGGAACTGGTCGTTGAGAAGACCGTCGTAGTAAGTCGTCGCGTCAGCGAACTGCGCGAGGTACGGCTTTGCGGCAATAATCGTCTGCTCGATCTCGTTGAGCGTGGCCGGGGACAGGTCATTGACACTCTTCCCTAGGTAAATTGCCGCCGCGCCCAAGGTCTCGTCCCGATCTGCGTGCAACGTGACCCGACTCGGGGGGCCGCTGTTCAGGCGCAAGAAGCCTCCCGGGGAGGTGTCGAACAACTGGTCCCAAGAGCGGACCGTGGTCTGTCCCGACGGAAACTTGACGAGGTTCTGGTTCCAGCCGATTCCCGTCGTCCCCGCCAGATACGGCAGGCTGTAATCGTGCCCCGGGTCCCACGGGGTGGGGGTTCCGGTGTCGAGATAGTCGATGTTCGGGATGTAGTCCTTGTTCAGTTTCTCGATGAGGCCGAGCGAGATCGCCTCCTCGACCGCGTAGTCGGTGACGACCATGATGTCGAACCCATCTGGGTTCCCCTGTTTCAGCTTGGTGCGGAAATCCTCCTGGGTCTCCGCGGTCTCGTCGTAGACCAACTGTACCCCGAACTTCTCAATGAACTGGTCCAGCAACGCATAGTTCGTGTAGAGGGACCAGTTGAACATGGAGATCGAGGGCGACAGTGGCGGTAGATTGTAGATTTTCGTGATTGCCGCGAGCCGCGCATTGAGGCTGTCGATATCCACTTGGCGGGAGCCCGCCCCCCCAAAGAAGCCAAGCGTGCTCCCCACCGCAACACCGCCCGCGGTCGCGACTCCGATCTTCAACAAGCTCCGACGGGTGACCCCTCGCTCCTCCTTATCCTCAACTGGTTCGTCTGGCACGTCCACTCCTCCCTCAGAGCGTAAACTCCTTGGGAATCTTAATAGTTAACCCAACGAGGGGGACGTGTCGACGGGAACCCTTATAGCTTCCCGGGAACTCGTCGCGCCGCCAGGGAGGTCCCGCTTGAGAATCCTCGTGCTCGGCGGTGCCGGAGCGATGGCGAGGGCCACGATCCGGGACCTGCTAGCGGCGAAGGCCGTCGAGGCGGTGGGAGTCGCGGACTTCCGGCTCGACAACGCAAAGGCGTTCGTGGCGGGTCTGGGGTCTGACCGCGTCGAGGCCCTCGGGATCGACATCCGGGACCGGGATCGCCTCCTCCGACTCCTGAAGGAATGGGACGTCGTCGTCAACGAAACGTGGTACGAGCTGAACCTCGATGCGATGCAGACGGCGATTGCGGCCGGGGTTCACTACGTGGACCTTGGCGGCCTGTACCACATGACTCTCAAGCAGCTCGCTCTGCATCGAGCGGCGGTGGACGCGGAGGTCACGTGTCTCGTGGGCATGGGTTCCACGCCAGGGACGATGAACCTGATGGCCGCCTACGGCGCAACCCGGCTCGACGCGATCGAACGGGTGAGGTTGTGCAGCGCGAGCGCACCGGTTTCCGACGTGTCCTCGAACGGGTTCGTTGCGCCGTATTCGATCCGGACGATCCTCGACGAGATTACGCTCGACGCCCCCGTGTATCGGAACGGGCGGATCGAATTGATCCCGCCCATGACGGAGAAAGAGACGTTCGAGCTCCCCAACCCCGTCGGGCGCGTGGAGGGCTACCACACCATCCATTCCGAACTGGCGACCCTGCCCGAGCAGTTGGGGAAGGGACTGAAGGAAATGGAGTTCACCGTCGCCTTTCCCGACGAACTGGGGGCGATCCTAGCAACCCTCGCCCGCCTGGGCCTCGTCTCCCGCGAACCCCTCCGCCTCGGCGACCGAGACATCATTCCATTTCACGTCGTAGCGGCCGCGATTGACAGCTTGCCGAAGCCCAAGGTTCCGGCCCTCGACGTCGATGTCCAGCGGTGCGAGATCACAGGGCTTCGCGACGGGGAGCCGGTCGTGCTCGTGTATGATTGCATCGCGAGACCAAACAGGAAGTGGATGATCGACGGGGGGACCGTTGGTACGGGCACGCCGGCCTCGATCACAGCGCAGTGGATCGCCCGCGGGAAGATCGCCACCCGTGGCGTGGTCCCGCCCGAGGTCGCCGTCGAACCCCTTCCGTTCTTCCGGGAGCTTGGGGCGAAAGGTCGGACGATCGAAGTGTGGGAACGGGATACGGTCGAGCGGTTGCTGTCCGTGGGCGGTTGACAGCGGCGACCGCGACGAGACGCTAGGGCCGAGCCGCTACGGCGGTGCGCTTCCGCACGTGGAGCTGAGCGACTTCCAAGACGGATTTCGGCGCCTTCGTCTTTCGGCGAACCTCCCCCGCGATCGCCGCTAGGGCCTGGGCTGCGACCTCGAGCGCGCGGTCGACGTCCTCCTCCGTGTGCTCTGAACAAAGGAACGCGCGTTCCCCCGCGTTCGGTATGCCGAACAACACGTTATTTCCGAGGCAATGAATGAACCAGTTCCACCACCGCCGCGTGTTGGCGCTGACCGTGTCGCGGAAGTCCCGGATCTCGTCCTTCGATGTGAAGTAGATCGTGCCCATGGAGCCGACCCACTCCACCCACGCGGGGAGCTTGCGGTCGTCCGCGAGTTCTTGAAGGCCGCGGAACAGGCGCCGGCCGAGGGTGTTGATGTGATCGTAGATTCCTGGGTTGTTCCGAAGGATCTCGAGGCACTTGCGCCCCGCCGCCAAGCTGACCGGATGTCCGTTGTACGTACCCGCGTGGAAGGTCCCGTGTTTCCATCCACGCCCGGGCGTGATCACGTCCATGATCTGCGCTTCGCCGCCAAAGCCTGCGAGCTGGAATCCGCCTCCCGCGATTTTTCCGAACGTCGTCAGGTCCGGTGTCACGTCGTAATACTCTTGGGCTCCGCCGCGGGACAATCGGAAACCGGTGAGCACCTCATCGAAGATTAGAACGATTCCAAGCTGCCGAGTGATGCGCCGCAGGTGTTTCAGGAAATTCCCCTTCGGGATCACGATCCCCGGCCCACACAAGACGGGTTCGATGATGACTGATGCAAGGTCCTCCGCGTTCTCCTCGAGGATCTCCGCGGTCATGTCCACGTCGTTGTACGGGAAGATCACGGTCAGGTCGCTGACCGCCCTCGGAATCCCTTTGCCGTAAGGCACCGGCCGGGGATGGTCGTTCATCCGCCGGGCCGTCCGGCTGTCCATGTCCAAACTTTGCAGGACGTAGTCGTGGGCCCCGTGGTACGCCCCTTCCGCTTTCGCGATCTTCTCCTTCCCGGTGTACGCGCGTGCAGCCCGGATTGCGTGCATCGTTGCCTCGGTCCCACTGTTCGTCAGGCGGACCTTCTTCATGCTTGGGATCGCCCGCTTGACCTCCTCGATGTATTCGATGTACAGGGGCGTGGTGAGGCCGAGTAGCGCGCTTGAGTCGAGCTGCCGAATCACCTCGAGGGCGACCTCGCGATTGTTGTGTCCCAGGATCAGCGAACCGAAGCCCATCATGAAGTCGAGGACCTTGTTGCCGTCCACGTCGTAGAGGTAGCCGCCCTCCCCGTAGTCCACATACAGCGGGTGGGGCTTGAACCACCGGATGTTCGACTCGACACCGCCGGGGGTGCTCCGACTTGCCCGCCGGAAGAGCTGTGCGGACTTCGCACGCGTTGCAACATACCTTCGGCTGAAGCGCTGGGATGGCATTGATCTCACCTCCCGGCCTGGGTTTCCGTAGTGCGGAGCTGTTCGGAGGGAACGGCGGGGGAACCCGAGGGACGAGAGCGCGTCCCCGATTCCGTCCGCGATCGCTACCTCGACAGACCGTCCCAACTCAACCAGTTCGGGCGGGAATCACAAGCCTTCGGGGGCTATGAATAGCTTTCGCGGATACAGACAATGGGGGGAAACCGAAGGGGTGGGAGACCGGTCGGGGACGGCCTTATAAAGGACTCTAAGGGGCCGGGTGGGGGTTTATAAGACTTTCACAGGGAACCGGGCGTTTCTCCGCGGGATTGACCCGTACGGCATTCGGCAACCGCCGGATGGCGTTACGACAGTCTCCGTATGCGGGTGACCCTCTCTCGGATCTCAATATCCCGTCCCTTGAGCCGCGCAAAGACGCTCGCCGGGTCTAGCTGCTCAGGAACGACGACCCCGGGTGGCACCTCATGATCGAGGAGGAGGAGCGAACCGACCGCCGCGGAGGTCCCCGTGATCCATGACGTGGCCGTCGCGCCATGTCGCCTCGCCCGCGCGTGATCCAGGGCCGTCCACACCGTGTGGGTTGCGGCCACTCCGTCGCGCCGCCCGGTCACCTCGACCAAGATGGCGGCGTGGCCGGAGATGCGGCCCGCCAAGGCCCCCGGAGGCGGTATCAACGAGAGTATCGCCTCGCGCACCTTGGGGCGATTCCAGCGCACCCGCTTGAGCCATCGGAGCCATCGCACGGTATCGGGGAGGAGGGCCAGCTTGAAGTCGACGTACCGCGGTCGCTTGGGGAGGAACCGCGGAAGCGTCTCGACCTCCTCGTGGCTCACGTGGTACACGGGTACGGCGCCGACGGGAGGGGGAAACGGGAAGTCCTCGCGCCCGCGGAACGGCGGGAGCTTCTTCCACCGACCGCCCTCGAACACGATTGCGGGAGCCAACGTTTCCTCGATGAATACCTCGGGGCTGAAGAGGAGGACCACGGGATAGACCTCGGAGCGAGCTGTCTCTCCGTCACGAATCCGCACGGTCGTGACCTCGTCCAGCGCATCCGCGGCATGGCGCGCGAAAACGTTCGAGAGACCGGGATCCTCTCCCATGCCCAGGAGGGCCGAGCGGCCAGCGCGCCGCCACTTCCCGTGAAGCGCTAGCTGATCCTTGCCACCTCCCGCCAAATCAAGATAGTCGGCGGTGGTCTCCAAGGCAGCCTTCATGACCGGGAGGTTGAACTTCGGATGCGCGGCGTTGACGATGAGCGACGATCCCCGGGCGGCCGTGGCGAGAGCCCCTTCCTCGCGGAGATCGAGGCGTAGGGGTCGGACCTTGCGGGGCGACACGACGCGGGCCAACGCCTTCGACCTCTCGGGGTCCATATCGGCCGCGACGATCGTCCGGACGAGCGACGACGCGGCGAGGTGCCGTGCAACGACCGCTCCGACGGCCCCGCACCCTAGGAGCAGAACCCGGCTCTCTTCCCGTTTCTTGATGGTGTCAAACCTTGACGCCGAGGACCGGCCGGGGGATACATAACAACTTCTGCGAAGACTCAAGTATGCCGCCGACCCGCGCGGTCCTCACAGAGTGACCTTGAAACGGAGCCGCCCGGAACCCAACTGCCGAGGCCAGGCCTGTCCGCGCGATGTCATCATCCAGCCCGGACTGTCGTCACGTGTCGGTGCCTCTCGGGCCTCCCGGCTATGCGTCCACGGAGATCGTCTTCGCGTTCACGAATTCCCGGATTCCCCAGGAGCCGAGTTCCCGGCCGTAGCCAGAGCCCTTCACCCCTCCGAACGGGAGGCGCGGATCGGACTTCACCTGCCGATTGATGAAGACCATTCCCGCCTCGATTCGCTGGGCGAACCGAAGGCCGCGGTCCACATCGCGGGTCCAGAGGCTCGCGCCGAGGCCGTACCGCGAGTCGTTCGCGATCCGGATCGCCTCGTCCTCGTTCTCCGCGCGGATCACGGCCGCGACAGGGCCGAACACCTCCTCGTCGTACGCGGGCATGCCCTTCGTGACCTCCGAGAGAATCGTCGGCGGATAGTAGAACCCCGGTCCGGGCAAGCGGGCTCCGCCGAGCTCGACACTCGCACCTTTCGCAACGGTCCCGCGGACCTGTCGGTCGAGGTCTTGGAGGAGGTCCTCCCGCGCGAGCGGGCCAATATCGGTGTCGTCCCGCATCGGATCCCCGACCTTTCGCGCCGCCATCGCTTCGCGGAACGTCTCGAGGAACTCGTCGTACACGGCCCCCTCAACGATGAATCGCTTCGCCGCGATGCAACTCTGGCCGGAGTTCACGCATCGCGCCTCGGCGGCGACCCGCGCGGCGCGGTCCACGTCCGCGTCCCGGAAAACGATGAAGGGGTCGCTCCCGCCGAGCTCGAGGACTGTCTTCTTGATCGTCGCGCCCGCGACCTCCGCCACGGCCGCGCCCGCCTTCTCGCTCCCCGTGAGCGTGATCGCCCGGACCCTCGGGTCCTGGACGAGGGAGCCCACGGCCCCGCTTCCGACGAGCAGGGTCTGGAAAGCCCCTTCTGGAAATCCCGCCTCCGCAAAGACCTCGCCGATCGTGACCGCGCAGCGGGGGACATTGCTCGCGTGCTTGAGGAGGCCGACGTTTCCCGCCATCAGAGCGGGCGCCGCGAACCGGAAGACCTGCCAGAAAGGGAAGTTCCACGGCATCACCGCGAGGACCGGTCCGAGCGGTTCGATGCTCACGAAGCTTCGCTTCGCCTCCGTGGGCACCTCCTCGTCCACGAGAAGCGTCATCGCATGATCTGCGTAGAAGTCGCACGCCCACGCGCACTTCTCGATCTCTCCTACACCGTCTCGGACGGGTTTCCCCATCTCCGCCGCCATGATCTCTGCGTACGCGCGCTTGTTCCTGCGGAGCACTGTCGCGACAGCGCGCATGAGGCCTGCACGGTCTTCCATTCGAGTCGCCCGCCACCTCGGGAACGCGTCCACCGCCGCGTCGAGCGCGCGGTTCACATCATTCGTGTCGAACTCTTGGAAGCGCTCGATCTCCGCGCCTGTCGCGGGATTCACGGACACAAGCACCATCGTTCCATTCCCCGGGTACGGGTACAATGCGGTAGACGGGCTTGAAATCCTCTGCCCATTCCACGCTCCCGTCGAAACTTCCACCTCTCCGGAGAAGGAAAGCGCCTTGGTCAGGCGCAGGTCGGGGGTTCAATTCCCCCCTGCGGCTCTCCGGCTAGACGTCGTAGACATTGGACCTGTGCCCAAACCGAGTGAACCTGATTTTGCCCGGCTCGATCTCGTAGACCCCGCGATAGTCCCCGACGCGAAGCCGCCATGTATCCTTCACGCCGCGCAGGGGCTTGACATCGAGACCGGGTCGGGGTCGGGTCGACTCCTCTGCGAGCGCGTCGAAGGCCCTTGCAAACCGCCTTTGGATTTCCCGCGGGAGGCGACGGAACTCCCGCTCTGCACTCGGCTTGAAAAAGATCTCCGCCGGCATGGCGGTCACAACCTGAGCCGCTTGCGGACTTCACTCCAAGGTATGTCGGGTTCCCAGCGGAGTCGCCGGAGGTGCTCGCGGATGAACGCCCCCGGGGGGTTGTCATCCATGAGATCGTTCAGAACCTCATCGTACGTCGTCCCGCCAACCTTGTAGGATCGTAGGCGTCGCAGCGTCTCCGGCTTGACGGGTACGGTCGTGGTCGCCATCATCACAACCATCACCACCATCATATTAATAGTCCGCGAAGCTACCATGGGTCGTGCCTGCGCATTGTAGGGCACAGGCCGGGGGTTCAATTCCCCCCTGCGGCTTCGTCTTCGTAGTTCGTAATGGCGAGATGAGAGAAGCAATCAGCTAAACAAAGGTGTTGCGCGCTAGGGCCCCTCACTTGGTGTGGCCGTTCGTCCCTGCATGCGTCACCTTCGTGGCTCGCCGTCCGCGACGCACCTTTATACCGGATCGGGGTAGCCGGCAGGGATGCGGTCAGTTGCGATTGTCGGCTGCGGCGTGACGAAATTTGGCAGGAGCGACAAGACGGTCGTGGACCTGCTCACCGAGGCTTCCCTCGCGGCGATCGACGACGCGGGTCTCGACGGGACTAGGTTCGACGACGTGTTCGTCGGGAACATGGCCAGCGGGGAGTTCGAGGGCATATCGGGCCTTGCGAACCTCTTGGTGAGTGAGCTTGGGTTGGAACCGGCCTCGGCCATGAAGGTGGAGTACACGAGCGCGAGCGGGGGAGCGGCATTCTACGCGGGATGGATGGCGGTGGCCAGCGGCCAGTCCGATTTGGCCCTTGTGGCAGGAGGGGAGAAGATGACTTCGGTCTCAACGGGAGAGGCGACGGAGATCATCGCAAGCCTCGTGCATCCGTGGGAGAGGGCGCAGGGCGTCACGTTGCCCTCTCTTGCCGGCTTGGTCGCAAGGGCCTACCTTGCGGAGTTCGGCGCTACGAGGGCGGCTCTCGCCGCTATCGCTGTGAAGAACCACTCCAACGGCGCCCTCAATCCGAACGCGCATTTCCAGAAGAGAATCACGATCGAGGATGTCCTCAGTTCGCCGGTCATCAGCGATCCCCTCCGGCTCTACGACTTTTGCCCGATTACCGACGGCGCGGCCGCCCTTGTGCTCGCGCCGTTGAAGAAGGCGCATGCCCCTGTCGAAAAGTCGGTCGTCGTTGGTGGCATCGGGGCCGCAACCGACACTCAAACCCTGCAGGAGCGGGCGAACGTCGTCCGCTTGCCATCCGTTCGGCTCGCAGGCGAAAGGGCCTATCACATGGCTCGCATCGGCCCCGGCGATATCGATGTCGCCGAACTCCACGACATGGCGACAATCATGGAGGTGGTTCAGTCGGAGGAGTTGGGGTTCTTCCCGCCGGGAAAAGGCTGGGACGCCGCGGAGCGCGGATTCACCACGCTCGACGGCCAATTGCCGATCAACACGAGCGGCGGACTCAAAGCCAAAGGTCACCCGCTGGGCGCGACGGGCGTGGCGCAGATCGTCGAGATTGTGCAGCAAATCCGGGGGCGGTGTGGCCCGAGGCAGGTGGAGGCCGGGATCGGACTTGCATGCAACGTAGCTGGTTTCGGCAACGGCTCGATCGTCACGATCCTGAGGAGGTCGGATCGTGGATAGCCTACCCGCGTACCGATGCACAGGCTGTGGAATCGTTTCGCTGCCTCGGCGAGCCCGGTGCAGGCAATGCGGGAGAAGGGACGTCGAAGAGGTCGAGCTACGCCGTGGGAGGCTCCTTACCTTCACCCGAGTCACCGCGACAAGGCCAGGCTACCCGTCGCCGATGATCCTAGGCCTCGCGGAGTTCGAACACGGCGTCAAGCTAGTGGCCCAAATCGACGATCCGTCCCCCGAACTCGAGATGGAAGTCCGGCCGAAGCTGCTCGGGGCCCGTGTAGAAAGGAGCGACCGTCCGGCCGATGTCGTCCTTGTCCGGACGCAGCCGTGAAGGAATGGCCCGGAGCGCGATGGAAGGTTCGGCCGAGAAAAAGACGTGAGTCGAGCTAAGCAGTGGACACGAAAAAACGCTGCGACGATTCCCTGGCACAGCGACGCCCTCGTAAGGCGCAAGGTGGGGTTCAATTCCGCCCTGCGACTCTCACGTCTGGCCAAGATGGGTCCGAGTAGCTCATGAAGGATGGCGGCGGCTATTCCAGCCACCGGTAACCTCGGCCTCGCCGGAAGATCTCTGTCACTTTGATATGGCGCCCCTCGACCACATACACGACATGAAAGTCCCCGACCCGCAACCGGTAGAACGTCTGGCCGTGGTGCCGCCCGCAGTTCTTGATGTCGGCCCTAGGACGCAGGCGGAATGGCTCCGTCTCGAGTTCCCGCAGGTGGTCCAGGACTCGATCGCGCTGGCGAGTCTCCAGAGACCGCAGGAATGACAACGCTTCGTCGGAGAGAAGTACCTCAAGTTTCGCTGAGGGAATAGAATCGGGACTCCTTCAAAATCCTCACTTGGCGCTCGAAGAATGCGCTCTCTTCGGCGATTTCCATCAGCCGACGAAGGATGTCATCGTAGCTCTCCCCCTTCCTTCCAAAAACCCTCAGCCGATCCCGGGTGGCCTTGCGGACGGGTAGCGTGGTTCGTTCTTGCATTAATGCTCATAACCACGCAGCGTTACGTATACACTCCCAACGGCTGTCCGAAGGAGGTCGCGATGAGAAGCTGCGCGAATCCCTCGCCTCGGTCTGCCTGCCCCCACCAACCGCTCAAGGCCCGTAGAGCGCACAGCATCGCCTTAGGGTCCTAGGTTCCGTGTCCGGAGGCGAGGCTATTAGGATCATCAAGTTGATGATGTTGTACATGCGGTTTTTCCTTTCGACCCTCGTAACGATCTGAGCCGATGCCAAGCTGTCGCCCTCCTGCGCAAGGCCTAAGTAGACGACGCGCGATTTGACAGGACATGAGGGCTGCACGGCTTTTCGAGTTCGATAAACCGCTCCGAATCGTCGAGGTTGACATTCCGCGCCTGAAGAACCCCACGGACGTTTTGGTCCGCATCACCGGGGCCGGGGTTTGCCACACGGACCTCCACATCGTGGAAGGCGTGTGGCGTGAGAAGGTACAAACCTCCCTTCCGTACACTTTGGGGCACGAAAACGCGGGCGTGATCGAACAGACCGGCGAGGACGTGACAGCCTTCCGGAAAGGCGAGAAGGTCATCCTGCACCCCGTCATCACGGATGGCCTCTGCCGGGCTTGCAGGATCGGCGAGGACATGCACTGCGAGAACCTCGTGTTTCCGGGCATCACCGCGGACGGCGGATTCGCGGAATACATCGTGACGTCCCAGAGGTCCCTCGTGAAGCTTCACGATCTGAAGCCGGAGGACGCCGCCCCCCTGGCCGATGCCGGGCTCACCGTCATCCGCGCGGTCAAGAAGGCCGCGAGCCGGACGACTTCGGGTAGCCACGTCGTGGTCCAGGGTATCGGAGGGCTCGGCCACATCGGCCTGCAACTCCTCCGGTGCATGACGAACACCGTGGTCACCGCGGTCGACGTCGCGGAGAGCAAGTTGCGGCTTGCTGAGAAGTTAGGGGCTCACCACGTCGTCGACGCCCGCAACGACCCCGTGAAGCAAGTCATGAAGATCACCGACAACAAGGGTGCGGACGTCGTCATGGACGTTGTGGGCAACGACCAGACCTTGGCCAACGGCGTAAAGATGCTCCGGAAGGGCGGGACGGTGATTATCGTGGGTTATGGGGGAATCGCGAATCTGAAGGCGATCGACATGATCTTCGCGGAGTACTCCGTCATCGGGAGCCTCGTGGGGAACTGGGACGAACTACGGGAACTGATCGAGCTGACGCGTCAGGGGAAGGTCAAGGTGCTCACCCACATGGGCAAGCTCGACGAGGTGAACGACATCCTCGAGCGTATGAAGAAGGGGACCTTCGAGGGAAGGGGCGTCGTGGTCCCCTAGGAAACGCCCCCGGAGCCCTACGGCGACGCCGCCTTGAACACGCGGCGAAATTTGATCCTGGGCAGGAGCATCGGCGTCTTGTTCGCATATTCTCGGAATGCCGCGCCGAACTTCTCCGAGAGGACCGCTTCTTCCTTCCTCGCCTGCCTGTAGTACAGAGCCGCGAGGATGGGCCACAGGATGGCCGTTGGGATCGTGGGCCACACGAGGAATTGGCCCAAGGTCACGAGGAGCAGGCCCAGATACTGGGGATGCCGGATCACGCGGTAGATGCCCGAGTTGACCAAGACGTCCTCCCTCAGGAAGAAAACTTCTTTCCAGCCTTTGTACAGCAGCAAGAGGCCCGCGATTACGACGGGCGAGCCGACCAGGTGGCCGTACGCCCACACATAGCCGACGAACTGCGGCTCGAAGAAGGCGTACCCCGCACCCGACAGGAAATAGACGGTCAGAGGGAAGCCAAACATTTCCGAGAACATGGAGACCACGAAGCCCAGGTAGGCTCCGTGGGCCCTCCACGAACCGTGGACCCTCATAGGGACGAGGAACAGGAATGACGAGACGATGATGATGTTCAGGAGGACAAGAGACCAATAGTCGCGAGGGAGCGGGTGGCCCATGATTCTCTCGAGGGAGGCCCCTCCGAGGTAGACCGTGACGGAAGCCACGATCTGATCAAACTGGGTTACGCCCACGATAATGGCCGCGACGAGGGCCAGAAGGGCGGCCACGATGCGCTTGGTCGAGGGCACGCGATCCATCTCCTTGGTCAGGCGGCGGTCTCACAGGGTTTTAACATTCGCCTCGGAGGGAGGTCCGTTCTACGGCTGACCTCCGTCTCGGTAGAATTTGGGTATGGGCGTCATCGTAGTCTCGAGGATCTCCGGATACTCCCGCTTCATTTCCGGAAGCCACGCCACGACGAGCAGAATCGACCCGAGCGCGAGGATGGGCAGTCCGATGTACAGGGCGTTGACCGCCGGTTGCCTCAGGGCCACGATGAACCACTGCGGCATGCTCGATATGACGGCTCCGGCCACGCACAGGGCCCAACCGATGTACCCCCATGGGACCATGTTCATCTCTCTCATTTAGCAGCACCTCGCTTCTTCTCCCATCGACCGTACCAAAACATTATCGCGATGAAGCCAAGGCCGATGACGATTTGGGCTACGAGGCCGGTGACGGCCCAAGGCCAGGGCTCCAACAGTTTCAACGTCCCAAAGGATCCCACATCCACATTGAACCCTTCGAGGGGCTCAACGACAGGCCCCTTCGCGTCCGTCCAAATTCCGTAGATGATCGGACCGCCCACCGGAATCGGGCTCACCGTCGGGCCCGCGACGAGGCTGCCCACGTCCTGGACAGCGACACCGACGTGGAGGTGCCGGAGGGTAGGCTGGATGGATCGGAGGACCAAGGTCGCATTGTACGTCTGCCCGGGGACGAGGGCGAAGGAAGAAGCCCCGATCCACTCGCGAGGGCGGACCACCGGATCGACGAATTCCACGTATCTTCCGATTACGCCAAAGTCGAGACCGAGCCTCGTGGTCCAGAACAAGTCCCCTCTGCGCTCCTTTTCGCCGAGATATTTGAAGCTGTACTCGACGACGAGCCGATCTCCGGTGTTCAGCTGAATCGTAGCGTAGATGCCGGCAACGGCTTGGCCCACGTGTCGATTGCCGTTCTTCTGCTCGGTGAAGACGGGGGCTGCCAAGAAATCGAGATTCGCGTAGCCAACGTCCCAGAGGACGAAGGTCTCCTGCTCATGGGCACGGACCACTGGCGGGGAGAGCATCACCACAACCGCGAACAACGCGACAGCAAGCGTCATCACGTTCCTCACATGCCTCATCGCCTCACCTCCCCCGGCCGCATCGGAGGCTCCTGTTGCCTGGCGAGACCGGCGTAGAACTTCTCGCTGTTCTTTAGCCATTTGAGGACGAAATAGGCAGTCGCCAACCCTGCGACGATCCAGGAGGCAGTGCCCCAGAACGCCGTCACGTCGGTATTGTACCAGTTGTCGGGGAAATGCGCCGCGAACGGGATGGAGGCGAGAACCATCCCCATCACGCTCCCTCTGGCGTCGCGAAGCGCTTGGTGGTCTTCGCCAAGCCATAGAAGATCGACTTGAGGAAGATATATGTAAAGCCCGACCAGACGACTCCCATGATGGCCATGAAGGCCGCCGAGAGGATGTATGGGTCGTAGAACCCTCGATACGCTAAGGGCCAGGTCCACCCTTCAGAGATGTAGACGGGGATGGGTGCCTTGATGATCACCATCCGAATCACTTCCCAGACGTACATTCCGTGGGTCTGACCCAGCACGAGAGGATCAGGGTACGTAACTGCAGTCGCCAAGAAGGGCACGTTCAAGAACAGGACGTGCGAAGGGATGACGGCAAGCCCGGCCAAAGTGGAGGCGACGAGGACGTACAACCCCATATGTTTCTTCAAGCCAAACAGAATCAATGCGAAGTCGGTCGCGATGGCCGGTAGCAAGTAGGATGGGAGCTGGACATAGTTGAAGGGATAGTTATTCATCCCTACGTAAAAAATCTGGATCATGAGCTCGCGCTGTAGGAACCAGAACATGAGCACCAAGGTCGCCCCGAAGTGTATCTTAAAGAACGCATTGAACAGGTAAGAATAAACCGGGAAGTGAACCGCGACAATCCAGGTAAACACAAAGGGCGCCCACACGTAGTCCTTCCAGTCAATCCAGAATTCCCAGTCGCCTACTCCGATCTGGGAACTGACCGCGAACATGTTCTGCGAGAAAATCAGAGTCGCGGTGAAGGCGATGAAGGTGATGACCTTCGTGCTGAATATCGGTTTCACTACGGCTTCCTCGACGGTTGTGGCCATTGTCTCCCCCCTATTCTGTTCCGGTTGCTGCAGACTCCGCGCGTGCCGCGGTGGCGGGTGCAGCATACCCCGCCCGTGCGGCTGCAGGAGCTCCCGCGCGTGCGGCTGCAGGAGCTGCCGCCCGTGCGGCTGCAGCGGCTCTCGCGCTCATCTTCACGAGCTCCTGGGCCTTCCCCTCCAGCTGCCCGAGTCGGAGTATGACCCTCACTACCTCGGGCACACCTACGGCGTAGATGAACATGAAGGTCAGGACGAAGTTCCAGTGGGTGGGCATCGAGAAGAACTCTTCCCGGACCACGAAGATGTGACCGATCTCGTTCGTGATCATGGAGGCAAGTGTGAACCCGAAGACCGTAATCGGGAAGACCCACAGGGTGACCGGGATCTCTCCACGAATGTACGGCTGCGCTTTCTTCAGGGCGTAGAACTGGAACACAACGGCCTCAAACACCATGAGGGCGAAGAACGGCCCGAAGATCATCAGGTGGGGCGGCGTCCACGTGGCATCCCTGATAAGGAACGAATGCTGCGCCGGATCCCATATCACCGGGATGGCGACGGCGTTGTAGGTCACCGCGGTGATCCACCACATCCACATGAGATTCCTGAGAGCCCTGCCCTCATCTGCTATGCTGAAAACCGGTTTGCCAGGTGTGTTCCGCATTTCTTGACCCCCCTACCGTCGCGCTATCCTGCCATATGGCAGACCCCGGTGGGCATAAATCCTGGATTATATATAGCTTCTCCGAGTGGGTTTTGGCCGGCCGAACAAATTGGGGAAAAGGGAAATCCGCTAGTGCTTGTCCTGATTGCGATCAAACGCCAAGGAAGGGGGCCGCGGAGTGACTCTAGGAAAAAGCGACGAAAAGCGAATCGATTCGGAGGGAAACCGGAGGTCTGCGAAGAGGAGACGCCCGGGATACGCCTTAGAACCGTCACGACCGGGCTCACCCGCCTCTACTCGCATGGCCGAATGATCACGCAAAAGGTGCCGCGTAGCGAACGCCACCGTGAAGATTGGCCGAGGCAACGTGGGGTCGTTTCGACATCATTTCCACCGTCCTGGGCGTGCGGTCGGCGCAGAGCTGTCATCGGTCTACGGGCGCGACAATGTTCTCGGGCGAGTCCCGGACGACAATAAATTCGACCGGTTCTTTCGAGCTCAGATTGACTTCCTGGTGGATCGCAAAGGGAGGGACGTAAACGAAGTCACCTTGGCGGGCGTCAATCGACTGCTCCAAGTTTTCGCCGAACTGGAACCGGCAGGTGCCGCGGAGGAGATACACGCCCGATTCGGAGTTGCCGTGGTGGTGCGGGGAGCACGTCACCCCGGGATCCATTCTGGCGAACCCCATCCACAGCGTCCTCGCACCGACCGACTTTCCGTCGATGGCCGTCTCACGCCGCAGTCCCGGGCTTTGGGCGGTGTTAAGGTTCCGATCGCCAGGCCTGACAACGCGCAGCCCATCCGCCCGACGCCTCCGGCCCGCCTTCGAAGCAGCAACTCGAGTCAACGTTCCCACTGACCTGGGTTCTGCTACCCGGTCGCGCGACGCCGAGAAAAACTTAATCTTTTCGGTCGAGAGCGGTTCGAGAGGAGGTCGAACCGGATGTCCCCCACGTCGTCTCGGCGGGTCAGGTATGCTCCTAATCGGAGTACGACGGCCTTATCGTGGTCGAGAGGCGGTCCCTCAAGCCCGTTGCCCTAGGTTGCCTCCACTCCCTCCACCCAGCCTTCGGTCGGGGTCACAGGGGCGAGAAGCAATATTATATAGGTATGTCGATACCGGGGCGGGGGAGGAGTAGTTTGGTCTCAACGGAAATATTGGGTCTGGGACTCATCGGATTTTCGACGAACTGCCTCATGGTCGTGTTCAACACGATCGGAATCGAGAAGAAGGATACTGATAAGATCCCCGGGGGATGGGGGCTCGCTCATGTGTCCCTCGGCGCCATGATGATCCTCGTCGGAGTCTCGGCCTACATGACAAATCCCACGGCCGTCGACGCGATCTCCGGCTTCTTTGGGATTGCGTTGGTCTTCTACGGTTTCTTCTGGGTCTTTTTCGGAGCGAGTTTGGTACGCGGCGCCGATCTACGGCCCGTCGGGCAGATCTCCATCGCCTTCGCCATCGTCGACCTCTGGTTCCTCAACTCATCCTTGAAGTTCAGTGCGCTTAACGGCGGAAAATATGTAAGCCTGACGATACTCTTGGTGATCCTGACCATCGTATTCCTCGTGCTGTACGCGGCAGTCCACGGAAAGGCTTCGCTGTTCAAGGTGAATGCCTACATGCTGATCATCCTCGCCCTCCTGGGATTCTACATCGCGTTCAGTCTGATCTATCCGGGCGGGTATATCCCGTTCTAGGTATCCGAGGCCACTTCCAACCGCCGCGCCCTTTCGCCGGCCTAGCTACCTTCACCCTGGGCCCTACGATCCGGATGCCGGTGGCTGTTCCCGATCAATCCTGGACTTGAGCAGCGCCCGGCACAGCTCGGCGTTAAAGCCGAAGCTGAACCTCACCGATCTGCTCTTGCTTAGGAAGGAATCCAGCTCGCCCGATTCGGGCGAAGTCCCCTCAAGGTCCCAGATGACCAGCCGCCCGTCCCGGAGCCCCAGCTTTTCTAGGAAACTCAGGTACTTGGTAATTCGCCCGGCATCGCTTGGGTCCGCGACCTCAACAGTCCGCCCGCCGGCCCTGACCAGAACCTTGTTGCCGCCCAACGTCACGTCGTCCAGCTTCAGGCTGATGAGTTCGTCGCGGGTCACCCCGTACTTGGCCATCGTCATGGCCATCCCATGCAGCCGGCTCCGCAACGCCTTCTCTCGGAATCGCTTGTTCAGCTCCGCGATGTCGCCCTCGGCCTCCGGTCCGTAGCATTCCGAAAAGGACTTTCTCAGGTTGATGGCCTCGTTGATCTTGGCGGCGTCGTGGTGGCCTTCCAATTGAACCCTGACCCCCCGAACCCCGGGCACCTGGGAAATGGCATCCCTCGCATCCTCCAGCATCATGTAGACAAAGTTCGGGGAACACCAAAAGGTCGACGTAGTGATGTCCACGGAGACGACCCCGTCCTCGATGGAAACGTTCTTCACGAACCCCAGGTCCGTGATGGGCTCGTCCAACTCCGGGTCGGTGACCGAGGAGAGGGCTCTCAGGGCATCGGCACCGAGCCTTCCGAGGTCCTCCCCCGTCATGGCGCACCCGAGGCGGGGAGGGCGGACTTCACGAGTCCGGCCTCCCATGCGGTCCGTCGACGGTCAGGGGGTGGGCGCCCCCGCGGGGCAATCCCGTCATTTCGGGCTCTTCCCACCATCGAGCTGAATGACCGCGGGCTTGATGCTGAACTTCTTGGCGATGTCGTCGTTCTGCAACTTGTTCTTCATCTGTTCGATGTCGATGCCCCACAACTTGGCAGCATTCTCACCGAGGATTTTCCTCTTCGTCTCAATCGTAAGGTCGACGCCGTACTCCTTCTTGAGATCCTCCGGGAGCTGGAACCTCAGGAAATCCTCGATAATCCATTTCGGGTGCCATAGCGCATAGTCCGAGCCGAACACGATCCGGTCAGGGCCAAGCCAGTAGAGCAGCTCGGCCATCATCTCGCCGAAGTACCTCGGCCGGCTGTGGATGAAGGCCATTGCCACCGCCATGCCCGCGTAGATGTTCTTGTCCTGCGTGGCAATCCACGCGAATTCGTCGAGCCGCGGCAGGCCGATGTGCGTCACCAGAAATTTGAGGTCGGGGAAGGATGTCGCGGCTACGTCCACGTCGCCCACGTCGAAGGCGTCTTTATCGAGCGGCCATACCGTCGGACCCTTGTGGGGCACTTGTATCGTGATGCCCAAATCCCGGTTCAGCTCCAGCCATTCGAAGGCCTCCTTCGAGTCGAGCCTCCAACCCCGGGACACACCGCCGTTCTCCTGCATCCACTCGGCGGTGTAGAGCTTCGCGTTCCTCATGTGGAAGGGCCTCCACCGGTACTTCGCGACGTGTTCCTTGAGCTTCTCCTTCCCCGCCTCTCCTTCCCTGGGGTCCCACCGGCTGCCCATGACGAATCGGTCGGGGTGCCTTTGGGCGTACGGGGCCGTGACGTCCGGATCGCCGAACCCGTTCTTGTAAAAGTATTTGAGCTGGGTGGGCTCGAAGATCGCCATATCCACATGGCCCTTGCCGAATAGGTCCTGAATCGCCCGGTCCTCGCCGTAATACAGGTACGTCTCGTAGTCCCACACGTAGTCCGGCGGGGATAGGGCCTTGTGATAGTCGTAGAAGCAATCGATCCAGCCCTTCGCGAGGTCCGGTCGCAGCCAATTCTCCCGGCTCGCATTCCAGATATGGGTGTGGTAGTCAATCACGAACATCTCATGCCGTTTCCCGTCCTGAGTCTCCGCAACAATCATGAAGGTCCCCCTACCGCTGCCAATTAACGGATGGCCGACTTTAAAACTATCTCCAGCCCTACTCCGAGGCAGGCAATTCAGCGAATGGGTCCGAGGCCGGGGCTGCTGCCCGCGGTTGCTCCTCC
>Ga0209342_10000296_pt1 | contig 55729 bp, 89 predicted proteins | sample RifCSP16_2_FD_184023 | JGI IMG/M metagenome (GOLD analysis project Ga0209342, IMG submission 184023) | Soil microbial communities from Rifle, Colorado - Rifle CSP2_sed 16_2 (SPAdes) (version 2) | ecosystem: Environmental > Terrestrial > Deep subsurface > Rock core/Sediment | place: Rifle... | reverse complement strand
CGCATCCCGGCACAACTTGCTGGCTGGCAGGGAACTCCTGCTGTGAGAAGAGAGACTCCTCGGTATCGGGTTCCGTCAAAGGTTCGGATGTCGGAATGGAGCGCAGGGGGTTTCCGCTCCCGCCAAACTCGTCCAGCGTGTAGCCGCTGTGATCGTTCCCCGCTCCCAACGTCGGCAGCAGCCCCGAAGTTTTTCGCGAGGACTTTCTGGCAATACGGCTCGATTTCGCAGAAGGCGACGGTGCGGAAGCCTGCCCAGGCGGCGGCGAGAGCGAAGCCGCCGGTAGAATGCCTGAGAACAGATCCAGGTGTGTTGGTTGCTCAGGCATTGGGCATCACCCCCTTAGGCGCTCCGTGCGGCGTCGGCTCCATCATCGCCAGGCATCGCGGGCACGTGACGGATTGCCGGCAAAGTGTCCGGCACGTGTTCCGCCGTGGCAATCTCAGACCTGAGCATAGCACGGTCGCTTCGATGAAGCAGTGGACGCCTTCTTTCTTCGTGCCCCACTGGCTGAAATGGACTCGTCGTGTTGCCATAGGAAATTCTCCCGCACCAGGAGAAATGGGGGCTACTTAGCAGGGTGTGACTTCTCCAGCCATTCGCGGGCAAGCTTCGGAAGGTCCGCCCCCAACGCCTGGACATCCTGATTGTTGATAATGCGCGGCAGGACGATAATTGCGGCGGCTTCTTTTGATGTAGGCGTGAACAGCAGCACCGGAAACGCGATCAACAGCACCCAGAAAAGCCGCTTATATCCCCATTTCATCCAAGCGTCCAATCTTGGTTCATCGGCTGTCGCGATGGAATCCCTTATCATCCCCCAAGCGAAAAGACCGATTGCGCTAATCGCGCAACCAGTAATGACAACTACTTTCGCACTTCCGTTAATTGTGTCGAGGCGTGTGATCCAGTAGATAGTCCATTCAGTGATCATATTTGTCTTGAATTATTCGTTAGAAATTCTCCCGCACCAGGAAAGATTCGCGGTCAGTGCGGGATGCGCCGCCGGTTATGTAAACCACGCACACCGCCAATCGGCGGGACGCGGCCTGGCGGCAAATTGTGTTCATGGCGTCTGGCGGGCAAACTCAATTCTCCAGACCCACGGATTGCTTGCCCACGGGTGCGTTTTTCCGTTGATGCGGTCCCAGAGATTGCGGTAGCAATCAACACCCTCAGTTGCTCCGGTGCTTTGGGGGTCCTTCGCGTAGGGGTTCACCCACCAGCCCCGGTGAACATGCAGCAGTCCCTCCTTCTCGCAGTCGAGGTAGCTCATATCCTGCAACCGAGACGGCCATGTGCGGACCACTGGCAGCCGGAGGCGGCTCCGGCTCCACGGCATCACCATTGATGAGCGCCACTTGAACAGCCCTTGCGCTGCACCTTGATAATCGCCGCCACGATCAGCGCGGTAGATCGTGCTGCCATCTTCGGGATGGACGGCCCAACACTCCCGCCCGACCAGCGTGTCTCCGGGTTGGCCGTAAGGGCAGCGAATGCGAAGGAATCCAGGTGCTGGCCGATAAAGAAAGAGAAAGACATCAGGCTTGTCTCCACCGTTATCAGGGCACAGCGTCCAGTCATCCGGCCGCTCATTGATCAAATCCAACCCCCGCAACCGGCTGGTGAGCGTCTTACGGTTGTCTAGGATTGCCCTGGCCATGTCGTCTTGGAATAGGATGCCGATCTTTCTCATGGCGTCTCCGGCAGCAGCCTGCCGTGATTGCACACCGGCCACTCTGGCGGCGGCGGGGACGTGTAGGGCGCTTCGGACTGGCTGTCCAGCACGCGCACAGCCACGCTTGCGAGCAGGATCGCCAGAAGCAGCCAGCCAAGAATCTGGGGTGTTTTCATACGCCGCACATCCCCTCACACTCATTATTGAACATATTGAGTTGCCCGCGTTCTTCCTCGGTGGAGAAGTCCACTTCGGAGAGGGGTTTGCAGGATCGGTGTAAGAAGGGAGTGGAAGTGAAATTCTGAGACTTGCCCTTCTCGAACTGGACAGCCTTCTCGAACTGGACAGCCTTCTCGAACTGGACAGCCTTCTCGAACTGGACAGCCTTCTCGAAATCTTCCGGTTCTTCGTTCTTTAGCCGACGCCATTCATAGTCAGAGTGGAACGGGCAATAAACACAGGCTGACCGCGGGGGCTTTGGAAATCCCTTAGCCCCCATCCATTTCAGACAATCCTGTCGGTTCATTCGCAGCTCGATTAATGGCCATCGAGATTGCTCCCATGGCTCTCGGCTGTCTTTCATCCGAGAAACCTCGTCCAGTGAAATGCCAATCCACTTTACGGACCCTAGCGTCTTTTGTCCGCGCTTTATCCCTGCAAGGCGTCGCGTGGCTGCCGTAATCGGATGGATCTTGAAGTCGCGGGTGCAACCTCGCTGAACAATCTTCCCAAGCTGGTTGTCTGCACTGAGCGTAAAGAATGGAATATCTGTTTTGGTAAATCTCCGCCCATCCTTGGTGGTTCGCATTTCAAGCGCTTTTACGGTCAGGCTCCCAGCTGTCACCCTATGCACTGGAAACGGCAGTTGCTTCTCCAGCCAATCAAGCCACTTGTAAACGCTCGCCGGTTCCGCCTGCGTGTCGGCAAAGATTGCTGCAACTGGCATCGGAGTTATCTCGCCAGCAGCGGCCATTAGGCTCATGCAGGAACTCTGCACCCCGGCGCCGAGGCTGATCACGTGGATTGGTTCGCTCATAATCGTTCAGCAGTAGACGTTCTCGATTTTCAAACCCTTGCGCCCTGGTGACTGCCCGAGTATGCGGGTGAGTAGACAATCGCTCATCGGGCCGAAGGTCGCGCGGAGTTGTGCGGCGCTCTTGCCGCCCTTGAAGAACGCGCGCCGTATCTCGCGCTCGGTCGCTGCGTCGAATCGGCGTTTAATGGGTCGTGGTGTCATGCTTGCGTGGATTGCTGATCAACTTGAGAAATTGCAGATAACGCGCCTCGTCGCGCTCGGGCTCCTTGAACCAGATGATCGGTAGCATGGAATCGGGTCGGCGCGGCACTTTGCCAGACGGATTAGGGTTCAGCATCGGGATGAGAATGCGCGGCTTGCGTGTCATGGGTTTTATTCAACTGCCGGACCTTCATAGAACATCTCGCATTGCTCATTGCTCCGGCGGTCCTCTGATCTCGGAATGAGCAGGTCAAGGATGCTGTCTTTGTTGTTGCATTCCTTGTAGTTGTGGACCAAGTGCGCAAGCCAGACATGGCAGCCTGTTTCGCCGGTCCTGCCGTTGAAATGAACGCACCGCGAGCACCAACGGTCCTGGTAATCCATGCCCTCCGTGCCGTTAGAAAAATAGCCCATAGCCGCTTAGGGTCGATGCGTTGCCTTCCACGACCGCGTTTGCTTCGCCGTGAGCCGCTCGAGCGTGGCTTGCGCCCACGCCGAGATGGCCAGCGTCAGGTGCCGCGTGCCCAACCCGCTCGACGCGCCAGAGACTTCCTGGAGACGCGTCCGCGCGTGCCAGCCGTCGCAACAGTCGCACAGCCACCAGTTCGTTGCCACGATAGCGCCGTCGCCGAATCGCCGGAAGAACGCTTCGCCATGCGCCGGTGTTTCGAATGCGGGCAGGTTCAGGGCTTCGCAGATAGCAGGCGCTCCGCGCCAGCGGGGCTTGCTCTCAAGATTTTTCATAATTCACCTCGCGGCATGTCACAGCTACGGCCAGGGCGGACCATAGGTCGTTGGCGATTCCGAACAACGGGCCCGGATGTTTTTTGGTGCCAACGATCCCAAAGCGGTCAATCAATGCCTGCCGAATGTTCGAGTCTTTCGCGCGCATCGATTGGCACAGATGCATCTTCTCATCCGATCGGTAAATCCGATGGAATGGAAGCTTGTGGATTGCGCAGGCATGGCGGATTTCTCCGATCCAGTAAGCAGTCTCGAAGACTTCCTTGCCCACGGCCATGCCAAAACATTGAAGATGCTCGCATGCGACCGGCAACCCTCGCTCGGTTATGAATTCCGTCACGGCGCTGCTTTGCATGATCTCGGAATGAACAACCCGCTGTTCGTCCCAGACGACAATGGCTGATTGCTCCGGTCCTGGATCGATTCCGAGTAATGTCATGGGGTGAGTGCTGAGCTGACGGTCATCCGCGCTTTGTAAAGCGCCCCTAACTGCCGCGACAGTGTCCCGCTCATGTGCCGGCAGAGGTGCGCTATCTGGTGGACCTGCAACTTCGCCTCCGGGTAGGACGGGGCGCCTTTCACCACGGTTATGAGCCGGTTCGGCTGGTAGTCGAACTCGTCCTTGAGCGTCAGAAGCCCCGCGTAGGGCGGCAGTTCGGCCTTCACTGCGTCGGACATCTCCGGCGGGACGGCGAAGTAGAACTGCTGCGGCTGGTAGAGATGGTAACGCTCACGGGCTGCTATCCCTCGTTTGGCGCTATTCGCGCGGAAGTCGGCCATGCTCACCTTGATCTCCACTTCCACCGTCTGACGCTGCAACGTCACGCCCAGCACGTCCGGACGGCCCCAGGGGTAAATACCGCGTTCTGTGCAGATGATGAAGCACTTCCGCTGGTAGCGCAGCCATTGGGCAGCAGCGGCGAGCAGTTCAGCTTTGATCGTCGAAGTCACGATTATGGGGTGAGCGCCAGCGCCTTTTCCTCTGCCACCTTAGCCTTCCGCGCCTTGCGCTGCGCAGGCACACCGCGCGGCCGTCCGGCGGGACGTTTTACGGACAGGATGGCGATCACGTCCTCGGCGTGCTCAATCAGCGTTTCGGCCACGCGCTCGCAAGTTTCCGTGTTCAGATCAAGCCCGGTAATGATCTGTGTGATGCCGTACCGCTGCGCTTCCCTGAGGCTTTCAAACGCTTTCCCGTCGATCACTGGGCATTTCGCGAATTCGATCATAGGTTTTCGGTAATGGTTACGGCTTCGATCAATTCATCGCAGATGGCGCACAAATCCCGGATATACCGGGCTCCGTCTGCCCCGTCATAATTCTCTCCGCCCTCAAGAATTTGTTGCGCTTGATCGAGCCTGTTCTCGACTTTTTGTTTGATCTGTTTCAATCGTTCGGTTGTCATAGGTTTTGGGGGTTAGGGTTCTATTTTTCTTCTGTGGTGCCGCGTTTGAAGGAAAATGCGTCAAATCCGTCATCGGGGTCCTCTGCCCACAACTGAACAGCGGCAGCCATGCATTCAGGGTGATAGCGGTTAGAATGGAACTCGCCTGCCATCTTCCCAGTTTGGACATGATGTTTAGCGCCTTTAGCGATTTCGCCGCCGCACCAAACACACTTGTGGGCTTGGCGAGCTATCGGTTCGGTATCGCTAAGAAGTTCCCAACTCACAGGTTTTTGGGTTTAGGGTTTTCGGATGCGATTCGCGCGGCTGCGCCTTCGCCTTCGCAAACATATCCATTCGAGATATGGCGTTCTCCGGCCAGCAAATCCGAGCGAAGCTTATCAATCTGCGCTTTGATCTCTGGCTTGATTGGCATGCTCGCGAACTTACTCAGGCACGAAATCCGCGCCACATACGTTCTCATGCCCCTGACTTCAAAGGCGATCACGCGCACGAAGACCCCGTCTGGTGCGTCCAAGTAAAATAGGCCGTTGCCTGCAAACTTGTGCGTCAGTTCGTGCGTCTCGAAATAGGGAGGAATTGATTCTTGCATTAGTATCCCTTTGGTGGATTGCTGACGGTTTACCGTTTGCTAGCCGCTTTGACCCTGGCCTTCCAGTTGGCCTGAGTATTGGACCCGCCGATAGCGCCGATCTCGGCCATGTGTGCGCGATTCCGGCTGACAGTCTTGCCTCCAAGTCTCGCGATCTCTGTGCGCCGCGCGGGTGTGATGCAGGCGAATCCGCGCCGGGCCTTGGCTGGCGGTTGGGTTTGTTTGGTGGATTTTGCTGTGGTTGTTTTCATGCGAGCCACATTACGACAGCCGGTCAACCAGCGTCAAGGGTGAGTTTCAACTTTCTGCGTGGACGGCTGGCTGCCCGGCAGAGCGCCGTTGCACGTCGCGCAACTCGGCCAGGTCCTTCTGCTGGCGCAGCGTCCAGCACCGTTGGCATTCTGGGCCGTTGAACCGATGCACGGCAGGTCGGCCGCAGTCGCACAACCGCTGCGTCGGCCGCGCCGCCTCGCGTGCCATGTATTGCTGGTGGGTCATAGCGCCTCCGTAGGCGGTTCGAGTTCTCGCCTTTCGCGGCATTCATAGCACCGTCCAGAAAACCTTTCCTCGGGCGGAAGAAAAACGTGATCCTTGCGTATTAGAGGCCGTCCGCAGTCAACGCAATTGTGAGTTTCAGATGCGCGAATGGCCGCCACCAATGCGTTCTCGCTTTCGGTCAGTGGTCGCTTTTCAGGGATCATAAAGGAGGGTGGGTGTAATGTGGCACAACGTCATCCATGTGGGGCATGGGATCTCGGCCGGATTTTAGCGCCTGATTTTGTTGGCGGAGCATTTCGATCTCCGCCTCCTTTGCCTTCAAAGCCTCGCAGATGTGGACCATTTTCCCAGCGCAATAGACGTTCTTGGCGCACTTACAGCCGAGCATATCCAGCAGAGAGTCAAGCGTCTCATGCAGTTGGGCGCATTGAACCTGATGGCAATCTGGCCAGTCAGGAGAAGCCTCCCCTGAGGACACGCCGTCCTCAGGGGGCGCAGGACTTCGCTCGTTAAAATCAGCCAGGATGGATTGCTCCACTGCCTCTCTTACTGTCCAATCACCGCCAACAATTAGCGGCATGTCGCCTATAGGCGGCTCAGGAGGCAACACCTTGCCTCCGGCAAGTTTTTGAGCCCTCTCAGTGACGGGATCGCATATGCAAGCTTCTCCCCCTCTGGGGTATCCTGGAGGCGGTAGGTATCCGCCGCATTTACCGCATGTAAGGCCATTTTCGCTCATTCTTCAAACTCCTGTTCTGGGTCGTTTACTCGTTCGTTCTCTCCAACTTCGTTTTGTGCCCGGCGCTCACGGCATTCATCGCAGAAGTCATCATCGCAAACCCAAGAGCCACAGCCGGGGCATTCCACATAGCCGGGTGGAGGGGTCGGTGGAGATTCTTCGGCGGGGCGCTCCTGAGGAATCAAGTCCAGTTGCGTGGGCATAAAGTTTGCATCCTTTTAAGGCACCCAGCGGTATTCGGCGATAGCGTAGAAGCCTCCGCCCTTTCGTCCCCTATTTATGTGACACATGCCGAGGCGCTTTTCGAGTTTGTAGGTATGCACAGTCTCGCCATGACGGGGCTCATCTTCCGGCATGTCTAGCGCATCCCATTTCCCTTTTGAATCAACGACAACGCGCAAGGTTTCCGGGCAAAGTCTGAGCAGCAGATGCTGGCCTTTGGCCGGTCCGTCAAGAAAAGTTGTCACGCGAAGTCTCCAAGGTCTCAGATCGATTCAATGCTCGGTTTCATAGCTCGTCAGTAGTAGCAAGACCGCTCGTTAGCCTTCGGCTTTTGCGTTGTTTATATCGTTCCAAATGTCTTTCATTTCCTCGCTGAAATTAAACCCGGTCACCATCGGGACCGGAATGCCTTTCTGGCGCAGAGCCGCCATGATGCACGCAGGACAATTCCCTGAAAGCTTGCGAAGCTTCGGCAAAACCTGATTTGCAGCGGCCTGAAGGTAATCATCTGTCCCTGTCTGAATATAAATCGGGAATTCTTCCGGATCTGGCAGCAGCGCCAGCAGATCGGCAATCGGCGCTTGCTTGGCCTCGCCCTGCTCAAACTCACCGTGATCCATCTGGCAGACCCGGCAGACGCGATTTGGGTTTCGGGTGCATCCGCGTTCATGCTGGCTCATGTGCGAGGCTGACAGCCCGCGTTTGCCGCAGAACTCGCAGGAATATTGGGTGACGGGACGGGATTTCATTTCAATTCGCCGCGATCTGTTTCCTGAGGTTTGCGAGAGCTTTCAGCGCCACATCGCGCCCGTGCTGTGCGGCCGCGCCGTTGACGGGCCCTGAGACAATGGGCCGCAACTCGCGCAGGGCCCGGTCACGCGCGGTTGGCACAGGCTTGCGAGCGTGGGCTTTTGCGCAACAGCAGTCTTCCTCAAACCTGTCCAGTTGCACCACAAGGTTCCGAAACAGCAGGCTCGCCTCGCGCCGTCGCTCAGCCTTGATCTCGCGCTTGATCCACGCGATGACGAGCAACAAGTCTTCGGTGGTAAAGCCGTCGCGAAGAAAATCCGCCCAGGCGCGCTCCCTGTCGTAGCCAAGCCGGATCTGGAACCCTGTCGCCTCGCAATACGCGGCGTGGATGGCTGCAATCTCGTTCTGGGGGGTGGGGGTGGTCATAAAGCTTTGAAGTAGGCTGTTACAGCGGCCTTGACTTTACTGAGCGGTTTTAGGTTGCAGGCACCTACCGTTCCCGTCCCATCCCCATACCAATACCACCCGGATCTGCCTTCGTATCGTGCTTCCGCAATGGTGGCAATGTGCTGGCCGTTGCGTAGGGCATGGTAGGTTGTCGCCGGGCGCATCCGGCCGGAATGCACTGGCCCTTTTCGAAACGTGATCCGCGATTGTTTCATACCAATGGCTATCCTTTCACCAGCGGATCAGACGGGTAGTCCGCCTCCAATTTCGCCAGATCAGATTGAGACTCATCTCGGAGCCGAACATTTTCAGCAAGGGCCTGCCGAAGTTCTTCGATGCGCCTTTCGCACCATTCCTTGCTGCCCTTTGCGTTCCCCTTTGCCCACTTCACCGCCCTTTTCTTGTCCGAAGTGAACGTGTTTTCGTACATCATGTCCCCGTCGTGGGTCACATTCGGCCAGCCAGGCTTTTCACACTGTTTCTCGATTATTTCGCCGCCTTCGTACGTGTAGACCGGGATGGATTTCTCAAACGTATCAGCAGTTTCAATGAGTTGCCGGACTTTCTCCGGATCAGCCTCCATCTCCGTCATGTAGCGGCGCAAATCCTCGTTCGAGCAGCCATCATCACGCTTGATGATTTTACCGTCAAGCCCGCCGCCCACTCCAATCACGATCAGATCGTGGACGTAGGGTGATCCAATGCAAATCCCCTCCCCGGTGACCGTCACATAATGGTCAATTCGATAATGCTCTTTGAGATTTTTCCAGCCCATAACTCATCCTTTCGTTCACCAGCGGATCAAGTCGCCCGAGAACGGCAGCCCGTGCTCTTTGATGAACCAGTCGAGCATGTCCCCGGCGTGCTTGAAGCCATCAGCTTGGGCGAGACGGTCCCATTCGCCTTCCCTGAGCAGATCGCTTTTAACTTCGTTGCCATCAACCCGGCAAATCACACGGCTTTCGTAATAGGTCGGCGAGACCCAATCTGATCTTCGCAATATCTCAATGTCATGCACTTCGGTGCAAACGATGCCGTCGAGGAGCGTCACCTGCTTGCTGCGGTAGGGTTTGCCGCTCCACGCTCGGAGCGACAGCGCATCGCCAACGCGCGTCGGATTCTTTCGCCTCGGCCGGATCGTGGTGCGCTTGGTGCCTTGACGGACCAGTCGCGCAAACCGACGCTGGAACAGGTGGACTTTCATAGGAACCGCTTAGAGTGTCGGCGTATCGATACCTCGTTGAATTTCGCTCGCACTTCGTCGCCAAGCGACAAACCGAACCGAAAGGCGAGCAAGTCAGCGTAAATGACCACATCGGCTAATTCGTTGCCGATGGCTTCAATCAAAAACGCCCGGTGGCGCACCGTGTCCTTGCTCTGGTCGGCCTCATCCAAGCGCCGATACTTCTTGATGAGGTAGCAGGCTTCGCCGCATTCACCAGCCATCGCGCAAGCCCAATCGGTTGGAGTCCAATCGTTGATCTTGTGGAACAGTTCCTCGCATCTTGCGACGTTCATCTTGGTCAGGTTCGCGAAACTGAGCTTTTGGGATTTGGGGTTTCGTATTCTCATTTGCGTGACGTTAGCACAGCCGGTTAAGCGGCGCAAGGATTATTTTGGAAATTGTTTCGGGCTTTCTCAGCAAGGTAATCGCACCGGATGTTTTCAGGGCACGTCGCGTGGCCGCGCACCCAATGCCAGCGGATTCGGTGCTGCTCGCAAAGGTCCGCTATCGCAATCCACAAATCGCTATTCTTCACGCCTCGCCAATTTTTGCTGCGCCACCTAAAACTCCACACCGCCGCGCCGTTCCGCAGATATTGGGAATCGGTGTAAAGGTCAACCTCCGATGGGTCGCTCAAAACGCGAAGCGCCTCGACAGCCGCAGTCAACTCCGCCCGGTTATTGGTGCTCGGAGGCGGCAAAGACCCGGAATGCTCCGAACGAACGCCATCGCTCAGAATGACAGCGCCCCAGCCACCAGGACCGCCAGGGTTAGGCCAGCATGAACCATCGGTGTGAATGATGACTTGACGCATAAGCTAGAAATTTCCCCTGAACCCCGAAAGAGCCCACCTACTCCCGTGAAGGGAGCGGTCGCGGCTTCAATCGGGGACAAGGAATTGCACCTGAACCCGCTGACCCGGAGAATCCACGTCTCCGGGGATAATACCGAGGAAAGCTGTGATCGCGTGGCCTCGGATCAGCCCCCACGCTTTTTGTCTGACCTTTTACTGTGGTCCCAACGCAACAGGTGCTGATAGAGGCGGGAAACAGAAAACCCCCCGGTGTTAACCGGAGGGTTTAGAGAGCGCCCTTGGTGATCCGCCGTGCCATTGATGACAACCGGAGAGAAGCAATGGTCGGCCCAAAGGGCGAAACCTAAGAGATTGTATCTATCGGCTGTCATCAACGCAAGCTGGGATCAACCAGCACGTCCCGACTGTCGCTGACAGCGGCAGGACAGTCAAGGGTTATTTCGTGCCCGTTGATTCTCACCGGCTATTCCGTTAACCTGCCCTCTCAGTGATCCGTTACGAACACGATTACGGTGTCCTGGCTGATGAGCGCCTGCCCCAATGGCGCGTGGAACTGCAAGCCTTCCTTGATGCGCCCTATCCGGGGTCCCTTACTAAATACGAGCACGCCCGCAACACCATTCGGCTCGTTTATCCAGAAGTCGCCCAACCCAATTCGTGGAATCCGTGGCTCGAACGCGCCCTGCAAGCGTTCTGCAACGAGAAATACGCCGTGCGCCGCCGCAATAGCGTTACCCGCACAATCGTCCTGACCGGGTGCGCAGCGGCCAACAAGACCTTCTCCAGCGCCCTCTACACCGTGCTGTGGTGGTTGGCCGCGCCGTTCAACTCGCTCGCCTACTTCACCAGCACGTCCAAACCCATGATCCGCCGCCGCAGTTGGCCGATCATCCAACGTTTCTGCCAGGGCGGCATTTGCAACGCCATGACTGGCGAATGGGTGGAGTTCGGGGCGAACGTGGTGGACTCGAAAACAGTCGTGCAGGCTGTCAAAGGTGACGACAAGCATTCTATTTCAGCCCTGGCCGTGGCGCAGGGTGAGACGCAGAAAGCCGTCGCCAAGCTGTCAGGGCAGCACGCGGAGCGCATTCTGTTGGTGATCGACGAAGCGCAGGGCACGCCCCAGGCCATCTTCGAGACGATCCCGAACCTGCGCAAAGGTTGCCGGGACCTGACCATCATCATCATCGAAAACCCTATTTCACGACTCACCTGCTCCGGCCGCGCGTCCGAACCGGAGGGCGGCTGGAAAACGGTTGGGGAACAGACCGAGCAATGGGTGTCGAAAGGCGTGGCCGATTGGCAGCTTGAAAAGGCAATGGTGGTGCGATTTGACGGTGCGAAGAGCCCCAACGTACTCGCAGGCGTCGATTACTGGCCGTTCCTGTACACGTGCGCGGACTGGGAAGCGGCCAACGACGGCCGGCGCAAGGGCACCCTGTCCTACTACATCCAAGACCGCGGCCTGAGCGCCCCGGACGGCGTCGGCAACACGGTGTTTACCGAGCAGTTGGTGGAACGCTGCGAAGGCTACGGCCAATTCATTTTCCTGAGCCGTAAGCGCGTGATTGCGTTTCTGGACCCTGGCTTTGGCGGGGACGCTTGCGTGCTGCAATTCGCCGAGATTGGCGACATCGAAGGGGGCCGGGAAGGGATTCAGCTTACGGAAACTATCGAGATTCCAATCGACATCGAAAGCGCGGTGGAGATTGAGCGCCAGGTGGGCAAGCATGTGATGAACGAGTGCAAGCGCCGGGGCGTGCGGCCCGAGGACTTCGGCGTTTACGCAACCGGCACAGGCAGGGGCATCCACTACGCCATAACGGAGATCTGGAGCCCGCTGATTCATCGGGTAGAGGAAGGCGGGCTGCCAAGCGAGCTTCCGGCATCCGCCGACGATCCGAGGCCATCCAAAGAGGTTTATGACCGCAAAGTTACTGAACTGTGGTGGACGACGCGCGAGTTTCTCATGGCAGAACAGATGAAAGGGTTTAGCGTTCAGGCGGTTACAGAGTTTTCCAAGCGTGAATACACGTACGTTGGGCGCAAGTATTCCATCGAAACGAAGCAGGACATGAAAGTGAAGATGGGCTACTCGCCTGACCATGCTGACACGGTGGCTGGTATCTGCGAAGTGGCTCGCCGCCAAGGGTTTGAGCTTTACACGCGGATGCGGATGCAGTCGGAGCGTGCAGTAGAGGACCGGATCGAGGAAAACCGGATAGACCCGGAGGACGACGCCAGCGAGAGTGAGGAAGGCGGGTGGGCCGAATCGAGCATCATTGTGCAGGTTGATTGACGCGCAAATGCGAAAAAGGCATTGCTTTTGCGCCTAAGTTAACGTTAACGTCCGTTAAGTGATGGAAAAGCGCACTTCCAGGCTGGATAAAGAGCGGGAAATAGACTTGGGGTTCACAGGTGCGAATGGCGTGCCGGTCTACACGACCAAGGGTGACATGCAACTGTCCGACGCCCAAAAAGAGGAACTGCACGCGAAGCTGGCCGGGAAAGAACTCGAAGGCCAGCTTTTCAAGGCGATGGGCATCCTCATGGAGAATGCCACGCTCTTTGCGTCCCATGTGTTCACGAAGATCGCCCCGCCGAGCGTTGTTGATGCCCAATTTCATTTGGAAGATGAGGATCAGGACAAGCTGTTTACCGATTGGGTTGTGGCGCACCGCTTTCAGGTGATTCAGGAAGGGCTGAAAACCTTCGTGAAATGCGACGGCAACATTATCGCGGAGATGGAAGCGGCCCTGAAAGATTTCACGCCGGGCTTCCGCGAAGTCCTCTCCCAACGCCTCGCCAAAGGATTTCCGCCGTTGACGCTGCATCAACCATGAGTGCCGTTCTCCATCTTCCGAATGTTACCAACACCCCGCCGGACGGCTGGAGGTATCGCATCCCGGAGACGGGCAAGCCCGTGCGCGGCAATACCTACGGCGCGGTTGTAGCCGCCGCCGCCGCCCAATACGCAGCCAACAACCTGACCGCCCCGCAGAACTTGGAGGAACTGGTTGAGAAGCAGATCTGCGATACCTACCCGGATTACTGCACCGGGCGGGGGCTGAACCTCACAACGCTGGCGGGCGTGAGACGCACGCTGGTAATGATGGTGTCCGGCACGCGCACGCTCGGATCGTGGCTGATCAGAGGAATGCCGCTGGTGACGCAGGAATTGGCGGAACGGCGGGCGGAGGTTTGCTGCACCGGCGGCCCACGGGGCGCGAAATGCCCGTTCAACGAACGCCCGGACGGCTGCACCGGCTGCAACATGGCCCAACTCGTCAGCGCCATCAAAAATATCATCGGGTCCAGCAAAACCAGCCGAGACGCGCAACTAGAGGGCTGCTCCGTGTGTGGCTGTTCGACCAAGGTGAAAGTATGGGTGCCGTGGGATATCATCGACAAGAACATGCCTCAATCCATTCAGGAAGCCTTACCTGAACATTGCTGGGTAAAGCGGAAGGAGTTTCAATGACAGCGACCGATAGCGAAGTTGAACTGGAAACCATTTCTAAAAGCGGCAAAGCGCCGAAGCAGCGGTTGCTCTCCGCACGCACCGCCGTTCAGAAATTCCATCTGTGGCGTGAAGCTGCCGCCCCGCGATTGCGCCGCGCGGCCGTAATCCAGGGCATCTATGACGGCAACCCGCCTTACCGCCAGGACAAGCGCCGCCGCATGGGTAACGAGTGGCAGGCCAATTTCAACACGCTTGAAGGGGCCGCCCGCCTTGAACAGGCGAAGGTGCCGTTCTATGACCTGTCATCGAGCACTCAGACGCTTTACGACACGCCGACCGTGGTGGACAACCCAAATGGGCTCGACGCCCACACTGCCAGCGGCGTCATTTGCGAGGAATTTGATCAGGAACTGAAAGCGTGGCCCGGAAGGGAGTTTGCCTCTTGGATGATGCTGAACGATTTCATCGCGTTCAATCGCGGCTTCCTCTACTGGACGCGGGACGATTCCTGGCATTACACGCGCATCCCGTGGCACCGGGTCCGGTTTCCGGAAGGTTACGGCCTCGACGTGGACGAATGGGAAGAATTTGCCATCGAGCACGCCTACTCAGTCGAGCGGATGTGGAGCTTTGTGAGGGACCGTGAGACAGCCGAGGATCGGGGTTACAACGTTGACGAAGTGATCCTGGCCATTCGCCGGGCCGTCCCGGCGTGGCATGAAGACGATCCGATGGCTATTCAGGCGCGACTCAAAGAGCATCTGGTGGAACCGTCGGCCATGGCGGCGACTGTCCAATGCGCTTCGGTGTTCACCAAGGAATTTGACGGGCGCTGGTCACGGATGATCGTGCCCGTGTTCCGCGAGGAAGAACCGCAATCGGCCGGCAAACCAACGAGCATGGTTGAAGCGGGCGAAGCGCCCACCCCGGCAGCGCAGATGAAAAAGATGAGCGACAAATCCTGGCTGTTCTACCGCCAGGGAGTTGCGGACGAATTGCAGCAGCTTCTGGCCGTGTTCATTTTCGAGACGCATGACGGGTCGATGAACGCTATCGAGGGGCAAGGAAAAAAGATCGCGCCCATGATGCAGGCCAAGAACCGGATCGCCTGCGCGACGGCCGACAACACCATGATGCGCCAGAACATCGTGATGCAGCCGGTGAACCCGTCGTCTGTGCAGAAGATGGGCACCATTCAGGTGTCCGGCGGAGTGACGGTGCTGCCCCCTGGGTTTAACGTGCAGAACGCCCAGATCTGGGGCGACGTGGAAACTGGCATTGCCGTCAACGAACATTTCGACCGCATCCTGGACGTGAACACGGGGGTGTACCGGCCGCAGTTTGAAAAGCCTTCCGGCAACCCTGAAACGGCCACGGCCGCAAGCCTTCGCTTTTCCCAAGCGACCGTCCTCAGTAGCAGCGCCGTCAACCGGTTCTATACCCAGGATGATCGGTTTGGACAGGAGCTTTTCCGGCGCATGACGATGCCGAAGGAAGATCTGCGGGACGACACCAATGCCGGAGTGCGGTCTGCCTTAGCTTTCCAAAGGCGGTGCCGGGAACGTGGCGTTAGCCGAGAGCAACTGATGGACATCGTTGAACGTAAAGCTGTCAAAGCTGTGCGCTCCATCGGTAACGGATCGGCGGCGATGCGCCAGCAAATGCTCGGCGGAATGGTCCCGGCCGTGCCTTACATGGGCCAGCGCGGGCTGCGCAATTTCTGGGCGGATTGGGTTGGGGCGTACGGCGGATACACGAAGGTACGGCGCTACTTCCCGCCCGAGGATCAGGCCAACATCCCAACCCTTCAGGACTGGTCTGCCGAACAGGAGAACAACGACATGCAGCAAGGCGCTTCGCCGCTGATTGCGGACGGGCAGGATCACGAAGTCCACGCCATCCGGCATGTGATGAAGGGCATGGAAGCCATTCAGGCCGTTCAACAGGGGGCGGAGCCGACCGCCGCATACATGTTCCTGCAAATGGCCATCCCGCACATCTCTGAGCATTTGCCTGGCATCGGGCGTGAGAACGTGCGCAAGCAGGTTGAACAAGCGTTAGGCCAGCTTGAGCAGGGGTTTGGCCAGATCCAGCAGGCCGTGCAAAAACAGCGTCAGCAGGCGCAACAGGCCCAGCAGATGAGCTTCGATCAGCAAATGAAGATGCAGGAGACGCAATCGAAGATGCAAGAGCGGCAACTGAAGCTTGAGCAAGGGCTGATGCAGAAGGAACAGAAGCACGAACAGGCCATGCGGATTAGCGAGGAACAGACGCGAGCGGACATTGCCCGCGCGGATGTGGAGGCGGTGGCCGACATCGGGCGCAAAGCGATTGAGACGAAGGCGAAGACTGCGACAAAGGAGCAGGGAGCATGAAGCGAATTTATAATGATTGGCTCCATTGGATGACTCCGAGCGGGATTCACTTTGGGTTTGAGAGGTATGGACAATGCTGGGCGTTGCGGTTTTCACGAGTTAAATTTCGCACTTGCACCTTTTACCGCTTTGGGCGGTTTTACATATCATTTCCGGCGGTGAAACTCACACCAAAGCAAACGTCCGTCCATGCACGCGGTTAATCCAAAAGAGACACGGCGCCAGCATGAAAATGATTCCCATATTCGTTTACAATCCTCTGACCTGTGGCTGGGATGAGCCAAATGGACTTGAGTTTATCCTAAAAGGAACGATGGGGGACCTTAAAGGAACTACGCCGGAAGAACTTATCTCAAAAGAGCTAGGTATTATGCCCGAACGGATTCATTCCTTTTTTGTAGACCCGTATGGCAGGAAATATGACCACGATGGTCTGCAACTGTTCGTTACCCTAAAACCAAAATAACGATAGGCTTTGTGAGCGCGGTCAATCCGAAAGAGAAACGGCGGGCGGTGAGCGCCGTGGAGCAATACGCTTTCGATCATCGCCATAACGGCGTGGCAGGCAAAGGCAGCGCCCCGCGCAACTGTTTCTCACGTCAGTTCCGGCGTAACTGGGACAGAATCTTTCGCAGAACCAAACAGGCATGAAACAAAAGCGTAACCGAGGCCCCGCCCCGAAACGCGCCTTCACCGGCGAAACCCTCGCCACATGGCAATCGGACATGAAGCTGGTGCAATGGGCGCAGGAGGACGAAAAGTTCCGCCTTGTCCTAACCGTGCTGGTGAATGAGCGGAACCGCGCCTTCGAATGGCAACCAGGCGAGACGGAGAACTTGCGGCTCGGCCGGGTGCAAGGCTACGAGCAGGCGGTGGGCATCATGCAACGGTTGGCTGAGGGACAGGAAAAGACGCCGCTGGCTGAAGAACCGACCTACTCGGACGAAGAAAACAGGGACAAATTCATTGACCAAATCTGATTATGGCAGACGAAACCACACCCCCTAAATCACCCCAAGCGAGCGCGGCGCGTTCGCCGCTGGAAATGGATCTTGACCGGCGCGAACATGCCGAGGTCATTCCGCCGATCGACGCGGACGCCTTCGAGCAAGCCCAACATCAGGATCGCGAGGAAGGCGTTGGCGGCAAGCGCAGGCTCGGCACGGGCGAAACGCAAAGCCCGCTTGAAGCGGATCGCGCAGCCGCCGGGAAACCGCCCGCCGAGGAACAGGCAGACGAAACACCAACCGATACGGAAGAATCCGGCGCAAAGCCCAAGATCGGACTGCGCAAGCTCGGCACGCGCGAGCGCGAGATTCACCGCGCCGAGGATTGGAAAGCAGTCAAGGCCGAGCGTGACAAATGGCGCGCCGAAGCGGAAGCGCTCCGAGCCCGGCCGGCCGCCGCTGAATCGCCCGAGGAACTGGTCAAACTCAAAGCCGAGCGGGACCAATATCGGGATCTGGTGAGGCAAGCGGCCATCGAACGCGACCCGGATTTCAACCGCGAGTTCACCACTCGGCGCAAAGTGGCCATCGATCAAGCGAAGATGGCGGCGGGCGGCAAATCCGATGAGATCGGCAAGCTGCTCGAACAACCCGCTTCCCAATGGAGGGACGGGCAACTCGACACGCTCCTGGCCGACATGCCCGCAGCCAGCCAGCGACGGTTAAACGCCGCCCTGGCTGTGCTAGACCAGATCGACATTGACCGGACATCCCGCATTGAGCAGGCCCGCGTGACGTGGGACAGCCGCCAAGCGGCCAACCTCGAACAGCAGAACAAACAGGTCGCCGAGCGCCAGCAGGACATGAACAGGACGTTTGAGTCCATCCTGTCCGAATACCAGCGGCCCGGCGATGGCGGGATCTTCTTCTACCAGGCGAAGGAAGGGGACGAAGCGCACAACAGGGGCATAGCCGAGAGTGTGCAAATCGCCAAAGACCTGCTGGCTGGCAAGCTAGACAAGGAGGACATGGTGCGCGGTGCGCTGATCGTGGGCGCGAGCGAACGGCTGTTTCGGCAGATGGAGACGATGGAGGCTGACAACCAGGCGTTGCGCAAACAGATCAAAAAACTGCGCGGGGTCGATCCAGGGGCGGGCGGGCGAACGAGCCTGGCCGAATCGGGCCGTGGCTCAAAGCCGCCGATGTATGGCCAGCCGGGCGACCGGGATTATTTCGACCAGGAATTTGAAGCCGCCCAACGCGCGGACAGGAAAGGCAAGTGGGATTAATCAGTGTCGCTTCTCGTTGTCATCCCGTTTTGCGCCAAAGACGCGCATCTGGCCAAGCTTAACCTCGAATTAGCCGAGTACCTCGACGGCAAAGCGCCCTTCGATTGCCTGCTCACTCACGATGGGACCGCCGCCGACCTATTTCCCGCCATTGAGGAACAAGCCTCCGCCGCATTCCGCAAGGTCCACGTCTTTGAATACAGCCCGTGGAAAGGTGAGCACGGCTGGCCAATCGAGGCCAACTATGCTTGGCAGCAGACGGCCAAATTCATCAACCGCGCCCCCGAAGGGTATTCGGGCTGGCTCTGGTGGGAGGCAGACGCCACGCCACTGGTGCCGGGCTGGCTGTCAGTGATTGATCAGGCGTATCGCAAGGGCAAACAGCTTTTTGCCGGGCACGCCATGAAAACCGCCGCCGGGACGCCTTACATGAACGGTGTTGGCGTTTACCCGATGGCAATCACGGCGGCGCTCGCAAACTCTCCCGCGCTTTTCGTGCGCAGCCAGCCGTTCGACGTAGTGGCGGGCCCGGTCGTGGTCAAATCCTTTGCCAACCTCAATGGTCGGATCATCAATTTCCGCAAGGAACGCGGCGGAGCGGCGGGGGCGCATTTCAATTCCGCCGCATGGGCGCAATGGCGGGCGGAGCACAAGGACGCGGTGCTGTTGCACGGCTGCACGGACGGCAGCGTGGCCAGACTACTCTTGGGCAGGGACATCCCTGTCACCCCGCAAGACAGGCCGGACACGGGATACCTGAGCGTCGATCTGGGCGACCTGATATATAATCTACCCGCCGCCAAGGCCCTTGGGATCACGAAGCTTGTCCTTGGCCCGGACAACCGCTCCGGCTGGCCTGACCGGGAGCCCATGACGGAAAAGCGGGCCGGCGTCATCCTGCCCCTGCTTCGGGCGCAGCCGTGGATTACGGAGGCGGTGTTTAGCGCCACACTCCCACCTAACGCCTTGGACCTGAACGCTTACCGGCACAGCATGTTGACTACGGACGGCGCGGATCAGGATTTGCAGCCGGGATTCAACCTTGTCCGAGTGCCGCTCAAGCACTGGGGGTTGCCTCTCCACCTGGACAAAGAGCCGTGGCTGATCGCGCCTGACCCGCAACGGATTGCGGAAGTGGTCATTTCCCGATCAAGCCGGTATCACAACCCGGATTTCGACTGGCGCGGGATTGTGAAGCATTACGGCGAAGTCGCGACATTCATTGGCCTAGCGGAAGAGCATCGGGCTTTCTGCCAGGCATTCGGAACCGTTCCGTATCACAAGACGCCAACGCTGCTTGATGTGGCCAATGTGATTGAAGGCGCTGACCTGTTCATTGGCAACCAGAGCGCCCCGTTCGCCATCGCGGTGGGCCTTGGTAAAGCGAGCCTGCTGGAGGGTTGCCCGCAGAACAATAACTGCATTTTCGAGCGTGGGAATATCCACATAAACCGTTTCGACGTAATCACAGCCGTAGCGGAAGAACCTCCAAAGCCAAGCGGCAAATCTCTCGCTCTCGAAGCGTATTGCGAGAATGTCACCGGGTTCGGCCAACTGATCCACGGCATCGCCCGAGGGCTGGCCTCGGCGGATGTGACGTTCCATGTCAAACCGATCTGCGTAAATGACTCAGCGGAGCCGGTTTTGGTGGAACGGATCAACCCGAACGTGGACCGGCCGGACCTGCTCATCTGCGCCATAGAGCTTGTAACGCGGCTGGTGCCGGACGAGATCCTGCTGACGATGTGGGAAGCGAGCCGATTGCCTGCCGCCATCGTGAGCGCCATCAACTCCAAGGCACGGGCGATGATCGTGCCGTCCTCATGGAACGCGAGTTGTTTTTGTGCGGCGGGCGTGGATGTGCCTATCCGAATCGTGCCCCTCGGGATTGACACGGACATGTACCATTTCATCCGACGCGAGAAAGACAATCTGTTCCGGTTCGGCACGGCTGGGCGGCTCTCGCACGGCGGCACACGCAAAGGCGTTGAGGACGTGATCGCGTGGTTTGGCGAAGCGTTTCCGACCGAGCGGGATGTGGAACTGCGCGTGAAAGTGTTTGCCGATTGCAAGCTGGACCCGCCTACAGACAAGCGCGTGATCGTTTGCCGGGAATTTCTTACGACCGCGCAGCTTGTGGAGTGGTATCGTGATTTGGACTGTTTTGCGAGCGCAACCAAAGGCGAAGGCTGGGGCCTGCATCTGCACCAGGCCATGGCCATCGGCCGGCCGGTGATTGCGCCGATCCAGGGCGGGCAAGCCGAGTTCATGCACCCGCGCAACTGCCTGCCTGTTCGTTGGACCTACGAGAAAGCCGCCTCCGGCCCGTATGTGGGCGGGGGCCAATGGTGCCAGCCTGATAAAATCCATTTCATCGAGCAGATGCGCTGGGCCTACAACCATCCGGCCGCTTGCGTCAAGCTGGGCAAAACGGCATCCGGCACCGTTTCGGATTTTACATGGGACAGAACCGCCCATGGCGTTATCAAAGTCCTCAAGGAATTTGGAAAACTATGAAACCTCAGATCGAATTGAGAGATCAAATCACCACTACTGTTGCCATCGTCATTGTCGCCAAATGGAACGCTGATCAATACCGGGAACTGATCGACGCGGCAGTCGGGCGCGTGGACGAGATCATCACCGCCGTTGACGACGGGGCCGAGGTGGGCATCGACAATTACCGGCCGGATATGGTCAAGTATCTTCACCGGCCGCTCAACGCCGACTTTGCCGCGCAGCGGAACTTTCTGGCGGACGCTGCCACATCCGATTGGATCTTGGCCATTGATACGGACGAAAACCTGACACCGTTCCTGTGGCAAAGCCTGCGCTTGCTGGCCGACGCGACACTAGAGGACACGATTTCGCTGCCGATGCGGCATACGGTTGGCGGAAAGCCCGATTTTTACCAGTGGCCAGCTTACGCGCTGCGCATGTGGCGGAAAAACGGTAGCATTCTATGGACTCGCCCGATTCACACTTATCTGACCGGGTTCAGCAGCACGCGCCTATTACCGCCCATCTTGCGCTACGCCATTCAGCACACGAAAACGGCCGAAATGCAGCAGCGCACTGATCTGTTCAACGCTGCCCATCCGATACCCCAATAGCCTATGTTTGAAGCCTTTGTCAGGGCGGATCACCAGCACTGGGACGAAGGGATTCGCGTCGAGGTCACAGTCGAAGACTGCTACCGGATCTCCACTCGCGACTTTGCCCCGGACGACATCGTTTTGGACGTGGGGGCGAACATTGGCTATTTCTCCGCCCTGGCGCTTGAACGCGGGGCGGGTCTGGTGATTGCCGCCGAGGCCAGCCCGATGAACGCGCAGGCGTTGCGGCACAACCTGGCTGTGTACGGCCATCGGGCGAGGGTCATTGCAAAAGCCGTGTGGCGCTCAGACATCGACGGAACCGTGCTCCATCTGAACGAGCAGACGGCCGATAACAATCCCGGCGGCATAACCGTAATTGGCAACTGCGGGCCAGTTGAAGTGCCAACCGCCAGCCTCGATTCCATCATTGGCAATCAATGGATCACGCTGATGAAGATGGATTGCGAAGGGAGCGAATACCCGATTCTTTACACAGCTAAGAAACTTAGACAGGTCCAAGAACTGGTGATTGAAACCCATCCGATAGATCATTTGATTACGCCTGACGCCAATGTTCATCCGGGCCAAAACACGCCAGAAGCGTTGGCCGCATGGCTTGCCGCTTGCGGTTTCAAAGTCACCGTAACCCCCCGCGAAGGACTGCCTTCCGGGTGGGCGTATGTCTCTGGCGTAAGATAAAGATCGTTGACAATAGCGCCCCTTTAGTTTAGGAGTCCGAAAACGGGATTGGCAGCCGCCCGCTGCGCCGACAAGGCAAATAGGGTTCCCGTCGAATCAGTTTCGGGTCGCCACAAGGCAATCCGGTCCTCGCAGATGACCCAACGAGGTTAGAACGCAATGACGCTTCCGCGTGTGCGGGTTAAGCGCAGTTGCATGCGGTAAATCTAATTTCATTGGAGTCACTATGAGTTGCGAAGCAACGACAGACATCCTTCACATGGAAACCGGGCGCTTCGTTGTGCCCTTCATGCGCAGGCGGGTTTTCCCCCGCAGCCTGTGGATGAACATCGTCCGACGCGGGGAATGGGAGAACGAAATGGGGCCGTCGCGGAACATCCTGTTCTACGAACGGAGCGCCCCGACCGAAGCGGAGCCGGAATGGACGGACATTCATCCGAGTGATCTTGTCCCAGACGGCACCGCCGGTGGCAGTTGCAACCCCGCCACGCACAAGATTGCCATCGCATCAACGGTGCGCAGTTTCAACTTGCAGCGGCGGCATCTGGAGGGCCCGGACATCTGCAACATCGATCTGATGCCCAAGCTCGAAATGCGCAGCCAATTGCAGAACGTGGCTGAGATCCTCGGCGATTACGCCCGGATCGAGTGGGAGATTCGCTATCGCCAGCAATACTTCCTCATGTGCCAAACGAAAGTTGTTGTGGACGATTGTTCGGCTCCAACCGAGAGCACGACCCTGGCAACGACCTACCCGGCAGCGTGCCCAACCCAGCCCCTGCACATGGCCGTGGTGAACAAATACACCATCGACATCATGCGCGACGGCGGCGGGGCGGAGGCGCTCCTGCGCGGTCCCGGCGGAAGCCCGATCATCACCATGATCGTGTCCAACGAGACGCGGGGCAACATCGTGCGCCAGAACGCCGACATCCGGGAAGACATCCGCGAGAGCAACATGAACAATTTGCTGGTGCGGAATTTCGGAGTGTCGCACGCCTACAACGACATCGTTTGGCTGACGGACCCATTCCCGCGCCGGTTCGAGTGCGCGGGCGGCGTTTACACGCAAGTGGCCGCTTTTGCCCTCGGCGCGGCCACCACGCGCGGCCAGCCCGCGATTGTGAACGCTTCGTGGAAGACAGCGACGGACGAGGAAAGTTTCCTCTACGATCCGCTGGTCATGGATCAGCTCGTTCCGAGGCCTCCGACAGCGCCTCATCCGCTGTTCCAGTTCGATCCGCTCACGTTCACAGGCGCGGTGCGGATGCTCAACATCCAAGACCGTCAGTGTAATCCGCTCGGGAACATCGTGTTTCATCACATGGCGCTCGGCGCTGGCACGCAGCCAGCCGAGACGTGGCGCGGAGTGGCGTTTGTCCACCTTCGCTGCGATCCGATGGGCTGCTCAACGGCGTGCGGAACGTAAACCGGCAATAACACTCTGACAAAGAAAGGATAATTATGGCAGATTTTACTCCGCAACGAAGGGTTGGACAGGTGTTCAACACATCCGCCGCAACCGCCAACCAAGTGGCCTTGACCGTGCCCACATCACGGGACAAGGCATACCTGATCAAAGCGACTGTCACATCGCTCGCCACCGACAACTTTGACGAAACCGACGCCTACGGGATTGTCGGCTTGTTCAAGAATGACGGCGGCACCCTGGCCCAGGTGGGAGCCACTGGGGCGCTGTTCACCGCCATTGAGACCATTGCCGGGCGCGACGTGAACTTCAACGTCAGCGGGTCTGACGTGCAACTCCGGGTTACGCCCGCCGACGCCACGCCTTTGTCCTGGCTCTGCGACGTGACCGTTCAGGAGGTTTCCAAATATGCCGCGAATAGCGGGTGGGTAGACTAAAGGTCAGTTCAGCCGTGCGGGGCGTGGTTAGGGGTAGCCACGCTCCGCTCCTACTTTATGGCTATATGCGATTACGTGGCGTTGACGGCGGCGAACGTGGAGCTGACGCGCCGGACCAAGCACGACATCAACACGATGATCGTGGTGCGGCTATGCCAGATCTACAACTTTCTTAACAGCGGAACACCTATGCCTGCCTGCGATCCAGATTCACTGATGGCCGATGCGGGGCCGATTCTGCCCCGGCTCGTGGAAGATCAAAAACGAGTGCTGATGCTGGTCTTGCTTTGCGACATCGGAGCGCTGCTCGGCGGCGGAGGCGCTGGCACTGGAGCCGTCTTGCGCGGGGCTGGACCGCCGGTAGGTCTTTCTCCTGGAACCGCAGGCAAGATCTATTACGACACCAACACCGGAGTCCTTTACGAACAGGAAGCCGATGGCACATGGCCTTCTCCGTAATTCCGCAACCATTTTTGACATGAAACGTTTCACATTCCTTTCAGCCGCTGCGCTCTTACTATTCTTTGCCCCAGCGCTTGCCGTCCGAGCAGCTTCCGGCCCGCTTGTGCCTTACCAGCAGCTTGCCACCAACCACTTTGACCTGTCGCTATTCCCGCAGGTAAGGGTGCGCTTGCATGCCACCCAATTTGACGACGACGGCGACACGATCACGATCACGAACATCAGCGGGATCGCCGGAGGGTCAATTTGGACTAACGAGTTCAGCGTTTACAAGCCGCTCAAACTCCAAAGCTCACTTGAAGCCACAAACATCTACTCTTTCCAGACGCTGCACGCATCCGGTGCGCTGATTTTCGACGCAGCCGCGAACTGGTCCCTCGCGCTTGGGGAGAACCAGCAGAATTCCTACAACATTGGCTACGCCCTGGTGGACGGGCCTACGCACGATCCGGCTGATACGCAGCTGCGGCTGTCCACCGGCAACGGCTCCGGCGCTTTCCTGCTGCTCCAGAACGCGGACGGGTTCGCCTTTCGCATGCTCAACGGCGACGAACTTTGGGACGACGCGACGGCACACCTTTACCTCAAGGGCGGTGATTGGAACACGACTAACGAGGGCGAGACAATCCTGCTCATTGGAACGCCTCTTGGCTGGGCTGAAATTGGGAGATTCGGCGGGCCAACGAACGTTGTCGTGCAAGAGCTGGTGATCAATCCTACCGACGATTACATGCCAACGCGGAGCGGCACCAACTCGTTTCGCGACTCCCATTTTCATGAGGTTGTCGATTCGACGTTCTGGGAACTCGGTGGCACCAACCTTGTTGAGTTGAGCCGTCAAGACGCCCAAGGCCGGGTCACCGTTTATTCCCCCGACCAAGTGACCACGATCAGGCTGTCTGCGGATAATTCATTGACCGGTGGCGTTATCTCCAGCGGCATCCTGAACCTGTACGGCGGCGGTGGCGACTTGCTACTTTTCGGACAGCAGTTTTGGCCGTCACAGAACGGAATGAAGTTCGGCGACGAAGTGACCTACCCAATAGGCTCGCTGGTTCTCGGGACGAATTACGTCACGAACGTCCTGTACGGTATCTACACCGATGACGGGGACCAACTATTGCGCAACGGAGTTCCGATTGCGGGCGGAACGAGCAACTATTTCAATTACCTCTTCGTCACGAACCTGACCGTTTACAACACCAGCACGTTCAAGGGCAACGTCACGTTTGAGACGAACGTCACGATCAACGGGCTTCTCTCGGTGACCAATCTAACGCCCAACACCATCGTCAAGGCGGATAGCAACACCAACCTCGCGAGCGTGGCGACGGGCACAGGCGCGCTCACCAACGACGGCGCGGGCAATTTCGGCTGGTTTGACCTTGGCACGTTATCCAGCCCTCAGATTTGGGCGAACACATCAGGCGTGATCGAGCCGCTTGGCACCGGGCAGGTGACTAACGTCCTGCGGTTCACGAGCGGGCTGGCGGATAACGCGACGAATGAAGCATTGGTTGTCAACACGTCCGATCCGTGGTTTAACGGTGGAAGCCTGTTATCTCTTAAATCGGCAGATACTAACCTGTTTTGGTTTACGGCGGGAGGAAATAGCGTATCCGGAAAACACGTGACTTATCTGACGGGGGCGGTTCCAAATGACACCAATTCCACATTTGCTTGGTATACAGCGAACGTGACATCTTTAGGAGATCCAGACAATGTAAAAAGCGGTATTACTATTGCCGATAGTGATTCATGGAATTATTTCGCGCAGCACTATTTTGATGATTCTATCCCGTTCAGTGGAGGATACGCCAAGTCATCACTGGTGTTGGAAGCTCAAGATGCAGCGTTTGAATATGGCAAGTGGCAAATGAACGCTGGCAACAGCCCTAGTGATACTAATGCTTTGTCTTACTACAAAGAGTCAGGATACAGATTTCAAATAGGCACAAATGGCTCCGTTTCCGCCTCCGGGACGGCCTATCTGCCGTCCGTTCTGATCACGAACAACATCGCCGCACTGCTGTCCGTGGGCGACACGACGTTCGTGGACGTGTCCAAGGCCAGCCAGACGAACGTTGTCACCGGGGCGTTCACAATCCTGCATGCGACCAACGGCGTGGTGAACCAGAACGTCACGCACAAGCGATACCTGTTGGCGCAGGGCGATCAGACGCTCACGATCCCGACCGGCTGGCGCACCAACAAGTTGCAGACGGTGCCTACGACGTTGACGAACGGCACAATCACGACGCTGTTCCTCGATTGCATCGGGCCGACAAGCACGGCCGCGCAACAGACGAATATTCTCGTGTCATTCGAGTACCACTAACCTTATGAAATCACGTATCGCCTCTTTGTTATCCATCCTCGCTTGCGCTATCTGCCAAGCGGCCACATTTAACGCCACTGACAATGTAGATGCCTTGTTTCGTTACGGCACTGAGTGGTACGATGCAAACGGTAACATTGCCGCTTGGAGTTATTTTGAGATTGCTAACACACCATGGGACCCGGATCATCAATACACTGCGCACTGGGCCGGCAAGGTCTACGGGTTTGACCAAAGTGACATTACTTATGATCCCACGGACCCGATTGAATTCGACTGGCCCGCTACACTGATTACCGTTCCCGACATTGATCCCACTTGGACCGTCGTTCAGATAAACGCTATTTGGGCCTACGACTATCCGGACTACGTGGTCAACGGCGGATGGCCAACTTACCTTTACGATTACACCGGCGGCGACATTTGGGTTGACGCTCAGGGAGGCGTGATACTGGAAGCGTTCGGCAGCCAACCGGCTTGGTGGCCAACTCCACTTGCGCCAGCGAAGATCAACAAAGGCAAGCACCTAGGGCAAACCAAGTAATGCGCTCACTCTTCGCCATCGTTGCCGGGCTGCTGATCTGTGTGGGGCTCTGCGGACAGGTGATGCTACCGCATAGACGGGCGTCCGTGGTGGCGTTGGCAACTGGCATATCACCGCCGCTGGACATCGTGACCAACCAGCCGTGGTCGGCGTATTCAGTCACGCGCAAGCTGCGCACAGCCTACGCTGGCAACGCTTACCTCGCCGTCCGATGGAGTGACACAACTTCGCTCGGCATAGGATTCACAGCCTCCGGATTGGTGGACACCAACGCCTTGCTCGCCTGGGCTGGCACCGGCACGAACGCGGCGTATCTCGGGGTGCTCTATGATCAATCTGGAAACAGCCGGAATTTGGATTGGCCCGAGTACACCAATACGTCAAACTGGCAGGTCACCGCCGCCATGCTGGCGTCCAATGGCGTGATGATTGTGGACGAACGAGATCGTCCGGTGGCGAGAATGCCAGGGCAGTTTACCAGTTACATCAGAACTCAAAATTTGACTCCTGTGCCGAATAGCGAGACCAATACGTATTTTGTTGTGGCCGAGTGCTATGGCAATACGAATGCGCAATCCGTCTTAAATTTAGGCTCTTTGAACGACCATTCTTTAGAGCAATCGACTACGCTTGGAACTAGCTTTGGTATTAATAATGGAGGCAGCACATTGCAGGGGTATTATTACGGCATCAATACGCAGTTCTTACTGACAGTTTACTGCGGGTCTAACAATGTCGATTTATTGCAAATGAACAATGGGACCCCACGTACCGGACAAGCCGGTGATGCTGCATCCTCCAGCCCCACCATTGGTTACTCCGGTGGCGCTTATTCTGCTCAGAGCAAAGTCTCGGAGTGGTTAATATGGAATAAACAGCCAGATACCAATACATGGGGCATTATACGAACCAATTTGATGTCGTTTTACGAGATTGTCGAAATTGGTGATTATCATCCCACGTTGACTAATTCGCTCGTCAACTCCTGGTACATGGAAGAAGCTAGCGGCACGCGCTTTGACAGTTTCGGAACCAACAATCTCGCCGATAGCAACACCGTCACTCAAGCATCCGGAAAGGTGGGCAACGCCGCAAGCTTTGCCTCAGCCAACACCGAATATCTGGTTGGAGCTACGAACAGCTTCGCTGGGGATTTTAGTGTCAGCATGTGGGTCAATTTAACTAGCAAGGCCGCTACAATGTATTTCTTTTCAAAAGACGATACTAGCAAGCGCAGCGTTGGGTTGTATTATACATCAGGATCGGATCGTCTTGCTTTCTTTATCGGTAAGGACGGCACCACTATTGCCTTTATTAACGACAGCGTAATTGGATCGCCTTCAACTGGGACTTGGTATCATTTGATTGGTGCTTACAACAGCGCGAATGGTCGAGGAACTTTGTATATCAATAATGGTTCTGGTCAGAATACAAGCGACCTTGGGGCTGGGGTTGTCTACGCCTCAACAGTCGAGAAATTAGTTGGAGCAACTCATGTCGGGGCGGCAATCGCGGTTCCCATGGACGGCGCGATCGACGAAGTGCTGATCTTTGACCGTTTGCTCACCGCAACCGACCGCGCGGAGATTTACAACTTTGGCCTTGGCCGTCATGTACCATGATCACGCCCTTTCACCGTTCCTGGCTACGCTCGCCGTGGTTTGTGGCGGCGCTCGTGTGCGTGGCCGTGGCGGAGTGGCACACCGCCATCCTGCGCATTCGCGAGATGAGGCGCGAGGCAGCGTTCACGCGCCAAGCCGTGGATGGCATCGCTGAACTAATCAGAGTCACAGACGCAATCGCCGCAACCCACAAATGATAGCATGGATGAGCATCAAAAACGACTTGAAGACAAAGTGGACAGAATCCTTTCCATCCTTCATGGCGACGAGAAGGGCGAGATGGGAATGATCCAGCGCGTCTCGATTATCTGGCGGGTGTTTATGATCTGGCCGATTTGCACAGGAAGCGGAGTGGCTGGCGCAGTAATCACGATCTTGGTCCAGAAGTTCTTCCTGCCATGAAAGCCGCTCTCTCCATCTTTACCGGTCTGGCGGCGCTCTCCATCGCCGTGCGGGGTCTCGCGCCAGAGCCGGTGATCAACCTCGATGCGAACGCGCATGAGATCACCGCTGCCGTCCATTGCGACGGGGACGCGGTGACAAGCATCAGCGTCTTTGTGGACGGCGAATATCGAATGACCATGTTCCCCCTGGAACCGCCGCAAACCCTAACCGTTGAACCATGAAAACCGCTCTACTACTTCTCTTGCTGCTCGGCTCCATCGGAGCGTTTGCTGCCACCCTGGTATGGGTGCATCCCTCTATCGGCCAGCCCGCTACGTTTACCATGACGAGTCCCAGGGGCCAAATCGTTACCGTAACCAATCTTGTCGTCACGTTCTATGTCTACAGGACAACAGAAGTAACCAATTCCAACTGGACGATCATCACGAACGTTGTCCAGACAAACACGGTGTGGGTTCCAAGCCCGTCGGTGAAGGCGTTCTACATGGTGTCAGCCAGCAACTCCTACTCCGGAGAAACCCCTTTTTTCAGTCCCGTGGGGGTCGCTAATCGGATAGTGCCCGCCACAGAAACCCAGATCACAGAAAAATAATTTATGGACGCAACCACAACTATCAACCTCCTCACTCCAATCCTATCGCCAATCGTCGTGGCTGGCATGAAAGTGCTTGCCCCGCGGCTGCCAGGGTGGACGCTGCCAATCATCTGCACGGTCGCCGGCGCGGCGGGCAACGTCATTGCGCACTACTCGCTCACCAACGCCCAAGCAGAGCCCCTGCTGGCCGTCGTTCTGGCCCTCGCTGGAATCGGGGTGCGCGAGATCAAAGACCAACTCACGCCAGAGAAACCAACAACGTGAGATTCGACTTCGCCAAACTCGGTGGGGCGCTGCTCGCCGCCGGACCTTGCCTGATGCAATTCGTGTCAGACAAGCGCGGCTGGTGGATCGGACTTGGCTTCACCGTTATCGGCCCGTTCCTGCTGTCCGTGAAGCGGCGCGTGAAATGAAAGCCATTGCCGCACTTGAAAAGCGCGAGGCGCTCCTACGAGAGGTCCTGACCCGGTGTCAGGAAGCTCTCCGAAAGGTGCAGCAGGGCGAGTTCAGCTACCCCGAGCTTGACGCCATCGCGTGGCAGGAAGTGAGAGATGCCCTCGATTACACAGCCAAAGAAAGGACCATAACCATGCCTAACCTACCTGGATCACAGCCCGAAGATCAAACGTCCGACACGCCCCCGCCCCTAGGCGGCCCATCCACAACTCCGCTTCCCGGCACGGGACCGCCGGGACCGCCGCCGGACGCGCCGCTGAACACGCTGCCGGTGCCTGGGCCTGACCCGGTGTTGCCGAAGTCCTGGAACGATCCGGTGCGAGTCATGCGGATGGTGCTCAATTACCTCGAAGAGAAGGGGCCGGAAGGGGCAAACCAGATTGTCCGGTTCATCAACTCCAAACTCAAACGCACATGACGGACGTGTTCGCTCAAAAGCTCATGCGCCGACTTGCCGTCATCGAAGCCAAACTCAACATCCAAAATGAAGAAAACAGTTACGTCACTGATGCTGACCGCCGCGCTACTTTGCGGAGGGTCATTTACACTCACACTCACCGGCTGCAAAAGCGTCAACACCGCAGCGTTCAAGGCTACAAGCGTTGTAGCCGCGAGCGTTGAAGGGGCGCGGCAGGGCTATGACGATTACCTGGCTCACCAGAAATCAATCGGCGCGCCGGTGCCGCTCGAACAACAGCGCCAGGTGCGCGAAGTCTGGAACCAGTATCAGCTTGCGCTCACGGCCGTGACGGATGCCGGGAAAAACTATCAGAAGGCTGTGGCGGATGGCCTGGACACCAGCGACTACAAAGCAAAGCTGGCGCTCGCTTCCGTGCAGATTTCCGTAGCGTCGGCGAACTTCATCGCGATCGTTAATCAGTTCGGAATCAAATTCTAACCCAACACACTTATGCCTGTAGCACTTCTCATCCCGCTGATCCAGTGGGGACTCCCTGAAATCATCAAGCTCATCCCGGGCGTGGCTGACGACATTCGCATGCTTCTGTCACAGGGGGATAACGCCGATTGGTCACTCCTGGACAAGTACAAGAAGGATTTCGCCACCGCGTTTCCGCACGCGGATATTGGCAATACGGACTGACATCGTGAACGAAGATGAGTCAGCAAGGGTGCTCAAGGCTGTTCAGGCTGCGCTTCTTTTGATCGAGGCTACACTGCCCCTGATCGAGGCGGGCGTGCGGGACAGCGAGATTTCGCCTGAGGAACACCGCGCGCTGTTTGACTTCCTTGCGACGCTGGCACGTCAGAATCCATATGGTTGAGGCATGAGTGACACACCACACACAGGCGGAGTGGGACAAGTTGCAGTCGGAACTGGAGGATACGAAGGAACGGCTGGTGCGGATGTCGCTCCAGGTTCTGTGGCTTCGCGGCTTGTTGTCCAAGACCGTGCTGCGATGCGTCAACACCAAGTTGACGCGCATCAAGCCGTTATCAAAAGACACCGGCAACTCATCACGTTCATGCGAGCGCACCCCCACTTGCCGCCCGGATCAGACGAACTGTCCTACGCAGCCAGGGAAGCTGGGCTCTTCAAAGCCGGGCGCGGGTTTGGAGATATAGGACTTTTCATGCTGCGAACGTGGCAAAAACGCGGCTACTGGGAAAGCGAAGCGTCGGCTTGGAGGACTCTGAGCGGAAAGCGGGTCTGTCCCGGGCGAGCGTAACTACGAATGAAAGACTGAACTATGGCTGGAATCATTCCTAACGTGGCAGACTGCTGTAGTCCCTGCTCAGGCGTGGCGACGGTTGAAGTGCCGGGGCCTACTGGCGCGGCCGGGTCCAACGGCACCAACGGCACCAACGGCGTCAACGCTTTCACCACGCTCACGGCTCAATTCCTCATGCCCGCCGAGGGGGCAACGGTCGTGGCGAGCGTTGCCAATTCGACGTGGGCCGTCATCAACCAACTCGTTTACGTGCAGAACGCCGGATGGATGCGCGTGACGGCCAAGCCTAGCTCCACGCAATTGACCTTGCGGAACGAGGAAGCGACCGCCACGTCCGAATACACCGAAAACGTTGCCCCGACAACGCCCATAGCCAACGGCAGCCAGATCAGCCCCGGCGGATTACAAGGGCCAGCAGGCACGGACGGGGCGAGCGGTGCGCCGGACTCGGCCAGCTATTGGACGCGGACAGCCGAAGGGGGCCTCAGTGGGGAGACTGCCATTAATGGCTTGGCGGATGGCGTACTACAACACGCCGCAGGAACGCCATCCAAGGCGCTCCTATGCTCGGCGATTGAAGCGTTGGCGGCTAACGGGCTCATCACCAGAACAGCCGCAGCCACAGCCTCAGCGCGGACCATTGCCGGGACTGCTAGCGAGATCCTGGTGACCAACGGCGACGGTGTTGCAGGCAATCCGACCCTTGCGCTCCATGCCGGAGTCTATCGCTCAGGCGGAACAGACGTGGCGCTTGCGGATGGTGGCACCGGGGCGAGCACGGCGGCGGCGGCACGGGTCAATCTCGGCCGGGTGGCCACGCGCTACGGGGTGCTCGGATTCGCGACAGTCAATCTTGATAACGGCGGGGCTGCCCCGTGGGATCAGGACATCGCCATGTTCACCACGCGCTGCATCATTCGTAAGGTGGTGTTTGAGAACGCCTCCGCGACACTTGCCGCCACCGCGTTCCGATGCGGCATCTACACCGGGGCCGGAGCCACCGGCAACGCCATCGTGACCACGCCATTCGATCCAGCCGCCCTCACGGCAACCACCAAATGGCTGGACGCGACACTTAGCGCCTACGCCGGAACAGACGTCATCGTGCCCATCGGAGCCGTGCTCAAGTTCTACGGCGCAATCGAGCACGGTGCGGCAGGACAGACCATGAACGTTTGGCTTATCGGTGAGGATTTTTCGCCATAATGTCCTTTGCCACTCCATATCAGCCTGACGGGTTTCAGGTGCTAAACCGTGGGGTGGATTCTGACCTGCCGCCGAACACGATAGCGAAGGAACAGGTTGCGTTCGCGGTCAACACCACGTTCAGGGGCGGGTTTCCGAAGCAACGCCCGCCGTGGGTCAAACGCGCCTTGCGCTTTCTGGGTGCTGATAACCTCGTTGACAGCACGCTCCGGGACAATTTCGAGGACGGGCTATTCCAAGGCGCGGTGGCCTTCACGCGCCGGAATCAGCTTTGCGTGTCGATAGGAGGCCGATTCTTCGTCATTCGCCTGTCGGACTTCACCGTGACAGACGCTTCCATAACCGGAGACATCGATCGGCCAGACCTGCGCCGGGCGTATCTCTGCGAGGCGGAAGATTTCGTTATCCGCCAGGACAACCAAGCCGCGCCACTGATCTATGACGGGTCATCGTCCCGCCGGTCAGATGTGGGCGGCCTGGGGGGCAGCCGGGAAGTGCCTACCGGCAACGTGATGAGCTATAACCGGGGCAGACTTTGGGTAGGACTGCCCAACCGGCGCGCCTACATGGCCTCGGACCTTGTTTATGACCCAACCGGCACGCCCCAATATGAGCGCCGGGACGCCATGCTCAAGTTCACCTCAAACGCTTATTGGAACGGCGGCGGGGTGTTCCCGATCCCGATCAATGCCGGGGAGATCACAGCCATGGCGCCTATCGCCCAGATGGATACGAGCCAAGGCCAAGGCCCGCTTTTGGTGTTTACCGATTCGGCCAGCTTCTCCGTTAACGCTCCAACCAATCGCGATGAATGGCAGAACCTTACCGACCCGATTCAGAGCGTGTCCCTGGTCGATAACGGGGCCTCGTCCGATTGGGCAGTGCCCAACATCAACGGCGATATTTGGATGCGGTCGGATGACGGGGTGCGATCCTTTGCTGTGTCCAAGCGGGACGCCGGGACTTGGGTGAACACGCCACTGTCCGAGGAAATGGAACGCATCTTCGGCGAGGATGACCAGAACCTGCTCAACTTTTGCAGCGGGACCCTCTTCGACAAGCGTCTGATCATTACCGCTGCGCCTTACCTAAACTGGGATCATGGGACGTGCCATAGGGGGACGGCTGTGCTCGACTTCGCCCCGGTATCGTCACTCCGGGGCCGGGCCCAACCTGTTTGGGAAGGGGCTTGGAGCGGGTTCCAGACGCTCCAGCTTGTTGGAGGCAAGTTCAACCGCGTTCGCCGCCTGTTCGCGTTCGCCCTGTCCAGCTCCAATGACATTGAGTTGTGGGAACTGCAACGGCGCGGAGACTTTGACGACAACGGCACGCTCAAGAAAGTGGTGTGGTCAATCGAAGGGCGCGCGTGCAACTGGCAGGACGGAGGGTGGGAGCGAAAGCAGCTCGAAACGGGCGACATGTTCCTGGACCGGATGAAGGGAACGGTGAACTGGGATATTGATTACCGGCCGGACAGCGATAGCGCCTGGCAGGACTGGACCGCCAGCAGCCTCTGCGCAACGCGCGAGACGTGCCTGACGGATGAACGATGTTCGGCGCTGCCAAACTTGCAGGCGCAATACCGGACCCGTATTCAGTTCCCAAAACCGGCGAACGATTGCGATGAAGTGACCGGCAAGCCTTATCGGCAAGGACATGAGTTCCAGCCGAAGATCACGATAACCGGGTCGGCCAGGCTGAAACGGTTCCGCATGTGGACATCGCAAGTGCAGGAAGATAACGAGGGCGCGTGCCCGGTGGCGGAGACGTGCGCTGGCGTGGATGTTTGTCCAGATGATCCATTTACCTACGACATTGCAACCGCTGCTGACGCTTAACCTATGCCTACGCAATATCCACTAACTCCTGGCTCACTGGCCTCCAACTGTTGGCCAGCCGCACCGCAGACGCTCTACAACGAGATGTTCCAAAAGGGCTACGTCACGCTCGATTTGCAGGGTGTGATCATGTCTCAGGCAGCCCCTGGCGCTACCGATCGGGACAAGCTCTGGGTCAAGCTCGACATATCCAACCAGCCCGTGGGCATTTTCAAGTTCCAAGGCGGGAATTGGATCTGGCCGCATGAGATCCCGCCGAGCGATAAACGCCTGATCCCGTTCTACGGTAGCGCGGCGGAGATCATCACGCTTGACGGTGGCGAAGCTGGAGCAATCTCAACCACGACCGGGGCTTTCTGGCAAGAGCACTCGACGATTGTCGGGCGCGTGCCGATTGGCGTCGGACTCATTCCGGGGTCTGATCCGGCTGTCACGACCGTTGTGGAAGATACCGGCGGCGCTGCGCAGGTCGAAATGGATGCCACGCATCTGGCCCCGCACCAGCACATCGTTCCGGCGTGCGCGATTGCTTCCAACACCACCGACCCGGCCCCGACCGGCAGCCCTGCTACTGTGCAATACGGCATCGGCAAGGACCAAGGCACCGGGCGCGTGATTGACAGCACCAGCGGCGATTGGGAGCGGGCTTTTCCGCTTACGAGTGAGGCGCCTGATACCACTGTCACGCCGCAGGAAGGGTTGCCGATTATGCCGCCCTATTACGCCGTCTATTTCCTCAAACGCACGATCCGGCAGTTCCGGCGCGGTTAAACAAAATGAACCTAGTCTCATACGGAGAAATTAAAGCGACAGTGGCCGAAGCTCTCGGCATGTGCGCCACAGACGCCCGCGTGCTGTCCCGGCTCAATCTTGGTGAGGAACGGCTCCTAAATCGCCCAAACAAGCCGGTTGGGTCGATGGGTCGATTCCGGTTTTGCGTTACGGAGAGTTGTTTCACTCTTCCGCGCCAGATCCGGACTGTGGAAGCTTGGGCGCTCTGCAATGACCCGGGCATCATCGTCCCCGAGTGGCATGAGTTCCTCGGCAACGGGACTTACCTCATGGATGAGGATTCGCAGCCGGGCAACATGCTGGTGGATCACGGGCGGGCCTCAACCTTCGCGGATGTCGATCCGGGCAAGAGCGTTACGGCCGTCGCCGTTGCCCCCGGCGGAGCGGGTTACACTTCCGCCCCAACGGTGGTATTCACCAACGATCCGAGCGACACGACCGGCACCGGCGCGGCGGCGACAGCCACGGTTATTGCGGGCGTGGTTACGGCCGTCACGATCACCAATTCCGGGTCAGGCTACACGACCGCCCCGTCAGTGAGTTTCACGGGCGGCGGCGGGGCTGGCGCGGCTGCAACCGCGACGATTGATCACAACCGCAAGATCCGAGTTGTTTCAGACACGGCTGAATCGGCTGGGCTCGAAATCCTGCTCCAAGGCTACGATGAGAACGGCCAATGGATCAGGACACAGGACGGCGGCACCTGGATTGACGGTGAGTTAGTGGCGATTTCGGCGGTGGCAACCAACTCAACCAAGACGTTCACCAGCATCGTGCGCGTGGTCAAGCCCGTCACCAACGGGGTGGTGCGCCTCTATTCCTGGGACAACACGGCGTCGATCAATCAGCGGGCGCTGGCCGCTTACGAGCCATCCGAGAAGCTCCCGGTGTATCGCAAGATGTTCATCCCGGGTATCGCCTCCGCCAGTTGCGAGGATTCGCCGTCGAGTTGTTCCACCAAATCCGTGACGGTGTTTGCCAAGCTCCAGCATATTCCGGTGCTCGTGGACAACGATTTCTTTGTGATCGGCAATGTGGCGGCGCTGACGTTCATGGCGATGGCCATTGAACGGGAGATGCAGAATCGGTTCGATCAAGCGTCTCACCTTGAGCAGAAGGCCATCAACGAACTCGAAGGGGAGCTGTCCAGTTATCTTGGCGATGGCATGAGGATTTCGATCAAGCACGTTGGCAGGGACGAAGGCGGCGCTGCCGTCTTTAATACGGTGTCCGGATAACGCATACTAAAGCCTATGGGCGTTCTATCAGACCTATTCGGCAAGAAACCCAAGATCCCGACGCTGCCGTCAATCTCAGCGGCCGGGGTGCAGCGGCAGACGATTGCGGACAACCTCGCGGCGATGCCGGAGGCCACGCAGCTTGCCGGGGCCGCCACCGAGGCGAACATTGCGCAGATTCAACGCGCCCTTGAAGCTGCCGTGCCGGGTGCGTTCTCCAATATCCAGCGGAACATCGTTTCCCAAACGCGCGGTGAGATCCCGGCGGACGTGTCAGCGGCCATCCAACGTGACGCAGCGGCGACAGGGCTTGATCTTGGGGTGATGGGCGCTCCGGGGACGCTCGGAGGGAATATTGCCCCGCGCAACCTTGGGCTGACAAGCCTGCAACTGATGCAGCAGGGCCAGCAGAACTATCAGGCGCTCGCCCAGCCGTTTCTGAACGCCCCGGTGTCGGCGCAGAGCATGTGGTTCAGCCCGCAGCAACGGCTTGAGTTCGCGTCGTCCGAGCGCAATAACATGTTCCAGAGAGATTTGCTCGCAGCCCAAGTCAAAGCCGCGCCTGACCCGGTGTGGCGCGGGGTGCATGACACGATTATGACCATGCTCGGCTTTGTGGCAGGCGGTCTTGGCGGAGGCGGCGGAGGTTATCAAGGCACAGCGCCCCCGCCCAGCAGCACCGTGCCAGCCACGACCGGCAACATGGGCGGCGGATTCGGATTCGGCAGCACCAGTGGCGGCTTCGGCTCGCAGGGCGGGTTCGGCGGCAGCTACGGAAACTTTAGGTGACGCTTATGGCAGATTTACATATCGCTCCAATCCCGATGCCTTGGCTCGGACAGCCGGGCGATACGGGGCAGAAATTCGTTCAAGCCGCCCAGGCAGGCGCGGCCGTGCGCCAGGCATGGGACCAGCGCCGACTGCTCGGACTGCGCGAAAAGATGTTCCAGGTGGACGCCCAAATGGCGCAGCTAAAGCTCGACGAAACGGAGCGGGCAATCGATTTGCGGGCGCGCAACACCCAAGCGTTCAGTGAGTTATCCGGGATGATCAACGAAGGTATCGCCAACAGAACGATTGACGATCCAGCTATTGGGATGCGTATCACGGGTTATCTCGCGTCCAATCCGACTCTGATGGAAGATCCGCGCATGATCCCGCTCATGGACTCGTTCAACAAATCCATGGCGGTGTTGCAGGTACACCGGCGGCAGCAGGCAGAGTTGAACGCCCGCACGACACTCGGTGGTCCCGCCAAATCGGTTACCGATGAACAAGGGCGCGTGATCGGCTATGAAAGGCCCGGCGTGGAAGGGCCACGTTTTATTCCAGCAGAACGTTCTCCAACGCCATCCAACCTTGAGAAGCAGGTTGATTTTCTCAGGAAGCAAGGCGTCAACGTCACCAAGGAGCAACTACTGGCGGCGTTCGAGGGTTCTGGGACTACAATTGAAAGCTTCGATCCGGCCACAGGTCAACTCACCAGCCGCATTTCGACAGGCAAAGGAGCGAAAGCGGCCAACCCTGAGGCCCTTACACAAGCCAATTTAACCAAGGTGCAGGATAGCCAAGCCCAATCACTCGCCACAATCGACGTGACAAATCGGTTGGAGCCGCTCATCTCAGACGAGACGGTTGGCGCAAAAGCTTTTGCAGAGAGCTGGATAAAAGATCGTATTCTTGCGCAAGCGTTTCCGGAGATGGCGAGTTCAACCCGGGCAAATGCCGAACAGCTTGCCGCTCAGTTACGGGCGACTTCGGTAAGGGAATTGCGGTCAGATAGCAACATTACTGAGGGCGAGCGTAAACAGATCTTGCAAGCCATCCCGCAAATCAATGATCCAATCGATTCCCCAGCGAGAGCAAGGCAACTCGTTCAGGGCATTCGGAAGATGTCCGCAATTCGGGCTATGGTTGCAGCCAAACGCATGGGCGGGGATATTCCCAAGTCCGCGGCGATGGCTGTAGACGATCAAACCATCGTAAGCATCCTCAAGCAGGGATTGATCACCAAAGAGCAGGCTATCCGAGCCTACCAGTTAAAGCGGGAGAAATCGGAATAATATGGCTGATCTTGGATGGGATGATTTCCTGAAACAGATTGGTGGAAGCGGCGGGACTGCTGTTGCCGCCCCCACGGCCGCGCCTCAGCCTGCGCAGGAGACAACTTTCGACGCGAGCGTGATTGATCCAGATGACCCTGCCATAGGGCTCGAAGGGCCCGCAAACGCAATCAACGATGCGGCCATGGAGTTAATGCCCGCTTCTGCGGAACAATTGCGCAAAACGGAAGCGGCCACATCGCTCTCCCGGGGTGGCAGGCCCGTCACGGTTTCTCCATCCAAATGGGATTCACTCGGGCAACTCGGAGCCCGCCCCGGAATCCCTTTTGACACCAAAACCGGCGTGCCGTTGCGCGTCAGGGTTGCCGCAGAAAAAGAGCCCACAGAGAAAGAGCAGTTTGCCTCCTATCAAATCGCTTTCGGGGATGAGAACGTGCGCCGGAACAAGTTCGGCCAAACCATCGTCACCACCACTGACGAAAAAGGTCGCACGGTGGATAAGCTCGCCAACCCGATCGGGATTGATGCGACAGATACGGCCATGTTCATTGCCAGCGCCCCTGAGATTGCGGGTAGTATTTTGCCCCTGATTGCCACGCGCGGCGCAACCGTGGGTCCCGGTGTCCTGAAAGCCTTGGCAACCTTGGTTTTGAGCACAGGCGGGGCGGAGCTGGCCGGTGGGGCGAAAGATATGTATATGCGATGGCTGCGCGGGGAAGAGCCTGAACTGAAAGAAATCGCCGGAAGGCGGGCTGTTTCTGGAACGATTGGCTTTATGACCGGCGCAGGCATGGGAACCGCAGGGTTCGTGATGGGGCGTGCCATTTCGCCGTTCAATGCGGCCGGACGCAGGCAGCTTGACGCGAAAGGCGCGATTGACTTTCTCAATTCCAAATATGGCAGCAACCTGAAACTCACCGCTGCCGAACAAACCGGCCATCCGCTGCTCCTCGCCGGTGAAGCCCTCGAATCACAAAAGCCAGGGTCCAGATCGGCCTTCTCTCAATTCCGGCAGAAGAATCAGGAAGAAATGGATCGTCTGCTCAATATTGCCACAGGCGTTTTGCCTGATGAGGAACAGGCCGGAAAACGGGTTGTGAGCGGCCTCAAAGAGAAGGTGGCTCCGCTGGAGTTCGACATCGAAATAGCCGCACAACAGGCCCAACGTGAGGCTGAGGCGGCTATCCGGGCGGGAATCGGCAAGGAAGTGGACAAGGTGAAAGTTGGAACCGCCGTGGATCTTGGAGCGAAAGCCCGCAAGGCGGGTTTCGATCTCGTTAACGACACTAATTATCAGGCTTTCTACGGCAATCCAAAAGCCACCGAACGGATTATTGGCGGGGATAGCCTGAAAAAGGCCGTGGATGATCTGCTGGAAACGCTGCCGGCCGTAGAGAAGGAAGTTCAGGTGCCTACGGGTCTAGTCGATTTGCAGAACCAGCCCGTGTTCCGGACGGCGACCAAGACAATCCCTGTCACTACGCCTGTTCGCGGCCAACTGGAGGAAATTTCAGCCAAACTCACGGACGGAAAAATTTCCATCAACGACCTGAAACAGATTCGGACGGACGTGGATAACGCCATAAAAACCGGCGAGGCCGTGCCAGGCGTCAAAGAAGGGCGGCTCAAGAAATACTACACCGAATTGACAGCCGCAATCGAGTCAGGGCTGAAAGACATCAACGACCCGCAACTGACCAAGGCGTGGGCCACGGCCACGGATTACTACAAGAAAAATGTGGGCAAATTTGAGACGGCTGGCATTGCGGAGATATTTCGCGACCCAATCAATGCCATCGGTCCAACCGAACTGGTTGACCGGGCGCTCCGGTCCCCAGACATTTACGCCGCCTACAAGGAATTGTTCGGCGTCGCAAGCCCCCAACTCAAAGGCGTTCATCAAGCCGCCAGGGATCATGTCCTGAATGCGGGCCATCTGGGCAAGAGCTTGGACGCTGGCGAGTTCGTTCGCCGCTTGGAGGAACTTGACGCCAACTCCCCACAACTGCTCATTGACGCTTTCGGCAAGAACGGTGAAATGCTGCGCAAGGAAGCCGTAACCATGATGGCGGCGCAAGGGCAAAAGATCCCGGCAGATGAACTTCGCCAAGCCATGTCTGCGGGCACTTTGTCAGGTGATCAGTTGCGCGACATGATCACGGCTGAGACGCGCCGGGCCGAAGCGTTTAATAACACCCTGGTCAAGCAACTGTCCGATGGCACGCTCAAGCCGGACAAGATCCGACCAACTCAAGTTGTGGACCGTTTCGTGTTCGACAAAAACACCCAGCCAGAGCACTTGGAGGAATTGATTCGCATCGCTAGCGACAAGCCGGAAGTGCTTGAAGATCTTCGGCGGCTCACGTTCAAGGACACGCTAGACAGGGCAACGACGGTTGAATCTAGGACGGGCAACAGAACGCTCAACGGGGTTGCCCTCGACAATATGTTAGCCGATGAGAATCTTGCCAAGCGGCTTGAGACGGTGCTTGGCGAGCAAAGCTACGATGATCTACTGGCTTTGCGCGATTATACCATGGCTGGAGCATCATCCCAAGAGGCTTTCAAAACTGCCGGTGGGCTTGTTGCAGGATCACAAATCAATCGACTTCTCGGCCACGGCGATTTGAAAGCCGTGCCGCAGATGATCAAGAATTTCGTCCTGGCCACGGTTTACACGTCAGATTGGGCGAGGGGCTATTTCACCAATAAAGCTTTGAGCCGAGAAGGCAAGGCATTGATGGTGAACGCTTTTATCGCAGCAGACCAAACCCGCGAAGCTCTCCTTAGGACATTCACCGTAGATAAGGCGAAGGAAGTTCAAGCGACACTCAAAGGTCACGTTGACCAGCTTGCGATCCGAGATCCATCGTCAACTCGCCAAGGGCCGGCAGAACCCACGGCTGGAACCGGGGACATTCCTTGGGATGAGTTTTTGCGCCAGATTCAGCCATAGCGTCCAGAACTTCGACGTGTCCGCGCGCCGGAAGTGAGTCAGCGGTCCAGTGCCTCCATGAAAGCGTCCGCAAACGCGATGGTGACATTGCGCCGTCCTGTTTCCACGTCCGACACGTAAGCGGCAGAGAAGCCAATCCGCCGCGCCATTTCCCGCACGGAAACGCCGCACTCCACGCGCTTGCCCCGGAGTTTCGCGCCAAGATGGAGGTGCAGCGCCCGCTCGTTGGCCGCAAACGCCAGGCGTGTAGCCTCCAGTTTCATCAGCGGCCCGAGGATCTCCGCTTTCTCAAGATGGGCTTTGGTCATTTAATGGAAATCGACATTCTCACGCGCCTCGGCAGCTTTTCGTAAGCCGTCGATAAATGCCTGGGTTTTGTCCCGCCAGTTGCCGATATGCCCAGGGTGCTCGCCCTTCGGCAGCAATGGTATTAGCCTTTCTAGTTCGTCAGCAATCCCGACACAATCTTCCCAGCGCAACTCACCATCACAATCTGAGTGATACAGTAAGGCGTGCAACGGCGACGGCTTTAAGCAGTCCCACTTAATCGGAAGTCGTTCGTCAATGGAGCGGAGGTAATCTTCGCTGCGCGTGCCTAGTCCGTAATACAAAGTTGCAAGATTGCCAGAGTTGAAGGGCACATAAAACCCTTCCATTAAATCCAACGGCGGCAATCCTGCCACCCGCGCGATCTCCTGACGCCATCGCATAAAGGCACTGTAAGCCCCATGCCAGCAATTGTGTGATGTATCTAGTCCCATAATTTAGTCGGTGTATTTTGGAATAATTGTCGAGTCCAGGTGCGCTGTACCTTTGGTGCCAAGGCGTAAGGTTGGGCGCTCCCGCCACGTAACCCGAACTCGCTGCGCCGCTACGAACGGCTCCCGGTGTGCATCCCGGAAAGTCAGTTATCTTTTTCATTGGGTAATTTCAGATCGGGAGGGTTGTCTCCACTCCCGCCAAGGATCTTACCCAGCAAATTCATTGCTTCGCCGACATGCACTTCGCACGCAAAAACAATGACGCCTTTCCGAATGGGGCTTGAAACAATACACCAGTTCACATCACCAAGGGAAGCTCCGCAAACTCCGCACACGATGTTGTCCTGGGCGATTGGGATGTCGATTGCATCTCGCAACTTTGCAGGGCCGAATCCGCCTTTGCGGTATTCGCGTCTGAATGGTATGTTCATGGCGCTGAATATTCCCGCTCCCACGGACCCATGTGGCCGCCTCGCCATTGCGTAATGGCAACCGCAGGGCTCCCATCCGCCAGGGGTTCAGAGCAGCCGTCGCAAAGGAGCGTTTCCATTTCCGGCTGGGCTTCGCCGTTGATCGTGATGTGATGAACGGCAGGCTTTTTGACATGCGGAATTTCTACCCGCCGCCACTGGAAGCCATATGCCGCGTCTTCTGGATGCTGCTGCTGGTGATACGGTTTAGCTCCGCATTTCAGACAAAGAATGAGTCTCATAGGTTATTGGAAAATGTTCATGCTGGAAAAGCGCCCCGAGGGGAGATTCGGACTCGGCCTCGGGGTTCGGCCCGGCGTTACCGGGTGCGTTGTCATAGGCACCTCCACAATGTGGTTCCTCACCGAAAGTGATCCCTGCCGCCGCGAAGAGTCCGCCGACATCCGATTGGCAGTTGGCGGTTTTGTGTATGTTGTGCTCTCTCGCGCTTCTACGCCATGAAGGAATTGCACCTTCTCACACCCTTTGCGGGCCGGATGTCTCTGTTCATCACAAGGCGTTTTCTTGGCCAGCACAGGCACGGCAGGGAAATTGTTCATGGTGCGAAGGTTCGTGGCGCAAAGGTCGCCTCGGCGCGCCACATGTCGCGCGGGTCGGCGCAATACGTCACTTTGTCCAACTTGTACCGCGTCGAACCGCTTACGTTGCTTTCGAGTAGGATGAAATCGCCCGGGTTCAGCCCGTGCCCCCAGCCCATCAGAATGATCCGGTTGTGCTCCATGATGCCTGTTACGGCATAGTCATGCCCCCAATACCGCTGGGTGTAATCGTGCGTTGTCATGGAATAACGTCCATCGCAGGCTCCGGGGCTGGTTCTTCCTCTTCCTCCGGTTCCTCAATCGGCTCGTAGATGTTGCCAGCGTCAAGGAACCAATCATCGCAATCCGTCAGCGGCCACTCGCGGCCCTTGCGGTCGTAACCGGGCCACTCCCCGGAGTCGAGCGCCCTGCAATAGATGGACAGCGCTGCCTGGTAGCTCACCTTGCCGAAAGCGAGGAATCGCTGAGTGAGCAACGGCGGCGGGGTGCGATATTCAAACGGCGGATAGTTCTCCTGGACCACATGCCCGAAGTCCGTTCGGTGCTCGCCAGTGGCAGCGTTCCACAGGTCCAGGTAAAACCCCCCTTGCAGGTCGTAGCGATACTTCTGCGCGTCCCGCGCGAAAGACCGAGGATGGGCGTTCATGGTGGTTTTGACATCCCAAAGGGATTCCCCAAAGACCGGATGATCTGCGGGCGGCGCAACGTCGATCAGGCATTTGACCGGCACCACAAGGCCCGTGGGCTGATCGTGCCACTCGGCTACGATCATGGTCTGGTGCTTGGACACCGCGATAAGTTCCGTAATCAGAGCGTCCTCCCGAAGCCGCTTGAGTGCGCCGTGGACCGAAGCATTCAGGTCTTGATCAACAATCTCCAGACCCTTGTTCAGTTCATGCCACTCAGCCACTTCGGCAATCCGCAGATCGTTCCGCCACTTGGACAACTCACCCTTTTTGTTCGTGTAGGTCGCCGGGGTAATGCAGTAGCGCCTGGGGTATTGCATCGGAGTCAACAGCAGGCAATCATAGAGCCCGCCGAACTTCTTTGCTTTGCTCTCGGGCGATTCGTAACCCCGGACCCATCGCTGGGCGTTGCGCAGCACTTCGGCTAGGACGTGCGCCCGGGCAACAAACTCCTTCCTGCCACGCTCGAATTTCTCGGCGTTGTAGCGTTCCGGCATGACATCGTTGCCGACGAGTATCGCGTTTTTGATCATACGATTCCCAGTTCCTTCATTTTTGCCTTTGCGGTGTCGAGCAGCGCCTTAATCTCGCCTGGGGTCAGATCGGCCACGCGCTTCGTGCTGTCCATTGCACACTCGTCCGTGAGCCACTGGCGCGCGGTTTTCCAGGTTTTGTCCCCGTTGCAGATCGGCTGCACGGTCGCCCAAAGCTTCGCCGAAAGCGCCGTCACGCTCTCTGTTCCTTCCGGCGGGCAATCAGTGTCCTTGTCAGCCGTCCGAATGCCGAACGCGGCGCAGAACGCATACCTTGTCGCGTAGGTCATTGCCGCCCCGTATTTCTGCTGAGGCGACATGCCTGCCTTCGATTCCGCAGGCACCTTGAACCGTTTTTCCTCACGGTGCCCGAGCCGGTGCGTGACTGTCACGACAGCCTCAACCCATCCGTCCGTGACTACACCATCTTCCTGATGGGAAAAGCCGTGCTTCATCAGCAGTGGGGTCACTTCGCGCACGATCTGCTCAAGCGGCGCGTAGTTGTATCGGTTCTCATGGCCGGCCCGCTTGCGAATGATGACGGGGATTTCCGCCTGGAAAGCTGCCAGGGCGGCGAAGAATGCGTTCCGCGCTTCCTCGGCCATGAACTTTTCGCGCAGCACCGAGAGACGCTCCAGCGTGCCCACATCCGCGCCACGCTCCACGGCCATGGACAGCAGGGCCATAGGGTCGTTGGCTCGCATTGGCACGGCCGAGTCTATCCGTTGGAGTGATTGCGCCGGTTTGCCCGGCTCGACATCATAGGTGTTGTCCATACCTCAAACGGTTGCGGGCGTTGGCTCGGTTGCAGGCGCGGCGGATGGCTCGCTGTCCTTGCACACAATCTTCATCCGCTTCTCCGTGTGCGCTGGCACATGCACGTCCTCGGACTCCAGGCGGCACGACGGCGGCAGATCCCCGGACCAGATGCGCAGCGGCCGCTCACCAGGCAGCGTTTCCCGCTCGTAATTGAGCTTGCCTTCAATGCACGAATTGATCCGCTTGTGCCACTTGCCCGGAAAGGCTTTGATGATGGCCAAGACTTGCTCCCGGTTCGGGTTGTCGAAGTCGATAGTTCCGACGCACTGGCTTGGGGTTATGCCGATGGCCTCTATTTCCGCTCTGTGGTTTTCAAGCCAATTGACCGTCTCAGCAACCCGTTCCGCATGAGCTACTACTTCGTTCCGTAGCTGCTGGATTCGTTCGTCTACTGTCTTCATGTCTTTCCTTTTGTTGACTGCATTTCACTGAGTTTTGAGTTTAGATGCGCGTCTACGATTTCGCGCGACCCCCAAATGTTTGCTGGCATCTCCGAGTAGAGCCAAGCCACGATGTGCGGTAGCGCCTCCAGGTTGTAGTTGTCCGCGCGCGCGAATGCTTCCATTAGATCGTTTTCAAGACACGCGCGGCAGAAGTCGCCGGGCGGGCAACCGTCGTTGACGTATCGGTTGAACGATTCCTGGACGCCTTTCGGGCAAAGGTCAGCATTTGGTCTCATAGGCTAGGTTTTACACTACGGCCGGTAAACCGGCAAGGGTTATTTTTGTAATCGGTCAGTTTGCGAATCGCCACGCGGCGTAGGCCATCCCTGAAATTAGCCCGAGCGCGAAGAACGCCAGGCAGATCACGGTCCAAGTAATCGCGACAAAAGCCGCGTCCCATCCGTCCCCGAACCGGCGCACCGGCACGCCCGGCGCGTCCCATGGGGTCTGCTGCGCAGGCTTGCGCATCATGGCCAGTTCCGCGTTGCGCTCGTCGATCTGCGCCCAAAGCGCGGCACGCCGGGCGGCGGTTAGTTGATCATCGTAGGTCATGCGGCCTCCCTTCTCCAAACGATGTCGCGGTCTTTATGTCTCGCCATGGCATCCCAAACCTCGGTTTTCTCGCAGTCGTGACTCAGCGCGGCTGTGATTGCGCCCTGCTTGGTCAGGTGCCCCGAGAGAAACCCGCAAGTGTGGCAGCACGCCTGAAATCGGTCGTGCACAAGTGTTGTCCGCTTCTCTTTTGGTTCGGTTGTGGTGTTCATGCGGCCTCCGTTTCCTTGAGCCGGGCCAGGAGCGCGGTCAGCCCAATCCCGCGCGGGGAATGGCTGCTTTGCTCCCAGTCTTGCAGGGTTTTGACGTTGACGCCCAAAGCCGCCGCAGCCTTGCGCTGCGACAGCCCGCGCGCCGCGCGCCAGGTCTTGAGTTTTTCGCTGATTTCAGTTTTCATCATTTCCTTTCGCGGCTGCGCCGCACTGACTATTGGTCCACCTCCACGTATCCGTCGCCATCCCAGACGAGTTTCTTTCCCCGCGCGGTAAGTTCCGCCTCAGCCGCTGTCCGCCTTATTTCACCCATTCCCCAGTGGGGATGTAGTGCGATTAACTCCGTCCGCTTGGACTTCGCGGATGCACCCCAGCTGTAGCTGCCGTGTCCGATGTCTTTTGCGCTCGCAACTTTCGTTGTCATGGTTCCTTTCGCGGCTGCGCCGCACTTGGCCTAGGTTTCGAGGGTTAATTCTGCGTGCGCAGCCGCCGCGCGGTCCATTTCGGCTGCTTTCCGGGTTGCGAAGGAACAGCGGGTAAGGTCAAGCCCGTCGAGGTAACGTCTCCATCCGTACTTGCCGCTGTGGAATGCTCTCCGCACCGGGTGATTCCGCTTGAAGTCCAACACCTGCACGATCTGACTTGCTTTCGTTTTCATCGCTTTGTTTTTCCCCGGGACTCGCCCGGCCATGCTCCCCCCGTGAGGGAGCAGGACCGAGGGAGGGTTTACGCGGCCAGGCTTTCCTTCGCGTCATTGACCATGCTTTCCGCGATTTCGTGCCAGTTCACACGGCCAAGCGCCGTACCAAGGATGTCCGCATAGCACGATGCGCCCAAGTCGGGTGCCAGTTGCTTAGTCTCAAACTCCAGTTGCTTAGCCAGACGGCTAACGGCCCCGTCAGTTGTTTCATCCTCACCAAACCCCGCCCGCAAGCTGTTTGCCGCCTGCTCCTGCCAGTAGCGCGAAGAGCCTTCTTCGTTGTCAATCCAGAGCTTGACATTCCACGTCTCGTAATTGGTCCAACCGTTGTAGGTCTTGTCTTTCATGGTATTACCTTTGTTGAATTTCTCACCGCCGCCCGCTGGCCCCCGTAAGAGCCAGTCGGCGAGGGTCAGACGGATTGCGCGTAATTGTCCTGCAAATAGCGGTATATCTCGGTTTGTTCGGCTTCACGCTCGAACCCACTGGACCAGCGCGCGCCTAACTTGCTCAAGAGCCGATAGCCTCTGGACCATTGCCCCGAGTGGTGATGCGCCAGGAAAACGGCCAGTTCCATGTAATCTTCTTTGCGGATTTTCTTCATTGGAGTCCTTTGTTGGTTTGGGGTTACTCAATGCCGTATTTCGAACTGTTGGCTTCAACCCAATCGCCCCAGGAGGAAACGATAAAGCGGCCTTGCTCATTCCAGGAGTTGCCCCGGACGTGAATTACCGTCAGGTCGTAGGTGTCGCCCGTATTGCAGTAAGCGGCTACGATGTCGCACCAATAGCCATTCTGCCACTCCCCCCGGATGGCATCCGTCCCGCAAGTCCCCAGAAGCTTGTCAATCGCTTCGAGCCTATCCTGCCAACGCACGTTTTGCGTCAACCGCAACGCCTTGCGGCATGCAGCCAACGGGTTGGTGCGATACAATTCTTCAAGCTGGGCTGGTTGCTCTGTCGTCATAATGTCTTTCCTGTTGGTTTATCCACTGCCCTAGCGGCCCGCAGGCCGCCCGGGCAAGGGATGGGTTAGCCGTTCTGGCGAAATAGTCTTGCCAACCTGCGCGCGTGCTTCCTGATCGCTGCCGACTGCTTGGGATTGCCAGCATCGTTCGCATCGTTCGCGCAGTCGCGCATGACAATCACATGGTCCTGCATTTCGTCCCTGATGATCTTGTCTGCCCAGCTCGGGGGAGTCCATTTGCCGCCAGCTTTCGGAATCGAAGCGGTTATCGCATCAGCTCCCAATTGCGTGATGCCGTAATCGGATTGCAGGTCAGGGGAATCGCACAAGACTTGCATCTTGTGCCAAACCTCTTGCACATCTTCCAGGGTGAGGCTGATTGTCATATGTCGCGCTCCTGGCAGAAATTGTGCTCGGCCACAGCCGCACTCACCAGCTTGGAATACCCGCCGTAATACCCACAAGCCTCGCGAAAGTCCGCAACGCTCATACTGCCAGCTTGATCCCTCAAGTCAGACGCCGGTGTTGGTGAGCCCGCAATAATCTCGCGAACCCGCTTGGATTGGATTTGATCGATTGTCATAGCTGTCCCGAACATCAGCACACACCGTGCCACTCTGTCCCGTAGTTCAGTATGCCAACCTTTATCGTTAACGCATGATCTGCACGCACTTGCACCTTTCCAAGAACAAGACAGTCCAATGCCACACTCCACTCCAAACAGCCGCTCAACCAGCAGCACCCCAAGCACCTACACCGAAGTCCAGTATCAGGACACGACTGTCCTGCCCTGAGTCAACAGAGCCAAACCCCGCCATTTGCCCCCAGATCGTTCGCAGCCGCCCTTCCGCTATCCTCCTACCAGCTCACCCCGCCCCGAGCCAACCCACGCAAAACCCGCAACGCCAATCGTGCCCCCGCGAAGTCCCGCTTGACGGCCATCCGCCCATCACCCTATGATCAGCCATGCCCCGGAATGCCCCCTGGGATCAAATCGCAGCCAAATCCGCCGCCGCTAAGTCAGCCGCCACGCGCAAGCGTCAAGCCACCGAACGCGCCGCACTCCGTGCCGCTAACCCGCCACCACTCAGCCCAAGCCCCGCAATCGAGCCCAACCCAAGCCCAATCATCCCGCAACCCGTCTCTGACTCCTATACCCGTGGAGAGCTATCCCGAGTGCGCACACAAACCAAGACCATGGCTAAGCTGTTAGATGTTGCAATGCATGATGATGAGCCAGACGCGCGACGTATCGAATCGCTAACCAGAGCACTCACTCAGCTACGCACTCAGGAGCAACAGCTTGCCGGCCGGCCGAGTCCTGGAGCGTATCGGCCCGAGGTTCCGCGCATCAGACGCAGCCTAGTCGAATACCCCGGGGGAGAGCGCCGCGTGCAGCACAGCCAGACTGTGCGCGTCAGCTCGATTGACGTTGCGCCTGCGCCCACACCAGAGCCGCCGGCTGCGCCCTCAGCAGCCTAACAGCTCACTTCGCACAATATGAATTGGCAGGGTGAAATTCCATGCGTAAGTGTCGTGTTTCCAACGCGCAAGCTCGAGTTGTAGGACTAACGCTGACAGCCGTGTAGGACAAAACGGGGTGGAAAAAGCATGCTTTTGCGGCCAGGTCGCCGACGCGGGGCCGGCCGACCCCCTTTGACGGCGGGGTGCGCGGGGGACAGTGGTGAGAGATTTTTTGAAGGGATGGAAGTTTTTAGGATGGGGCGAGAGATTTTGTAGGGGTGTGGAAAGCTTATTGGAAGGCCGTGATTACGAGTGATTAGGGGAGTCAACGTGTGGGCATGGGTGGACAGGGAAGGAGTCCAGAGACAAAACACCCCCCTAGAGAATGGGCAGCGTCGTTTCGACGTATCGCCTCGGGGGCAGGCGAGGCTTGCGGTCAGGGGTAAAGCCGTAAGTCGAACGGGCTTCCGGGCGTGGTGAGCGCCGCGGACTGGCGGTATCCGCTGTGGTTCTGGGGTGCTGCGGCGTGGATGCCGCTAGACTCAACTTGGCGTGGCGTGGTTTTAGCACGACCGCTTGAAGGCAGGACCTTTGAACTCTGGGCGGGGGCATCGCTGTGTTGATTAACGAGGGTCGTAGGGAAGCAGTATCCCTTGGAACGATCTAACTCGGTGAAAGTGGTAGCGGGGCCGGGGGTCGCACCCGGCGGGCAAGAGTTTATGAGGCTCTGCTGTCCTGGACTCCCCGCAGTAAAGCTGGCGGTGGCGAGGAGTTCGCCCTGTCCCGAGGGCTGACGGCTCAGCCCTGCTGCCACCGTGGAAATCTCCCTGGTGCTTAAAAACGGCGGCCGGGCCTCATTTTCCCGGCCACACAGAGAGGAAAGATCATCAAGGCTGGCCGGGGCAATACGGGCATTGGAAGATCCGTAACTTGCAGCCTGGCGGGATTTATACCGCCTAAGCCCCGATGAAAAATCCTTCGCGACCCGAATGACGGAAAGGGTTTCGGCGGCAAGGCCCGGAGCGCGAAGGAAATCAAATGTAACCCGATCCATCATTGTTGGGAACTTAGACCCACCTTGCCGTGCCTGTCAAGTGTCAGATTTAACGTTAACGTCGGGAGGCGAGCAAATCCTTGACGAAAGGCGAAATGCGGGAAGCGCGTTCGGCGGCGACGAGGCGAACGCCACCATGAGCGTCAAACCAGGCTCGGGCGTCTTTTTCGGAGGCGTGGGTTGGGCCGTGCAACTCGCCGTTGGCCATCCATTGCCATTGGTTGGTGGCGAGGTTCAGCCAGCAGGTGAAGATGATTTCCTCGGATCGGAACGGTTCGCGTTGGGGCATGGGCAATTATGGCCCGTCAACACGCCCTTGACAAGTCTCACGCTGGCGTGTGAGAGTGGGGGGCGTGAAACCCAACCGAAAGATTGATCTGCAAGAGGCCACGCGAAAGCTTGCGTCCGAGTGCTGCCGGGCGGTCAATGACTGGCTGTGCGAGTGCGTGCGGAAGCACCATCAGGAAGCGGCGGCGTTTATGCGGGCGGGATTTCCCTATGACGCCTCAGCGAAGCTCTCTACGGCTGGTTTTTATTACCGGCAACTGCCTGATGGCTCTTACGAGTTTTGCAGAGGGAAAGAAGCGCTGTCTCGGTTCAAGCTAGAGATTGAGTTTTCAAAACAACCGTTCACCAAAACACCATGAAACCACGCCTTTCCGAGTCACCGCTGTTCTTTGCCGGCGGTGTCGCGCTCTGCTTTGCCGCCACGGCTGTCAGCATGGTGCTATTCAAGCCAAGCGCCGCAGCGCCCATGCTCCAAACGGGTGCGCCCTCGACGCCCACCACCAGCACCAATATCGTGCTTATCGGCAACTTCACCGACTTCTACATCACCAACAGCCCACCGTCCATCCGCTGGCAGTGGGATGACATCCGGGAGAACAACCGGCTTGCGGAGGCGGAATCGAAGGCAGCGCTGGAGTTCCAGCGAACGAATACCTGGACAGGCCCAACGAACTACCTGTTTTACGCTCAGACCCATTATCACCGCCCCCTGCGCGCCACGACCAACGACGTCGAGCTTGGGTTCCGATCAGACGGCATGGTGCTCTGGCGCACGCCACCAGAGGCAAAGCCGTGAACACCCACATTTCTCAGTGTGCGTTTACTGTCACCTTCATAATGCTGTCGCCACACTGCACGAGAGGCGACTACCCATTCTGGATTGCGTTGACTCTTGGCGTAGCATGTTTCTTTGCGGCAACCGTCCTGCTTGAAAACCTCACCAGAAAGCCATGAACGACACAGCACCCATAGAAACGTCGTCGGCGCAGGCGCTCACCTCGTATGTGGAACACAGCATCGCGGAGGACCAATACCGGGCGGAGGCGTTTCACCAGCTGCGCGCGGCGTTGGACGAATACCAGCGCGTGGATCATCTAAAGACAAAAGAGATAAACATTCTGGTGGAGGAAAACCGCAAGCTGGCGGCAGCACCGGAGCGGTTGCGCGCGGAGAACGCGGTGCTACGCAAGGCGCTGTCCGAATGCGCGCGGCAGATGCGGGCGCTTGATCACCAGTTTAGCGCGCGGCCTGGATTTTATTCCTGGTGGGCGGCGGTAAAAAATGCGCACAAGGCCCTCGCCGCACCGGTGGAAAAGTCATGAATACAGAGATTTCCGCGCTCAAGACGCTCCTTGATGAGGACTGTAAAACACAGCAGGCGATTGAGGATTTATGCGCCCGCGTGCTCGGGCAGGGGTGGATCGATGGAGACAGCAATGGTGTTCCCGGGCCGGAAGCGTGTGTCGCGGAAGTGGTGCGCAGGTTGGAAGCGGCTCAATTCGACCTGGCAGCAACCGAAGCGCGCCTAGGGGTCGTGCCAACGGCTGCGCTCGAATCGGTTCAAAAGCAGAACGCGGCGATGCGGGAGAAGCTTGTTTGGCTGCTCTCCAAAGTGGATGTGGACGCATTGAACGCAATGCACAAAGGCTCTTACAGCGCGATCCGGGATTTGATTGAGAGCGCTGATGCTGGCCGAGACTACATCAGCAAAGCGAGCGTCAAACCATTGGTGGACGCGCTCCAAAACATGACTTTCTTCTGTGAGGACTATTTGCGCTCTAACACACACTCCGGAGTATCGAGGCTGGTCAGTGATTCCAAAAAAGCCCTGGCGCATGCGAAGGAGGCGGGGCTGGCGGAGGCAAAGCCATGAACGATCTAGCTGCCGAAATCGTCGCGTCCCTGCGCGTGAACCTGCTCCGGGGGGCGATAACGACGCAGGACGATGCGGAGTTTGAGAAGATGGTGGACAACTGGTCGGATCGAGCCTTGGCCGAGACGCCTCTTGGCCGCGAGGCATCTGAAGTACTCAGGGAATCTGTAGCGCAGCAGAAAGTAATGCTGGACGAACTACGCGCGATTACCAAACACAACGTTCTGCTGCGCACAAGTCTCCACGAATGCGCGCGGCAGATGCGGGCGCTTGATTACAACTTCTGTCCGTGTTCGGGCGGATCGTTCACGTCGTGGTGGGCGGCGGTGAAGAACGCGGATGATGCGCTTGGGCTGACGGAGGACAAGCCATGACACTGCAAGAGCAAAGGGACGTGCTCCAGGCGGCGATTGACAGAAAGGTAATCCAGTTTCGCCGTCGCGGCGGTGATCAAGGCTGGGAACAGCTTCCTTTGGCCTATCTTTCTTTCGATTTCCAGACCTGGGAATACCGCGTGAAACGTGAGCCGCGCGAATGGTGGTTGGCAGGGAGACTCCCGGTGCCAGGCAGGGCGGGGCAAGCTTTTGCGATAAGGGATGAGGCGGAATATTACGCCTCGTGTGGCGAAATCATCCGAGTCCGCGAGGTGCTCGAATGACCATTCCGTGCCCCAAATGCAACGGCAGCGGGCGAGTTTTCCTGCCGTGCCTGCTGAACGCGGTGCGCCAACGCCTGCGCGGAGGCCGAACCGCGCCCGAACTGCTGGATCAGTTCCCCGGCGTGGGCGTTACGGCGCTTAACAACCGGCTCGAAAAGCTTCGGGCGCTTGGTTTGGTGACGCGCAAGCGCGAAGGGCGGGCGTGGCGATATTGGGCAGCTAAACGGGGTTAGGCGGAGGGCGTTTCCGGCGCATCCGACGACCTTTGTGCCATTTCTTCCTCGGCCGCGCCGGATCTGAGGGTTTCGGGGGTGTTATCCAGCCGTTTGTGAGGCCGAGCGCGGCTATCTTCCGCATTTGTGGGGTGTCCATGGGCTTTTTGTGGTCTCGGAGCATGAAAAACCCCGCCCGAGACGCTCCGAACCCCTCGGACGGGGTAGATATAGAATCCACGGCGGGCTGACGCCTCGGCGGCAAGCCGCGCCGGAAGGGTCTTCGCGCGGCAAGTGACCACGTTGGGGACGAGCGCATTGGACACGGCCTGCTCGGCGGATGGTCGGACGTGCTGAGGCGATGCGGGAAAGGAACGCCTCGTGCGCCACCGCGCGGGCCGAGTGAGCCATGGCTCGCCACAGATCAAAGGCTATGGAAAAGCCCCACATTGCGTCAGATCAACTTTCTAATACCTTCCAGAATAGGCAGAACTTGAGCCGGAACCACAGAATTTCCTAATGCATGGATTCGGGCTCGTCTATTGCGGTCCAATTTTGCGCAAACCCCTGGTATGCCTCGCAGAAGTTCGCAGTGAGTTTCAGGGAAGATCGGCCCACCACCTCCGACAGCGACCTGGCATTGTCCGTGATATTCGACTTCTCCGACTTCCAGTCCCGGGCTGATAGCGTCGGCATCATTGCCAGCACGTCGTTCAGGTTTGCCATTCCGTGTCCCTCCGCCTTCTTTTCTGCAACGTATTCCGGCGAGTGTGGTGGGAAGTGATCGCGGCCCTGCAAGGTGGGCAACAACAAATACCCTGTATCGGTAGTAATCGGCCTGGACGCCGCAAGCTGGAATGACAAGCGGCGGGCAGACTTCGTAGCCGTGGCCTTCCATTTCAGCAAGCAGTGCCTCGAAGACCAATCCGTCTTCAAGAGTAAGGATGCCAGGAGGGTTTTCAAAGACGGCCCAAGTCGGCTGTGCTTCACCAAGGATTCGTAAAGCGTGAGGCCAAAGCCAACGGTCGTCGCTTGTGCCTCGGCGCTTCCCGGCACAACTTGCTGGCTGGCAGGGAACTCCTGCTGTGAGAAGAGAGACTCCTCGGTATCGGGTTCCGTCAAAGGTTCGGATGTCGGAATGGAGCGCAGGGGGTTTCCGCTCCCGCCAAACTCTTCCAGCGTGT
>Ga0209342_10000295_pt1 | contig 55820 bp, 53 predicted proteins | sample RifCSP16_2_FD_184023 | JGI IMG/M metagenome (GOLD analysis project Ga0209342, IMG submission 184023) | Soil microbial communities from Rifle, Colorado - Rifle CSP2_sed 16_2 (SPAdes) (version 2) | ecosystem: Environmental > Terrestrial > Deep subsurface > Rock core/Sediment | place: Rifle... | reverse complement strand
AGCCCTTCGCGCTCTACCCCGCCAACTCCCTCTTCGTGAACGGCTACCTCACCACTCCGGGCCAGACCGCCGCCGACACCCACCGCATGATCGAGGCCCACGGCTTCGAAATCGACGACACCGTCCCCCCGTTGTCCTGAGAAAGTTTGGCCTTTCTCCCCTCGATCACTCCCATTACAATCATCTCAAGGGAGGTTGGAATGCCTCGCAAGAGCCGCATCCTTAGGCTTTCAGTCCCTCGTGGGCTGGGGAAGGAATTCGAGGCCCTGGCAAAGGAAGTCGGCAAGAGCAAGGGGGAGCTTTTGCGTGAGATGGTGCTGTCTACAAGGCGAGACAGGACGAAGAAGAGTTCGTTCGGCTCCAGCGCCGGATTTCCCGCCAACTGAAGCGCCCCAGGCCCTTCACGGAGAAGGAGATCGACCGAATCGTGTTCGAGGACCGCTAATTATTCAGCGCGGAGCTTAACTCAATTGAACGGGGGAACTATCTGGTGGACATTGTTTGATCAGTTACCCCAGCCGATTGCGGAGAACAACCCGCCCATCCTCAAGCCCCAGGGGATATTTGTGGCAAAAGGGCTCCTCTGACTCAACAAAAATAGGTGACAAGGCAAGCTCTGGGTCTTTTGCCGCCCCTATCAATTGTGCTGGGAAGTCCAGTCTCTCTCCCTTCGCGCTTAGGGACCGCACATGGAGTGCCCCTGCAATGAAATCGGGCAGCAGGAGAAGGGGCTCCTCTTGCTCTGTGGCGAATTCTACTCGAACCTTAGGCGCAATTCCCAGACGATCGCGAAGACGACTCGTCTTTTCCCAATGCCCGAACGCTTCCTCCAGTGTGGCCTGGCCCTCCGGATCCTCGATTTCTCGGTCAAATACTAGACTCAACGACAATGACCCGATACCTCCTGTGTCTATGGGGGCCCCCGCGCCACACTCCCGAACGATGACGGCGACCAATAAAGCTACGGCTTTTTCAAACAAAAGATATCGCAGTACAGTCCCCGGCTTGAACAAACTGGCCTTATGCCGAGTCTGGTTACTGAACTCGCGGTGAAACTCACGGCCTTCCTTCCAAAATTGACTCCATGCCGGCTCGCTACGTTGGCAATGGATGGTAACAGACGGCATCGGCCTGCACCTTACAAGTTCGAGGATCGACTTCAAGTGCTCCCCCGAAGAAGATCTCCATTTAACCGGCTTCCCCCCGAAACAGCCTAGTAACACTGCTCGAGCAGACTCCTTCATATCCGATGGAACGCCAACCGCGCTAACAGTAATCCAGGGGGATGGATCTTTCTCAGTTACCCTTCCCGCGATGTCACAGAGAAATATCCAGCCTCCTGAGTGACACAACAAGGTCAGCCCCCTTCCAACTCCTGAAGCCGGCGCCTGGAGTACTGGATTTCATCCCGATAATCCGGTGGGGCCAATTTCACGACCTGCTGAAACGAATAAACGGCGTCGTGCCTCTGCCCAAGCTTGTCTTCCGCAAGACCTTTGTTGTACCAGGCCAATGGGTCATACGGGTGTAGTTTAAGAGATTCATCGTAACAATGAAGCGCCTCACGCAAACGGCCCAGAGAGTGTAGGCTGCGTCCCTTATTTAGCCATGTCCATGAATTCCGGGGGTCGAGCTGAAGTAGGTGACGATAACAGTCCACGGCCTCCTCAAAGTGGCCTAGCTCGTGAAGGATATTTCCTTTGTTATGCCAGGCGTTTAGATGGAGCGGATCATGCTGAAGCGCCCTATCGTAGCACCGCAGGGCCTCCTCCCCGCGACCCAAGCCTTTCAAACAAATTCCTTTATTATTCCAGGCATGAGCATATTCGGCCTTCAGCTCCAAAGCTATATCACAACATCCGAGGGCCTCCTCGTAGCGGCCCAGGGCCAAAAGGGCGGATGCCTTGTTAGACCACAATTTTGCGTCACGGGGGTCAAACTCAAGGGCCTTATCGAAGTAGTACAGGGCATCCGTAACACGGCCAGCGTGTCTTAAGGAAAGGCCCTTGTTTTGCCAGGCGGCCGAATAACCCGGATCGAGCTCAAGGGCCCGATCAAAGCAACTGAGGGCCTCCTCAAGACGCCCTAAACCCTGCAAACTTAGTCCCTTATTGTTCCAAGCATAAGAGTTCCGAGGGTCCAGCTTAAGGGCCTCATCATAGCAACTGAGGGATTCGCTGAAACGACCGAGTCCATGGAGACAAAGACCTTTGTTATTCCATGTCCAGGCAGCCCTCGGATCAAGTTTGAGAGCGTCGTCGTAACAACGCAGTGCTTCCTCATAACGTCGCAGGGCTTGAAGGGCCAGTGCCTTATTAACCCAGGGGTAGGAATATCCCTGATCGAGCTCAACCGCTCGATCGTAACATCCAAGAGCTTCCTCAAAGCGTCCCAGAGCGCTAAGACTCCGGCCTTTGTCATTCCATGCTCCCGCGTCAAGCGGGTCAAGCGCAAGAGCTTGATCTAGACACTGAATTGCCTCACTGTGCTGCCCCAGAGCATACAAGCTGAGCCCTTTGTTGCTCCACTCCCAAGCTTCAAGAGCTTTAAGCTCTGGTGGTCTAATAACCTCCCCTGTGTAGTTCATGAGAAGCATTTCCAAGTCTGAGCTCAAGTCTGCGAAGGTTTGATATCTCCTCCTAGGGTCCTTTTGCAGGCAACGCTCGATCATGCGAAACAAGGGCGAGTTTAGCCTCGGGATAGGATATTCGCTGTGTCGTTTATACATCTCTATCCAGAATCGCACAGCCTCCGCCTCCGAATTGTCTCTCGGAAGAACAGCAAGGAACGGAAGCTTTCCTCCTGAAGCCATCTGATAGAGGACAACACCGAATGCGTAGATGTCGCTTCTCTCATCGCACTCGGCGGCGCTCTTGAACTGCTCAGCGGGCATGTACCCAGGTGTGCCAAAGCCGGTCCCTCTCAGGGTTTGGCAGGATAACCCAACCCGGTCATCGCGAATACTGAGTGTTATCCCTGGCCTTGATTTTGACGTAGCGAGAGCCCCCGCCAGACCGAAATCGGAGATTTTGACCATCCTATCCTTGCTGATGAGAATGTTGCTTGGCTTAATGTCACGGTGGCATAGGATTCCTCGTGTGTAAGCATATTCCATCCCGTGACAGAACTGAACGGACCATCGGAGGCTCTGGGCCAGGTCAGGCGGCCTGCTCGTCAGATAACCCTCAAGAGAGTTCAGCCCTTGCTCATTCGGTGCTATGTATTCCATAGCAATGAAGAGCCGACCTCTTATATCGTCCACGTAATACGCCCGAACAAGATACGGGTGACGTCCTAGGTCCACCCAAACTTGTGCCTCCCTGCGGAACCGCTCTCTGGTTTCCGCATCGTCGAGAAAATCGTCCCGAACGGTCTTGAGGGCAAAGACGGTCCCGCTCGTGTGCGAATAGACGAGATAAACCAGACCGAAACCACCGATTCCAAGAACACCATAGACCCGATAGTCTCGGCCGATGATCTCGCCTTTCTTGTACACCACACTGGGAAGACTCTGAGCAGCGGAATCCTTCCCAGGCGTGCGGACCTCCGTACGGTTGTTGCCCAGCTCCGGTGGGCGGTCCCACCACAAGTACCGAAAGTTACGGCGAAAAAATTGTTTGAAAATCTTCATGATTTCCGCTGTTATGCCTTCTCGATCCGACCGTCAACCAATAATCGTCATCTATCGATTTTACTGCCAATGGACACTTAAATAAACCATCTTAACAAGCCTTCGGCTTCACCAGGGGCTCACATCCGTTGTGGACCACTTCTTGATCTGATCGCCACCCCTCTGGTTCGTTTTGCCCATCGCCGCCATCAGTAATTGACGTCGTGACCCAACTTGCGGAAAAAGGCACGTAGGGAGGCTCGGACTGTGGCGCGAGCCTCAACTGGATTCATCCCATCCTGGTCCCGCAACATCTGCATGGCCTTTTGAAGCCCTCGACCCTCTCGCCTCCCGAAATGGACCGTCAGGGCATCTAGCCCTCGCCGGATCAGTGGGTGCTCGAGAGTCGCCTTCACGTGGTCCGCACAGTCACCCTGCTCATCCCGCGCATAGGTGACGAGGTAGTAGATGTCGTAGGCGTCTTTATCCTTGGGGTCCCGGTCAAAGGCGATGGCTTTCATGGCCAGGCACGCTTCCATTCTGGCAACCGCCACCGATCCTTCGTAGGGCACCCCCTCCGGGGTCTTACCCACGACGCCGACACGCTGAGTAAGGGTTTGGAGCACCTCTTTGTCACCCCCCAAGAAGTCTACCGCAACCGGCTGAACTTCGCCTTCAGGGAAAGGCCGCAGGAGCCTGTCTACGATCCGCTTATCGCGAACATATCCCTTGGAGACAAGCCGCTCAACCAGTTCCTCCCTCTTGGGGATTTGAAACGCCAGGGCCACATCTACATCAAGAGTTCCAGCGTACGGCAGACGACTGACGGGACGATCGGGTCGATCTAAGACATAGTAAATGGCCCAGCCACCGATCAGGTAGGCCTCAGACGCGGTCTCCCCTAAAGCGGCCATGACCTCGCACAGGACTTGATGGCACCGGGTAGTCGCTTGTGCATCAAACATCGGAGCTCTCTCAGAACTGTAGCCGCCGTTCTCGCAAGGTTTGGGCAGCCTCTTCACCTCGGCCGCCAAGGGCGGAAAGATCGAGGTACATCTGGATATCACTCACGACATACAGATCTTCGATTTGATGGGATCCTAGGAAGATGTCCTCCCTCTGAATCACGCTGAACCATAGATTGCCTCCCGACGGGACGGGATCAGCCTTTAGTGAATCCAACAGGACAGGCTTAAGGGCGTCAACGTAACAGTGAATGGCGGAAACCATAAGGTGCGGGACTAGCAGTGATGCTGCGGCAGGCCCGGTAAACACGTAGCGGACCTCAAGTTCCCTTGCGTAGCTCGCAATTTCGTGCATGCCCGTGCGGACATCCTGGACCATGGCCCAATAGTAACGCCGCCATCGAATGCGTTGCTCGACATAGAAACTCCGCCAGGCGTCAAGAAGACCTCCGGGGTCCTGCAGGGTAAACCGACCCCACCGCCTTTCAGCGAATAAGCGCTCCTCCAGGGCCTTGGCCACCCGATGCACGAGACCGACGCTTACGCCGGAAGTTTGGGCAAGCTCCTGAAGGGTCCAGTCCTTCCCCGGATGCTCCAGCATGGTGCGCACAATTCTGGACGCCCGAGCTGCAAATAGGTTCCGCTGCTCTTTGGGAACCTTGAAGCGATTGGGCTGACCGCTGCGCTCGACAAAGAGAAATCCAAGGTCAAGCCAGCAGTTTCCGGAAAGATCAATGTACCCGACCCGGTGCGACTTAAGAACTTCGGCAGCTTTAACGCTTATGTAAGGCGCACAGAGGATGGGGTAATGCGCGTCGGGCGCTTCGGGCAATTGAGCCAGACGGTCGACCCAGTCGTGCACAATCCTCAGCTCCGCAGATGGTTTAACCTCGATGAGCAGCACGGCCCTTCGATCCCCCCGACGGAGCCGAACTTCGATGTCGGGACGGAATCCGTGCCGGGAGGAGGGTTCTCTCCGGGTTGTTACCCCCAAATCAGGGATCTCAGCAAAAAACCGGGTAAGGTGCTTTTCGACATCCTGTAGCATTTGTTTCACCAGAATTTTCAATCTGAAACAATTTTCACCCTTGGGTGAAAATTAGAATAAGGCGGATATCTTGTCAAGCAAATTTTTCGGATGACTGGCCTAGGCAACCATCCTTAGGCCGCCCTGTCGAGGCAAGAGGTCAATTATGGGAACCCTTTCTGGCACGGGACGACGCGTACCAGGAGGACTAGGCGGGCTGGACATAACTCATAGGCGGAACCCGCCGGATGGGACCTGAGAACCCTTCTCACCTCAGGTGCGACGGAAGAACGAGGTGATGGAGAGGCGGAGGCGGAGGAGAGAGAAGAGGAGGCGGCCGGAAAGGCTCTCTGGCTTCGGCAGGACGCCGAGCTGGGTGAGGAGCGAGAAGCTGTCAAGGTATATCCGCTCCCCCAGCGCCTTACCATTCTTCATCGGAAAGACGACGACCCCCTTGATCTCGCCGCTCCTCCCGGTTGGAGGGATGCCGCGAAAAGTCCCGGTGTGCGTCCCACGAAATGTCATCTCGTAGATGACGCAAGAGTCATCAGCGACCCGATTGGTGACGATGTAGCTGAAGTCGGGAAATCCCTTCCAGAGCTCCCGGTAATAGCCCGCGATCGCCGCCTTGCCCCGAACGGGCGCCTCCAACAGGCTCTCTTCATACACGGAATCATCCGCAAGCGTCCCGAGTAGCCGGGCCAACTCCCTGTTCGCCTCGGCCTCGAGGTGCTCCTCTGTGACCCTGATGTTTTCCTCGACCAACATGGCTTCCTCCCTCTTGCCCCAGAGCAGCCTCCTCCGAACGGCCTGCGTGTTCGGGGTCAAGGTCCCTACGGAGACCGCTTGGGACGATGCCTGAGACGATTGAGTGCGCGGGTCGCCGCTCGCGCCTTCTTGGAGAGGCGGTGGGGATTCCCCTTTTTCGGCCCTCGGGAGAGGTCCTCTTCGTCGTCTTCGCTCCTGCCGGGGCCGGGTGGCGCGAAGATTCGGGCCACAAATTCATCGGCAGACACGGCAACCGCGCCAGTACGTGCAATCGTTTGTCGTAGCTCGCGGTCGTTGGTGACCACGGCGACTCCTGCACCGGCCAGCCGGGCGAGGACGTGATCGGCCCGCTCCGGCGCCCGCGAGAAGAGAATGCGCACGCCCCTGCCTGCAAAGGTCACACCGCCGCCTCGCGCCCCGTCAAACACGATCGTGAACTGGTCACCGGAGGTGCGGGCGGCGTCTGCCAGAAGGCGACAGAGCGCATCGCGTCCCGCTTCGAGGCTCTCGCCCTCGTGAGCCGCCAGGCCCGGGTCGCACCGGATCACGTTGTACCCGTCCACCAGCCACCGCATAACCGCACTATTCTACACCACGGGAACGCCCGGCCCAAGCGGGAGGTCGTCGAAACTGCCAAGGAAGGGGTGGGGGGATCAGAAGAGGGTCTCGGTGTACCGCGGCCGGCCGTTGACCAACACGGCCTTGATGCCGGCATTGCCAAAGCGATCCACCGCCACACGGATGGAAATCTTTTCATGCGGCGTCGGGCGCTCCACATCTCGTCCCTCACCCTCCGGGACAAAGTAATTCTCGATGCCGTACCGCACCATCAAGTGCTCGGTCGCTTCCCACGACCGTAAGTCCGGGTTCCACCGCCTGTTCCCCATGCCGACCACCGTGCCCTTCAGGACGACGTGGTCTGGCGGTGACGCGGGTCGTTCGTGATGGATCGAGATCGGCTCCCAATAGGGATCTCCTCTCCGCAAGAGGACGTAGATCCGCCCGTGCTTCTTGAATGGACGGTCCGCGGGAAGATCGGCCACGCCCAGGGTGCTGATTGTGTAATTCAGACGCACATAGTCTCCCTGGAAGAGGGAGCGGGGATCGATCGGCTGGGTCTCGAGCACAATGGGGGTGCCAGTGCTCAAGGTCCACTGCTTCATGGCGATCATCGCCCCCAGGACGAGCGTTTGCAGCGTAATGAGGATAGCGAGGCGGAGCGTCGTCCTCATGGGTGTCTCCCTTCAGCCTGCGCCGCGGCGATGCGGCCGGTGAGCTTACGTCGTTGTTTCTCGAGGAGGTACCCACCGCCGATCAAGAGGAGACCGCCGCCCATGAAGAAGTACGAGCGATTCAGTAGAGTCCAGAACGTGTCAAAATAGCGGCTCAGCAGCCCCACGCCGAAAAAGAGAAAGGCCATATTGACCAAGGCCCGGTCATTGCCGTGCATTCCCGCAAAGATGAGCCACACGAGCCCTGCAAGGAAGAGGAGATTGAATGCAATGGCAACGGGCCCGCCATGCGTTCCGGTCAGAAAGAGATTGGCCAGGACGAGGGCGATCGTCAGGCCGAGCAAGCCATCTCCCCACTTGAGGTAAATCGGCCGGTCCACCCCGGAGGTCCGGACCCGGTGCCATAAGGCAAAGGCGATCACCGCAGCCAGGGCAGTCAGGGTCACCATGACCCAGGAACCTTGGGCGGCCACGCGGAGACGGCTTCCTGCCCCCGACCACTCGACGCCGCGGTGAAGATGCGGGAAGGTCAGGGCGTAAAGACTCGCCAGGGACGCGAAGGCCGAGTAGCGTTGGACCACACCGGAGAAAGGGCTGAGGTGGCCGTACGTCGCCATTACCAGCCCCAAGACAAAAATCCCCAGATAGGCTAGAAAGTAAATCTGCATCAGATACAGCGGCACGCCGCCCCCCCAGTCCTGCGACTTCCAGGTAATGTGCTGAAAGGCAAACCAGCTCCAGAGTAGGAGGCCGATCATGGCCACGTGTGAGGCGGGCATCCATCTCTTCTTATGGATGGCGGGAAGGCAAGAGGCCCATAGGATCAGGAAAGGCCAATGGAAACTCCGGTCGAATCCAAAGGACTCCATGCCGGTCCAGAGCGTCGCGAGCGCGATCGCCGCGACCATGGCGGACTGAGAGTACATGAGATAGGCCGTCACCATCCCGCCCAGGGCCCACAGCAGAACCCCGTTCGGATAGTGGGCGTCAATGTGGTAGATCTGGCCGATCAGCATGATGTTGGACCCAAAGAGAATCACGCCCAGCAAGAGCAGCGCCTCGCCGAGCTGCGGGGCTTCCCGGTATCTCAGCGCATAGCCCGCCCCCGCATAGGCCAGCCACATGCTGCCGAAGAGAAGGGTGAGCTTGGCGACCTTGGGCATGATGCTCCAGTTAGCGGCAAAAAAGGTGATGACGCCGGCACCCAGCAACAGGACCCCGAGAATCGAAAACGCCAGGGGGAGATATCGAACGCCGGTGCCGCGCTGAGCGGCGACATGGTCGAGGATCTTCTGTACACTCCCCGGGGTGACCCAGCCCTGCTGAAGCCACACCGGGAGCTCTTTGCGCAGCCGTCTCAGAAATGCACTTTCCCTCAGCATCTTCCCCTTCCAGTTCTTTGCCTAGACGTGATGAAGTGAGGACAACCACTACGGAGCCTAGCAAGGAGTGTGCCATAAGGCCCGGCACAACAATTAGCCCTGCAAATCATGACCTTGCGCCTAATTGAGCCGGCCTTTTGCTTCATAACGCGGGCAACGCTTGATAGCCCACTGGCATTCATTGTACAGCGACACAGCTCGGCCTGGCAGAGACGTCTGAGGCGAACAAGAAACGCCACCGCGCCAGATCTCTATTCAGCGGGCTTTTGCAGCAGGTGTTTGGGGATCAACAGCTTCTCCAGCCCCTCGAAACCCCATTCGGTCACGACCGCCAGCAGGGCGGCCGGAACCGCCCCCTCAAGAATCAGGGCGGTATCGTTCAGCGCCAGCCCGGTCACGATCGGCTCGCCCAGCCCCCCTGCGCCGATGAAGGCAGCCAACGTGGCCGTGCCGATGTTGATGACAGCGGCGGTCTTGATGCCGGCCAGGATTGTGGGGGCGGCCAAGGGTAGTTCGACGTACCGCAGACGCTGCCATGCGGTAAGCCCCATCCCAACCGAGACTCTTTTCAGGACCGGATCTATCGAAAAGAGCGCCGCGGCGGTGTTTCGCAGGATCGGGAGCAGGGCGTAGAGAAACAGGGCCACGATGGCCGGTGTCGCCCCGATGCCGAAAAAGGGAATCATGAACGCGAGCAGGGCGATGGAGGGGATGGTCTGTAGCAATCCGGCGAGGTAAACGACCGGCTTCGAGATGGCACGGAGTCGGTAGATCATTATGCCGCCGGGGATCGCCACCGCCATACCCGCGACGAGGGCGATCAGCGTAAGCTCGATATGGGTCGCCGCCCGAAAAAGCAGGGTCCCCCATCTGCTCCCTAAAAGGGCCGTTCCTTGACTTCGGAGCAGACCTTCCTCGCGCAAGAATTGCTGGGCGACTTCGGCAAAGCTCTTGCGCTCGAGGAGGACCTGCCCATTGAGCCCTTGCATCTCAGCCGCGGTGATGGTGCCTGCCAGTTCGCCGAGGATGCGCTTGATCTGCTCATCCAGTCCACTCCGGACCAGGAGTGCAGCCAGGTATTCAGGAAAGTAGCGTCGGTCATCCTCCAAGAGGACGAGATCGAACTTCTTGATGTCGCCATCCGTGGAGTAGACATCCGTGACGTCGAGCCTCTTTTCCCGGATCGCGTGATAGGCCAGCCCGTGTTCGATCCCCACGGGCCGCGCGGGGAGTCCGTACGTCCGCGCCAGCCCGGGCCAACCATCCTGGCGATTGAGAAATTCATGGCTGAAGCCGACACGGAGGTTCGGAAGTTTGGCCAGGTCGCTGATCGTCTTCAACCCCCGCTCCCGGGCGAGGCCTCTGCTGACCGCGATCGCATAGGTGTTGCTGAATCCGAAGGACTCCAGCAGGTCCAGGTCAAACCGGCGCCTGAGGATCTCCCGGAGTTCCCTGTGCGAGACCCGATGGGGCAACTTGAGGATCGCCTGTTCGAGTGTCCCGGAATATTCTGGGTAGAGGTCGATCTCGCCATTCTTGAGCGCCTCGAAACAGACCAGCGTTCCCCCCAGACCGAACTTTCGCTCGACCCGGAACCCTCGATCCTCGAGGAGTTGCGCGCTGATCTCGGCCAAGATGTACCCCTCGTTGAAATGCTTGGAACCCACCACGACCGTCTGCCCTCCTGCGGTATCGGGCCCTAGAAGCAGGGAGAGCAATGTGACCAGCGAGATGACCGCGGTGCGCATCTTGACCCCTCGGCGTCACTGCTCGAGCTGGGACTGAAAGAAACTCCGAACAAATCCGTTGGCCGGATCCTCCAGGATCTCCTTGCGGGTGCCGTGTTGCACCAGGCTCCCCCGGTCCAGGACGACGAGACGCTGTGCCAGCTTCAGTGCCTCTCGAAGGTCGTGGGTGACGAGCACGATGGTGCGTGCCTCCATCTGTTGCAGATGCAGAAACTCCCGCTGGATTTCGTTGCGCGTGATAGGGTCCAGGGCTCCGAAGGGCTCATCGAGGAGAAAGATCCGGGGATTCAAAACCATGGCGCGACAGAGTCCCACCCGCTGCTGCTGCCCTCCGCTCAGCTCGTGCGGGTAGCGCCGGGCGAAGGAGAGCGGCAGATTTACGAGCCGCATCAGTTCCTCGGTCCGGGCCTTGACCTGCTCCGCGTCCCATTTAACCAGGCGCGCGAGGAGTGTGATGTTTTCCTCAACCGTGAGATGGGGAAAAAGCCCTGTCCCCTGGACCGCATACCCGATCCGCAATCGAAGTTCGGGCAGGCGCGCATAGTCGATGGGCTCCCCGAAAACGAACACCGTGCCGTGGCTCGGCCTGACCAGCCCGTTGATTACTTGCAGCAGCGTCGATTTCCCGCTACCGCTCGGGCCGACGACCGCGGTGGTCACGTCGTCCGTGAAGGTGAGATCGATATCCTGAAGGGCCTTCTCGTCGCCGTAGACCCTGCTGACCTTTTCGAGCGCGATCTGTGTCATCCAGTAACGAGAAGTGCGAACGTTGTCTGACTGCCTCTGGCGAACTCCTCAGGGTGCGCAGGTGCGAAAGCCCGCCAGGACGTCACGGCGGTCGGGTGTATAGAAATTCCGCCAGGTATTGCGGATGAGGCGTGAGCGGGTCGCCCAACATCCCCCGCGCAGCACCCTGCGCGTTCCGAACCACGGCTCTGAATACTCCTTGTAGGGGTCGGGCACGAAGCCGGGGTAGGGTCCGAAGGTGGTGTTCGTCCACTCCCACACGTTGCCGACCATCTGGCGACACCCAAAGGCGCTCTCGCCAGCGGCCAGGGCGCCGACATCGATACACCCCCCGGTGTGGGCGTCCAGGTTGGCCACTGCGGGCGACGGCGGGTCTTCGCCCCACGGGAAGGTCCGCTTGCGTCCCGCGACTGTCCGGCGATCGGGCGATGGCTCGCCGCTGGCCGCCACTTCCCACTCGGCCTCGGTCGGCAGTCGCCGGCCCGCCCAACGACAGTAGGCCTCGGCCTCGTACCAGTTGACGTGAATGACGGGGTGATGTTCCTCCAGCGGAGCGAGTTCGTCATAGCGCCGACGATACCAACGCCCCCCGGCCTCGCGATGCCAGTACAGCGGATGCTCGGCCCTGGCCTGTTCGCGCCACGACCACCCCTCATCATTCCAGCACTCCCGCCTAAGATATCCTTTGTCCTCCACAAAGGCCGCGAATTCAAGGTTGGTGACCGGCGCGCGCGCGATGCGAAAGGGCCGGATCACGGCGGGATGGGCCCATTTTTCATTGTCGAAGACAAAGGGGATATCCGGTGTCGCCCCGAGGAGAAACGTCCCTCCGGGAATCTCCACATCGCCCGAAAGCGGCCCGCCGCTGGTCTGGCCATCACGGGCCCCTTCGGGAAGGGCGGTGAGGGGGGGGCGTGGGTACCCCAGGGTCTGCCTCGTATATGTGAACGCCTCATCGTGCATGTCTTCATGGAAGACGGCCAGGTAATGGAAGTACATCTCCTCCCGGTCCAGCTCGATCGCACCGAGCCGCTCGATGATCCGGTTCATCACCTGCTGCATGTACGCCAAGGTTTCGTTTCTTGACGGAAGGGGCAGGTCCCACCGGCTGTCATGGGGCACACGGCCCGAGTCATAGAGCGCATCACCATCCCCACGAATGGGTTTTTCCTTGCCGCGATGCCGCAAGACCCACTTCTCCTGGAACCAGGACACGTGCCCGATCTCCCAGAGCAAAGGGTTCACGGTCGGCAGGCGAGGCCCCATCAACTGCTCGTCGGTGAGATCCGAGACCAGCGCGAGGGTCCGTGCACGCGCATCGATCAAGATTTTAGCCAGCTCGGCGGCAGTGATCTCGGAGCGTCCCCTCATGCACATCCCCACGTCTCGGACCGCTTGAACACCCCGACACAGGGTGATTTCTGTGAGAGGGCAGACCGAAACGACCACAGGCACCGTGAGACGATGATTTTAATGCAGGAGGGTGGAAAGCGAAAGGGCAAACAGGCGATCCTTGTCCGTATCCCATCGGAGCAAGCGAAGGCCGGCCTCTGCGAGCATCCCCTCAACCATCGCCCGGGTATATTTGCAGCTGATCTCCGTCCGGATCGATTCACCCCTCGCAAACTCCACCGTGAGTCCGATGGCATCGATGGAAACCTGATGTGACTGACGAGCGACCAGATGCATTTCGATCCGCGAGTCTTCTTTGTTGTAAAAGGCGAGATGCTCGAAGCGATTCGGCTCGAAATGGCCGTCCAAGTGCTCGTTGATCACGGAAAGAATGTTCCGATTGAAGGCGGCGGTGACGCCGGCGGCATCATTGTACGCCCGCTCCAGAACCCTCACGTCCTTGACGAGGTCCGTGCCGAGCAGGAATCGATCCTCCGGAGCGAGCAGGCGAGCCACATTGCGGAGAAAGCCGATGGCCCCATCGTGGGTGAGGTTCCCGATGGTGCTGCCCAGGAAAGCGACCAGCCTGGGTTCCCCGGTCGGGAGGATCTCCACCGGTTGTTCGAAGTCACCGATCACCCCCTGGACGCGCAAGCCGGGGTATTCCTCGTTGAGCGTCTGCGTCGTCTGCCGGAGCAGATCTTCGTTCAGGTCGATCGGGACGTAACAATCCAGGAGTTCACGGCGCGCCATCGCGTCGAGCAGGATGCGGGTCTTGCGGCAGCTTCCCGAACCGAACTCAACCAGGGTGGCGGGCCGAACGGACGCAACGACTTCACCGGCGATCTGGATGAGTAAGGCGCGCTCTGTGCGGGTCAGGTAGTACTCAGGCAGCTCGCAGATCTGCTCGAACAGCGCTGAGCCTCGCGCGTCATAGAAGTACTTCGGCGGCAGCTCCTTGGGGATCCGGGTCAGGCCCCTTCGGACGTCCTCGGCCAGGTGAGGGAAGGGGCCATTGTCCCCCGAAGCGGGGCCAAAATGAAGCTTGGATTCCCATTGCTGTGGTACCACGACTCTCGGTCCCCCAAGCGCTAGACTGTCCTAGAGCCGTCGAGGATTCAAGGCTCCTCGCCATCTCCTCGGGTATCGCACTGGCCTGTCCGCCCCGCGGAGACATGAAAGCTATCAAGAAATGGCCGATCCCGACAAGCGAATTCCTTCAACCCTCCTCAACGCCGAGGACCCACCTTCCCTCGCGAAGTCTGCGCAGCTGCCATGATGCTGACGCCTCGCCCTTCGGCCCCTTCTCCCGAGCGGGCCACCAGCCCCTGGGAAAGGCCTTGACACCCCGAAGGAGAACGCATTTGATTGCGCCATAAGACTCGGGAGACTAGGACAGGCATCGACCGGGCGGGACGGGAGAAATGGGGCAGACCCGAAGAGGAGGGGAGCAATTGTGAAGTGGGTAACGCGAGAGGGAGCAAAGACTGACCGAGTGGCCTGTCCGTGGCTCATCAAGAAGTTTATCGATCCGGACGCAGAGTTCCTCTTCGTCCCGAAGGAGCAGGTATTGGAGATCGCCCGTACGGGGGGAGGGAGATCATTTGACACGCCGGGGGCCGATTACACCCATCGAGGGAACAAGTGCAGCTTTGAAGTCCTCATCGAGGAGTACCGGCTTGATGATCCCGCCCTCCGAGAGCTGGCCAAGATTGTCCACGGGGCCGACATCGAAGCCGACGTACACATTGTCCCGCAGGCCGCCGGACTCAAGGCGATCGCCGAAGGGTTCTATCTCTCTTGCCCGGATGATCACGAGAAGCTGCGGCTCGAATTCCCCCTGTACGACGCGCTGTACGCCTGGTGCCGCCACAGAAGGGGATGAGAGAACCCGAGAGGCGAATTACGGAAATTGGTACGTCCTGGGGTTACTTCTGGAGACGCTCCCGGACGGCGTGGGCAAAACGATCCAGACTCGCCAGATGACCGGGCAGCCCCTCGAAAAGCGTGGGATCTCCCTCGGCAGGATCGTGGACGAGCTGATTGCGAATCCCGATCAGGCGGGCCAGTTCCCGAGCCACATCTCCCTCTAACAGACCGATCTCCGCCAGGACCTCGGGAATATCGATGAAGTCCCGGGGAGGGCGAAGCTTCAACGCGGAGGCAAGATGGAGACAGACCGCGAGGCACGAAGTGATGGCCGATTGCAGAGCGTAGCGGCCCGCCACTTCCTTGATCGGGTCGGGAGACGAAAGATCCCCGAGGGCCCGTACCCTCTCTTCAAAGGCGATTCGCGACCCTTCGTCGCGGCTGTAAATGGCCCGGCCCGCCGTCAGGACGGCACCCTGAAATGTCAGGGGTGCCCCGTTCAGGATCCGCGCCCCGGCTGCAGGGACCGCCAGCGCCTCTTCCAGTAACGTCTCCAGTCGAATCTCTACGTGAAAGTAGCTCTCGGGTGGAAGGCCGGGCTCCATATAGGCGGCCAAGTGCACATCCCTGAGGGCGGGAAACTCACCAGGATCGGCGATGCCGTAGGCGAAGAGGGTCGGTGTCTGCCCCAACAGCTCGTCAGCCTGCGCCTGGAGTCTTTCCAAGATCTGAGATCGTTCATCGTTCATAGTTCAGGGTTCACGGTTGAGAGTCGAGTGCTTAGGCCGGATAGTTAAGAGTTAATAGTCAACAGTTCATGGTTTACGGTTCGAGGTTCGGCGCGAAGTCCATGAACCGTGAACTCTGAACCCTGAACCGCGACCGGTCGTCGTCAGCGCAGATGGTGCCGCAGCTCGGGCAGACTCTCGAGCAGCAGATCAGGTCCCGCCGCCCGAACCTCCTCGGCGGACCGCAGGCCGTACGTCACGCCGACGCTATAAAGCCCAGCCTGTCTTGCCATCTCGATATCAGCGGGGCTGTCCCCGACCATGGCCGCCAGCCGCGGATCAACTCCGGTGAGGGTCAGGACCTTCAGAGCAGGCTCCGGATGCGGCTTGCGCTGAACTGTACTGTCCCCGCCCAGGATGACCTCGAAGTGGCTCTCGATCTCGAGACCTGCGAGGATGCGCTCGCTGAAGGCGAGCGGCTTGTTGGTCACGATGGCCTTTCGCTTCCCGCGGAAATGCTCGAGGGTCTCCCGGACTCCGGGATAGAGGCGGGTCCGATCGAGCAGGTGCAGTCCATAATAGTCTCGAAAGAGCCGCACCGCATTGTCCACAAGGTCACCGTGCTGTAGTCCCAGCGCCCGGCTCAGGAGAGTCTCCAGGCCATCGCCGACGTACCGGCAGACCTGCTCCATGGAGAGGGGGGGAAGTGCCAGCTTCTCCAGGGTGTGGTTGACTGCCGCAGTGAGGTCGGCCCGCGTATCGGCCAACGTGCCGTCCAGGTCGAAGATGAGGAGATCTATATGCCTCGATCCGCCGGACCGCCTCACGGAGATTATCATCCCATCTACGCAAACCGCCAGGGAACCGGACGGCTGACGAGCCCATCGAGTTCCGGGCTCTGAAGGAACTGTTCGAACCCCTCCAGGTGCCTCGGCGTGAGGTCAAAGGAGAGCTGCTTGCGAAAATAGTTCAGGCAGGCCTCCTCACTGATGCCGACCCGGCCATGGACTGCGGCACTGAGGGCCTCGGCCCGGCCCAGACTATACACCTTCGACGCGAGCAGCGCGCGATGCAGTTGCCGTGTGCGTTCGGGATTCGCCCGGTAAAACTCCTCCCGGACCGCCCAGAGGGCAAAAACGAATGGGAGGCCGGTGAGCTCTTTCCACCCCTGCCCCAGGTCGAATTGATGAGGGTATCGGCGCGCATGTCCCGCCCGCAGCGCCGGATCCCCGATGTACAGACCCGCGGCGACCTCCGCCGGAAACTCCTCGGGGACCTCCGCCCGAAGGTAGACCGGGCGGACACCGTAGCTTCGCTGGAGTAGGAGCCGGAGCAGATAGACCGAGGTAAGGGATTCCGGGGTGACGAGGATGCGTTCGCCATCCAAGTTTTGAAGCGGCAGTCGGCTCACGCAGAGCACGCTCCCCACCGCGCCGTCACACGCGATCGCTAGGTCCGCAAGGAGCCGGAAGTCCGCTGGAGCCTGCGCATAGGCTAACGAAGAGATCACCGAGACATCCAGGTCACCCCGCGCGAGCATGCGGTTCAGCTCCGCCGGACTCCCCTCGATCAGATCACAGCCGGCCTCCACGGCCCCCTCTTCGATCCCAGAATAGACCGGCTCGCAGTTGATATAGCGGACCTTGCCGACCCGGGGTCGTCTCACAACGGCTCCCTCTCGTACCGCGGTCTCCCGTCCACCGTGGTGAGCAAGACCTTGGCTGCACTCGCCTCGTGCAGCAGAAACTCATACAGGTCAGCCTCCGGTCCGTCCAGGGCGAGGGCGGTCAGATCGGCCCGTTTCCCCGGCTCCAAGGTCCCGATCTCGCGGTCAAGACCCAGGGCCCGGGCGCCCCCCGTGGTCGCCATCCGGATCCACTCTGCGGGGGAGAGCAGACCGCCATGCGCCTGATGGGCAAAACGGATCTCGTCCCAGAGGCTGAGGCTTTCGGCGCTCGCCAGCGAATCGGTGCCGAGGCCCACGGTGATCCCGAGATCCCGGAGCGCCTTCAGCGGCGCTCTGCCCACGTCGAGATACGCGTTGGACCGGGGGCAATGTGCAACGGCGCCCCGGGTCTGGGCCAAAATCTCGAGATCGGCCTCTGTGAGGTGGACGGCGTGGATCACAAGGCACTGCGGATCTAAGAACCCCAGGTGGTGCAGATACTGGACCGGCGTCGCCCCGAGAATCGGCGGCGGAACGTCACCCCAGCCCGTCCCCGGCAGGAGGCGGGTCCGGATCTCGCCCGTCCCCGATCGAAGATACTCGATCTCGGCTGAGCTCTCGGCCATGTGGATCGCCGCCTTGAGTCCCAACCGTTGCTGAAGATCACGACACAGGCGGAAGAGCCCGGGCGAGACGCTGTAGGCCGCATGGGGAGAGATGCCGACCTCGAGCGGACTCCCCCGGACCTCCTCCCGCATCGCCGCCAGATGCGCGAAGGGGGTCTCGGCAATCTGCTCGGCGCCGGCATCGTCCAGGCCGATCACCTCGCGGTAGACCACTGCCCGGAGGCCGCTCTTGCCCAATCCGGCAAGGCTTGCCCCCGTCGCGGTCACCTCGCCGACACAGGTGGTGCCGGACCGGATGAGCTCGGCGGCCCCTGCCTCCGCAGCGGTCGCACACGCTTCCCAGGAGAGGCCGCGCTTCCGCTGGAGCAGATTCAAGACCCAGTCGACGAAGGAATGACCCGGAGGGACATCTCCACGAAGGGCACTCAGTTCGAGATGGGTGTGGACGTTGACGAGGCCGGGGAGGAGGATCGCCTCCCCCAGATCGCGCACCGCCGACCCGGGATACTGCCTGCGGAGACTCACCCGCGGCCCGACGGCGCGGATGCGGGCCCCTTCAATGAGGAGGGCCCCGTCGCGGATCGGGGGGTGGCTCACCGGGAGGAGGTATCTGGCAGCGAGGATGAGCATGCTACGCCGTCGCTGTGAGCTGCCGCCACCACTCCTCGGCCCGGGCGAACTCCTCTGGGGTATTCATATTAAAGAGGCTGAGCCCTTGCGGATCGTGCGGCCCGAGCTCGTCCGGGCCCACCCGCCGGACCCTGACGGAGGGAAAGAACCGCGCGATCTTTAAATCGCCGGCGCGGATCAGGCGCTCCATCTCGGGAAGACACGTCTTGGCGTACAGGGCAAAGAGGGGCTCCCAATCGCCGGTGTACGGGACGACCGCATCCCAGCCGTGGGTCAGGGTCGCGAGATGCCGGATCAGGCCCGGGTTGAAGAACGGCATATCGCATGCCATCACAAAGGCCCACGGGTGCCTGGCGGTCGCCGTGGCGGTGTAGATGCCGCCCAGGGACCCCTTATCGGGGATGAGGTCCGGGACGACCCGCACACCGACGTCATCGTACAGGCCCGGGGTATTCGCCACGATGATGACCTCTGGGAAAATTCCCTGAAGTCCATGGGCCAATCGGTCGATGAGGCGTTTCCCCCCGATCTCGAGGACCGCCTTGTTGCGGCCCATCCGGGTGGACTGTCCCCCCGCCAGGATGACCCCGCTGATCATCATCACTCATTCCGCCGCGATGCGATTCCCCTATCCTTCTTCCTCTTCTTCGGCCGCCTTCTCTATCTGGTCGAGATCGACGAACTCCCCTTCAACCTCCGGCGGGACGACCTCCGCCACCTCCTCTTCCGCCTCAGCAGGAGCCGCCTCCTCAGCTTCCTGCTCTTCTTCCTCTTCCGTCCCTTCCTCGGCCGTGACCGCCTCGGGGGCGATTTCCCTGAACCAGGTGGGCTTGACCGCCTCTGCGAAGACCCCCGTTTTGACCACTTCTTCAAGCGGGGTCGCGGTGTACTCAACCTTGCCCGCCGCCATCTCCTCCAGGGCGATGTAGGTCGGCTTTTGCCCTTTGGACTGGATAGTAGGGGCTGCCCCCTGATTGAGCTGCCGGCTTCGCTTTGTCGCGATGATCACCAGCCGATACTTGCTGTCGACCTTATCCATGAGGTCCTCAAGGGGCACATTGGTCATTGGTCCTCTCCCTCCTCGTCAAATGCCTAACTGGCCCCGCACACGAGAGTTCAGGCGGAAGCTCCGGTGCCGTTCCGCCACAATGATGGCGGACAGATCAGTGACCGCTTGCTCCAGGACATCGTTGATGATCACATAGGTGTAGTCGCCATAACGCTTCATCTCTTCCCGGGCCCTTCGGAGACGACGCTCGATCTCGTCGGGGGCGTCGCTCTGCCTGCTCCGCAGGCGCTCCTCCAGCACCTCCCAGGACGGCGGCAGGAGAAACACAAACACGCCATCTGGATACGTCCGGTGCAGTTGCGCGGCCCCCTGGGTGTCAATGTCGAGGATCACATCCTGCCCCGCCCCAAAATGGGTCTCGAGCAGGAGCCGGGATGTGCCGTAATGATGACCATGGACACTCGCCCACTCCGCAAAATCCCCAGCCGTGACCATGCGCTGAAACGTCGCCTCGTCGACGAAGTGATAGTCCCGACCCCCGACCTCGTGGGCCCGCGAGGGGCGCGTCGTATACGAGACAGAGTGGGCGACACCCGGGATCCGCCGAACCACCTCCTGACACAGGCTGGTCTTTCCCGCGCCCGACGGGGCAGACACGACGACCAGGAGCCGACGGGGGTCCCCCATCTACGACTCCTTGTCTCCCTGGTTCCCCGTCAGTCGCTGGGCCAACGTCTCGGTCTGTATGGCCGAGAGGATCACGTGGTCGCTATCCGTCACGACGATGGAGCGGGTGCGGCGGCCGTTCGTGGCATCCACGAGCTTTCGGACCTCCTTGGCGTCGTCCTTGAGCCGCTTGCTGGGGGCAGAACTCGGATTGACGATGGCCACGATCCGACTCGAGACCACCATATTCCCAAAGCCTACGTTGAGGAGTTCGGTCGCCACGCCCCTCACCTCCCTCGACCCCCGGGGCCCTCATTCGATGTTCTGGACCTGCTCCCGCAGTCGCTCGAGGTCCGCCTTCATCTCCACCACGGCCGGGGAGATGACCGCATCGGCCGCCTTCGTCCCGATGGTGTTGACCTCCCGGTGGATCTCCTGCAAGAGAAACTCCAGTCGCCGACCGTGGGGACCATCTCCCTCGAGGATCGTCCGGAGCTGCGCGAGGTGGCTCTTGAGCCGCGTGCACTCCTCGGTGATGTCCGACCGGTCCGCGAAGAGCACCACCTCCTGCGCGAGCCGATCCGGATCGGACAGCGGGGCGCCCAGCAGGGCCGTGACGCGCTCGTGCATCCGAGCCCGATAGGCCTCCACCACGTGAGGCACCCGGGCCTCCACGATCCCAAGCGCTACCTCGATCTGGCTGACGCCGGCCGCCAGACCCCGGGCCAGGTGCTCTCCCTCTTTCCTCCGCATCGACTCGACCTCATCCAGGGCCTGATGCAGCAGTCCTCCGACGAGCGCCTCCGCCTCCGTCAGGTCCACCTCGACGCCCTCCAGGCCGACGAGATCCCGCAGCCCTATCAGCGCCTCGATGGTCAGTTCGCCGGGCAGGTCCAGTTCCCGCTGGAGCTCTCTGAGGGCCGTGACGTACTGCTGGATGGCCCCCCGGTCGATGCGCAGCGTCCGGGGCAGCTCGCCGTGCAGCTTTTCGGTGACGTGGACGTCGAAGCGACCCCGGTGCACCCGTTCGCGGATCTCGCGATGCAGGACATGCTCCAGGGCCGCCAAGGCCCGGGGGAGTTTCATCCGGATGTCGGTAAACCGGTGGTTAAGGGCCTGGATTTCGACGGTGTACAGGTAAGCGGCTGTGGCACCCTCTGCCCTGCCGTACCCGGTCATACTCTTGAGCATTGGGACCCAACCACTCCAGGCCACCCGGCGAAGGCCACCGATGCCGCATCGAGGATCCTCGCGAACGCTACGGACCCTCTTGGGGAGATTTCCTGACGTAACGGTTAATTTACTGCAGTTTTCGCCGCCTGTCAAACGTGAACGACGCCCGGGGCCGGCCACCCTCTCCCTTTACTTGCCGCCCGCTCACGGATAAGATAGTCCAGCAATGATGCATGAGTGGAAGGTGACACAGCAGCGCTACGGCAGGCTCCTCCGGCAGCGAATTCGGCGCCTGATGCGGCGGCGAGAGAAGATTCTGGCGGACCTGGCGAAGGCGCGGGGGTGGGAGGAGCTCCGCCGGAAGGGGGAACTCCTCCGGGTCCACCACCAGCGTATCGGACGCGGCCTCGCCGAGGTGACCGTCCCCGACTACTACGCCGAGGCAGGCCGGCCCCTCACGATTGCCCTCGACCCGGCCCTCTCGGTTAATGCCAACGCCGAGCGATACTTCAAGCAGGCTCGAAAGGTGAAGCGCGGACTGCCCGTCATCGAGCGCCGGCTCGGCGAGACCGAAGGGGAACTCAAAGAATGGGAGTCGGCCCTGGACAGAGTCATCCAGGCAGAGACCGCCGAGGCCGTGGATAGGGCAAAGACAGCCCATAGGCTCGAGCGGCTCGAGCCGCCACCGCTCAAGCCCCCACCTCGGGACGAGGGCGCAGCACGGCGTGAGCCGCGGCGCTACCTCTCGACCGATGGCCGGGAGATCCTGGTGGGCCGGAGTTCCGCGGGGAATGAACATCTCACCTTTCGCCTGGCGCGTCCCCACGACCTATGGCTCCACGTCGAAGGCTACGGCGGCTCACACGTGGTCGTCCGAAACCCGAAGGGACAGACGGTCCCTCCGCGAACCTTACGCGAGGCCGCGATGCTCGCCGCCTTCTTCAGCAAGGCCCGGAACGCCGGAAAGGTCCCGGTCCACTACACCGCCGCCCGATTCGTGCGGCGAGCCAAGAGGGCCAAGCCCGGAACGGTCCTGATCACGCAGGAGAAGACGATTGTGGTCAGGCCCGACCCTGCCGCGGTGGCAGGACTCGCGGGGCGAGGGGCGGCTGGCGCCGGCATCGCCTCTCGCCAAAACCAATAGGTGGTGAGCAGTGGGCAGGTACGCCACGATCGACGTGGGGACAAATACCGTTCGGCTCCTCGTTGTCGATGCGGACACAGACGGGACCTATCGGGTCGTCTTTCAGGAGCAGGTCATCACCCGCCTTGGGGAGCGTCTCCAGGAGACCGGCACGCTGAGCCCTGCGGCGATGGAGCGCACCATCCGGGTGCTTCAGCGCTTTGCCCAGACGGCCAAGGAGCACCGGGTCCAAGAGATCCTTGCGGTCACCACCAGTGCCGCTCGAGAAGCCAAGAACCGGACGGAATTCCTCGACCGCGCTCGCAGAGAGGCGGGGATCGATCTTGTGGTCATTTCAGGAGAAGTCGAGGCAACATTGACCGCCCTCGGGGTGGCCCATGCCCTCGGACCGGACCACGCCACCATGCTGATCGTGGATATCGGTGGGGGGAGTACAGAGTTTACCGCGTTTGAGCAGGGAAGGGTCACCGGATACGTCAGCCTCCCCATCGGCGTCGTGAAGTTGACCGAGGCCCACCTGAAGGGTGATCCGCCCTCCAGGGAAGAAATCCAGTCAGCAACCACCTCGATTCGGCAGAGCATCCGACAGGTTCCGCCATCGCTGAATATCCCCCCAGCCGCGATCCTGGTGGCAACCGCGGGCACGCCTACCACCCTCGCCGCGATCGACCTTGGTATGACGACGTACGATGGCGAGCGCGTAACGGGCCACCGCCTGTCGCGAAAGCGGATCCAGGAGCTTCTTGACCACCTCTGTTCCCTTCCGTTGCGCCGACGCCGTGAGATCATCGGCCTCGAGCCGGCTCGTGCTGATGTGATCCTCTCGGGCACCTTGCTCACACGCGAGATTCTAGATTTACTCAGCTTCGATGAGCTCACGGTGAGCGACGGCGGCCTCCGCGAAGGCCTCCTGCTGCACCATCTGGCCCACCGCAGAAGCAACTCATAGACGCATTCTCCACCTCTCGGCCTAGGTCTTTTTTTCCCTTGACAGGCTGCCGGAGCGTGGATAGAAGGGGAACACTTCCCCCATTTTTCCCCTACGAACAGATCTCCCTCGCTGAGGAAGAACCATGACATTTTGGCAGACATCAGGGCGGTCGTGTCTCTACACAGCCCTCGCCTGCCTCGGCCTCCTCTTCGCCGTCCCGCTCGCACAGGCCCAAACCGCCGCGCTCCGCGCCACCCAGGATACCTACATCCGCCGCCTCTTCCCGAATCAGAACCAGGGGGACGAAGCGGTCCTGGTAATCCGGGCGTTAGCCCGCAACCGCCCCCTCCTCCAGTTCGACCAGGCGCAGATCGCCGGCGCCGTCGGGTCGGGCACCCTCGTCTCAGCCAAGCTCCGGCTCACCATCGTCTTCAACGGCAACAACTGGGGCGCGGTGGGTCGGGAGGTCGGCGTCCACCGCCTGACGCAGCCCTGGACCGAGTTAGGCGCCACCTGGAACTGCCCCGACGACACGAACGTCGCCAACCACCGCCCGGACTGTACCCAGTGGGATATGGGCGAGGGCGCGCCTGATCCTTTCGTGCCCACCCCAACAGACGTAGTCCGCCACCGAAACGACCAGACGGGCGTCGTGGAGTGGGACGTCACCCCGGATGTGGCCGCCTTCCTGGCCGGCACGGCGCAGAACGTCGGCTGGCTTCTGAAGGCGGTGGACCAACACCACACTGGCCATGTCCAGTACGCCTCCCGCGAAGGGGCTGCCCCGCCGGAGCTGGTGCTGGAGGTCAAGCGGCCGGACGTCGTCCCCCCAGGGTTTGGTGTGGTCTTAGGGCAGGTCCTGGATGCCGCGAGCAATCAAGCCCTCCCCGGGACGACGATCAAGGCCCTCGGGACGACCTCCGAGGTCTCAAGCGATGCGCAGGGCCGCTTCCAGCTCCCGGCCCTGCCCGGCGCCCGCGTCCCCATCCATGTCAATCGAGGTGGGTACGTCGACGCCAAGGTCTTTGCCGTCGTTGAGGCAGGGCGCGAGAGCACGGTGGGTATCATCCGCCTGCAGCCCTTTGATCAGGTCCGGACCCTCATCGGGCCGAGCGGGGGGAGCCACACCGATAGCACCGGGACGGTGCAGATCCTCTTCCCGGCCGGGGCGGTGAATACCACGACGGAAGTGAGCGCCACCGTCTTCCCCACCGCAGAGACGTTCCCCGTGGCACTGCCCAAAGGCCAGGCGTATCTCGCCGGGGTCCAGTTCACCCCCGAGAACCTCGCCTTTGGCCAAGCGGTCACGGTCCGGATCAGGCTCCCGGGGAGCCTCCCGCTCCCGGTCAATACGAACGTCCCCTTCGCCTTCGCCAATCATGGGGACCAGAATCCCGAGACGGTCTTCTTCGACCCCGGCATGGCCCGGGTGATCGAGATGGACGGGGCCCGCTTCCTCGAGGCCCCCCTCAATCACTTCTCGTGTATCGGCCTGGTGCTCCCGGTCCAGACCGCGGGGCCCGCCATCCAAAGGAAGTCGCCGGACAAGGGTGTCGAGAGCTCCAAGCAGAAGACGTGCTGTCCCATCGGCTCGCGCGTCGGGCCCCACGATGGTGGGGTGTTCCTCGATCAGGTGCTCCCATCCACTCGGGTTCTGGGCCGCGCCAATCCTCTTAGCTTCACCTATTCGTCGGCCACCGCCGATCCGCATCCCCTGCTCCTCATGGAGGCCACGCTTGATCCAGCCGCGACAACATTGCCCGAGCAGGTGCGGTGGCGGCTCCGGGCGGGCCCCTTGGACGAAGAACGCCTCTTCACCCCCCAGGCCGGAACCTTCCGCTACGCCTGGAGCTGGGATGCCAAAGACAGAAACGGCACTGTCCTCCCCACGGGGAGCCATCGGGTGGAGGTCACTCTGGCGCACGACTACCAGGGGACGCTCGCCACGGCCAATAGCTTCGGCGGCCCTCCCGTGCAGGATCTCGGCATTCCCGTCCCCGGCCTCACCCCGGCCAATGTCCGGCCCAACGCGCGCGTGGTGATCAATAATCAGCAGCAGAGCCCCTTCGGGGCCGGCTGGGGATTGCAGGGGCTGCAGCGGCTCCATCCACAACCGGATGGTTCTGTGGTGATTACGGAAGGCAATGGCACCGCGCTCACCTTCCGGACGATCCCCTTGCTCTACGCGGGGGTAAGCCCCGGGACCACGACCTTCGGGGGCATGAGCGCCTTGGACCCCGAGACGGGCGACATCCAATTCGTCTTCACGAGCGTCATTGCGCCCGGGCAGATTCTCCCCTCGCCCAGCGGCGACTTTATCTTTGTGGCCACGCAAGACGCAGGGGTCCGCGTCATCGACGGCCGGACGCAGACAGAGATCGGCTTCGTCGGTATCAGCTTCCCGAAGGGCGTAGCGGTCTCGCCCGATGGGGCCACCCTGTACGTGGCCGCGAGCCGCCCGAGCGCCTTCTATATCGTCGATGTCCGTAGCCGCGAGATCGTCTTCACTTTGAATCTCTCGGGCACCGGGTCGGCCCTGGCCCTCTCGCCCGACGGCCGCCTGGCCTATGTAGGCGCTACGAACGACGTCGTGGTCGTCGACACCCAGACCAGGTCCATCCTGGCGACGATCCCCGTCGGGGCGCCAGGGGTGAGCGGATCAATGGTGCTCAGTGCAGACGGCCGGATGCTCTTCGTGGCGACCGGCACCGGCGTAGCGGTGATCGACACGACGACGAATACCCTCCAGACCACCGTGAACCTTGGGCATGCCGGCTCCGGCCTCGCCCTAACGCCAGCGGGACGCCTCTTCGTGACGAGCCGCGACACCCGGGTGACCGTGGTGGACACGAATACGCTCCAGATCGCGCAAACCATCACCCTGCCGGTGTCGAACTCGAGCACGGCCACGGTCCATCCGGATGGGCAACGGGTACTGGTCATGGCCACAGAGCTCGTGAGCGGTCCTCAGCGCTTTCGGGGCTTCATCTTTATCCTGGGAGCAGCGACAGGCGCGATCCTGGAACGGATCCCCCTCCCCGATGGCTTTGCCGAGGGGCTGGCCTTCCGGAGTGGCGACCCGAACCGGCCTCTCCCGCCTCCCGGGGATTTCTCGAGCCTGACGCGCAACGATAATGGCACGCCGCAGAACCCGACGGACGACACTTGGGTCCGGCGGATGAAGGATGGGACCGAGCATCTCTTCTCAGCGACGGGCCTGCATCTCGAGACGCGAAACCGGAACGGCAACCGCACGATCTATGCCTATGATGCGGCGGGGCGGCTCCTAAACGTCACCGATCCCGCCGGAGGGGTGACGAGCTTCAGCTACGCCGGCGGGAAGCTCGCGGGGGTCACCGACCCGGCCGGACGCACGACGCAATTCAGTATCGATGGGACCGGAAACCTCGGCTCGGTGACCACCCCCGATGGGGCGACGAGCCAGTATAGTTACGACAGCCGCCACCGCCTGACCACGAGGACCGATCCCCGGGGAGGGGCCACACAGTATGAGTACGATAGCTTTGGTCGGTTGAGCCGCGTCACCCATCCTACCGGGGAGGAACGGACGCTGCTCCCTTCGGATGCCCAGGGCCTCTTGAATAACGTCCCACCAGGGGCGGCCGCTGCCCCCATCTCGACCGACGTCGTCGCGCAGCTCACCGATGGGCTGAGCCGGACCACACAGCTCCGGACCGATCCCCTGGGGGCTGCCACGCAGACGGTCGATCCGCTCGGTCGCAACACGATCATCCAGCGCAGCGGCCACGGCCTGCCGCTCCGGATCACGCGGCCCGATAACGCGGTCATCACCCTGAGCTATGACAGCGTGGGGAATCTGCTCCAGACCGAGCAGATCGATCCCTTCACCGGGCAGTTCCGGACCACCTTCACCTACGAGCCCGTCTTCAACCAGGTCACGAGCATCACCGACCCGAAGGGGAACCGCACGACGATCATTTATGACACCCGCGGCAACCCGATCGCAATCACCGATGCGATGACCAGCACGAGCGCGCTGGCCTATAACGGCCGTGGGCTGCTGACTAGTGTCACGGATGCGAGGGGGAGCGTCACGGCGTTTACCTATGATGCGCGGGGGAACCTGCTAACGACGACCGATCCCCTCGGCAACGTCACGAGCCTGAGCTACGATGGGGCAGGGAACGTGATGGCCTCGACCGATGCCCTTGGGCGGACCACCAGCTTCGTCTACGATGGGATGAACCGGCTGATCCAAGTGACCGACGCTGCCGGAGGGATCACGCGGTATAGTTATGACCTCAATGGCAACCTGGTCTCGGTCACCGATGCCAGGGGGCAGCAGACCACCTTTGCGTATGATGCGATCAATCAGCTCAGCCAGACGACCAATCCTTTGGGGCAGATCAAGAGCTTTGCCTATGACCTGGCCCGCAACCTCGTGAGCACCACCGATGCCAAGAACCAGACGATCACCTTTGCCTACGATGCCGGCAATCAGCTCACGCAGAAGACCTTGCCAAACGGGGAAGTCGTGAGCTTTACCTATGACCTGGTGGGAAGCCTCACCCTGGCCCAAGATGCGGATAGCCAGCTCACGTTGCAGTACGATGCCCGGGGCCGTCTCACCCGGGTGGACACCGCGGCCACGGCGGCCCAATCCACCTCCACGCTATCCTATGTCTACGACGCCAATGGGAACCGGACCCAATTCAGCGCTACCGTAGGCGGGAGCGGTTTCACCAACATCTATACCTATGATGCCCTCAATCGCCTGACCCGGATCAGCCCGGGGTTCGGGCTTGGACAGCCCCCCAACTTTACCTACGACGCCCTGTCCCGGCGGACGAGCGCCACGCTCGGGAACGGAGCCGTGGCGACCTACACCTACGACGCCGCCTCGCAGCTCACCTCGCTGGTCCACCAGCTCAGCGGGAGCCCCATCGCGAGCTTCAGCTACGCCTACGACGCGGCGGGCAATCGGACGGCCATGACCGAGGTGGCGGGGACCAACAGCTACGCCTACGACCAGTTGAATCGCTTGACTCAGGCCACGCATCCCCAACCTACCAACCCGGCCGAGAGCTTCAGCTATGACCCGGTGGGGAACAGGACGAGCTCCCACCTTGCCACTGGCCAGCTCCATGATTCCGCAAACCGCTTGCTGGAGGACAGTAACTTCACGTACACTTACGATGACAACGGCAATCTCACGAGCAAGACCAGCAAAGCAAACGGGGAAGTGACGACCTACACCTATGATGCGGAGAACCAGTTGATCCGCGTGAACAAACCGGGGCTCGTGGCCGAGTACCGCTACGATGCCCTCGGTCGGCGGATTGAGAAGGTGGTCAATGGGGTGAGTACGCGCTACACCTATGATAATGAGGACATTGCGGTCGAGTTGGACGGCACAGGCACCGCCCAGGCCTTCTACCTCCATGGCCCGGGCATCGACGAGCCCCTCGCCATGGGGCGCTTCGGGGCGGGTGGCGGTACGTCCGTCTTCCATGCCGACGGCCTCGGCTCGATCACGACCCTGACCAATACGAGCGGGGCCACCGTCCGCTCCTACACCTACGACTCCTTCGGCCGCCTCGTGGCCCAGACCGGTACGGTCACCAACCCCTACACCTACACCGGCCGCGAACTCGACCCCGAATCCGGCCTGTATTATTATCGCGCCCGCTACTATGATGCGGCGACTGGTCGCTTCTTGCAGGAGGATGCCATTGGGGGACTTGTTGAACTGCCACAGACTCTGAACAAATACCCCTATGTCCTTAACGATCCTCATAATGCACAGGACCCATTAGGTCTAGCCAGTGTCACGATCAAGGCATTTCTCGGAGTAGGTGTGGCAATAACCTTTGGGATGGATAAGAATGGCAATTTCATCCAGGTTCTAGGGGGGGTTGGTTTAGGTGCAGGTGTCGCGTTTAATCCGTTCGGAAAATTTGCGGTCCAGCCCGAGGATTTCGACTGCGAACTTCCAGTCGGCACAACGCTCGGTCTGATAGGTTTTAGCGGACAGGCGAGCGCGAGTCTTGGTCCATTTTCAGCAGGGGTGGCACGTGTCGATGGCTTGGGGGTTGCAAAGGCCCCGGGCACGGTTAGACCAAAGGTAACTTCTATTGAGAAAACTGGCCCGACAGTCTCCATTTCACCGAAGGAAAGTTTTGGACTTGGGGCGAGCATCTCTGCTGGTGTAGTCGTTGGCTTCGGTGGCCTCTAGGGTTCTGTAGTGACTTGGAATCCTTTAACATACAGGACATCAGGCCTAATTACGCTCTGGCTCGTTTCGATCGCCGGAACACTTGTTCTCCTTTGGTTATTGACGTCGGATCGCATACTGGGAGGAAAGGTAAGTGGGGATATTAGCTTTGGCCTGATCTTCCTGTCCGGAGGCGTCTCGCTCTCTTTGTGGTTTCTAATAGTATACCAAAGATGGGCACGGAGGGGATTTTTGCCTGGGGCAGCCCTAGAACCTCTTGGCCTTGTCTCTCTTATAAAACAGGTCGGCCGATGGTATGTTGGGTTTACTCTTGTGGTGTTTGGCCTCGCCAACGTGGTTGTCTACGGTGTCTCTTTATGGTTCTTGGTGTCTGGCATCATCCGTGCAATCGGCGGCGGCGGTTGATCAGCAATTAGAAGCCGCACCACTCAAAGGGTCCTGAGGCGATTATGAGAATTCCTAACGCGATTACCAACAGGCCGATTGCTCGAGCAACGTTACCTTCGATCCATATGCTAAGCCCTTCAATTTCAAGCCGTGCCTTTAGACAAATGAGTACCCCTATGCCAAGAAGGCCTAAACCCGCCATGTAATGACCGAACTGCCTGCAAGTGTAGTCCAAGGATCGCAACAATTTCCGTGAGTCCCCCCTGCAATAGCTTAGCAGGCCACTACGGATGGCCTGTCGCGGATTGTACGACTTTGCAGGTTACTGGGTCAACATATTGGTGTCACCTAGATCGGGGTTGTAGAAATAGAGGACAGTAGAAATACACGGAGAGCTTCAGCTATGACCCCGTTGGCAACCGGACCTCATCGCATCTGGCCACGGGCCAGGTCCATGACGCAGGCAATCGCTTGCTCGAAAATTCCAACTTCACCTATACTTACGACGAGAATGGCAACCTGACGTCCAAGACGAGCAAGGCGAATGGCGAAGTGACGACCTACACCTATGATACCGAGAATCAGCTCCTCCGGGTGGATCGACCCGGGATCGTCGCGGAGTATCGCTACGATGCCCTCGGTCGGCGGATTGAGAAGGTGGTCAATGGGGTGAGCACCCGGTACATCTATGACAATGAGGACATTGCGGTCGAGGTGGACAGCGCGGCGGTCGCCCAGGCCTTCTACCTCCATGGCCCGGGCATCGACGAGCCCCTCGCCATGGGGCGCTTCGGGGCGGGTGGCGGTACGTCCGTCTTCCATGCCGACGGCCTCGGCTCGATCACGACCCTGACCAATACGAGCGGGGCCACCGTCCGCTCCTACACCTACGACTCCTTCGGCCGCCTCGTGGCCCAGACCGGTACGGTCACCAACCCCTACACCTACACCGGCCGCGAACTCGACCCCGAATCCGGCCTCTTCTACTACCGCGCCCGCTACTATGATCCGACAATTGGACGATTCTTGCAGGAAGACCCGTTTCCCGCTCGCCTGCAGGTGCCGCTGACCCTGCATCTCTACCTCTACGCGAAGGGCAGTCCGGTCCGGTTCATCGATCCCTTTGGTCTCTTTAATCTCGGCAAATTTGCGGGTGGCGTGTTTCTCATCGCTGGCGGCGGTGCCACTGTTATTGTGGGAGGCCTAGTAATTGGCGTGGCAGCACTCGAGGCTGAAAGCCTTGCGGGTCTTGTGTTCGTTCCGCACACCGTCGGGGCGGGATCTGCCATCGTGCTCACAGGACTCGTGGAGATCGGCTTTGGTGGCAAGCTGATTAGTGACGCATTCAGGGATGCCGGGGTCGCTCGAGCAACGGGCGGGGTCTGCCCAATTGGAAGCAGCCCCTTGATACGCGATTTGCCGGTGCGTGTCCGAGACGAGATATTCCATGAAATAGGGGCATTTTGACATGATGATGATCTGGTTTGCCATTCTTGGTCTTGGCGGAATCGTTTTTCTGATCCTCCCGTCAGACCCTCAAGCCCTCGGGGGTGCGATCACGCTGCTCGCTGTGATTGCGTGGGTCATTGCGGGGGGAACCCTTATCCCCTCCCGCGCCCGGCAGTTTGCGCTCCTGGCCTTCCTATTTGAAGCCGGTGCCGGTCTGAATTACGCAGGCGGCCTAGAAGGCCGCGCCCCATTTCCTGATTATGGTTCTCTCGGTCTGCTCGCCGTCATGTGTGCGGTTCTTCTCTGGATCCCCTACCAGCTCGTCCTGATCCCTCTGCGTTGGGCCAGACGCGAAGGTGTGGTGACGCCCGAGGTCTTCGCGGGATTAGTCAACGCCGTGATTCCCACGCTGTTCTTGCCGTTCAATACCTTTTTAGGTTTCAGCCTTCCAACAGCTGTCCTTTTCTTCGTCATTCCCGATTCCAAATTGATCCAAGAGGCGACCTTGCGGCTTGCACCTTTGACCGTGATCTTCCTGGCCTGCGCCCAATGGGTTGTTCTCCGGGGCATTCGACGATTCGTAAGCGCCTACCCCAGTCCAGCCAAGGCCTATGCATTCATCCCCATATCAGAACGAAGCGTACTGCTCTGGGGTGTTGGGCTCGCTGCGGCGGGCTGCGTCGCGGAGATCTGGCGGGGGGATTGGATCCTGTGGATTGGGTCGGCAGCATATCTCACCCTAGTTGTTCACACGTTGGCTCCTATGTGGGTCAAGCAGCCGTTCTCTTCTTCGAGACCCGTGCCCCCTCCCACAGTTGTACCATCCGAACGCGCGGACTTCCTGAGAGGTGCGTTGCGTTATGCCATCTGGTACCTCCCCCTGGCAGCCATTTATGGGGTGTTACTCGCAACCGTGCTCGCAATGACTCGGCGCTAGTCTCCCAATCGACAATACCTTTGGCGACGAGCTCGCTCGCAAATCGGGATGGGACGCACAGCTTTCTCCACGACCCCCTCAATCGCCTCACCCAGGCCACGCACCCCCAGCCAGCCAATCCCGCTGAAAGCTTCACCTATGATCCAGTAGGGAATCGGGCCAACTCCCATCTCGCCGCTGGGCAGGTCTACGACGCGGCAAACCGGTTGCTCCAGGACAGCAATTTCACCTATACTTACGACGAGAACGGCAACCTCACGTCGAAGACAAGCAAGGCAAACGGAGAAGTAACCACATACACGTATGATGCGGAGAATCAGCTCATCCGAGTGGAGCGGCCCGGGGTGGTCGCGGAGTATCGCTACGATGCGTTGGGGAGACGCATTGAGAAAGTAGTTGGGGTGAGTACCCGCTTCATCTACGACAACGAGGACATTGTGGTCGAGGTGGACAGCGCGGCGGTCGCCCAGGCCTTCTACCTCCATGGGCCGGGCATCGACGAGCCGCTGGCCATGGGGCGCTTTGGGGCCGGTGGCGGTACGGCCGTCTTCCATGCCGACGGCCTCGGCTCCATCACGACCCTGACGAACACCAGTGGTGCCCCGGTCCGCTCCTACACCTACGATAGCTTCGGCCGCCTCGTCGCCCAGACCGGCACCCTCACCAACCCTTATACTTTTACTGCCCGCGAGTTTGATCCCGAGATAGGGCTCTATTACTATCGAGCACGTCAATACGATCCAAGCAACGGCCGCTTTCTGGCAGAAGATGACGTGCAGTTTGCCTTCCTACGGTCGCCAGCCTCATGGAATTTGTATGCTTACGTTCTCAACAACCCCGGAAGATACATCGACCCTAACGGCCATCAACCGCTTGACGTCTGTTTCCCCTTACCGCCTGGGTTGGAAGCGTTCCTGGGTTGCTTTGGTTCGTGTGCTGGCAAGGAGGTGCAGGAGAATCTCGTAACACTCGGCAGAGACCTTCAGCGATCCGCGGTAATTGGAACGGCCTTTGGCGTAGGGGTTTGCGCGGCAATCGTGATCTTTGAACCGTACCTCCTGCCGACTTTCCCTGCTTGTGCTGGTGTTGCAGCCGCGTCTACCACTGGAGTTCTTGTACAGCGAGCGTATTTAAGTTGGAGGTTGGGACAGCCGGTTCGCTTGTAGGGTGTGGCCTTGGTTGTCTCCCTTAATCCCTAGGTAGGCGATATGCAGGACATCACGCGCTCTTTGGTGTGCACGAAATGCGGAGTAGAATTTCTACCACATGAGGGTGGCCTTTGCGACCGGTGTAACCGCCCGTTCTGTGGTGAAGATCTGTTCGTCGAGGAAGATGATCCTTCGTCTCGGGTTTGTCGCACGTGTCAAGGACCCGATGCCAAGACGCGCCCCCTGCTTACCAAGCACCAGGCAGCGTCACTGAGAGTCCGACGAAAAATGAAGAAGGGTCTTGGGTGACGGCTACTCATCCTTTCTGCGATTACGCACAAAGCTGGAGTACAGGGAAAAGGGGATGAGAGGGGGAATAGGGGATAAGTACATTATTCTTGGCCTGGGGGTGGACCCCTTTCGATCCGCGTCGGTGAGCGGGTCCCGAATGCAGAGGTGGATGACATCCGTAATAGGGATATTAATCTGACTTTTCTGGGTCGGGTGGAGCCTCCTAGCGGGGTTTGCGAGAACGTCTTTGCTGATGCTCTCGTTCAGACGTTCAACTCCTATCCGATAACCCGCTATAATTTTGCAACGCAAAACAGCAACACCTTTGTCGGGGACATCATAGAACGAAGCAGGGGCAGCCTTCCGCCTGGCCTTACCGGAGCCGTCGCCCCTGGGATCGTTCGGCAGGCGCCCGAGAACCTGATCTTCTTAGGTCCATAGACTTGGGAAGCAAGCACGAATGTCAGGAGGGATGATGTGGCCTCAGAAAGACTCCTCGGTTGACCACAAGGTAATATTCTGGACTGCGATTACAATCCTCATACTTATCATTCCGCTCTTCACCCTCGGCGCAACGCTCACGATCTTCTCCCTGATGGTGGGTCTAATCCCCTATTACCTCGTGGTTCGCCTGTTTGGAGATTTTACATACGAGCTCCTAGTGCCAATCTCGTTGCTTAGTTATAGCGGTGCGTTGGCGTTGGTCCTGGGAACGTACTGGGTTCTGACAAGAGGAATTAGAGTTGTTACGCTTCACGGCCTCCGAGTTGAGCTCTCATCGGAGACCCTTGACAAAATCAAGATTGTTTGTGCGGTTGCGGTAAACCTATTGTTTTTCCTGTTTCTGTACGTTTTCTTTCCGGCAAGTCCAGAGCATTACCCATAGACAAAATAGGGGACAGGGTGGTCAGGGTACTTTTTTGATTGCCCTTGCCGTCTGCCTGAACTGGAATCGCCCTCCCATGCCCTGGACACATGACTCCTCCTCTGTTCTTGCCATGCCTTAAGCGAACCCAGTTTGGGCTTGACACGGGCTATAGTTTCCGGGGTACAAGAGAGGCACCCCAGGCGACCCCTCGGGTTGCCGCATGGCGGGAAGCTTCTCGCAGGCAGTAGCGGCATGGAACCGGGATAGGCATAGTTCCGAGCTCATCTCCAGCACAATCGACGGCGCACCACGGAATCTTTACGCCCTCTCGGGCGAAGCATGGCCCGGGAGGGCGTTTTCGCTTTCCGAGGTGGTAAGAAAATATCCCTACGACCCGGCAGAGCATGGCGGGTCGCCCGATCGACCTTCGAGGAATAGCCACGCCGATGAGTGCATCCGAACTTGTCCTCGTCCTACTAATAATCTTGGCCGGGATCGCCGCCGTGATCCTGATTGGGGAACCCATCAGGAGACCGCGGGTTTATGTGATCGACGCGACAGATCTGATCCGCGTGCAGGAGGCCCGAAGAGGTGGCTCCAGGCGCCACCCAAAGTGGGCCCGGAGGGTTATCGTGGCCCTTGTGCTGGCGTCCCTGGTCTGGGGTCTGCTGGTCTGATAGCTAGGAGAAAAACGGTGTAATCCTTACATCCCCTCCCATGTAAGCCTTACATTTTGCACGAGCCCAGGAAAGGCGAGTGCCCTTCAACGCCCCCTCTGGCGTCTTCACCGAAGCAAGGAAAATCGGGAACATGCCACCGGGCTCAGGTGAAGGCCCCCAATTTGGCATGGAATCTGCCTTGTAGGCACCTCCCAACCACCCCTCGGGTTGTCACGTAGGCAGACGGCAACGCAGGGACCGGCTAGCTTCCCGTAGGCAGTAGCAGGATGGAACCGTACCACGCATCCAGACGCCCTCGCGGTGTGAACTGTGTCCCGAGAGGGCGTTGTTTTTTTGAGGAAGCCTCCAGAGCGATGACGAGGCATAGCTGGAAGCCGCTGAAACAAGGGCGATCAGCGAGGCGGGCCTATGAGCACGGGTAAGGAGGATTTCACTATGGCACTGTGGAAGGAATACCTGGAGAAAGACCAAGGTCGCACGGCTGCCAAGCAATCCGAGGGCGTCCCGCAGTCTCCCGAGTCGCGCCGTCCGGTGCAGGAGGGTTCCCCAAAGAACGACTCCATCATCGCCGCCGGCCTGACCGTCGAGGGGAAAATCCAAGGGGTCGGGCATCTGAAGGTCGCGGGCCGTTTTCAGGGAGACGTACAGGTGGAGGGCGATCTGACGATCGAAACCGGCGCTCAGGTCACGGGAGACCTCCGGGCAGCAACCATCAATGTCGGGGGCGAGGTGCAGGGCAACATTCAGGCGAAGAGAGTGCAGCTCCTGCAATCAGGAACCCTGATCGGGGACCTCAAGGCAGGCTCGCTCACGGTGGCGGCGGGATCGCGCATGCGAGGGAAGGTCGAGTTCGGTTGGGAAGAGGAGGCGACCGGTCAGGCCGGCATCGGCGACGAAGGCGAGGCGAGGTGATGGCTCTGCCGCAGCCCTCCTTTCCCGGAAGGACCAGGCCATGCCCCCACTGCAAGGCCACGATCCTCATCAGCGCGGCGGTCTGCCCCGCCTGCCAGCGATACGTACGCCTTGATCCGGATAGGCTGGCCCGCCTGACCTCGCCCATCTTTTGCCCTTTGCAAGTCGAAGGGACGATCCGCCATCCCGGCATCGCGGAGCGGTGCGAGTACTCTGTCCTGGTGCAAGTGCAGAATGACCAAGGGGAAGTGATCTCACGCCATGTGGTAGGCGTCGGCTCCCTCGGCCCCACAGAGACCCGGACCTTCACCATCCGCGTCGAGGTCGTCACTGCCGAAAAGTCCGTCGTGTGAGACTTGTGAGACGAAGGTACTGCCGCCGGCCCCGAAGCGCCGGCGGAGCGGGCTGACGCTTGGACAAAAAGCGGGGGCGAAAAGACGCAGGCCGCCAAGGAATCATCTCTTGGTGGCCTGGTTGATGGTCAGATCGACTCTATTCCGGCCGTTCGGGAGGAAGAGCCTTCCCCGCCTTGACGATCTTCAGTGCCTCGGCAAAATGCTTGTGAAACGTGGCTTCGCTCGAACCAGTCCCCACGTCCCCAATCCGTCGCTTTGTCACCACGGTGACCTTGGTCTTGTTTCGGTCAACGCGATCCACCCAGGCCACCATCATCGAGGCCCACGGGACCCATTTCTTGCCATTGGTCGCGAGGATATAGCCCTCACGCTGATGCTCCTCGATGGCGTCGCTATCGTGCCAGCGGAAGACGGTCTTGGTGATTTCCCAGGCTTGAGAGGAGTTCACCTGATAGACCTGACTGCTCCCGTCCTCCTTGGCCGTCACCACGCCAGCTGTGCTGGCGCATCCCGTCACCCCTGCGAAAACGACGAGAAGAGAGAACACGGTCAATGTCGCTTTCTGCATTGAAACACCCCTCCTTTTGTCTGCCATCACATTTCCACGTCCTCGATGGCCAGGCCGACGCGGTACGTCTTGATGACCACTGTGTCCGCCACCGCCGCCGAGGCATAGCCGAGATCCTCGGGCACCTGCTCCATCAGCACGATCCCCCGCACCCGCTCCTTTCCCTTCCCCAGGTGCTTCCGGACCCAGCCAATCCGCTGCAGGGTCTCCGCGACGAGCTTCTCCCCCTGCTGTCCCCGTCCGGCAATCACCACGACCACAAAGCCTCCGCTCCCATCCCGGGCCAATAGATCAATTTCGCCGACCGCGGTGGAAAGTCCCGCGCCGATCGGCTTCCCTTTCTTGTCGGCCACCAGCCTCAGTCCCGGCTCGAGCAGGTCCGGCTGTCTGGCCAGCAGCTTTCGGAGCCCCGGGGGATCCAGGGTGAAGGCGGGGGTGCTCGCCTCAGGCTTCTTCTGAAATACTGGCGCCATTTCCTCCTCGATGTCCAAGTCGGGCTCCACCTCTGGGGGCGCGGCCTCCTTCATATCGGGGACAGCCGTCTCCTTCGCGGGAGGGGGGGTCGGGGTGGGCCGGCTCTCCTTCTGTTTCGCAGTGCCCCCTGCATTCCCTGGAATGACAAAGACGTTGGAATCGGCGCCCGTCAGAAAACCGCAGAGCGGACAGGTGAGATCCCCTTCCTTGAGCTGGGTCCCACAGAGTTTGCAGGTCGCCACCTCGTCACGCCCCCATAGTTTCTTGCCCTTCGCCATGATAGGCTTCCTCCCAGCCTTGGATGTGACACCACTGGTACCGGTGTTGTAACCCGAGCAAGAATCGTGCCCGGACATGATTCGCCCATGCGACAGGAGGTCGCTCTTGGATCCGCCGCCATGTAACCTCGCTTCTCGCCTGCCCCGGGAGGCCCCTGTGCCCCTGACACCGCCCCCGCACTCGCGCCGCTGTACGTCGAAATGGCATGGACGGCGCGGGGCCACGACCTCACCGCCTTCGCCGCGCCCGGCGGACCCCGCAAACCGGCACTCGCGAGACGGATCCTCACGCAAAAAGGGGGAGGGCCATGGCCCTCCCCCTTTCCACTGTCGCGTGTCTACGGTCGTCGTTACCGAACCGTGAAATTCATGGTGGTGCTGTCGAGGCCCCCTTCGGCCTGAACCGCCACGGCCACCCGGTAGGAGCCGGCTTCGGCGTTGGCCGGGAGCTTGAGAGGCACCGTGCTCGCCCACGTCCCGGCCTTGCGCTTGACGGTCAGAACGGGATTGCCGACGAGCCGCCCCTTCGTACTAATCTCTCGCCGCTCGGTCACCGAGACCTCCCGGTTGGGGTCCTGAGTAAGCAGCGCATACTCCACAATGAGATGGACCGTCTCCCCCGGCTTGACCGTGGACGGCTGGGCCTTGACCTTTTCGATCCGGACGGACGTGGGTTGCGCCGGGGTATAGTCATGCGCTTTGGCCGACGCCGGGTAATCCCGCTTCTTGGCCTCCATGGCGTGTCCGATGACCCCTCCCGTCAGCGCACCGATGAGACCTCCGGCGAGAGCGCCCGTCGTGCTCTGGAAGATCAACCCTCCGAGCAGGAGACCACCGGCTGCGCCGGCGGCCGCCCCCACCACCGTCCCCGGATTCTCTCTGACCGACTGTTCCAGGGAAGCACAACCCGATGTCGAGCCAACGAGCAGCACGACAGAGAGCACGAGCGCCACGGCTTGCCGCGAAGTCTTCCTCATCGTTCTCCCCTCCCCCGACCCCCTGAAAAGTCCCTGATAGAAAGAATCGCCCCGCAAGACACAAGGCACATTCCGTGCCAACCGGGTGCAGGGCCACGCGCCAATGTGAGACCTCTTGATTGTATCGGTTGTGCCGAGATCCGACAAGGCAGGGTCGGCGGCGGCCGAGGGACCGTGGAGGTCGGGCGGGTGGCGAGGCGGCAAGGAGACTTGACGCAGAGGGGACTTGCGTGTATCGTCCCTGCTCAGAGCGATCAGCGTCCAGAGGTGCCTCATCGTGAGTGGACATGGGAATCCTGGACACAGGGGACCATGGTGCACTTCCGGGAGACTCTGAGTCGTTGGCTGAGCAAGGGGGGGACCCGTTCACCGAGGTGTCCCGCCTGTGAAGCCTCGCTTCCCCTCGAATGCTCCTTCTGCCCGCACTGCTACATGGTCCTCCGACCGGAAGGGATGGCGGACCTGCAGCAGGCCCTCCAGGGACAGAAGATCCGCGAGGATATCTATATCCTGAGGAAACTCCATCACGGCCACGATGAGGATGTGATCCCCGTCGCACACCCATGCACACCGCCGTCCGCACCCCCTGCACCTTCTGTATCTCTTGCACCGTCTGTACTCTCTGTACCCTCTGCACCAGGAGATGTCACCACGCCTGCCCCGCGCAAATCAGCATCGCGGACTCGAAGACCACCGCCTCAACACCTCATGACGTACGCCTTCGCCAGCGATCCCCCCGCAGGACTCGATGACCTGCCTTCCCTCATCCGGTGGTTCCTGAAAAACGACCGCCTGCTCCCCAACAATCTGGAGATCCTCGAGGAGGCCCACCGGATTCATCATGGACCCGAAGACGGGTGGACGTACGAGCGGCACCTCGCCTCGACCATCGCCGATGACCTCCGCACGTACGATTCTCCGGAGCTGCTTCAGGGGCACCTGACCCTCCTCACGACCGTCTACGCCCGAACGCTCGAGGCCCTCCGCACACTCGCCTCCCCCTACCCGAACCTTCGCTCCCCTGCCGACCTGCCGGAACGGGAACAACACAAGATGTGGGGGCTGTGTCTCACGCTCGGACTCACCGCGACCCGGCTCCGGGTGGAGGGATGGACTTACCAGTCCCGCTACGGTGAATTTCTCGACATCACGATGGACACGGCGAAGCGCCGGTCAGGCGCGCGCGCACATGCATCGAGGAAGTCCCAGCGAAGGGTGTAAAGGGAAACGGAGAGAATGATGGACGAGCAAACGATGCAGACCCTGGTCAGGCGGCTAGACCGAGTGGAGCGGGAGAACCGCCGGTGGAGGTGGACGGGAGCGGTAGTCCTGGGCGGCATCGCCGGCGGCGTGCTCATGGGTCAGTCCGCCCATCCCACGGTGGCGAATGTGGTCGAGGCCGAGAAGTTCGTCCTCCGGGATGCGCAGGGAAAGGCCCGTGCGTGGTTGGAGACCGCAAGCGGCTCGGTGAATCTGGCTCTCGCCGACAGAGACGAAAAGAGCCGCGCCTTTGTGTACGTCCGGGCCGATGGCAGCACAGGGCTGGCCTTGTACGACAAGACCTCGACGCGCCGGGGAGGGCTCTACGTCTCGGCCGACGGATCCCCGAGCCTCGACCTGGCGGATAAGGAAGGGAAGGCCTATGTCCAGTTGAAGCTGGGCCCGGACGGTCTGCCGAGCGTGAGCCTTATAGACAGAGATGGAAGACGTGTCGGGCTGTTCGTATTGCCTGACGGCAGGCCGGCCGTCGGGCTCGTGGACGCGACGGCAAAGCTCCGCGCGGCGCTCGACCTGGGGCGAGACGGGGAGGCGCGCGTGATCCTCTCGGACAAGGGGGGAACAGAGCGAGCCGAGCTCGCGGTGCTACCTGACGGCACCCCACGCCTGAGCCTCATCGGGCACGCGGGGAGGCTCACGTGGGTCGGGCCATAGGGGTCGCATGCGCGAACGGCCGGACATGCACGGAGGTACACTGCCGCTGTAGCCGGTAACTCTTACTCCCCTCACCGTGTAAACCTTACATCCTCGCCCGCCAAGAAGTGCCCATCCTCCTCTCAGGCGGGCTATGAGGCTTCCTCGATAAAACCCCGAAGATCGGAGGGATCGCGCCCACCACGGTCAACCTCCTTCCCGGCATGGCATGGAGGTTGCCATTAGGGTGTCTGCCGTCTCGATCGCATGCACCGACCCTCAGGTCCGCATCTTGGGAAGGGGGGTGAGAAACCAGAGGACAGGCAGTGCGTTTCATCAATGAAAAACCGCCAACGTGTGCCCCAGAAAGGAGATCGAAATGAAGAAGGCTGTATCGGCAATCCTTGCGGTGACGATCGCGAGCTTCGTGGCGATCCCGGCTGCCTGGGCTGGGGGAGACCCGCAGGCACTCTCCAAGCAGTGCCAGGACGCATTGAAGAAGACCCCGAATGCAGAGGCCTCGAAGCTCTGCAGTGATGGGGACAAGGCCCTCAAGGAAGGCAAGGATGATGAGGCAACGGCCAAGCTGACGGCCGGCTTGGAGAAGCTCGGGGTGAAGGCCGACAAGGCGCCAGCGGCGCCCGCGAAGAAGTCGGGGTATTAACCGGCTCATCCAGGAAGAGGGGGGAGGGGCGAAGGCCCCTTCCCCTTTCCATTCCCGTGACCAACACTTTCGCGAACCTGCTCCGAACTCGCCCTATCGCTCTCGCACAAGACCCTCGCCGCAACCCACGACACACGACCACCCTGCCCGGGAGGGTTTCGCCACACTCCCTGCCACCCGAGGCCCCACAGAGAGGAGCGCCCACGGGCCGATGGTCTTGACAAGGGAGAGGGGCTGTGGTACCAAGGATGAAGTCCTGAAGCCTCCTCAGAGGGCCGTGTATGGAGCCCCATAAAGTTCTGATCCTCAACCGATCGTTTGAACCGCTTCAGGTTTGCGACGTGCGCCGGGCCGTCGTCCTGCTCTTTACCGGTCGGGCAGAGCGCGTCGAGGACACGACAGATCTCATTCGTTCCCCTTCGTTCGCCATGCTGATCCCCTCGGTCATCCGCCTCCAGCGCTATATCAGGAGAGCCGGGAGCCACGCCCTCTCCTTCAACAAGAAGAATATCCTCAAACGAGACTGGTATACGTGTCAGTACTGCGGGCGTAACGGCGGTGAGCGGATGACCATCGATCACATCGTGCCTCGCTCGGTGGGGGGGAAAACGATCTGGGAGAACGTGGTCAGCGCATGCCGGGCCTGTAACACCCGAAAGGGCAGCCGGACCCCTCAGCAGGCCGGGATGTTCCTGGTCCGCAAGCCATCCAAGCCACTCTCGGCCCTGTATCTCACGATCCTGGCTCAATCGGCCCGCCATTTGCATGTCTGGGAGAAGTACCTGCCCGCCGAGGCGGTCGGGTCTCTGACAGGCAACGGAGACAGCAAGGAGGTCTATCCATGCAATGGCGATGGCCGATCCCCCTCACCATTTTTCTGATCCTCGTCGTCGTCACCCCCCTGCACGCTCAGGCACCGGCGGGCACCCCGTCCGAGGCGGCGACCCCGATCGAGGCCCTGCACCAGGTCCAGTCGAACGATAACCTGCACCTCTTGGCGGCCTATTACTACGGGGACGCCCGTCAGTGGGTCGAAATCCTGCACACGAATCGCGATGGGATCCAGAACCCGAGCGTGATCCAGCCGGGCCAGATCCTGCGCATCTCTCTTTCTCCCAGCTGGAACCCCAGCGAACCGTACAACGAGTGGAGGCGTCGGGTCCACGATCTGACCCCTGCCGCTATGATCACTATGCCCGAGGCGCGAGGGCAGCGTCCCGCAGCCCCAAAGGAAACCTCTCCCGGTGAGGGCACCCCTTCCGCCGCACCCGAGGGGCCGGCGGCCCCCCCGAAAGAAGAGGGATAGCATCCGCCCCGCGCCTCGAGGCACACCAGGGGTGCCAGGCCTTTAGCGTTGTCCCAGGCGACGAATCCTTCGTGACGCCGGGGACACGCCTTCTTGTGTCACTTCCCCCTTTCAGCGATAATCTCTTGAGGGAGACGCACGACCGCAAGCCAGGGGGGAACATGTCGCTCTTCAAGCTCCACTTTGACTTCGAACCGAAAGGGGACCAGCCGCGAGCCATCGAGCAGCTCACGGAGGGGATTGCCAAGGGGCAGCGGCACCAGGTCCTCCTGGGCGTGACCGGGTCGGGCAAGACCTTTACCATGGCCAACGTCATCGCCGCGAGCGAACGGCCGACCCTGATCATCGCCCATAACAAGACGCTGGCCGCCCAGCTCTACAACGAGTTCAAGACCTTCTTCCCCGATCATGCCGTCGAGTATTTTGTCAGCTACTACGACTATTACCAGCCGGAGGCCTACATCCCCCACTCCGACACCTATATCGAAAAGGACGCCATGATCAACAAGCACATCGACAAGCTGCGCCATTCGGCCACCCGCTCCCTGCTCGAGCGGCGGGACGTGATCATCATCGCGTCGGTCTCATGTATCTACGGGCTGGGCTCTCCCGAGGCCTATTACGGCATGATGGTGTTCCTGGAACAGGGGGGATGGTGCCAACGCGAGGAGATGCTCCGGAAGCTCGTCGAGATCCAGTACCAGCGGAACGACTACGATTTTCACCGGGGGACCTTCCGCGTCCGGGGAGATGTGGTGGAGGTCTTCCCCGCCTACGCAGATACCGCTGTCCGCGTGGAACTGTGGGGGGATGAGGTGGCGGGTCTATGGGAGATCGACCCGTTGACCGGGGCAAAGCTCCAGATACTCCACCGGGCCCCGATCTACCCCGCCAATCATTATGTGACGCCCGAAGAGCGGCGACAGCGGGCCCTCGAAGCCATCGAGGAGGAACTCGAAGAGCGGGCCCCCTGGCTCGAGAAGGCGGGAAAGCTCCTGGAGGCCCAGCGCCTGCGACAGCGGACTCTCTTTGACCTCGAGATGATGCGCGAGATCGGAACCTGCAAGGGCATCGAAAACTACTCCCGCCATCTCACGGGGCGGACGGCCGGAGAGCCCCCACCGACCCTCATGGACTACCTCCCGAAGGATGCCCTGGTCATTATCGACGAGTCACACCAGACGATCCCCCAACTGCACGGCATGTATCGGGGAGATCGGTCGCGCAAGGAAACCCTGGTCGAGTACGGGTTCCGCCTCCCCTCCGCCCTCGATAACCGCCCGCTCACGTTCGCCGAGTTCGAGCGGTGCGTGCACCAGGCGATCTACGTCTCGGCCACGCCCGGCCCCTATGAAATCCAGAAAACCCGCGGCCTCGTCGCGGAACAGATCATCCGGCCCACGGGGCTCATCGACCCCGCGATCGAGGTCCGGCCCACCCGGGGCCAGATCGATGACCTCATGCATGAGATTCGGATTCGCGCCACGAACCACCAGCGGGTCCTCGTCACCACCCTCACGAAGCGGATGGCCGAGGAGCTCACCGACTATCTCGCCGAGCACGGCATCCGGGTCCGCTACCTCCACTCGGATATCGACACCCTCGAACGCAATGAGATCATCCGCAACCTCCGCCTGGGCAAGTTCGATACCCTCGTCGGGATCAACCTCCTCCGGGAGGGGCTCGACATTCCCGAGGTCTCTCTCGTCGCCATCCTCGATGCCGACAAGGAAGGGTTCCTGCGGTCGTCGGGATCCCTCATCCAGACCATGGGTCGGGCCGCGCGCCATGTGGAAGGCAAGGCGATCCTCTACGCCGATGTCACCACCCGCTCCATGAAGGGGGCGCTAGAGGAGACGAGCCGGCGGCGGGCCCTCCAGGTGGCGTACAATGAAAAACACGGCATCACCCCAGAGACCATCAAGAAGCAGATCACCGATGTCCTCGCCTCGATCTACGAGCGGGACTACTACACGGTGCCCGCCCTGCCCGAGGAGGAGCGGATGAAGTACGTCCCTCGGGAAGAGATCCCTGCCCTCGTCGCAACGTTGGAAAAGCAGATGAGGCAAGCGGCCAAGCGGCTGGAGTTTGAGCGGGCCGCCGAGCTTCGCGACCAGATCCGCGATCTCGAACGCCGCATGCTCGGCATTATCGAAACCTAAATCAAGTCAGTGCGGAAGGTACAACAGTACAGAAAGTCCAGAGGGGACAGAAGTGCAACCGGCAAAACACTCCGAGGGGCTAGGCCGACATTAATTCTTGCCCCCGGAGTCTTCCAGGATCTTGCCATCTGGCGCTACCGTGACTTCGAATTCCTTCTTGTCAGCGGTTTCTAGAACGATTTCGTATCCTTCCAGTTCATCCTTCCCATTCTTCACAGCAGTGATCTCCATGATCTCCCTGAGAGTGGACTTGGGGTACTTCTTTTCCACGGCCTTCTTGACGGCATCGGGCAGATCCTTGACCGCAACGTCTTTCTCCCAGTTGTGGATCGTGCCGTCCTCCTTGATGTCCGCCTCGAACTTCCGGCCCTCCTGCTTGAACTCGATGTCGTAGACGACGATGTCGCCGTCTGTCGCCTTGATCCACTGGTGGATCTCGGCCTTGGGGAACTTGGCCTTCAGGGTAGCCATCACCTTCTTTGGAATCGTGTCTAGGTCGAGCTTGTCCTTGCCCTGGGCGCGGGCGGCAGGCTGCACTAGGAGCAACCCAGCAAGTACGGCCGTGAACAGCCCGCCGACCAACCACTTCAAATGACGCGTGATCATGGGCACCTCCACCACTCGCGTTCGTTTTGGCCGCGACAACCGGCCCCGCATCCGGGCTCGACTTGCCGTCGCAGCCGCTCGCCTCGATGGCCTAACGGATCGCGCTTAAGCTGCGGGCCTGGCGCCGCTGGCGCAACCGTGACTGACTCGCTCTACGATCTGGCTGGTGCACAAATGGCATTCATCCCTATTTGGCCGGGCCCGTCAGCTTCGAGCGCTGGTTAAGCGGCGCCAACCTAGTGATCGTGCTGCTCGCGTCCGACCCGCGCGCCAGTCCGTTCGACCAACTTGCCCACCCACCGCGCAACGATGTCGATCGCCTCCTCGTTGTCGTACGGCTCGCTGTGCGCCAAGCCGGGCAGGCCGGACTCGAACCGTCGCGGGAAGATCGTGTGGACCAGCCAGGCGCCAGGGGGTGTCGACTCCGCGCTGACGTCGAGGAAGACTCCTCTCGTGGCCACGTCGGATCCATACGAGAACCAGTACAGCAGGCTCCGGGATGGGAAACCCAGCAGCAGGGGGACGACCAGCACCAGGGCAAATAGAGCCGCCAGGACGATCGCCGGCCATTTCAGCGCCTCCAGCGATCCGCTCAGCGCCATGCTCGCGAACATGGCCGCGGAGACCGTGAGGCCCAGCAGGACAGCGAAGAGGAGGTATACAAGTCGGTGGCGGTTCATCCATTCCCAAACCGAGGCGACCTTCGCGGTCAACAACACCATGACGCGCTCAACGACCAGCGATGCCCCGAGAACTCCGGACGCCTCGTCCCCCGGACACCGGATCAGAAGAGTCGGGACCGGCAAAGATTTCGGCACGGTGATGACCTCCGGCTCGCTGTATCCGTACCGCGAAGCCCATGCCCGGAACGCGGCGTACGCGATGAGAACCGGAAGGGAGAGGAGTGCCGCCTTCAGAGCGTTGTCGACGAGGAGGACCCTCGCGGCGATCATCGCGACCATCAACCAGGCCACGCAGCAGGCATGGGACATCCACCGCAGGTAGGGCGCGCGACGAAAGACCAGGAATGGCGTGGAGAGGCACACGACGCCGTCCACCTCGCTGGCGATGCTCCTTTCCCCGTCCTTGCAGGCCAGGAAACAGACGCTGCCGCCGTGGCTGTGTCCGACGAGCAGTTGGCAAATGCGAACTCCTCCCTCGGAGGCTTTCTTGCGCACCTCGTCGCGCACTTTCTCCACTCCGGCCAGACGGACTGACTGTCGGTTCTGACCGCCCCACTGAGGCGCGGTGAACTCGATCTCCGTACCGATCTCAAGCTCCCACAGTCTGCGTTGGAGACGCTCCCGGAAGAACGAGCCCGGCTGCGTCCACGGTGCGTTCTCCGCCCAGGTGCCGTGCACGAGGTGGACGACGATCCGCCCTGTCCGAGTCGCGGTGTCGTGATCGCTCATGCCTGTTGCCTCTCACCAGCCCGATCGGTCAATCCGGTTGGGCACCAGCTCCTGTTGCCGCGCCCTTCGGTCAGGCAAACGTCGCGTCGCGCCGCCTAACTATGAGTAGGCTGTTCCGTATAACTCCCCATCCGGGTCAGGACATCACGCCGGCTGCCTGGGAATTCGACGGCAATGTTACCGTATTTTTCATCGGATAGGCAAATCCTCCCGGACCTCCCACAAGACAAACACTGCACAGCGCAACATGAGCCCACCGTACACCAGACCGGCCTGGCTTGAAGTAAGAATCTAGAATGTCCCCTTTTCTTGACGCGTTTCCGCTAACTCCAAATGCCGGGAATCGGAGTGTGGCAGGAGGGGCAGCTCCCGTCGGGGGTGAGCCGGTTCGCAGTGACGAGGAATCCGAAGCGGGCAATGAGGGGGTCCTTGCACGTCGGACAGTAGGTGTTCTCGTACTTCCCCACCCGGCCGGGGAGGTTGCCGGCATAGACGTACCGGAGCCCGGCTGACTGGCCGATCCGAGCGGCCCGAAGCAAGGTCTCGGGACGGGTGTGGTCCGGATCGGTCATCTTGTAGTCCTTGTGGAAGGCGGTGACGTGCCAGGGGATGTCGGGAGAGATCGAGACCAAAAACTCCGCGGCCTGTGTGAGCTCCTCATCCGAGTCGTTCCACCCGGGGACGATGAGGGTCACCACCTCGAGCCAGAACCCCACCGCGTGCACCATTTGGACAGTCTCAAGGACGTGCTCCAGCACCCCACCGAGATAGCGATAATTCTTCTGCGACATTGACTTGAGGTCGATCTTGTACCCGTCACACCAGGGCCTGAGATAGGTGAGGACCTGCTCGGTCCCGTTGCCATTGCTGATGAAGCAGGTCTTGAGTCCCGCCGTCTTGGCCTCTTGGAAGATCGCGACCGCCCATTCGGCGGTGATGAGCGGCTCATTATACGAACTCCCCACGAGCCGCGCCCCAGAGCGCAGCGCGAGGTCGACGAGCCCCTTCGGGCTCACCGATTCGGGCCTCGCTCCGGCCGCCGGATCCCGCAGGGCCTGCGAGGTCAGCCAGTTCTGGCAATACGGGCAGTGATAGTCGCAGCCGAGCATCCCAAAGGTGAGGGTATGCGACCCGGGGAGCATATGGTAGAAGGGCTTCTTCTCGGTCGGATCGCACTGGAGCGCAGCGACATAGCCCCAGGGGACGTACAGCGTCCCGTCCCTATTGAACCGGACCTTGCAGATGCCCCGACGGCCATCCCGGATGAGGCACCGATGACCGCACGCGTAACATCGCAACGCCTTCTCCGGGAGGCGCTCATACAGCTCCCCCTCCCGGGTCTGCCGGTCCAGAATCTGGGCTAACGGGAGGACCTTGAGATCCTCAGCCTTGAGAACCATCGTGTTCCCCTTTAGGGGTGGCCGGGATAAATCTACCTCCGGACGGACGAGATTTCAAGGCCCACTTCCTCGAGGATCTTCCCGAAGTCGTGCGGAAGAGGCGCAGTGCTTTGCACCGGCGCGCCCGTGCGGGGATGGGTGAACACGAGCTTCCAGGCGTGGAGGAGGTGGCGCCCTGCCTTCCACCGCGATTTGCGCTCGCGCCGCCCGCCGTAGAGCTTATCCCCGACCACGGGATGGCCCATCGCCGCCAGGTGAACCCGGATCTGATGTGTGCGGCCTGTGGTCGGCATCACCTCCACCAGACTGCAATCCGGAGACGACCGAAGGACCCGAAAGATCGTCTCGGTCTCGCGCCCCTTGCGGGTGCGCACCCCCATCCGCTTCCGCTTCCGCTGATCCCGCCCGACCGGCAGGGTGATTCTCCCCTCTGTCGCCTTGACCGAACCGTGGACCAGGGCCAGGTAGGTCTTCTTGACCTGGCGAGCCTCAAACTGGCGGCTGAGATGCTGATGCGCCAGGTCCGTCTTGGCCACCACCAGACATCCGGAGGTCTCCCGGTCGAGCCGGTGCACAATCCCCGGTCGCTCGACTCCGCCGACAACGCTGAGCCCGGCAGTGTGGTGGAGCAGGGCATTGACGAGCGTCCCCCGCCGACGCCCGGCCCCAGGATGGACCACGATCCCGGATGGCTTATTGACCACCAGGAGATCCTGGTCCTCGTACAGGAGATCGAGGGGGATCGCCTCCGGTTCAATCCCGGGTGGCTCGGGAGGCGGTACGGTGACGGTGACGCGGTCGCGAGCGCGGATGCGATAGCTGGCCTTTCGGGGTTCGCCGCTGATCCGCACCCGCTCCTGACGGATCAGGCGCTGAACTGCGGCCCGGGAGAGGCCGCTCGACTGCACCAGGAATTGGTCGAGACGAAGCCCGGCCTCTCGGGCGGAGACCTCATACGTCCGCGTCTCCGCCACAGGTCATCCCTTCTCCCGTTCAGTCAGGATCTCAAAGATCATCAGAGCGACACCGATCGTGATGGCGGAGTCTGCGACATTGAAGGCGGGCCAGTGATACGCCCCGTAATAGAAATCCAAGAAGTCCACTACCATGCCGAGACGCAGGCGATCGATCAGATTCCCCACGGCCCCGCCGAGGATGCAGGCGAGGCCGACCGAAGGGAGGAGACGCATCTGGCGGTGCCGGGCCCGGTAATAGATGATGAAGAGAACCGCGAAGATGGAGATGGCCGTGAACAGGGGTTGCCGAAGGGCGGCAGGGGCGCCGGACAGAAAGCCGAAGGCGGCGCCGGGATTCAAGACGTAGGTGAGGTTGAAGAAAGACGAGATGACAGGAACGACTTGCCCTAATCGAAGCGTCCCCTGGACATAGAACTTGGAGATCTGGTCGAGAAGGGTAATGGTGAGGGTGATGACATAGAAGGACACGCTGTTCATGGTTCACGGTTCATAGTTCACGGTTGAGGCTTGAAAGAGGGTCCTCGCCAAATACGCCGGGGTTCGAGCGGTTCCATGAACCCTGAACCATCAACTATGAACCCTTCAGGACGGCGACACAGCGGTCGCAGACGGTCGGATACTCCGCAGACTGGCCGACACTCTCCCGGTACACCCAGCAGCGTTCGCACTTTTTCCCTGGAGCCCGATGGACCACGACGGACAGTTCGGGGCTACCCGCGGGCGCCGGTTTGAGGTCCACCGCGGAGACAATGAAGATAGTCGGCAGATCCTTCGCGTAGCCGCGGAGGAAGGGCAGCAATGCATGACCCGCCAGAATCTCCACTTTGGCCTCAAGGGCATTCCCGATCAATTTGCGTTGTCTCGCCGCCTCCAGCACCTTCAACACTTCGTCGCGCACCCCCATGAGTCGCTCCCACCGCTCGCCCAAAGCCTCATCGAGGACCGTCTCGTCCACCTGGGGGAATTCAGCGAGATGCACACTCCCTGCCTCACCTCCACGCCGCGGGAGGTAGCTCCAGACCTCGTCGGCGGTAAAGGAGAGGACTGGAGCCATCAGCCGCGTGATGCCCTCAAGGAGAAGGAACATGGCGGTTTGCGCTGCGCGCCGCTCTGGGGAGGTGGCGGCCGAGGTGTAGACCCGGTCCTTCAAGACGTCGAGGTAAAAGGCAGAGAGATCCACGGCGCAGAAGTTGTGGAGGGCGTGGAAGAGGATATGGAATTCGTACTTCTCGTAGGCCCGGAGGAGCCGCCCCGCCACCTTCTGGAGCCGGTGTAGGATGAACCGGTCGATCTCCAAGAGGGCCTCCCGTGGGACCAGATGCTGCCGAGGATCAAAGTCGTAGAGATTGCCCAGGAGATAGCGGCAGGTGTTCCGGATCCGGCGATAGCCTTCGACCAAACGGGTGAGAATTTCGGTGGAGAGACGGACATCATCCCGGTAATCCTCCGCCGCCACCCAGAGGCGCAGGATCTCGGCGCCGTAACTGGACATGACCTCTTGAGGGGCGATGACGTTCCCCAGCGACTTGGACATCTTGCGCCCTTCCCCATCGACCACGAACCCGTGCGTCAGGACCTCTTTATAGGGAGCCCGACCCCTGGTCCCGACCGCCGCCAGGAGCGAGCTGTGGAACCAGCCCCGGTGCTGATCGCTCCCCTCGAGATACATCTCTGCCGGCCAGTGCTGGTCCGGCCGCGTCTCTAGCACGGCGGCCTGACTGACCCCGGAATCGAACCAGACGTCCAGGATGTCGTCCTCCTTGGAAAACTGCGTACCCCCGCAGTGGGGACAGCGGGTGCCGGGCGGAAGCAGCTCCTGGGGGCTCTTCAGGAACCAGACATCCGCCCCTTCGCGTTCCATGAGATCCGCCACCCGTTCCATGAGATGTTGCTCCGCCAGCACATACTGACACGCCTGGCAGTAAAAGACGGCAATCGGCACCCCCCATGCCCGCTGCCGTGAGATGACCCAATCCGGGCGGGTGAGGATCATGTTGTAGATCCGCTCCTCGCCCCAAGGAGGGATCCATTTCACCTTTCGGATCTCCTCCAGTCCCCGCTGGCGGAGGCCGTTCTTTTCCATCGAGATGAACCACTGCTCGGTGGCACGAAAGATAGTCGGATTTTTGCACCGCCAGCAGTGGGGGTAGGTGTGGTCGACGATCCCCTCAGCCAGCAAGTTCCCCCGACGCCGAAGCTCAGCAACAATCTTGGGGTTCGCATCCCAAACCCTCATACCTCCGAAGAGGGGGAGGGTGGGAAGAAATCGGCCTTCATCGTCCACGGGATTCTCGACCTTGAGGCCGTACCGGAGACCGGTTTCGTAGTCCTCTGTCCCGTGGCCCGGGGCAGTATGGACGCACCCCGTCCCCTGCTCAGTGTGCACGTATTCTCCCAGCACCACGGGGACTTCCCGCTCCATCCAAGGATGCTGACAGATTACCCCCTCTAGCTCGGCGCCAGCCCACGCACCTCGTGTCACTTGGTAATCGCCTTTTCCGTAGTTGAACACCTTCATACAGGCGTCTATCAACTCTTGGGCGAGGATGAGGTCCCCTGCTGGCGTCTTTACGAGGCGGTAGGACAGACGCGGGTGAAGGGCAATCGCCTGGTTGGCAGGGAGAGTCCAAGGCGTCGTAGTCCAGATCACAAAGTGGGTGCCCTGACTTGGATCAATGGCAAACTTTCCTTTAGCATCCTTGACCGGGAATTTCACATAGATCGAGGGGGAGCGATGGTCTTCATACTCCACCTCCGCCTCGGCGAGGGCCGTCCGGCAGGTGGCGCACCAGTGAACTGGCTTGAGTCCTCGGTAGATGCTCCCCGCGCCGACGAACTTGGCCAGTTCCCGCAGGATCACCGCCTCGTAGCGATGGTCCATAGTGGTGTAGGGATGCTCCCAGTCTCCCAACACCCCGAGTCGCCGGAACTCCTCCCGCTGCACGTCGATAAAGCGGGCGGCGTACTCTCGGCAGAGGCGTCGCTTTTCCACCACTCCGACCGTCCTCTTCCCCTCTCCGAGCTCCTTGTCCACCTGGTGCTCGATGGGCAGGCCGTGGCAATCCCAGCCGGGAACGAAGACCGCGTTATAGCCCATCATGGACCGCGACTTAACGACAAAGTCCTTGAGAATTTTGTTCAGGGCGTGGCCGATGTGGATGTGCCCGTTCGCATAGGGGGGGCCATCGTGCAGGATCCACATCTCGCGCCCGGCCCGAAGCTCCCGGAGCTTCTGATAGATCCTCCCCTCCTCCCAAGAGCGGAGCATCTCCGGTTCCCGCCCGGTCAGGTCCGCCTTCATGGGAAACGTCGTCTTCGGGAGGTTGAGAGTCGCTTTGTAATCCACCGCGCCTCCGAGACAAAAGCCCCCATCGGATCTGATGAGGGCTTTGTGACGCCGGTCACATGGAGTGTGTATTAGACCAAGCTCCTGCCTCGATTGTCAAGTCAAACGCCCATCACCGTCGGGGGCGATGCATGAAGCGCCAGACCCGCCAGTAGATCGCCTCGACCTGTCCGGAGCTCAGCCCGTACTGCTCCCCCACCTTCTGCATCACCTCGGCCCGGGCGGCCTCCATGGCCCGCAGGTCATTCAGGAGGGGAAGCCCCGAGAGCCCGGCGGTGACCCGATCGAAGATCAGCATGTCCTCATCCGGCAGCGCTGGCATCACCGCCTCCGACGAGTGGGCCGGCTGACGATCCCGATACCCGATCCACAGGCCGTAGGCGACACTGAAGAGAGACACGGCCAAGAGGAGAAAGAGGAGATCCATTGATGTCCCTCTGCTTCACGGGCGCGAGACATTCGGCCCCGACAGATCCCGCCAGCCCTGAAAGATGAGGGCCTGGATGAGAGATAGCACCAGTAACGTCTCATCGGCGACGAGGTAGAGCGAGAGGAACTCCCGTGTCAGGACCCGTGCGGCCAGAATCACGATCACCGCCGTGCCGAGGTTCACCCCGAGGAAGATGAGCGTGACCCCCAAGCAGTCCAGCATCCTGCGGACCGCCTTGTGGATGCACCCGTGAGACAGCCGGAGGCCTTTGGCGCCAACGAGGTAGGCGGCCATCGAGGTGACACCGACGAGGACCGGGATCAAGAGCTGCCCCATGTCTTCCCCCCTGTTACCTGTTACAGGTATCCGGCGAGCCCGTAATAGAGCCGCGCCAGACGCTCCTCGACCACGCGACGCATCAACGCGAGACGCTCCCCGGGTCTAAAGACGCCGCTGGAAAGGTCATGGGTCGGCGCCGCGAGGACCTCAAACCCGGCCTGCTCAAACGCGGTCCGGGCCCGCCTCATATGGTACGCATCCGTGACCAGGAGGATCCTCTGCACACCCTTCGCCTGCAGGAGTACGCTCCCACGGAGGGCCTCCTCCCGCGTGGTTCGGGGCTCCGCCGCAGCGAGGATCACGCGAGGGGCCACCCCCAGCGCCCGGGCGAGTTCCGCCCGCACTTCGGCCTCGGCTGGCCCGCTGTCACGGACCGGACCGAAAAAGACCAGCAGCGGGGCGAGTCCCTTCCGGTGGAGCAGGATCCCATGGAGCGCCCGACGCATCGAGCTATTGCTCAGCACCCCGTTGGGCATGACGCCACCCCCCAGTACGACGATCGCCTCGGCCGGCTCAAGGGCGGAAGGGCCGCCCATGGGGCGGCTCAGGAGGTTCGACAGGGGGGTGAAGGCGGAAACCAGGAACAGGGCAAGCCCCACCCCCCCGAGGAGCGGGCAGAGATCCGCCCAAACCATGCGCCTAGGGCGCCCCAGGGCTCCCATCTGTAGCGGCCTCATTGCTCCTTTCCTTTCCCCAACCTGCGTGGTGTCTCGACGGGTCGGCCCGACTACGCCAACCAGTCTGCCAGTTCCAAGAGCGTCCGAAACTCGCGGACCGCATGACCCCCGTTCCAACTCTTTGTCTCAACTCCCTTGCTACACGCTTGCTACACGCGCCCGCGACAGTTGCAATACAGGCACGCTGATCACACAAGGCTCAGCCAGTTGGAATGGGACTAGTACAGGAACCGGCGCAGGTGGACGCTCATCACCAGTCCGATCCCGATACAGGTGACGACCAGGGAGGAACCCCCGTAGCTCAGGAGGGGAAGGGGGATGCCGACCACCGGCATTATCCCCACCACCATGCCGACGTTGACGACAAGTTGAACCGTGATCATGGCCATGATCCCGAAGGCCAGCAACGCGCCGAAGATGTCCTTGGACTCCCCGGCAATCTCGAGCCCGCGCGTGATGAGGACGTAATAGAGGAGCAGAATGACGAGACAGCCGATGAATCCCCACTGCTCGGCCAGCACCGCCAGGATGAAGTCGGTTTGGCTGGCCGGAAGGAAGTGGAGCTGGCTCTGGCTTGCGGCCTTCAGCCCCTTCCCGAAGAACTCCCCCGACCCCACGGCGATCTTGGACTGGGCGATGTGATAGCCCGCACCGGACGGATCGAGCTCTGGGTTCAGAAAAACCAGGACCCGCCGGCGCTGATAGTCCTTGAGGAAGGACCAGAGCAGTGGCGCCATGGTAGCGCCGGCGGCGGTGAGGAAGACGAGGTGCTTCACCCGGAGCCCTACCAGCAGGAGGACCGATACGGTGAGGAGGCCGAGCAGCACAGCGGTGCCCAGGTCCGGCTGCTTGAGGATGAGGACCATAGGGGGCAGCGCCACCATGGCGGGGATCACCAAGAGGCGCGGGTGCCCCAAGCGCTCCTTGTGATCCTCGAAGTAGCGCGCCAGGACAACGATCAGGGCGAGCTTCATGAACTCCGAGGGCTGGAACGTCCATCCACCAACCTGGATCCAGCGCTGGGCCCCCCGGCCCACCTCCCCCGCCACGCTGACCAGGATCAGGAGGGCGAGGACCACTCCAAAGATCACATAGGCAAAGCGGGCTATCGTCCGATAGTTGATGAAGGTGGCCGTGAGGAGCCCCAAGAGGGCCAGGGCGGCGTAGAGAGCCTGACGGAGATAGAGGGTCTGTCTCGGAGGAGAGGGGGAGCCCAGATTGGCGCTCCAGATCGTGAGAATGCCGACGCCGATGAGCGCCAGCGTGGTGCCGGCAATGCGCCAGTCAATGTTCGCGAGCATCCGGCGATCGAGATACATGACACTGCCCTCGAGCTACTCCCGCGCCCCGGGCCCCTGCGCCACCGTCTCCCGCCCCCGGGGAGGGCCAAAAGCAGCCTCCAGGACTGCCCGCGCCACTGGTGCCGCGACCACGCCGCCAAAGCCGGCGTTCTCAGCGATGACGACAATCGCGATCTCCGGATCCGTATAGGGGGCAAAGGCCACGAACCATCCGTGGTCCTTGGTCTGGCCGGAGATGCGTGCCTCCTTCCTGACCACTTGTGCCGTTCCAGTCTTGCCCGCCACCTGGACCCCGCGCACGCGGGCCGCCTTTCCGGTCCCGTCCTCCACCACCCCGAGCATCCCCTGGCGGAGCAACTCTAAGACCTGCGGGCTCAGGTTCACCCTCCGAACCGGCTCTGGGCCATACGCCGCAACCACCTCTCCCCCCCACG